>ERZ1106929.278-NODE-278-length-61898-cov-21.453730_pt1 | contig 61898 bp, 46 predicted proteins | sample MGYA00403662_ERZ1106929 | MGnify/ENA primary metagenome ERZ1106929 (study PRJEB35170, sample SAMEA104062442) | human gut metagenome | biome: human gut; feature: human-associated habitat; material: faeces | place: Denmark | collected 2013-02-20 ... | reverse complement strand
TCGGTACAATATTCCCGGACTCCTCTGTCTCAAAAACAGCAAGCTTTAAATTGTAGATTCCACGTGCCTGCATCATATACGGATCAGATACATATTCTTCCTCTTTATATACAGAAGGTTTTGCAAAGGTAAATCCCTGTTCCTGCAATTTTTGGATGTACTCCGCCCATTTGATATAGTAGATCAACTCCGGAATCAAGTCTGTCATATCAGTAATGGTAATGGAAACATATTTGTTCAGTACTTCCCGGACTCTTTTCACCATATGAGAAACCATATGATCGACGATTCGGTCGGTATAACGAGTCACATCCTTTGCCTGATCCCCCTCGGGAAGCTTCACCACTCCACTCCGGCTTCCTGACAGCATAACGCCTGTATCCATTGCCTTTTGCATCGGAATGCTAATCACCCCATCTGTGTTCACATCAAATGGCTGAAATTTAAAATTATGTTTCCATATGGTATCGTCATTGATCCGGTCCTTTGATGCGATGTGATCATAGAAGTTGCTCAGGATTCCGGACCTGGTAAAATATTTGCTGTTTACAGATATCAGACCGATTCCGTCCGCTTCAAAGCGGTCATTTAAATTAATGCCTACCGTAATGCTCTTAAGCTGTGAAGTGTCCAATTTCAATTCAGAGATATCTTTTTTCAATTCTGCAAATCCGTTGTCCGCATAGATTTTCTCCACATAGGCTTTTAAACCCAGAAAGCCGGCGGAATGAATGTCCGAATCTGTCAAACAGGTGTAAAGTGCATCCACGCACCGGATATAATCGCCAAGCTCGTCCAACCGATGCAAAAGATCCCAAATGCCGGCACTCTCATCATATTCCCGATTAAAGCTACCGTAATCTTTCAAAAAGCTGATACGCCCAAGTATTTCCATAAGGTCATCACGCATTTTTTTCTGTCGAAGGACATCCTCGAAAATATCACAACGGTACTGTGTCACCGCCGGATCTGCATACATACGCGCCATCACGTTTTGGATGTAGTTCTGCTCCCGCTCCTTTGCTGACAGCTTTTTGCAGATTTGATCCATTCCCAGATCATGCATAGTCACATCACTCAATGTCCGGTATTGTGCATTTGTATCCGGGTATAATAAACTGTATTTTTTCTGACTCATAAGCCTGTCCTCTCCTTCTGATCTAATATGCAATTTTGAACGAAATCCGTATAATTTAGCTTCCCCCATTTTAACGCGGAAGATGGAGCGCAAAGCGGAGACCTTGAACCATGGAGCACTCGCGCTACAACAACCGTAGCCTTGCGGAAGATGGGTTGCAAGACGTCCTGGGGACGTCTGTTCTGCAACGACCGAAGCGGAGCGGAGACCGCAAGACATCCGGGGGATGTCTGCTCTGCAACGACCGGAGCGGAGACCTTGGACCCATGGGGACAAGGTCCGCTTCCGCTTCTAAAATCAAAAAGGGCTAAGCCATAAGGCTTAACCCTTTTTAATTTTATAATGCGGAAGATGGGACTTGAACCCACACGATTGCAATAATCACAAGATCCTTAGTCTTGCTCGTCTGCCAGTTCCGACACTTCCGCATATATTTGATTTTCTGTCGCTTGTCTCACGCGACTTTGATATAATATCAAATCAAACCAAATATGTCAACACTTATTTTTATTTTTCTATATTTTTTTCATTTATTATGCATTTAAGCTAGTCCAGCCCCGCCTTTTTCCTCCTAAAAACTCACACAAATCAATCCTCATATCTGATAACAAACAAATAAAAGTCTTTCTTATCGAGAATACATGTCTCCTGAAGCAGACGGTATTCGACACGCAGCCTGATTTGTTTCTTCACAAACCCAATCTCATTTGAATACATGACTATGATTCCGCCGGATACCAGATGCTCTGAGGCCTTGTCGAAAAACCTCTCGTAAAAAAGCTCCATCTCCGCCTTGGTCTGTCGGTTACGAACCGGCATATCCGTAATCAGCTCATCAAATTTGTAGTCATGTCTGAAATCAAAGAAATCCCTGTGTATAAAATTAATTCTTGTTTTGGCAAACGCAGCATTCTCTCTACCCATAGTGATTGCATCTCCATAGGTATCTGTAGCATATATCTCGCGTGCCGGGACTAAATGTGCGCGCTCTATAAGCAGTGTACCAACTCCGCAGAACGGATCCATGATTTGTGCCGTTTCCTTAAGATATGGCTTTGCAAGTGAAACAATAAGTGCCGCTTGTGACGGATGCATCGATGTAGGAAGCACATTCTTTCTGTACGCAAATCTATTATCCTGTATAGAACATAATCTCATGCAGACAAAAAAATTGTCATTTTTTGTCGGTATGAGCTTGATCACCACGTCGTAATCATTTGGTGAATTGATCATCCTGCCCGCAAAATGCATATCGATAGCTTTCGCAAGCCTGCTCTGGTACGCCGCATCTGCCGTGCTCTCAATACGATAGTAAAACGGATCACCCTCACGGTGCATGCGTCTTAATATATCATACATATCTGACTCTGCAAGAAGTCCGGCTGCTTCCTGTGCATCCTTTGGCAGAAGCGATGCTGCATGTATGGTAAAGTACATTTTTCTGAATGTGCGCACCTGCATGATAAGAGGTATATTGTCAGTCTTTACAAGCACTCCAAGCGGATGCAGCTTTGTATCCTTAACCGGTATCTGACGTCGTACCACCTCTCTGTGAAGGCGGTTTGTCATCAGAAGCAGCTCAGCCTTTACTCCCTCGAGCACAGGTGTATGGTGCTTTATCCCATTATATTTAATCAAGAGTTTATTTATCTCGTTTAATTCTTCCTCAATATGCTTCCTATTTTCAGCTGTGACCGTCATATGCTCAAGCTCTTTTGCACGCTCCATAAGCTGTGGCAAGAGCTCTTTGCAGTCCAGCTGTGACAGCGCCGCCAGATATGAGCCCTTTACAAAGCGCATCTGTTCAGCCTCGTATGCTTTAAAAACCTCATCAGAAAGCTGTGACATATGAAGATCTCCTATCAGAAGCGCTGCGTTCTTTCTGGTTTTTGCATCGTCTGCTCCCATAAACGACACAAGCAGCTCATCTTCTCCTGCAAGCAGTTTTAGAGCCTCTGCTAATGCATTTTCATCTTTAATCTCCTGTCTGAGGCTGCTCAGATTCTGACGTACGTTCTCTTTTTTTAACAGATTTCCGATAATTTCCTTCATTTTTTAAATCATCCTTTAATTTATTGTATATTGTCAGTTTTGGCTTGTCTCTTCCTTTGGCACACCATTTTCTTCGATGTATGTATCCAGATCCTTGTGAAACTGCTCCCACGCATCCTCATGCTCCACGAAGTATAGCGGACACTTCTTGCCTGTCACATCGTAGTGCCTTATTACATCATCAGCACTCAGATCATACCGCCCCATAAGCCATGTGGTGAGCTCTATGAGCGACTGGTATGTGCTGTCGTTGAACTTTCCTGTCTCATCCTCTATACAGCACTCTATCGATATTGTGTCACTGTTTCTGTTATTAGATGCATACGATATCTCATTGCAAGGTATACACTGCACTATCTCACCCTCTAATCCTATAACAAAGTGTGAGCTTGCTTTGGTCTTTTTGGTCTCTGCCAGGCCATTGAAATAGTCTCTGTTTTGTCTGGCTGACGTACCCGGATTTGCTGTATAATGGACAACTATACCGTTTACTTTCTCTAGTGGCTTCTGTGGTCTGGAATACGGATTGGGTGTCAGCAACTGTACATCAAGCTTTGGCTGTATAGGATTGTAAAGAGTACTGGTCACCTCTGCCTTTACCTCTTCCTGCTTTGCCTTTTTGCCCCTTAAAGCTACAACTATGATTATCGTTGCAATTATAAGTATTATCACGCCTATAACAATGCCATTGCCAATAAGCTGCTTTCTTCTGACCTGGGCGCGGTGTCTCTTTCTATATTCTTCGCGCTTTCTCTGTCTTATCTTTTCATACTCGTCCATTTAATTATCCCCGGTTATCTCTTTTGTTTGCTTTTATATATCTATTCCAAGCTTTTATAAACATTTGTATACATATAAGAGTATATTAGCACAAATCGTCTTATTATGCCACATAAAATAGTATGTAAAACAATACAAAAGCACCAGATATTACGACGTAACATAATACCCGGTGCTTTATTATAAATGCATATTCTTATTATTAATCACATTTAATCTCGTGAACCCATCCATCCGGTCCATCAATATGGCCCATCTGAATGCCTGTAAGTGTGTCACGAAGCTTCTTTGTGACAGGTCCCATCTCATCCATACCGCTTGGGAAGCAGATTTCCTTGCCGTGGTCTACAATCTTTCCTACCGGTGAGATTACTGCTGCTGTTCCGCAAAGTCCACACTCAGCAAAATCCTTTACCTCATCAAAGAGCACCTCTCTGTGCTCAACCTTGAGTCCTAAGTACTTCTCTGCAACTACCATCAGTGAACGGCGTGTGATTGATGGCAGGATGCTGTCTGATTTAGGTGTAACAAATGTGCCATCCTTTGTGATAAAGATGAAGTTTGCACCACCTGTCTCCTCTACCTTTGTACGTGTTGCAGGATCGAGGTACATATTCTCTGCAAAGCCCTGTGCATGTGCATCTACAATGGCATGAAGACTCATTGCATAGTTGAGTCCTGCCTTGATATGTCCTGTTCCGTGAGGTGCTGCTCTATCAAAGTCTGACACACGGATTGTAATTGGCTTTGCGCCACCCTTGAAGTATGGTCCTACAGGTGTTACAAGGATTCTGAACTGATACTCATCAGCCGGCTTTACACCGATTACTGCGTTTGTTCCCATAATATATGGTCTGATATAGAGTGTAGCGCCTGAGCCGTATGGTGGAACCCATGCAGCATTTGCCTTTACTACTTCCTCAACTGCCTTTACAAATCTATCTTCCGGGAATACAGGCATCTCAAGTCTCTCACATGAATCCTTAAGACGCTGTGCGTTTAAGTCAGGTCTGAAGCAGACAATTCTGCCATCCTCTGTTGTGTATGCCTTAAGTCCCTCGAAGCATGTCTGTGCATACTGGAATACTCCCGCACACTCATTAAGTGTCACTGTATGATCCTTTGTGAGCTGTCCATCGTCCCACTTTCCATCTTTATAATTAGAAACATAGCTGTAATCTGTTTCCTGGTAGCCAAAACTAAGGTTTGACCAATCGATATCCTTCTTTTCCATCTTTATATCCTCCGTTTCTTTACGGATCCGATATAACCTAGCGTTATCATATATCGGGTCTACTATCATTTATGCTCATTCTAGTACAATAGGAAAAAAATGTCTAGTACTATTTTTTTATAATAACCATAACTTAAGTTTCTATATAGCTTTTTTTACTATTATATTATAAGATAAGGCCTGACTTTTTCTTACTTTTTCAATAGCTGTATTAACCCTTCCAAACGGACGCCCAAGCAGCAGTCCGATCACAAGCGATATTGCTATATTTCCGGTGTTTATATCCGTTGCTGTTTAAGCTCCCCAATAAAATACAAGGAGCCAAATGCAACATTTTTCGTATCTCTTTTCAGGTGCTTTCTTATCTCATCAACTCCTGAAAGCTCTGTTGCCTCAACTCCCTCTTTTCTGATAAAATCAGCAAGGTGCGATGCCTGCAGTGCCCTGTCCGAATCCGGTGTCACTGTATAAAACTCCTCAGCAAGAGGTAAAATCTCACGTATCATGACATCGTAGTCCTTATCAGCCATGACTCCCATGAAAAAGCAAAATTTCTCACCCGGATACATCTGCATGAGGCTTTCCTTGAGCGCATCAACTCCATTGCTGTTGTGTGCTCCGTCCACTAGCAGAAACGGCTCCTTTGATACTATCTCCATGCGTCCCGGCCACACAGCCTCTTCAAGTGCACTCTTTATCCTGTCATTCAGGTCTGTTTCCTCTCTCTTTGGCTCTGTCTTATCTTCGTATTCCAGCCCGCCATAGTGCTTTCCCAGCACATACCGCGCCGCAAGCTCTGCCGCTGCTGCATTCTCCCACTGAAATGTGCCACAAAGCCTCAGTGCGTAGCCGCTGCAGCGTGCTATATCGCTTTGCTCCACAGTGATTATCCTTGCATGCTTTTTTTTCGCTTCCTGCTCGATCACCTGCATGGCACGTTTATCCTGCTGTTCCACCACCACTGTGCCGTTTTCCTTTATGATACCGGCCTTCTCAGCCGCTATATCCGCTATATCACTGCCAAGGATAGCCATATGGTCATATCCTATCTTTGTAATAACGGCACATTGCGGTTTGCCGATTGCATTTGTTGAGTCAAGCCTGCCTCCGAGCCCTGTCTCAATAACCATATAATCGCACTGCTGCTCCTCAAAGTACAAAAGAGCCATGGCAAGACAGTAGTCAAACATCGTAAGTCCTATGCCAAAATCTATATCAAGCAGATAGTTTCCAAGCCGTGTGACATCCTCCTTAGGTATCATACGCCCATCAACCGTGATGCGCTCCTCAAAATCTACCAGATGCGGTGATACAAACGTGCCTACCCTCATATGCTCTTTTTTTAATATACTAGAAAAAAAAGCGCACACCGAGCCCTTTCCATTGGTGCCTGCCACATGGATATACGGTATTATGCGCTTTTGCTTTCCTTTTTCTCTCAGCACCTTTATGACCTGTGCTGTCACCACCACTCCCGGCTCATTGCCGAAACGGCGTGTGTTTTCTATTTTGTTTAAAACCTGTGTGTAATCTAAATTTCCCATGCCATCATTATAATATATCCGGCCGATAAAATAAAGACCATATCCTTATACTGCTATAATAATGCCTCCGTCATTTGCATACATGCTTGAGATGCCGGCAGTATCCACAATGACAATCTTCTTAAATCTGGCAAGCTTCTCAAGGCATGCCTTCACATACTGTGCACGCTCCGGGCAGTTGCAGTGTGAAATTGCAAGAATCCTGTGCTCACAGTCTTTTGTGGCAGCCACAACATCCTCTACCATCTTGGCAAGTGCCCTCTTCATGCCTCTGGCCTGACCAAGCTGCTGGATTGAGCCCTCATCGGTTGAGCCCATGACAGGCTTTATATTTAAAGTGCTGGCCACAAAAGCCTTCAGGTTGCTTAATCGTCCTGCCTTTCTTAATGTATCAAGTGTCTCAAGCACAAAGAATGTATTCATGGAAGAAATATACTCCTCTGTCTGCTTTACAACCTCATCAAACGAAAGTCCACTCTCTTCAAGCTCCTGCACCTTCATACCGATTAGTGTCTCGCCTATAGATGCTGAGCAGGAATTAAATACATAGATTTGCTTGCCACAGTCCTCATGCTCCTCGTTGTACAGATTGACTGCTAAAACAGCGCTGTTGTATGAGCCGCTGAGCTTGCCCGAAAGTGTGACAACATATACATGGTCAGCCTCTCCCTCAAAGGCCTGCATGTACTCCTCAGGCGAAGGGCATGACGACTTTGGTCCCTTTACACTCTCCTTTACTCTTCTTAAGAAATCGTGCTGGTCAAAGCTCTCATCATCACGAATCCTGTATCCGTCAACATCAAGCTCGAGTGCCACATTGCAAAAATGTCCATCCTTCTTAAGGCTATCTGTGAGCTCACCACAGCTATCTATTATAATCTTATACATATCTATTCCTCCTGCACTATATGATAACAAAAGTTTAAATTACTTTTTTAAAAGTTATTTCATTCCGTAACAAGTAGTTTTCATTACTACGTCATAGTAACACGAAAACTAAACTTATGCAAGAGGTTTCTGTATTTATTTTCCCATAATGGTTATCTGCCCTTTAATGGTACCCGAAAAAGGCCGTCACACAGTCGCTTAAGGCTTTCATGTCGCGTACTCCCATAAGCTCACAGGCTGAGTGCATTGCAAGAATAGGTATACCTATATCCACAGTCTTTACCGGCAAAAGCGTACCTGCAATCGAGCCCAGTGTACTGCCGCCACGGCTGTCCGAACGGTTCACAAAACGCTGGTAAGGTATGCCCTTTTCATCACACAGCTGACATAGAATAGCGATAGCCTGTGCATCCGTAGCATACGACTGCGAGCACGCCTGCTTGATACAAAAGCCTTTTCCCATAACAGGCTTATTTGTGATATCCATCTTTTCCTTTTTATTAGGATGAAGCGCATGAGCCACATCGACAGACAAAAGCATGGCATCATATATGCTCTCATCTATTTCATTTTCTGAAAGGTCCATATTTCTTAAAATACGTCTGAGCATATCGTGAAGCATTATAGAGGCCGCGCCCTGCTTACTGTTACTTCCAATCTCCTCATGGTCAAAAAGCGCTATGATGTTTATTCCATCAGCTCTGTTTCCATCCTCTATGGCATCAAGAAGTGCCCTGCAGGATGACTGGTTGTCGATTCTCGGTGATGAAATCATGGTGTCATTCACACCGACAAAGCAAGGCTCCTCCATACAAAATGTATTGAGCTCAAAGTCTATGATATCGCTCTTTTCCACAGACAGCTCTCTAGCCAGAAAGCTAAGGAAATAATCCGTGGTCATTTCATCCTCAGGTATTGAATCAAGCACCGGCATCAGATCCACCTGATTATTTATCCCAACACCCTTATTCACATCCCTGTTCATATGAATGGCAAGATTTGGAATAATCATGACAGGCTTTTTAGACCTATATAGCACCATACGCGGATTGAACACATCCTCACTCTTTATAGCCACGCGCCCTGCCACTCCGAGAGGTCTGTCAAACCATGTGTTTAAAATCGGTCCTCCATACACCTCTACATTAACCTGTGCATATGAGTTTGTCATAAAATCCGGATTTGGCTTTATGCGAAGATATGGATAGTCTGTGTGAGCTGCCGCTATTCGCACCATATCCTTTTTGTTGTAACCGCTTCCTACAGTAAACGCAAACATGGTCGTATCATGGTGATTTAAGACATACCTGCCACCACGCACAAGCTTCCAGTCACCTGTATAATCTATCTCCTCAAATCCGTTTTCCAAAAGCTCCTGCTTTGCAGCCTTCACACACTCGCATGGTGAAACAGCCGCTTTTAGTAAATCAAATAATTTTTCCTGTTTCATGGATTGCCTCCTGTTTTCATTGCATAACGCATTTATTCTACCACGGACTTTACAATTATTCCAGTTGAACAGGCTTTATTTTTATGGCTATTTTTATGGCATAATCCGTGAATCTGATGTATGATATAATAATCGATAGCTATTCAAAACCACTTAGAACAATCATTCGCTGTCACATACAATGTGGAAAATGAGGAGAATTTATGATATCAATTGAACTGACAGACACAAAGGACTTTATGAACAAGCTGCTTCGCACGGAAATCTTTGACAACTTCCTGCTCCAGGAGGCCGTCATCACAAAGGCAGCCTCATACGTCATAGATGGTCACCTGCAAAAGGGCTTTTACAGCTCCACAGAGCTTGAGGAAAATGGTATAGCTGGCTATAGCATACTCCCCTTTAGGATGCTTCGCACAAACTGCTTTGACCTGATAAAGGGCAGACAGACTCCATCGTCATTCAAGTTTGTCTTTCTGCTTTCACCTGAAAACATGGAGCACACCCTAAGCAGTCTGCACTCTGCTTTCACAGTGTCCGATATCAGTGGTTTTTTCATAAATATCAGGTATCAGAACAAACTTCTGACTCTGACAACCGGAATATCCTACAATATTTTTTCAGCGGATAAGACATTAGACAGTGAATGGGATAAGCTTGTAATGAAATTTTTAGCAAATAATGACATAAACTTTAAAGAACTTTGACTTTATTGCTTTACATCTTAAACCTGTTATGCTATTCTAACGTTAGTTGCGTAAGCAGCATTATTATTATTTGGAGGTACTTTCGATGAGCAAAGGTACAGTAAAATGGTTCAACAACCAAAAAGGTTACGGATTCATCACAGCCGAGGACGGAAAGGATGTATTCGTACATTTCTCAGGACTTAACATGGAGGGCTTCAAAACTCTCGAGGAAGGTGCATCAGTAGAGTTCGATATCACTGATGGCGCTAAAGGTCCACAGGCCGTTAACGTTGAGGTAGTTAAATAATTTTGACCACTCAGGCAATCTAGTTTCTATGTACCTTTTTCTTTATTATATATTTAGGTAAGATGATAGTTACAAAAATGTTAATTGGGGAATAAGATATAAGAATCATGATTAAAAAAGAAGAGTTCATTTTGAACTCTTCTTTTTTGTGCTTTTTTATTATTTTGGTGCTTTTAGTTGTTTACACGATGATGAGACATCGGTGAGCTTGTGGTGAGTGGTAAAAACGTGTAACCGTTCGCCTGTCCCCACTGGATGATCTGCTCGACCGCATTGACACTGAAATCCTTTATGTCGTGCTGCAATACAACTGATACGTTGTGGCTCTGTACTCCTGAAATGACATTCTGCACTACCTGTTCCGTGCTGATTGGCTTGTTGTTTGCATCTCCGCTCGATACATTCCAGTCACAGTATAAAAGCCCTCTTGCTGTCACATCATTTACGAGCTGTGTCATAATGCCCGGACAGTAATCCTTGCTCACAGTATTTGACGAGCCACCCGGGAATCTGATGATTGACGCATCATTTCCTGTCTGTGCCTTTATGATACTGTTCATCTGCTCAAGGTCATCAAAGAATGCCTGCTCGCTTGTATATATCTGGTTGTATTTGTGGCTGGCAGAGTGGATAGCCACTGTATGTCCTCTCTTTGCCTCCTCTGCTATCAGGTTCTGATAGTCAGGATGAGTATTTGTAACAAAGAAGGTGACCTTTACATTGTATTTATCAAGTAAATCTAAAAGTCCCTGTGTATACTTTCCGGGACCATCGTCAAAGGTAAGATAAATAATCTTGTTGCCCGGGTTTACCGTGTCTGCCGTGGCAACCGGATCATACACACTGACCACTCTTGTAGCTGTAGCCTTATTGCCTGATGAATCTGAGACCTCATAGGTCACAGTATACTTTCCTGCCTTATCCTTATCTACCTTATCTCCTGATACCTTGACACTGTCTGTGATGTCTCCGTCACAATTGTCTGTTGCCGTGTATCCCGGATCTTTGTACTTATCACCTTTTTTTACAGACATAAAATCATCACCCGAAAGCTTTATCTGTGGTGCAGTGGTATCTGTGACATGCACAGTCCTTTTGACCTCGATCTCATTCTTTGACGAGTCAGCGACACTGTACTTTATCTCATAGTCTCCCGGCTTTGAAGTATCGACATCTCCTGTGACAGATACCTTGTCTGTCAGATCCCCATCATAGTTGTCAGTTGCCGTATATCCCGGGTCACTGAACTCGCTGCCTGCCTCTACAGTCATCTCTGCATCGCCATTTAATGCAATCTCCGGAGCCTTCTTATCCCTCACCTCAACCTTGATGGTCTGTGTCGCTGTTTTTTTACCGTATTGAGCAGTTACTTTTATCTCGTATGAACCTGTCTTTGCCACATCGACATTACTGTCTATAGTGCATTTTATCTCTTTTCCCTTTCGATTTATAAGCCTGCCTCTGACATACGCCTTGATTTTTGGCGGCTCAAACTTTTTGCCATACTCAACAGTAATACCGTTTTTGAACCTGCTGCTGAACTCAATATGTGAATCAAAGCATGTGATATACACTATAAACGCCACCACCAGAACTATTGCAGCCGTAAGTATGCCGATAATCATCTTTTTATTTTTGTCCATTTTTCCAATCCTCTTTAGCATTTTATAATTATTCTCTCTATATTATTACTCAAACCTGATAATATTATTTCAAGCAGTATCTATTATAGCGTTAAACAATCTTTTTTGCTACTGCAAATTCCTTGAGAATTTCTTAATGTTGGCTTCATATATTTCAGTTGTGTTACAATTGTTTCTTTATCCCGAAAACCCGTGATAGAGTCGTAATATGTACTTAATTTATTTAATATCTTTGTTACTATTCAGTTCTCAATATGACTAACCACATATCTTTTTGCAGATATTCGCAATCACAAAAATCCCCCGAACAAGTCGGGGGATTTAAAAAGATTATGCTGTAACAATCATTTTATTACTGCTCCTTACGGTGCATCTCAAATGTCTCCATATGGTAGTTGGCGATGTTGTCACGAATCTTTCTGTCATCTGCTCTGCTTAAGAGATCATCACGGAACTTCTTGGTAGATACCATGTCATTGTATGAGCTTGGTCCGCCTACGCAGCCGCCCTCACATGCCATTCCCTCGATGAAGTTCTCAGGAAGCTTGCCTGCCTTCATGAGGAGAAGTGCCTTCTTACACTCTGCTGCTCCGTTTGCCTTGCAAACCTTACAATCAACATCCTCGCCTTTTTCCTTCATGCTCTCGATTACGGCTGCTGTAACTCCGCCTGAGTTTGCGAAACGCTTACCGAATACTGAGCCCTCCTGATATGAGGTATCATCAGCCTCAAGCTGTACTCCCTTTGCCTTCATAATAGCACGAATCTCGCTGAAGGTAAGTACATAGTCTGCATTGCCCTCTATCTTCTGATCATGTACCTCTGACTTCTTGGCAACACATGGTCCGATGAATACTGTAACTGCATCAGGATCCTTTGCCTTGATCATTCTTGAAACTGCACACATAGGTGAAACAGTTGTAGAAATCTTGTCAGCAAGCTCAGGATAGTGCTTTCTAACCATATTTACAAATCCAGGACAGCATGATGTAACCTTCTTCTCCCCTGCCTCGTATGCCTCAAGCCACTCGTCAGCCTCGTATGCTGCTGTCATATCTCCTCCGAGTGCTACCTCAACAAAACCGTTGAAGCCAACTGCCTGCATAGCTTTCTTCCAGCTGTTCATAGTGATGTTTACGCCAAACTGTCCCTCTGCTGCTGGTGCAACCATAGCGTATACATGCTTGTTCTCTGACTTGATTGCATCGATTACATCTACGATGTATGTCTTTGATCCGATAGCTCCGAATGGACAGCTGTGGATACACTTACCACATCTGATACATTTGCTCTCATCAATCACTGAAATGCCGTACTCATTGTATGTAATGGCGTTTACAGGGCAAGAGAACTTACATGGTCTCTTTAAATGAGCGATAGCGTTGTAAGGACATGCCTGTGCACAGCGTCCACACTCCTTACACTTCTGTGGGTCGATATGTGAGCGGAGACGTCCTGCCTCGATTGCTCCGAACTTACATGCATTGATACAAGCCTTGCCAAGACAGTTCTGACAGTTCTCAGTAACTGTGTAGCTTGAAATCGGACAATCCTCACATGCTGAGCTGATTACCTGGATGATATTGCCGTCATCGTTTGCGCTTGGTGCTTTACCCTCTGCAAGTCTGACACGTTGACGGATGATTTCTCTCTCCTTGTAGATACAGCAACGGAACTGAGGTGTCGGTCCCGGAATAAGTGTAAATGGGATGTCATCTCTGATCTCATCGAGGTTACCTGCAAATGCAGCCTTTGCGACCTCAAGCAAAACTGCATGTTTGATTTTGATTACGTTTTCGTCAGCGTACATATTATCTCCTTTTCCTTAAAATAATGTATATTTTGTTACCTAATTAATTACATACTTAGAAGAATCATTACATCATGTGACACTTCCCATATCACATGACCTGATTCCTCTAAAAAAATGCTCCTAGTACAGTATTTATCTACTAGGAACATTTTACAAAATTTTTTAAACTTTTTCTACCCTTGTATTCATCAAAATACAAAGAATTGTTATTTTTTTCACAATAGCAGCGATTTCAATAAGAATTACTCATGGCGCAGTGCATCAATAGGGTTTAGGTTCGCTGCCTTGTATGAAGGAAGCATACCGAATATGATTCCGATTGCCATGGAAAAAAGCACCGCAAGTATAGCTGCTGCCGGACTTATCGCTGTCGGCGTGCCGTTTAGCATTGAGATAACCTTAGAGAGTATCACTCCGACCAGCACTCCGACCAGACCTCCAAGACTTGTGAGAACAACTGCCTCTGTGAGGAACTGCCCAAGTATTGCTCCCTTTCCCGCTCCGATTGCCTTTTTAAGTCCTATCTCTGAGGTACGCTCTGTGACTGACACAAGCATGATATTCATGACACCGATACCACCGACCAGCAGTGATATTCCGGCTATCCATATGAGCATCATATTGGTTGACTGGCTGAGCTGCTGTATCTGCTTTGCCTGCTCCTGTAAATCCTGTGCCTTGTAGGCCACATCAGAGCCGTCTGTGACATTTAAATTGCTGTTAAGTATCTCCTCAGCAGCCTTTCCCACTGTAGCCATGGTATCCGTGCTGTCTGCTTTAAGCAAAAGGTTCTGCGGCTCATCATAACCAAATATAACCGGCCATGTTCCGCTTGGCACAAATACATTGCCCTGGCTGTCATCATAGGCATACATATAGTAATCATCAATTGAGTTTATTACCAGGTCATAGCTGTCCTTTTCCGTGACTACACCGACTACTGTAAACGGATATCCCTGTATCTCTACTGTCTTGCCGAGCGCGCTCTCTCCTGAAAACAGGCTGCTCTCCACGCTCTCATCGATGAGTGCCACCCTGCGGGCCTTTGCATAGTCATTCTTTGAGAAGCCTCTGCCCTTCATGACTACATAGCTTGCAGTATCGAAATATCCGTCATCGACACCTGTTATATTGCCGCCCGAAAGTGCCGTGTTCAGATAATAGACTGCATTGGAAGCCTGTCTTGTACGGTAAAGAGCTGCATTTTGCACATGGTCGAGCTCCTTTATGCTGTCAAGTGTGGTAGCCGATATCTCAGTCACTCCCGCCGGCGCCGTATCATATGATAGATCCATATCATAGCCATCCTTCTGCAGTGTGACCTTTACGTTATTACTTCCCGAACCTATGAGGTTCTTTTCTATCTGTTCGTTTGTGCCCTGAATTGTGGAAACAATCGCAATAATTGCTGCAATTCCGATGATGATTCCAAGCATGGTCAGAAACGAACGCATCTTATGTGACCAGATTCCCCTAAAGGACAATCTAATATTTTCAAGCATCTTTAATCCTCCCTGCTAAACTAATACATACCATCTTCGGATACCTTGGTTTTCTCGCCCTCCCTGACTCCATACGGGAATGCGATATAGTCATCATTTGTCAGACCTGACTTTATCTCCACATATGAGCCCCAGAGTGACTTGCCTGTTTTGACAGACTGCTTTTTGAGCTTTCCGTTGTCATCCTTGTATATATATGACTGTCCGTTCTCGGTTCTGACATATGACTTGTCGATATATAGTCCGCTGTCAGAGCCCTCCGATGATGTATCTATGGTCAACTCAAGTGAATCGCCCTTTTTGAGATTCTGCGGATTCTCAATGTATGCAGTGTACTCATAGAATGAGGAGTTTGGATTGCTGTCTCCATAATAGTTTACGCTGTCTGACGGCACATTGCTTATCTCGGATATCGTGCCCTCATAGGTATCACCTGTCATGTAGTTGACTGCTGATACGCTCTGTCCTACCTTTACCGTATCCAGATCCAGCTCACCGATTGTTCCGCTGATATACAGTCCCGATGCTCCCGAAAGCTGCAGGAAAGGTGTACCGTCCTGCGGTGGATTGGCAGGATCACAGACTGTTGTCACGATTCCATCCTTCTTTGCATATACCACGCCATCCTCAAGCTCGCTCTGCAGTTCCTTTAAATCAGCCTGTGCAATTCTCTTTTGTAAATCAACATCGGCAACACTTCTGGTCTGCTCCTTTATGGCATCCTTAAGCTCATCTGCAGTGTATGTCTTTTCTTCTGCCGCGGTATCAGCTTCTGTCTGTGCGGTCTGTTCTGTGGCACTGTCTGTTTTGGTATCTGACGGCTCACTTCCTTCCGTATCATCAGAAGCATCTCCTGCTGTAGTTGTGCCTGCAAGGAAAAGCTTTATCTCATCGCTTTCATCATAGCCGCCAAGCCTATCTCCTCTTACGATAAGCTCCATATCAGGTGCATCCGCATCTCCTATTACAAACCGCGCTACCGCGCTCTTTTCTGAGAGTGTATTCAAAAGCTTCCCTGATACATATGAAGCTTCTGTACATGTAAATACATAAGGATCGTCCTCTGTACCGCTTCCTTTGGCCTCTGACAAATCAGATATCACATCATGCTGTTCATCAGGCGCAGACGGCTGTGTGTCAGGCTGTGGCTCAGGTGTAACAGGAGTCTCGGGCTGCTTTTCAACCGGTTTAGTGTTCTTTAGCTTGTCAAGCTTCTGCTTTTCCGATGCAAGCTGGTTCTCAAGACTCTGTATCTCAAGCTGCTTCATCTCAACCGAGAGCGAAAGACTCGTCACATCATATGCAAGGAGCTTATCTCCGGCCTTTACCTGCTGATCCTTTGTGACATAAACCTCTGTCACCTTCTGTCCATCCTTTAAATTGATTGTCTGACATGCATCATCACACACCATTCCCCCACTGGTCATGGATGTGTAGTCGTTTGTCGTGCTGATCATCGAAACACTCATGACGGAAGCAAGCCCCTTGGAGTTCCTGTAATAAACAACTCCTGTGATGCTTCCCGCTGCAACTGCAACTACAAGGACAGCTATTATAATGATCTTAATTCTCTTTTTCTTTTTCATTACCTGCCTCCTGTCCTTCCTCTGTTATCTCGCCGTCTATGATGTGGACGATGCGCTTTGCCTGCTCGGCTACCTTTCTGTCATGTGTAATCACGACAACCGTCACACCGGACTCATTAAGGCTCTCAAAGAGCTCAAGCACCTGCTTGCCTGACTTTGAATCAAGTGCTCCCGTAGGCTCATCCGCAAGCAGAAGCTTTGGATGATTGACCATAGCTCTCGCTATCGCCACTCTCTGCTTCTGTCCTCCTGAAAGCTGTGTTGGCTTGAAATCAGCCCTGTCTGAAAGACCTACACGCTCTAATGCCTCCATACCCATCTGCCTTCTGTCCTTTTTGCTCACACCGGCATATATGAGTGGCAGGCATACATTGTCCAATGCACTCTCTCTCGGCATGAGCTGGAAATTCTGGAATACAAATCCAATTGTATCCCGTCTGACTTTAGTAAGCTCCTTTTCCTTAAGCTCACTGACAGGTCTGCCGTCAAGTATATATGTGCCCGATGTTGGCAGATCAAGACAGCCCACTATATTCATGAGAGTGGTCTTGCCAGAGCCCGACGGCCCCATGATTGCCACGTACTCTCCCTCCTCAATCTGGAGTGAGACATCCTTTAAAACCGGCACCACGAGCTTATCCTGGTCATAGTTTTTATAAATATGCTGGAGTTCTAGAATCATCTACTGTACCTCCGCGTCACCTGAACCGGTGGCATCTGCTGCACCTTCGTCCATTGTGCCATCATCAACAGGACCGCCCTCAGTACCCTCAAGCATCTGGTCATCAAGAGCTTCTGTACCCATATCGTCATAGACTGAATCTTCACCGCCGCCATTTTCAACGTACTCTTCCCATGTCTGTGCCGGCTCACCCTCATAAAGGTCATCAGATGCCCATACTATATAGTCATCCTTTGTAAGCCCTGACTTGATTTCATACATCATGAGATTCTCGTCATAGTCTCCAAGCTCAACCTTTGTTTTCTCAAGCTTATCCTTTTTATTAAGTGTCCATACATATGCATCATCGCCATCCTTTACGACATAGCTCTCATCAATCCAAATACCATCCTTCACCTCTGTCTGTCCGAAATCCGGCTCCACATATACATGCTGTCCTAAAAGCATGTCGCCTGTGCCTGTAAGCTGCACATAGAAGTTGTACTTTGATGCCTTCTGCTCGCTGCTTCCATCATCATACATGCCGGAATTGCTGTTATCAGTCTGAGGGTTCTCAGTATCAACCTTGCTGATGGTACCCTGCCATGTCTTTGACTCATCAACTCTCGAGCGCACTATAACTGCCTGCCCCTCTGCGAGTCCACTGTTTAAAAAGCTCTGCTCATCAATTGTGCCCTTTACCCTGTAATCACCCGTGGCAACGATTGTCATAAATGCAGTATCTGCTGTGTCTGCACTCTGATTCTCATTGATTTTCTTTACAACACCAATCATTGTGCTGTTTACAGTGGCATTTTTGATGCTCTCATCATACTTTTCTATCTCTGCCTTCTTCGTGGCAATATCGTACTGAGTCTGCTTCTGCTGTGTCTGCGCCTGCTGAATCTGCAGTGTATAGTCAAGCTGCTGATCCTTTGGCGCTTCCTTCTTTTCCTTGGTGAGCTGCTCTATCTGTGCATCATAGCCGGAAAGCGTATTGTTTAAGCTCTCAAGCTCAAGCGTGGCGCTTTCCTTTTTCGCAGCAAGATCCTTTGTATCATAGGTAAAAAGAGGTGTGCCCACCTGTACCTCATCCCCTTCTGACACAAGAATATCCTTTACCGTTTTTTCACTGTCAGCCTTGATATCCATGGTATCGGCTGCTTCCACGACACCGCTGTACCTGTCAGTACTTCCTGCCTGATACATGACATCAGCGACCTTGTTTGCATAGACTCCCGATGCCTTTGCTGCATTCTTTCCCTTTGTCATTGCAATGACAATAGCTGACACAATCACTGCTATGATAAGCACAGCTGCAATCACTGAAATGATTATCTTTTTCTTTTTACTCATTTCGACCTCCCTGTTTCTTATAATTAATTGATTATAAGTAACTATTCAGAACCACTGAGAACAAAAAAGCTGATGCGTCATGCTTGCATGTAAGCAGCAGGTTTTCTTGTTCTCAAGGTGGCTCGAATAGAGCCACCCCCACACATATGAGTAAAATTAGCTGCGTAGCAGCGGGAAAGCACGAGTATCGTGCGATTTTGCGAATGTGCGTGGGGTGATTCTGAATAATTACTATTATGACATAATCATACCAAATATATATTGCATCTGTCTTTTAAGATTTTTTTAATATTTTACTAATAAAAAATGGAGGTTAGTATGGAAATAGCATTTAGTGAGAAAATTTCTCCACAGCTGTCCGCCGCCCTGTTGTCCACCCCTTATGAGCTTGGAAAAGAGGGAGGGCTTTCAAGCGGCTATCTGCCGGAGAGTGATAGCTGGGAAGTGATAGTAAAATATGTCGGTGACATCGAAAAAATAAAAGAAAAGTATCCTTCTGTACTCATCACGAGGCTGCTCGGAAACTATGCGGTGCTCGTAATTGAGAAATCACTTGTAAATACCGTTTCCCTGTGCGATGAAATCATATATATGGAAAAGCCAAAGCAGTTTAACTACGATGTGTACGAGGGCTCGCAGGCCTCATGCATCACTCCCGTACACACCAATCCATATAATCTGACCGGAAAAGGTGTGCTCGTAGGCATTATCGACTCCGGAATTTACTATGCCCATCCGGCTTTTATACAGGATGGTGTAAGCAGAATCGCCTATCTGTGGGACCAGACTGTTTCCGATGATTCCTCACACAGTGATATCATCCCTTTCGGCACCTTATATGACCGCGATACGATCACCAAAGCCATAAATGCAGAAAACAGCTTAGAAATGCAGCGCATCTGCCCAAGCATCGACATATCCGGGCACGGCACTCATGTGGCAGGAATCGCTGCCGGAAACGGAAATGGTAATGGTAATGAACAAAACACAAAATACCGCGGTGTTGCTTATGAAAGCACTCTTATAATCGTAAAACTCAAAACCTCAGGCGGCGCCAGCTTTCCCACAACCACGCAGATTATGCTGGCAGTGGACTTTTGCATAAGAAAATCAATCGATATGAACATGCCTATCGCTATAAACCTAAGCTTTGGCACAAGTAACGGCTCTCACAGCGGCACCTCACTGATTGAAGCATACCTGGACTATATAGCAGGAAATTACCGCTGCGCTGTCTCAGTCGGCTCAGGTAACGATGGAGCCGGCTTTGGCCATGCAAACGGCAGCTCATACCCTGCCGATGCAGAGCTTGCGATAGGCTATCCTGAGCCGTCTCTTTCCATTGATTTATGGAAAAAATACTGGGATGAGATACAGCTGCGCATTAGTGCACCAAATAATGATATGTTGGAGATTCCCGATACAATTACCAATCAGGCAAAGGGCTTTACATACAGATACAATCTCGATGGGACAGACATATATATAACAGGCGGCGGTCCCTCTCCCTACTCTCCCTTTCAGGAAATATTCATTGAACTCATGGGATCGGAATACATCTCACCCGGCATCTGGAAAATATCACTTGAACCCATATCTGTAAAGGACGGCTCATGGGATATATGGCTGCCGTCAGGTGCTCTGCGCAATGCACAGACCTCATTTATCCATGCATCGCCTGATATCACCCTGACCATCCCCTCAACCGCTCAAAATGTCATATCTGTCGGAGCCTATGACAGCCGAACAAACCGCACAGCCGCCTTTTCCGGCCGAGGCTATACCTGGGCCTTTGACAGCATAAAGCCTGATATCATTGCGCCCGGTGTAGACATTATTTCATGCTCAAACACCGGAGGCTACACTTCAAAAACAGGGACATCTATGGCTGCACCGTTTGTGACCGGTGCGGCTGCGCTTCTGATGGAATGGGGAATTGTACGTGGAAATGACCTCTATATGTATGGCGACAAGCTTAAAGCTTCTCTCATAAAAGGTGCCGGTGAAAATGTATTTACAACTGCCTCACGGGCTGTCTCTGAAAACACTTCCAAAAACACAAAATACCCCAACCCTGTGACGGGCTGGGGTACATTGTGCTTACTGGATAGTATTCCTTAGTGGAAGGTGCTATTCGTATACATGCTTCTGATGCTTCTTTGCATCTGCCTTATTCTTTTTCTTCAATGGATGCTTTGGGTTTTTATCCATTATAATCGCTTCCTTCCGTTCGTTCTGACTACGTTATACACCTGCAATCAGCACTTGTCAAGCAAGAGTGCTATTTTTAATTAATTATTTATATTTAGTGTGAAATCTCAATTATTTTGATGTCAAAATGTCGATTTGTATGCACAATTATTGACAGTTTGCTAAATTTAATTATTATCTCTTCATCATACTCTTTTAAACACAGTCATCGCAATTCAAAAAAATACATCATTACATAGCTGCCAAATATACAAAATATGCCGCATAGCAAAGCAGCATCACCACTCCACATGGCTTTCTAAGCTCTTTATGTCTTATCGTACCGCCCCACAGGAGCACACCGCACAGGATTGCCATAACTGTATCAATCACAAACCTGCTCTCAAACGGTACCGGACAAATGAGAGCTACTGTTCCGATTACAAAGAGTATATTGAAAATATTGCTGCCGACTATATTTCCAATCGCTATACCGGCATTTCCCTTGCGTGCTGCTGAAACAGATGTAACAAGCTCCGGAAGAGATGTGCCGAATGCAACGATTGTCAGTCCGATAAAGCGCTCACTCATGCCGCAGGCTCTTGCTATGGTCGTGGCACCGTTTACGACAAACTGGCTTCCAATTACGACGCACACACCGCCCAGCACAATAAAGAGCAGACATTTCCATACCGGATATAGCTTTACCGACTGCTCATCACTGCTGTCATTGCCCTTTTTTGCCAGAATATACAAATAAAGCAGATATGCAATAAATAAAATCCACAGTATAACACCCTCAATGAATGTAATTTCATTGCCTGTCATTCCCATCACGAGAAGCACTGCTGTGATAAGAAGCATGTACGGTATCTCGTATTTGAAGGTGGTTTTTTGTATGGCTACATTTGTGATGAGTGCCGTTACTCCCAGGATTATAAGGATATTTAGTATATTGCTGCCGACTATATTGCCGACTGTAATCCCCGCATTACCCTTTATTCCTGCAGTGATGCTGACTGCCGCCTCCGGCAGCGACGTACCCATCGCCACAATCGTCAGTCCAATCACAAGCTGCGGAATACCAAATTTCCCGGCGAGCGCCGCCGCTCCATCCACAAACACATCCGCGCCCTTCACCAGTGCTACAAAGCCTGCTATAAGCAGTAAAATTGCTACAAAAATCATAATTTTCCTCCTTCTGCTGTCCTTTTTAAGGATGCCTGATTAATTGATAGATACATCTATGTCTTATCAGCAGAAGGCTTTTATATACAAAAAAGGCGACACTTCTGCTGTATAAAACAACAAAAGTCTCGCCATTTAATCACTCTCCGGATTGCTGTCATATATGTATGATATGTATGAGCAATCGTACTGACGGATAAGTAAGCACTTTCGTGCCGGCTACTCCCTTTCACTTATATACTATGATATGTCAACGCAGGGTATTCGTCAATAGGGAAGTTTAAATTATTTTCGGTTTGGCTTTTTCGCAAAAAGTGCTGCTCCCACAAGACTTATCGATGCAAATGCCAAAGCAAGCATGCCCATAAGAGGATTTGTATCACCTGTCTTTGAAGCCTTCTTTACTGTAGCTTTTTTAGCTGCAGTACCTGTTGTGTCAGTGGTCGTAGAATTTGACTTGCTGCCTGTTGCTACAGCTGCTTTTGTATCTGCCCCATTTGAGCTTCCTGTACCTCCGGATATCGCACCTGTGCTTCCTGCACCACTTCCCTGTGTTCCCGGATTTACAGCTTCTTTTTTCTTTAGGCCTTCAATAGCCTTATTGAGTGATGCAACTGCATTGTCAACCTTTGTCTGGTCATCCTTTTGCTCAAGCACTGCTTTTGCACTTGAAAGCACCTGTGAGAATGTCTTCCAGCTGTCTGCTGTGTAATCTGCCTCTTTGAGTGTGTCTGCTTTTTCAATTGCACTCTCAAGTGCTTTAGTATCAATGACTACAGGCTTCTCATATGTAAATGAAAGCTCATCCTTATATCCTGTTGCTGATACCTTGATTTCAAAGCTTGAACCCTCAGCAAACGGAGCCTGAGTAGTATCAATTGTACCATCTTCCTTGATAAGCTTTACTGCCCCCTTGCCTGTTGCCGGATAATCCTTACCATTTACATTTACAGACTTGATTTTTCCAATAAAATCTGCAAACTGTGCTGCTGATGCACCATCTGCCACTACAAGCTTAGGTGCTGTTGCATCATTATTGTATGCCGCAGAAACTGCATCTGCATAGAGCTCGAATGTGGTAGTGATTGGGGCATATTTATTGCTCTTATCGGATACTGTCAGCGTATACTCTGTATTCTCTGCATCCTTAGGATATGTAATTACAAGCTTATTAGTCTGAGTATAGCTTGCTGCATATGTTGACACTGCCGATGCTAAGTTTTCCTCTGTAACCTTAAATCCCTTTACTTCATTTCCTTTTGCATCTGTAACTGCATATTCTGCGTTAAAATCATCCGGAAGTGTAACGTCAAGATTAGCCTTTCCTGCTGATACAGCTGCATTTTCTGCTTCAACTGCTGCATCCTTAGCGTGCTCAAGTACCTTGTAATCTACAGGTAAAGTGAAGATTCCTTTACTTGTATAGTATGTTACATTTTTGATTGTCTTTCCAACCATAGACTTATAATGCTCAGATGAAAGCGGACATCCATGGCTATCTGTAATAATTCCCACACTCCATGCAAGCTCCTCTGTTTTCCAGATGTTCTCCACATGACGCATAGCATAATCTGTGTTGTCATCAGTGCTTACAATAACACCGTAAACCACATCGTCATCTTCAAAGCCCATAGCATCCTTTATGCCATCAAGATTGAGCTGATAGTCTCCGTACTTTGTTTTTGTCTTGAACTTTGTAGTCACCTTATCAGCAGCTATCTGCGTCTTAGTTCCATTTACAATGCCAAATGACAGTTTTTTATCTGTGCCTGCTGTTGCTGTCTTATAATATGAAGGCACCTCACTAAGGACATAGTATGAGTAGTCAGCACTCTCAAAAAGAGCCTTCTTTCCTTCATATGTTGTTGTAGAAACCTTGCCCTTGATATTTGTTGTGATATCTACCTTACTGTCATCTGTAATCTGTGTATAATCCTTATTATTATCATAGAAATCATCTGTGACCTTTACCGGGAAGGTTACACCGTTTATGTGCTCTCCTTCTGAATCAGCATGATATGAGCCGGCTGCCAGAGTATTTCTGGTCTTCTGCTTTGTGGCAGATGTGGTAGCATCTACTGCAACTGAATTGTTCTTAAGATCAGCCTTGTAAAACTCATCATATGGAATGTTCATGAGTACATACTGTGATTTCAGGTTATTTACAGCGTCTGTGAGGTGTGATAATGCTTCCTTTGCTTCCGATTGCATGAGGTCAGTCTTTGCTAAAGCATCCTTTGCTTCCTTAAGCTCAATCTGCATATTTGACCATGTTTTATCAGTATAAAGCTCCTGGTTCAGCTTATCAGCCTCCGAAACCTTATCAGAAAGAGCTTTCTTTGAAGTCTCATCTGCCGGTACCTGTGGTGTAACTATATTTGCAGCTGTTGCCTCAAAATTATATGTATAGTCCTCATATCCCAATGCATAAATTGTAACAGACCAGTATCCTGTTCCATCATATCCACTTGGCAGGCTGCATCTGAGCGAATCGGTGAGACCAAGCTGGATTCCCATAGACTTATGCATCCAGTTATCTGATGCAAACTTTGTTCCATATGTGGCAAGCGCTTTGGTTCTTGTGCTGTCATTACCATAATATGTCCACTTAACCGCCTGCATATTGGCTCCTAGATCACCATAGTTACCGTTAAAATCAACTCTTAAAAACTCTCCATATGATCCGCTTGCATCCTTAACTGTACCTGTAACATCAGCTTTTTTTAGAGAAGTATCTTTCACACCGGAGTCGGTTCCGGTTGCTCTGGCAGAAAAGCTGAAGCTTCCGTCAGCGTTCTTCGTAACAGTCTTAAGACCGTTTGTATTTTCTGTAACGTCTGCTGTCTCGTCTATTGTATTAAGGTTGCCCTCTCCGAAACCGCCTTTTAAGTCAGAACCATTCTCGTAAACGGTATATTTTGCCTTAAATGCCTCGTAGTCTGACTCTTTTACCTTTACCGGTACAAACTTAAGTCCTGTTACTTTGTAGTCCTTTAGCTTGAGAGTTGTTCCATCTTTAGTAAATACACCCTTATTGTAATTATATTCAGTACCATCTGTCATGACAGCAATTTGCTGATTATTTTCGCCTGTCTTCCAATATGAAAGATTGAGTGTCGTACCTTCTTCTGTCTCGACAATAGCATTACACTGGAAGCTTCCTCTGTGAAGGCCATGATTTGTAGTAGCACGGGTTACCGTATCAAAAGCTCCTTTATCCGATTCATTATGTGAATCCTTTTCGCTTGAAGATGCTGTGCTTCCGGCGGCCTGAACTCCCTCAGCAGCCCAGTACTCTGCCCATGTAAGCCCTGCATAGCAGTATATATATTTTTCTTCTGCCGGCTTTGACTCCTCCTTAGCTGAAGCTGACTGAATTGCTTCAAGAGCTGCTTTTTTTACCGCAGTTGATGTACGTGTTGCTCCTGAAACAGTATCCCAGCTGTTTATTGTCTCTTCTGTTGCAGCCTGACCTTCCAGCTTTGTCTTTATACCTTTTGATTTGTTATATGCCTTATTGAAATACGAGTCATTGTCAGAATCATATCCATTTTCAGGTGAGACAGTTATATCCGAAAACTTTCCGTCCTTTACCGTCAGCTTTACATTTACATCATATTCATCCCACTCATCATCTGTATCTTCCTCTGTTCTTGTTACATGAGCCGTGCTGCTATACGTCCCGTCAGCCGCCACCTGGCTGCCTGTCACTGCAAATGCACTTGTCGGAAACATGGTGGCTGTCACCGATGCTGTCAGTGCAAATGTAAGAAATTTCTGTGCTAAAATCTTTCTCTTCATTTTTTCCTCCTTAAGATTTTAATTCTTTATAGTTAATGTGGCTGCCTTCTAATTTGCAATCCACAATTGCTACCGATTTCAATATTAAGCATATATACTTAATTGATATCTTTTCTCAATAAGTTAGTATTCTCTAACCTGCGTTTAAAAAATTTTTCCCGCTTATTCCTACTGCGGGAAAGACCTTTTGTGCGACAATTCCTATCAAAAGTCCTGTCAGTGTGCCAGCCACAAGAAGTGGTGGCAGATAATACCCAACTGCAGTGCTTTTAAGCACTATCGCAGCGGCCAAAAGCTGTCCTATGTTGTGGCTGATTCCACCAGCTACGCTAACACTGACCATCGAAAATTTGTCTGTTTTCTTTATAATAAGCATTACCGTAAGACTCAGCAGACCACCTGCCAGACTGTATATGATGGAAACACCATTTCCAAACATAAAGCCCACGAGAAATATCCTCATTATCACTACAGTAAGTACCTCACAAGGCCCAAGGAAAAATATTCCAAGAACAGTGACCAGATTTGCCACTCCCAGCTTAATACCCGGAATGCCTATGCTTATCGGAATAAGGCTCTCCACATAACTGAATATCATCGCAAGCGCCACAAGCATGGCGCCGTATGCTATTTTTCCTGATTTAGTCATATTTCTTTTCATTTAGTTTTGTTCTCCATAATACATGCATGCTACACACCAAGCCATATACATATAGCTATAAGTATCGCAGCTCTTATACCAGTAAACCAAAGCTCATTTCCTCGGAGCCGCTTTATACCTGTATGAATATTGCTCTTCGGACATATTCCGTTACATTTCTGACACTGGCAGCAGTCACCTGATATCCTGCCTGAGCCATCATCCGGCAAGCCTATGTCACACGGACATATCTTCTCACAGGCACCGCAGCCCTTTATACAGCCTGCCCTGTCCCTGTGCAAGGTAAAGGTAGCTGCTATAGGGAGTATTGAAAAAACAGCTCCCATCGGACACATAAAACGACAGAAAAATCTCTCCTGCACACACATACCGATGATTATAAGCACAAGCACTACTGCTCCTGTGATATATGAAGCAAGACCTAAATTTCCTGCCCGAAGCATTGAGAAAACATCCCACGGACTTGTGCCCTTCAATGAGCTATACACTCCCAGATAGCATAATATCAATATGATTGTAAGTATCACATATTTCATATATGTAAGCTTTTTTGCAGCCTTCGCCGGTATACTCACCGGCTTTTTATTAAGCTTATGGCAGCATGACACATATAGTGCATGCATCGCGTCGCCAAAGCTTCCGAATGCACAGGCAAAACCGCAGAAGAATCTGCCGAATATCATTGTGTACACGCAAAGCATCAGAAGAACCGCTACAAATGATGTAAGTTCAATTCTGTTTCCTGAGCCAATCTGTGTAAAAATATACTTGACGCCATTGAACGCTGCCGTGAACATTGACGGAAAAAGTATAAAAAATAAAAGCTGCATTCCTGCACGAAACCATGTCTGTATCTTTCTCTTTCGAAGCTTTGGATTCATATCTTTTATTCTCATCTATTTCACCGCCTTATCAAGTGCCTGCTTAGTGGCATTTTTTATTGCAGTTGAGCTGAACGTCGCACCGCTTACCGTGTCCACATCCGCAGACTGTGCCGAAATTATGGACGGTATGATATCCTCTGCCATCGCCAGGTATGCGCCATCTTCCTTCTCTGCCGCTGTAATGTCAACCGATGATATTTTCCCTGCCTCGATTGTCACCTTGACATCTACATTTCCACCAAAGCCCTCTGCACTGCCTGTGTATGTGCCATCCTTATAAGCTCCTTGACTGTCTGTGCTTTCAGTTTCTGCAGCAATATGCTGCGTATTTTTATTTTCCTGTTCTCTTTTATCTATTGTCATGTTGTATCCCCAAAGCGACGATACAACTATAAACAGGCTCACCAGTCTGATCCAAAATTCCTGCATGTTATCTCCATCCTGTAAATGTCCTTGAGGTTTTATTTCTTTTTAGCAGCTTCAAGTGCGCTCTTACAGCCATCAATTATAGCCTTTGATGTGCATGTGGCATGGGAAACAGTATCAATACTGCTAAAGTCGATGCTGTCTGCATTTGCCTGTGATGTAAGCACAGAAACCATACCGGGCTGATTTTTTGTGCCATCTGCTGCTTTCTTTATATAAGGAGCATTTTGTGAATCTCCATCTCCCTTTACATCAGTAATGGAAACTATCCTGTCATTTGCTATAGTCACCTTCATGCTCAGGTTATATGCACTAAAGTCCATGTCATCATCCGGTATGCACAGTGTAGATACATCATATGTACCGTCCTCGTATACATTTGTGGATGTATCATTTTTCTGAAGTGCATTTATTGCAGCCTGAAGCTTCTCCTGTGCGCAGCTTACATCCTTCTTAGTTGACTCCGCGGATTCCAATACCTCCTGTGCATCCCCCAGACGTATCTGAAGCAGATACCAGCTAAGCTGTGTGTACTGTGCGCCGTCAAGCGATGCTTGCGACTGCACAAGCTTCAACAGGACTGCCTTGTCCTCTTCTCCCGCAATATTGCTATTATTATCATTGCTGTTATTGCTATCTGAATTGCTGCCACCGGTATTCTCACCTGCAGTTGTCTTTCGTGCTTCCTCAAATGCAGCCTTTACGGCTCCTATGAGTCCCTTTGAGCTGTAGGTGGCTCCTGATACCGTATCCACATCCGCACTCTGCTTTTTCATCATATTTTTTAACACATCCATTGCATTAGTGATAAAAGGCTCATCATCTTGTTTTTCAGTGACAAGAATCGCTTTAAGCGTCTTGTCCTGGATAACAACCGCTACCCTTATGTCACCCTTGTAGCCCTCTGCTGTGCCGTAGTATATACCGTCAACATACGGAAGTGTACCTTCTGTGCCCTTTTCAGATGCACTGCCGGATGAATTTTCATCAGTCTGTCCATTTCCCGATGCCTCTGCAGCACCCTGTTTATCTGTATTATTGCCCGTTGTATTATCACTCACAGCCGCCTGGCTCAGTGCACTTCTTACAGCAGCTATGATTCCACGCGAGCTGAATGTAGCACCTGAGACTGTATCCACGTTAGTGCTCTGCTTTTCGACTATTGTATCAAGCAGCGATGATGCGCTCTTTACATAGCTGTCACCATCCTTTGTGCTGACTATGCTTATAGAGGCTATTTTACCGCCTGATATATCAACCTTTACCTTCATAGTGCCCGCAAAGCCTTTTCCGGTGCCGTAATATGTGCCATCCTTGTAAGCGGATGCGTCCTGTACAGCCGCTATCTCTGCCAAAGAGCTGTCAGACTCTGACTCTGATGTGCTTTCCTGTTTTGATTTTCCTGTAACACCATTATCCTTCTCACCTGTCAGGGCATTTTTCACTGCTCCGATTATTCCGTTTGAACTGTATGTAGCTCCGGATACAACATCCACATCAAAAGATTGCGACGCTATAATCCTGTCTATTACACCCTTTGCCCTATTGAAAAATGCCTCATCATCCGTAGATGAAAGGATATCAATGGAAATAATCTTCTTATCCATGATAGTTACAGCCACTGTCACAGGTCCGCTAAAGCCTGTCGCAGAGCCCTTGTACACACCATCTGCAAGTTCGAACGAACCTGTGGCTGTTTGTGTATCCTCTGCAGCATCCTCTGTTTCAGTATCAGTCACCCTCTCTGAAACCTGGTGCTTTTTATCCTTCGAAGGTTCACTCGCCTTTGTCTGATATCCACTCAATGAAATCACCACACATGCAGCAATCACAAGTGACACTCCGAGTGGTGCATATACCTTTATTTTTTCCAAAACTTCCTTGAACTTCATATATACCTCTTATATTTCCGATAGCACCGCTATCTGTACAACATTACTTTTACCCTGCTCTATTTTGCATTTATTACCTCATACTCATAGTCAGATGAATAGTCATCCGCTATCCCCTCTGAAATATACATGCTGTCATCATCTGTAAGCAGTACGAAATCAAATTCATCACTGTGTGCCTTCCAAAACTCACACGCCTTATCCTTTCCCATGATAAACAGCGATGTTGACAATCCATCTGCGAGTGTTCCATCATCACTCACGATAGTGACTGATTTAAGTCCGCTCTCTGCAGGATAGCCTGTAGCAGGATCTATGATATGGTGGTAGATTTTTCCATCCTGCTCAAAATAACGCTCATATCCACCGGAGGTGATAACCGCCTTATCGCTCACATCAACCACTCCTATATACTGACTTTCATCCTCCGGGCTTTGCACAGCAACTCTCCACTTGCTGCCATCAGTCTTGGTCCGGTATGTCTGGACATTGCCTCCCAGATTCACAAGACCGCTATCCACGTCATACTCCTTGAAAATATCCATAATCCTTGATGAAGTATATCCCTTTGCAATACCACCAAGGTCTATCTCCATACCTGCATCCTCAAAGGAAATCTCTCTGCTTTTATTGTCGTAATCTATTTTTGAAACGTCTGCAAGCTTTAGCAGCTCTTTTAGAGTTGCATCATCCGGCACCTTAAAGTCCTTCGTCGGAAATCCCCACTCCTGCATAACAGGATATATCGCTATGTCAAAGGCTCCATCAGTCATCGTACTAAGCTCAATTCCTCTCTGCACGAGATATCCCCCATCCTCTGACAAAGTGGCTGACTTATTCACATTCAGCTTTGCTATTTCACTGTCTTCATCTCCTGTTGAAAGCAATGCATCAAGCCGCTTTATCTCTTCTATAGATGCATCCACCGCTTTTTTCGCATTTTTACCATATGCAGTCACTGTCATATATGTATCCATTGCAAATACTTCCTGTGAGGACTCATTTGCTGATTTTAAATCACTATTTATTCCTTCCTGCGAAGCTGTTGTATTCTCTGTCGCATCACTTCCACCTGAGCCACAACCGGTCACTGCCAATGCGACTGTCAGTAATATCGCAGCTGCTATCTTATTTTTCACCTTATTACCTCTTATCTAAAAAATATATATTGTTAACTTACGTATATTGCACTAACTTATGTATCACTTTTCTATCTTCGATTAGCTTTTGCTAACTTCGACATTTTATTTTAAATCACGTTTTATGTCAATAACAGTCCACGAAAAAAATACCTATCGATTTTTTTTATCATTAATTTTTTCTTGCCTTTATCACGCTAACGTGGTAGCATGGTTACTAAATAAACTATTAAAGAGGTACTACAAATGAAAACATCAGAAATTATTGTATTTATCGTCTATCTGTTGTGCATGCTGGGTATCGGTATCTTCTTCTTCGTGAAAAACAGAAACGGCGGAGAAAAGACCTACTTCCTCGGCGGACGTGAGATGGGACCATGGGTTGCGGCGCTGTCAGCCGGAGCCTCAGACATGAGTGCATGGGTACTCATGGGACTTCCTACTTCTATCTATGCGCTGGGCTTAGGTCAGGTATGGATTCCTGTAGGACTTGCAATCGGCTACACTATAAGCTGGCTGCTTGAAGCACCGAGACTGAGAAAATTCTCGATTGTAGCCAATGACTCAATCACAATTCCGCAGTATCTGACCAACAGATTCCTGTCCAAATCACTTGCACTGCAGGTGATTTGTGCAATTGTGTTTTTGGTTGCATACACTATTTATGCGGCATCAAGCGTAAAGGCATGCGGTACTCTTTTCCACACTGTAATAGGAATGGATCCACAGATTGCCATGTATCTTGCAGCAGTTGTCATCGTAGGCTATACCTTCCTCGGCGGCTTCTCGGCTGTATGCTGGACCGATTTTTTCCAGGGCATGCTCGTGCTTGGTTCTATGTTTATAGCACCGATCTTTGCAGCATTTATGCTTGATACATCATCTACATCAGCACTCCCGGGCGGTTACTTAAATCCATTCTCAAGCTGGCAGGATATCGTGTCAGGACTGGCATGGGGACTTGGTTACTTTGGTATGCCACATATCATTATCAGATTCATGTCCATCAAATCACAGAAGGATTTGAAAAAATCAGCAAAAATCGGAATCACATGGACCTTACTTATTGTATTTTTTGCGACTTTAATCGGAGTAATCGGAAGACTTTTCCTTGGCTTTGACGAATCAATCAATGAAAACTCTCTTGTTTTCATCCAGATTGTAAGAAAGATTTTCCCGGGTGTTATCTCAGGTATACTGCTCTCAGCAGTGCTTGCCGCTTCCATGAGTACCGCAGACAGCCAGCTGCTTGCTGCTTCATCAGCATTCTCGAGTGATGTGTACAAGCCTGTCATCAGAAAAGGTAAGGCAAGTGACAAAGAGATGATGTGGACCGGCCGTATTGTCGTTCTGGGAATCGCTGTTGCAGCACTCATCATCGCTTCAAACCCTAATGCCGGCTCTATCATGGCACTTGTTTCCAATGCATGGGGTATCTTTGGAGCTGCCTTTGGACCTGCAATCATGCTCAGCCTCTTCTGGAAGCGCTTTAACTTCAAGGGTGCTGTTGCAGGAATCATAACAGGTGCTGCCGTTGATATATTGTGGTATGCATTCCTCACATCAACCGGAATCTACGAGCTGTTGCCGGGATTTGTTTTAGGACTTATCGCAGCCGTTGTTGTGACACTTTGCACAAATGAGCCTTCAAAAGAGGTTTATGAGCTCTTCGATAAGGCTCAAAAATTTGATGAGTAATTAAAATAATTAATCATTTAGGAACATAAGTAAAACCGTCGTACCCTGCCATTTACGGCCCGGTACGACGGTTTTATTTTTCTTATGCTTTATGTTGTGCTTTTAGAATGGTCTGTCTCAAATACAATTCCTTTAACTTCTACAGATGAAGCACTCGCTCTTTAATCTCCTGGGTTCTTCCCTGATTCCAGAACTGTGTGCCGATATAGCCGCATGTACGGCGGGCTACACTCATCTTGTTCTGGTCACGATTGCCACAGTGTGGGCACTCCCAGATAAGCTTGCCTGAGCCCTCTTCCTCTACGATTTTGATTTCTCCGTCGTAGCCGCATACCTGGCAATAGTCGCTCTTTGTATTCAGCTCTGCGTACATGATATTGTCGTAAATGTACTGCATTACTGAAAGCACTGCAGGGATATTGTCCTGCATGTTTGGTACCTCCACGTAGCTGATAGCGCCACCCGGAGACAGCTTCTGGAACTGGGACTCAAACTTTAGCTTGTCAAATGCATTAATCTGCTCTGTTACATGCACATGGTAGCTGTTTGTAATATAGTTCTTGTCTGTAACACCCTCGATGATACCAAAGCGCTTCTGTAAGCATTTTGCAAACTTGTAGGTGGTAGACTCAAGCGGTGTGCCATATATACTGAAATCGATGTTTGACTCCTTTTTCCACTGCTCACATGCATCGTTTAAGCGCTGCATTACCTTAAGTGCAAACGGTGTGCCTTCCTTTGGCTCTGTGTGTGATACTCCCTTCATATAGCGTACACACTCACAAAGTCCTGCATAGCCGAGTGAGATTGTTGAGTATCCGTTAAATAATAATGGGTCTATAACCTCTCCCTTTTTCAGACGTGCAAGTGCTCCGTTCTGCCAGAGAATCGGTGCTACATCGGATTTGGTACCAAGAAGCCTCTTATGTCTGCACATAAGTGCTCTGTGACACAGCTCAAGTCTCTCATCAAGTATCTTCCAGAATTTTTCCTCATCCTTTTCTGATGAGCATGCCACATCAACGAGATTTAAGGTGACAACACCCTGGTTGAAACGTCCATAGTATTTACGCTTGTTTGGATCAAAGTTCTTGGCATGTGCCACATTTCCCGCTGTCTGTGAGCATCTGTCCACTGTGAGGAATGAACGGCAGCCCATGCATGTATACACATCTCCGTCCTTAAGCTCCTTCATGACCTTCTCTGAAATATAATCAGGCACCATTCTCTTTGCAGAGCACTGTGCCGCAAGCACTGTGAGATTCCAGTACTTTGAATCCTCTGTGATATTATCATCCTCAAGCACATATATGAGCTTAGGGAATGCCGGTGTGATATATACACCCTTTTCGTTCTTTACGCCCTTTATTCTCTGGTGCAGCATTTCCTCAATGATTGCGGCAAGATCTGCCTTTGTCTGCGGATCGGATACCTCATTCAGGTACATGAATACTGTGATAAACGGTGCCTGTCCGTTTGTAGTCATGAGTGTGATGACCTGATACTGAATCATCTGCACACCGCGGTTGATTTCTTCCTTGACACGAAGCTCTGCTACCTCGTTGATTTTTTCTTCATCCAAATCAAGGCCTACGCTCTCGAATTCCTTTAGCACCTGCTTTCTGAACTTCTCACGACTGACCTGTACAAATGGTGCCAGATGTGCAAGCGAGATACTCTGTCCACCATACTGTGAGCTGGCAATCTGTGCGATAGCCTGTGTAGCGATGTTGCAGGCTGTTGAAAAGCTCTTTGGTGTGTCAATCATAGTCTCACTGATTACTGTGCCGTTCTGAAGCATGTCCTCAAGGTTTACAAGACAGCAGTTGTGCATATGCTGTGCAAAATAATCTGCATCGTGGAAATGGATAAGCCCCTTCTCATGAGCCTCCACTATATCCTCAGGAAGCAGGAAACGGCGTGTGATATCCTTGCTCACCTCACCTGCCATGTAGTCACGCTGCACGCTGTTTACAGTAGGATTCTTGTTGGAGTTTTCCTGCTTTACCTCCTCGTTATTGCACTCAAGAAGGCTAAGAATCTGCTGGTCCGTAGAGTTTGACTTACGGACGATGGCTCTCTTATACCTGTAAGTAATGTAATTTCTGGCTACGGTAAAGGCACGCTTGTTCATGAGCTGGTTCTCCACCATATCCTGTATCTCCTCAACGCTTGGAGAGCGCTTCATGTTCTCACATGCAGTCTCCACGTTGCTTGCAATTTCCTCAATCTGATCAGCAGTAAGCTTCTCATAGTCTAGCACTGAATTGTTTGCCTTTCTAATGGCAGCTACAATTTTGGCTGCATCAAATATGTCCTCACTGCCGCTTCGCTTGATGATTTTCATGTAAATTTCTCCTCTCTGTATACTATATTTCATATAATGTAGTGTACTATATATAGTATTGTCATCCAATACACATACTATATATATGCATTTTATCATGTGTAATGGCACAAAATATGCAGCTATAAATGAGATGTAATCATTAATTCATGTCACTGCCCTGCAGTATAAAGCGGGCTTTTCACCAAACAATTACAATATAGCTACATATAAAATGCCATATTATTTAATGATATGAGGGTCAAAAGGTATTTTGCCCCTCATTTATGATTAATCAGATTACTACATGCTACGCATTCCCGTAATCTGACTACACCTCGAAATCCGCTAATTTCCTGCGTCCCCGCAGCAAATTGCTACTTTCTCGGTGTAGTGCGGGTCACTAAGGTATACATCGAATTGCATGCAAGCATGCATCGATGATACCTTTTGACCCTTTAATCATTTAATACAAATCTGTGCATCTGTCTTTTGATGACAATCTAAATTATACAAGATATTGTTGCTATGTCAATACGCTCAACAATATTTTGTAGCATTTTGACTTATTGCACAAAAAAAGCCACAATATTTATGCTACTTTTTCAACTCTGTAATTATTTTGTTAATTGTTAAGCTTTTCCATATTGTCAATCACTCTGTCCAAAAAGCCAAGCATCATGTTAAACTCTTCCTTAGAAAAGCCTTCGTGCATGGCTTCCTCTATTACCATTATATTTTCCCTCACCCTGTTTTCGTGGTCCAGTGCTTTTTTCGTCAGCTCAATCCTCTTAAGCCTTGCATCATTTTCCATAGGTGTGCGCACGATATAGCCGTTTTTTTCAAGACTTTTAAGCATATTTGTCACTGTGGCTCCTGACAGATGAAACTTTGCTTCGATATCCTTTTGAAATATATTTTGGTCCTGATTATCCATTATATATCCAATCATCATACCCTGGCTTCGCGGTATACATTCTGTTTTACTGCACCTTTTTCTGTCAAAATATCTGTCTATGCTCCTGCTGATGCGGTTTATCTTGTGTCCTAAGTATTTATCCGGTGTAAACTCCTTCATATCTGAAATCCTTTCATAGATTTTTCTTGACAATAAAAAAAGTATATCTATAATATAGTTAGCACACTAACTAATTAAATGCAAGTATTTTTTTAGTTAACCACATTACCATAAATGTGGGAAGTTTGTTTTAATCAAATATAAATAAGAAGAAAGGACAAAACATATGTTAAAAACACTAGGTGCCCAAATAAAGGAATACAAATGGGCTTCGATTGCGACACCTGTTTTCATGCTGCTTGAGGTGGCTGTGGATACCATAATCCCTCTTCTCATGGCATCAATCATCGACAACGGTGTCAATATGGGCGACACAAGGCATATCTATATCATGGGTGTGTGGATGATTGTCGCAGCACTGTTTGGTCTTTTGACAGGATGTCTCGGTGCAAAATATGGTGCAAAGGCCGCCATGGGCTTTGGAAAGAATCTGCGTGCTGCAATGTTCCGCAACATCCAGACCTTTTCCTTTGCAAATATCGACAGATTCTCATCCGCGAGTCTTGTCACACGTATGACAACCGATGTGACCAACATCCAGAATGCTTACATGATGCTGCTTCGCATGGCTATGAGAGCCCCTGCATCCATAATATGTGCGATGGCTATGTCATTTTTCATCAGCCCTCGCCTTGCGACAATATACTTAATCGCTGTCATTGTGCTTGGAGCTTTACTGCTTTTCATCAGCAAGGCGGCCATGAAATACTTCGACAGAGCCTTCAAGCGCTATGATGACCTGAATGAAAGCGTACAGGAAAACGTATCCGCTATCCGCGTTGTAAAGGCATACGTCCGTGAGGATTATGAGAAGAAACGTTTTTCAAAGGCAGCACAAAATATCTACGATGTATTTGTAAAGGCTGAAAGCCTTGTGGTATACAACTCTCCGCTCATGCAGTTTACAGTGTATGCCTGCATCCTGTTAATAAGCTGGCTCGGAGCTCATATGGTGGTAAGCAGCACTCTCACTACAGGTGATCTGATGGCTCTTCTCACCTATTGCATGAATATTCTGATGAACCTCATGATGCTCTCGATGGTGTTTGTAATGATTTCACTCTCACTCGCATCCGCAAGACGAATCAGCGAGGTATTAAATGAGCAGAGCACACTGCACAATCCAAAAGAGCCGCTTTACGATGTGCCTGACGGAAGCATAAGCTTTAAGCATGTAACCTTCAGATATTCAGACACTGCTGAAACTCCGGTTCTGTCAGATATAAATCTAGACATAAAATCCGGTGAGACCATCGGCATCATAGGAGGAACCGGAAGCTCGAAATCTTCCCTTGTAAACCTGATAAGCCGTCTCTACGACACAGACACCGGCTCTGTAATCGTCGGAGGCCACGATGTGCGTGAGTACGACATGGACACTCTCAGAAACAAGGTAGCTGTCGTGCTCCAGCAGAACGTGCTTTTCTCGGGCACCATACTCGAAAATCTGCGCTGGGGTGACAAAAACGCTACCACAGATGAATGTATTGAGGCCTGCAAAATGGCATGCGCCGATGACTTTATCGAGTCCTTCCCTGACAAGTACAACACCTACATAGAGCAGGGCGGAACCAACGTATCCGGTGGCCAAAAGCAGCGTCTGTGTATCGCAAGGGCTCTGCTTAAAAAGCCAAGGATACTCATACTCGATGACAGCACCTCGGCTGTGGATACAGCAACAGATTCAAAAATCCGTGCTGCCCTCGCAAAAACAATACCGGGAACCACTAAGCTCATCATCGCACAGCGTATCTCATCCGTCATGGATGCTGACCGTATCATCGTGATGAATGACGGAAAAGTGGACGGCTTTGACACTCACGAAAATCTGCTTAAAAATAATGAAATCTACCGCGATGTTTACGATTCCCAGACAAACGGCGGAGGAGACTTTGATGAAGGAGGTGCTGCCTGATGCCAGGACCAAGAGGACCACGAGGTCCAAAACCCAAAATTAAAAATCCCGGTAAGCTTTTTGCGCGCCTCATGGGATTTATTTTCAAGAAATATTTACCGGCCTGCATAATTGTTGTGATATGTATCTTTGTCAGTGTACTTGCAAATGTGCAGGGAACCATGTTTACCAAAAATTTGATTGATGACTATATAGTACCACTGCTTAAGACAGGAAATCCCGACTACGGACCACTCCTTGCAGCAATGGGAAGGGTTGCCGTATTCTACGGCATCGGCGTCATCAGTACGTTTGCATACAGCAAAATAATGATCTACGTATCACAGGGCACCATTAAGAACCTGCGTGTTGAGCTCTTTTCCCATATGCAGGATCTGCCAATCCGATACTTTGACTCACATGCGCACGGCGATATCATGTCAATTTATACAAACGATATCGATACACTCCGCCAGCTCATCAGCCAGAGTCTTCCGCAGATACTTAACAGTGCTATCACTGTTGTGAGCGTTTTTGTTTCAATGGTCATATTAAATATTCCGCTCACCGTACTAACTATCGTGATGGTAATCGTAACAACAGTCGTGACAAAGAAATTTGCAGGCTTCTCCAGCCGCTATTTCCTTGCGCAACAGCGCGACCTCGGCAAGGTTAACGGCTTCATCGAGGAAATGCTCAACGGCCAGAAGGTAGTCAAGGTATTTACCCACGAGCAGGAAAATATTGAAGCCTTCGACAAAATAAACGATGAACTCTTTGAAAGCGCCTACAATGCCAACATGTACTCCAATATGCTCGGTCCTGTAAACGCACAGATTGGAAATCTAAGCTACGTGCTCTGCGCTCTTGCAGGCGGTGTTATGGCTCTTTCAGGCTTTGGCGGTCTGACCCTTGGTAAGCTTGCGAGCTTTCTGACCTTTAACAAGAGCTTTAACATGCCTATCTCGCAGGTCAGCCAGCAGTTCAACAGTATCATCATGGCACTTGCCGGATGCGACCGTATCTTCTCTCTGCTCGACGAAACGCCTGAGACTGACGAAGGCTATGTCTCACTGGTAAATGCTAAGGAAGAAAACGGAAAACTCACTGAAACACCTGAGCACACCGGCTTATGGGCATGGAAGCATACTCATCAGGCTGACGGCTCTGTGGACTACAAAAAACTCGAGGGCGATGTGGTATTTAACGATGTGGATTTCGGATATGTGCCTGAAAAAATTGTACTACACGATGTGGATCTTTTTGCAACACCCGGTCAGAAGATTGCCTTTGTCGGCACCACAGGAGCTGGAAAGACTACCATCACTAACCTTATCAACCGCTTCTACGATATAGCAGACGGCAAGATAAGATATGACGGCATCAATATAAACAAGATTAAAAAGGCTGATCTGCGCCACTCTCTTGGCATTGTTTTGCAGGATACCCACCTTTTCACAGCTACTGTCATGGAAAACATCCGCTACGGCAAGCTTGATGCCACAGATGATGAAGTATACGCCGCTGCCCGCCTGGCAAACGCCGATACATTTATCCGCCAGCTTCCTGACGGTTACAATACTGTACTGACAGGTGACGGTGCAAACCTAAGCCAGGGCCAGCGCCAGCTTCTAGCCATTGCGCGTGCCGCTATCGCCGATCCGCCTGTGCTCATCCTCGATGAGGCTACAAGCTCAATTGATACACGTACCGAGCGTATTGTTCAGGACGGCATGGATAAGCTCATGCATGGCCGCACTACATTTGTTATCGCACACAGGCTTTCTACTGTCAGAAACAGCGACTGCATTATGGTTTTGGAGCAGGGACGCATTATTGAAAGGGGAAGTCATGATGAGCTGATTTCAAAGAAGGGAAAGTATTATCAGCTTTATACAGGAAAGACTGCTTAATTCACTAGACTAACTACGAAAACCGATAGACCGGGAATACGGCAGAGGGCACACCCTCATGTGCGCTAACATGAGGGTGTGCCCTTAATGCCTACCTGGATCATCTTCATTGCTTCTATTGCTGTCTTATGACTTTCAGGCGTTACGCAGGCGCAGGCATTTTCTATTACGAACACCTCTGCGTCTTTACAGAACGTCTTTGCAATCGCTACGTTGCTTATTACGCATATTCCTGTGCAGAATCCACAGAAATAAATCTCTGTATCGCTGTTATCATATTCCGCTAGAAGTCTACCAAGCTCTTTGCTGCCAAAAGTCGGCTTGTCAATATAAGTAATATAGTCACAGTCAACTCCACGCTCCTTCATTGCATCTTTAAGACGAGCGTCTACTTCCCATCCGTTTGTCCCTTTAATACAGTGCGTTACCGGAAGTTTCTTTCCTTCCTGAGTATTCAGATAGTTTTCATCATGCGTATCCCTTGTGAATATCACATCATCATATTTTCCTGACCTGATTTCCTCTGCAATAACATTTGTTGCCACGTCACACTCTTTGTTTCCAAGAGCTCCTGTAATAAAATCATTCTGTGCGTCCACTACTACTAAAATTTTCTTTGCCATAATTATTTTCTCCTACATAATGTAATCATCATTCGTTGCATCCATAAGGATTTTTCTAAGCTGCTTTAAGTCCTTCTGTCATATCTAAACAGATTCGCTATACATCAGGCAATTTCTTCGGAGTTACGCTTTATCTGGTTCACTATCTCCATTATCTGTTTTGCGGTACTCATATCATCTTTGAAAAGAGTTGTGATACTTCCAACTGATTTAAATGGTTCACCCATCAATACTTTATTATCTTCGATATTTCCATTTGCTACTATATAGTCCACTATCAGATTTACGAATCTCATCTGATTTATGTTCAAGCGCTCTTCTGACATAAAACAACTGAAGGCTTCGTTTACTGCCGCTCTATCTACACCGACTATTTTTCGTACTAATCTGCCTATCGGTGTCTCTCCGTATTCCTTTATATAATCTTCCTTTGAACCAAGCTCAGTCCACAGAATTCGTTCCAATTCCCTTAGATCCGTTTCTGTCAGCTTTTTGTTGTTTTTCAGCTTATACACTGACAATTTGTCACTATGCTCTTTCAGGTAAAATTCGACTTTTTTACGATAATTTTTCAAGTCATTTCCGCCATATAAAGGTTCACCCGGTGTACCATCTGTTATAGAGTCCGTGAAATTTGTATAGTATATTGGCCGTACCTGTCTGTCAAGGTACTGCAACAGACCTCTTAAAGCTTCTCTTACTGTATCAAGCTCTATTATAGTGACTTTATCCCAAAATTCATTTGTCTGGACCTTTTCGATAATCTCCTTTTTCTTTTCCACCTGTGGGATTGAGTATTTGGCAGACAGCTTTTCTGCGGTCTGAACCACTATATTCACCGGACTTTGTATGCTTTTGCTTTGCAGCAGTCCAAGATCTATACTGTATACCAGATAGTCAAATCTTCGTGCCAGCTCATCTTCCTTTTTAGGCCTGATAAGAGGTGCAATATGCTCCCTGATATCCGAAATCTCTATTGTCTCAAGATTATCCCACGATGATGAAGCCCTGAAAAACTCTACATAACGCAGATGTCTTTTCACCATAAAGCTATCGTCATTTAAGCTAATTACATCTTTCTTTAAATCATCCACAAGACTTTTTCTGTAATCTGCGTATATCTCATCACCACTGTATACCGGTGCCTGAAGCTCTCTGACAATCTGGGCTTTTGTGTTATATATTTTCTCATTGAGTGATTCTGTTATGCCATTCTCCGCTCCATTTTTGTTCACGCGGAAATATTCAAAATTGTTACAGAAATCAAATATGAGAAATCTTTCTTTGTCCATACCCTCGCCAAGCAGATTAGGGCATAGCCTGGTTCCCCTTCCAATCATCTGCCAGAACTTGGCATAGCTTTTTACCTTCTTAAAAAATACAAGATTCAAAATCTCCGGAATATCTATTCCTGTGTCGAGCATATCAACAGATACTGCTATCTGCGGCATTTTATCACTTGTGCTAAACTCATCTATCAATGAATCATTGTACTTTATACTATAATCTATCCGCTTTATGAAGTCTCCTCCATATTCTGGAAAAAGCTTATTGAAACGCTTGACTATTGCCTGCGCATGCAAAGAGTTTTTGGCAAAAATTATTGTCTTGCCAAGCTTGTCTCCACCCTCAATTTTTAAGCCCTTTTCCATAAGCTCTCTTAAAACCTTATCAATTGTATCCGCGTTAAAAAGCCATGTATTTACGGCCTCTCCTGATATATCATCACCTACAGTGTCATCATCAGAAAATGTATCCTCATACTCTTCTTTTTCCTCATCTGACAGCTCATCATAGTGAATACCGCTTTCCATTATTTTTGACTTATATTCCAGTGTAGAATAATTGACCAGATAGCCCTCTTCCACCGCTTTTTCAAGCTCATACGCAAATGTCGGAACTCCTCTTTCAAGGTCAAAGACTCCATATGTGTTTTTGTCGATTTCATTTTTTGGAGTGGCAGTCATACCAAGTAACATCGCATCAAAATACTCAAATATTTCCTGATATTTTTTGTAAATGCTGCGGTGTACTTCATCGCAGATTATGAGCTGAAAATGCCCCGGACTAAAGAGCTTCTCACCATATTTGTTTTTCCTCTCATCTATGGCATTCATCATCGTCGGATATGTAGAAAAAATCATCCTGCATGACTCAGGGTCTTCTTTATTGTCAAGCAGATTACAGCATGATAAATCAGGAAGCAAATTCGTATAATTGTTTTTGGCCTGCTTCACAAGAGCTTTTCTGTCTGCGAGGAACAGAATATTTTTCACATAATTGTGGCGCCTTAATACATCAACAATACTAATGCTCACTCTTGTCTTTCCTGAACCTGTGGCCTGCACTATAAGCATCTTGCGGTGCTTATTTGTGATAGCATCGCAGACAGCGGTTACAGCCTCTTTCTGATATGGTCTGTTGGTAATATCATCGCTTATCCGTATATTTTCAAGCGGAATCCTTGAAGTGCGTCCATCCATCTCAAGCTGCAGCTCTTCCTGTGTGAAAAATCCTGAAACCTCACGCCTTGGATATCCCATATAATCATTCGTATAGAAAAATTCAAATCCATTTGCTATGAAAATAAGAGGACGTCTATTGTATTTATTCTGCAAACAGTCAGCATACAGCTTCGCCTGCTGGCTTCCTACCATAGCATCCACAGAAGCCTTTTTAGCCTCCACTACAGCAAGTGGCAGATTATCCTTTCCCCAAAGAACATAATCCACATACCCTGTTCCTGTGCTATTTGGCATTCCTGTAACCGGCTCCTCCTCCGTGACATTTCTGCCAATAACCCATCCTGCCTCCTTTAAGGCAACATCTATATATCTCTTGCGGGTTTCTGCCTCGCTTATCGTATCTACATGGAACTCCCTTGTCTTTACATTCTGACTACGCTTCTTTGCCATCTGCTCGCGGAGCTCTTCATTCTCCTTCAATACGCTCTCGAGCTTTTTATCCTTACTGCTTAAGCCCTCATACAGCTTCATGAGCTCATCAGCCTTTATACGCTTTTCATTACCGCTTGCAAGAATCGACTCATCATATGTCTTCTCATCGTATTCCCTCGAATATGAATAATCAATCCAATCGCAAAACTCAAACAAATCACGAAGCGCTATTATTGCTTCATCCCTGCCTATATTGTTGTTGGTATGAACTGCAACATTTCCCAGATGAATGGTATATTTGAGCATTGGAAACAGCCTTGGCTCAATTATCCTTCTAAACGTTGGCTCATGAATAAGACTCGATACATTATCTCTGTACGGAAGCGAAAGCTCCGCGTCATATGAGAAAACAAACCTCACTGCAAGCTCAAGTGCACGCCTCGACAAAATGGCACAAGTGGCCGGTGAAATGGATAAACTTTTTTCTGCTTCAACTGCCTGCTTTGCAAAATCTGCGTATTCTTCTTTCTTTAAAAGGTAATCAAAATTAGTTTCCATGTAATCACCCCTTTTATCTTTCTACAAGCACTTTGCATCTCTTCCTGCAAAATGTAATTCCATAATACATGATATTCTGTCGATCATCATTTAACAGATATTCCTGATATCTTCTATCCTTTATCTGTTTCAGAGCCTTTTCACAGGATTTTTCCATAGATTTAAAATCTTTTGTGTATTTAAGCTCTGCAATAATTCCTTCATCCGGATCATCTGTCTCCACAATAATATCTGCAAAGCCCTCTCCTGCCTCAACATTTGACTTTACCAGCCAGTCCTCATTGCCGCTCAAAATACCAATAAGCAGATTATGATAGGAGCTTTCCTTTTCATCATTTCGCGCTCTTGTGTCAAAAACGCTCACCGAATTACTGAGCACCTTGTTTAAATACATTTCCATTATCTGTGTATTTCCATCTTTGAAAGCCTTCCAAAAGTCCTGCAACTGCTCGGTATTGGAAAATATTTTATTCCTGAACCACTCCTGTATCTGCAGCTTAAATACTTCTTTAATCTCCTTGTTCGGAATTACAAGGCTATATTTTTTGTCCTCACTTATCTTTGTATATGTCAGATAACCTGTTGTAAACAGAACACTCCATAGATTATCAATATTATTGTCTATTTCGTCATAGGTCATATCCAGACGGATTTGCTTGTCTATAGCTTCTCCCGCGATTAAACGCTCAATTTCATCTCTGGTTGTCTTACCAGCCTTATCTATAAACCTCTTAACAAGCTCATTTCCGCTTGTATTAATCCAATACGCTTCCGGTCCTGCCATTGGATCATCTTTTATTCGGTCAACATGATTGATTACATCCCACGGACAGTATACATCGACATTTCCGAAATGATAACCATCATACCATTCCTTTGTCTCCGCAAACCTGTTTTCCACATGATAAAATGCCAGCAAACGCTCTACTTCATCATCCGTAAATCCAAAGTGTTCATCAAATCTTGTATCAGTAATAGATAAAATCTTGAAATTATTCAATCCTGTAAAAATACTTTCTTTTGAAACACGAAGACAACCTGTTAAGACAGCAAAATCCAATGCCTCATTTGTCTTTAATGCTTTTCCGAATATGGCACGTATCAAAGAAACCATCTCTTTATAATAGCCATTTTGAAATGCCTTATCCAGTGGAACATCATATTCATCTATTAAAATAACCGTTTTTCTGCCATGATGCTTATATAACAGCTCAGATAAAGTTTGAAGCGAAGCATACAGTGCCTCATCTCTCATTTCATATCTGCCATCCTCTAATCGAATTAAAGAAGCATACGTCGACTTATCGTCAATGTCCAGCCTGTCACTATTCTTCAAATATACAAATCTCTTAGCTTCCTTTGCAATTATCTCTATCATCTGATACTTTGCAGCTTGAAAATCTAGTCCTTCCACATTCTTTAAAGACAGAAATATCACAGGATATTTACCCATATTATCATCACACATTTTTTTGTTGTGCGATATATAAAGACCATCAAATAATTCAGAAGCTGCTCCAATTTCAAAGAAAGATTTGAGCATACTCATGTTGAGAGTCTTGCCAAAACGACGCGGTCTGGTAAAAAGGTTGACTTTTCCCCGGCTGTCAACCAACTGTTCAATCAGCTTTGTCTTATCGACATAGTAATATCCGTCTGAACGGATCTCATCAAAGCTCTCTATTCCCACCGGTAGTTTAATTGATTCTGTCATGCTTGCTCATCTCCTTCCCTGATAAAAATAAGTGTGTAAATATAGGTTTATTATAGCATATATTGGAGCGAAGGTCATAGTATCAAATTTTGATTTGTTGACTTGGTGGACGAAGTCGGCATACTGTTTTTGTAAATCCAAAGATGGAACTGGGATCCTAATTTTCCTAATTTCAGATAAATTCAATGTTTTTTGGGCTATCCCTTTTACTTTTTCTTCTATTTGCCTCTGACAACCAGGTGACAACAGCGCACCGTGCATATAATAGCTGTTTAAAATATCACTCTTCGGTTTTAAGTATGCAATATGTCTTTGAAAAAGAAATTTTCTATCTTCAACTACAACTGCCGGATGCCCATATGAACCTACTGTCGAAAGCAATATATCACCAATTTCAATCGGAGTTCTTTTATAAAGTTCTTTATATGTTTCTGCACTAATAAATTTATCTGTATCATAAGTTACCGTATTCTTTGACAAATTAGATACCAAAATAAAAGGAATCCCCTCATGTTGGAACTTTGGCGACTGATGTGTACCATCCGTAATTATTAAACATAAATCACTTAATGAAATCATATTTGTACAATCACTAAACATCTCGACAAATCGGGCCTTGATGAGATTGTCTAACTCCCTAATCTCATCATTACGCTTATCTAGTATTCCCTTCACCTTTTTCAATATTTCGACTATGGATTTCTGCTCATCAACTGAAGGTAATTCGATTAATGCATCAGTCAAATTAGCTAACTTTATATACTTTATAACTCCACCAATAGCCTGTTTCCGTAATTCATCTATATAATCTTCCATAAAATAATAAAGGTATGGCATATATAACTTTCCACTTCCATTAGCTTCTATTATATATGTTCGCTGATAAGCATCAAACTTTCCATTATAATATTTAACATTTAAATCTCCATTTCCAGCAACTAACACACACTCACAATCATACGAATATGTTGATATTTTCAATGGTTCTTTTGAACAAGTAAAAAATGGATACTTTCCATCTTCTGAAGAAACATTTGCATCAAGTTTTCCTGTCTTAATCTTAGTCAAATCACCAATTTTAACTTTCATCTACATTATCCCCTACAAACACGAATTGACCTTTTCTCATTTTTACTAAGCAAGATACTTCTGATGAGCAGTTTTGACATTATTCTGATTAACCATAGCATACTGCATGGTGGTATCAATCTGGGAATGTCCAAGTATCTTTTGAACCTGTTCAATCGGCATTCCCTTATCAATAGCTCTCGTAGCCATTGAACGCCTGAATTTATGCGGATGTACTCTCTCTAAGGACAGTTTTCTCCCGAGTTTTCGCAATCGAATCTCAACACCACTTATCTTAAGTCTGTCATGTGGTGCATCCAACGTAACAAACAAGGCTTTGTTTTTATCAGTTCTGGTATCAATATAATCCTTTAAATGTACTTTTGCCTTTGCATCAAAATATACTCTGCGCTCTTTATCACCTTTTCCATAAACGATACACTCACGTCCTTCAAGATCAATATCATCTATATTCAGGTTTACCAGTTCACCAACTCTTATTCCGGTAGAATACAAAAGATCTATAATTGCCAAATCTCGCTTTTCATTACAATTATCTCTAAGCTTCTCTATTCCCTCATCAGAAATCACGCTTTTTACAACTGTTTTGGTCTTTATCTTATGAATCCTGCGCATAGGACTTTTAAGAATATAATCCTCTTCCTCGAGCCAAGAAAAGAAGCTGGAGATATTTCTTCTAACATTATCAATTGTTACATTTGAGCAATTATTGAGCTTTTGATAATCTGACAAATATTCACGTATTTCTTCCGTTGTTATTTTACGGACAGATGTTTCGGTTTGTGACAACAGATGCTGCACGGTTTCCCTATAATACTTTATTGTTCGTTCTGAACACCCCTCTATAGTTTTTGCATCAAGAAACATTTCCAAAAATTTATCATTTGCAATCTCTGCTTTCTCTGCTTCATTTTCTGCAAATGTTTGTAGAATGACTTCCTGTAATTTTTTCATCTGAGCTATTGATAAATACTCCGACATTACATTTAAAACTTTAACTATTTTTTCTTCCATGTTGATATCTCCTTTCGAAATACCAACATCCTTCTCCTGCATAAATGCAATTTATTCCGGCAATTGTATTTATGCAGCCTGTGAATAATCCATAATAAAAATTTTACTTGCGATATGCTCTACTATAGCCAATCCTGTTCTATTTTCTTCTCTAATTGTATAAACATATCATAATACTTTTCTTTGGTTTGACGTATAATATCCATTGCAATTGCCTGATTATATGCGTGTGCAACATTATTTCTCGAAACCAATGCATCCAGCCATAATTCTTCATCACTAATCATTCCTGCCTTGTAAGCTGTTTTTAAAATTGTTCTTGGCGATCCTGTTGCCCCCTCCGCATAACCAAAATTCTCTAATAGTTCTTTCATCGCCTTCCATGATTGTTCAAAACAAATTTCATATAATCCAACCATGCCAGCAATTTCCACATTTCCATATGGTTCTTTATAAGAAAAAATATCGTTTAAATTGACTAATGCTGCCTTAAAATTCTCAAATTTTTTCATATAGCACTACCCCCTCTCTTTTTATAGATTCCAACAATTCTTTTCTTACAGGCTTATCCAAGTCCACTATATCAAATTCCAACAACGTTGAAGTTGTTTCGTCTACATCCAAAATAAAATGACTACTGCTACCACCGCAAAATGCCAAATCTATATCACTTCGCTCTTTAAAATCTCCTCGCGCTCTTGAACCAAAAAGAATTACTTTTTCAACACAATTCTTCTTCGCTAGCTGGATAATTTCCTGTAATACTTTACATTTTATTCCTGTTTTTTCAAAGGTACTATTTACATCCATAAAGGCTCCTATACTACTTCGTTTCTTATCCAAAATATTTCTGCATTAAACTATCAAACAATATTTGTGTTTCATCCAATGCTTTCTGAACTGCAACTTTTGATTTGTTAACCTGTTCTACAAATTCAATATAATTATCAATCATTTCTGACGGAGGATATATTATAGGAAACTCCTCAATATGTTCCTTATTGAGCTGACGCTTATCAATTCCACCGACACAAACACTTCTAATTAAATCACGATACTCTGGTGACACTAAAACTCTAAGAACAAACTTATTATTTACCCCTTCCTTAAGTCTGATGAAATAAACATGTCCATTCACATTGGCCATATCATCTTCACCTTCATACAAAGCAGCTCTTCCAAGTGAACTGTTCTCTGTATTTATACGCCCTGTCTTTGTCATAAGGATATCGCCATGCTTAAGACTACTTCTCTTCATACTTTCATGAGTTTTTTCATCTATATAAGCAATATCATCCATCTCTAAACGATCTTTCCATACATTCTGGCTTCTAAAAAACGTAATTCCTTTTTCTACATAATTCTCAGAACCACCCTTAGGAGTATTGCCACTATTTATCTGAATGGCAAGTTCTTTTAACCTTTTCACAGGCCAGTGCATAGGATTAGCAACTGGATCACCAAACAACTCGACAAATCGGGCTTTCGTTAAGCTGTCTAATTCAACTAACTCTTGTTTTCTGGCTTCTATAACCTTTTTACACCTACCCAAAACATCTATGATTTCCAATTGTTTCTCTATATTATCAAGGTTAAATTCTTCATTTTTATAATCTTTAAAATAAATATGTGGAATGGTTGCTCCAGTGTAGTATTTTTCTAAATGCATATAACTCACAACATAAAACAAATATTCTGGTAATACATTTTTCTTTGGTATTAGATACTGCATAGTTCCTATCACTGAAGATTTTGCTGGATTCAATGTTGTTCTGCCTATTCCTGCTCCATCCTTGACAACAGCTACATATGGTTGCTCCTGATGATAAAAATTTACTTTTCCAGCCAATCCTGACGCACCATAAATTGGATAATTACCACTCATTTTAATTATATCAGACTGTTTTATGTTCGATGAGCCACGCTCACAAACATCCTCAAGTTTTACTCTCATCTACATCACTCCTGCTATAAACACCATTAATCTTTCCAAGACACAAAAATAACCGCCCTGGTCTGGTAAACTGTGGCGGTTATCTTTAATCAATACATATATCAGGCTGACCGTCTATCGGTAGCACTTCTTTTATACTATATTAACATCTAATCGCCTTTTTGTCTAACATGCATTCTATTTATCAAGAATTTTACAAACACGAATTTGCTTTTACACATCCAACAGTTTCTTAAGCTCTGCCAGTTCACCCTGTATCTCACTTTCCAAAGCGTCAATCTTTCCTATTATCACATCGGTTGGCTCATATTGCACAGCCTCATAGACTATTTCCTTGTACTTGTTGATTGAAAGATCATAGTCATTTGAGATAATCTCATCAACCGGAACAAAGAAGCTCTGATCAGTTCTTTTTCTGTCAGTCTCAGCATCAAGATGATTAAATCTCTCAATAATATCCGGGATATCATTGTCTGCGATTTCCTGACGTTTGTCATCAAGGCTTAATCCATCAGCCTTCATATCATAAAACCATACTTTGTCGGTATCACTTGAGCCTGTTTTTGTAAAAATAAGGATTGCTGTTGACACTCCTGCGTATGGCTTAAACACTCCACTTGGCATTGATATGACTGCGTCGAGCTTATTGTTTTCTATGATTTCTTTTCTGATTTGTTTATGTGCTTTACTGCTGCCAAACAATACTCCATCAGGAACAATCACTGCCGCTCTGCCACCTTTTTTGAGTATACGCAAAAATAGTGCTAAGAAAAGCAGCTCTGTTTTCTTCGTCTTTGTCACTTTAAGCAAATCTGCTGAAACCGCCTCATAGTCCAGACTTCCCTTAAACGGCGGATTTGCCAGAACTAAGCTGTATTTTTCAACATCCGTATTCTGCTCTGAAAGACTGTCTCTGTACGAAATATTAGGATTTTCCACACCATGAAGCAGCATATTCATAGCTCCGATTCGAAGCATGGTTCTGTCCATATCGTTACCATAAAACATAGTGTTATTGAAATGCTCAAGGCTCTCCTGGTGAAGGAAAAGCTCCGGATGGTTTTCTCTTAGATAACTCTGTGCTTCTATCAGAAAGCCTGCACTTCCCATTGCCGGGTCTGTTGCCGTGTCTAATTTGATACAACATAACGGCAGCTTATTTCTACCCCTTAACGATGAACACCCCCGTGTGCATTTTTGCACACCCCTCATAACGATGCCGTATGCACCGTTACGGAGTAAGGGATTCGGTTTTATCGCTACCTGTGCGTACATTGCGTTCTCCTCGTGGAACTGAAAATTATCTCTTTTCCAACCATTCTTCTTTCGTCAAACAAGTTATATGTTCTGTTCGTAGAACACCCTCTAACGCACAAGGAACATTCTCTGAAGTGTGATGGTAATGAAATCCACATTTTTCTTGCACACGCTTTGATTTCTCGTTTCCATCAAAGTACCCGCACCATAATTTTTCGAGATTCAGTTCTTCAAAGCCATATCGCATTATCTCACGAACCGCCTCCGGGATAAGACCCTGTCCCCAATATGGAACGCCAATCCAATATCCGATTTCACCCTCCGTATCAGGAATGCCGATATTGCTTGCCTTGCCGAGCATTAATCCTATGCTACCAACTGGATGTCCTGTAGCCTTTAGAACCACCGCATATGTCTCTGGTGCAGAAAGCACCCCTTTTATAATCTCTCTGCTATTTTCCACACTCGTATGAACAGCCCATCCCGCAATCGGTCCCACATCGGGATTGCTGGCGTATTTGTATAAATCCTCGGCATCGCTTTCTTCCCAGCGGCGCAGGATAAGTCTTTCACTCTCTAATACCATCTTTCGTCCTCATTTCTTTTTCTTCGGAGCGGGAAGCTCCTTATACATTGCTTCCAGCCATTCCTGCAGGAACTCCTTATTGTCCACATCATCCACGAGCAGCATTTCCTTTGCGCCATCATACGGAAGTTCCATGTCCACATTCGGCATCATCGCCACAGCAGATTTTGTCGGCTTCACAAGAAGACGATCATCGTAAATGCCGCCCACAATCTTGCCGCAATAGTAAATGATGTATTCTCCCATCATCGCCAGATAGGTCACATCATCCAGTTCCGAAAGCTGCTCCAATATAAAATCCAGGTATTCCTTGCTTGATGCCATCTGTCAAATCTCTCCTTATAATTCACACACCATGATATATTCTTCGGCGTTTTCGTCCACGGTCTTGAACCCGACATTCTTATACATCTTCACGGCGTAGTTTGCTTTCTGCACCGCCAGAGACGCTCGTTCGTACCCCTGCCATTTCAGCAGTTCGAGCATCTTCACCATAAGCTGTGAGCCGATGCCCTGACCGCGACATTCTTTGTAAAGCGAAATGGCGAAGGTCGGCGTCTCGTCATCCACATGACCATAATCGTCCATGATCCTCGTCCAGACCGCTCCGACCACCTTGCCGCCGAAATCCGCCACAAGGCAGTTATCACCCTTTCGGGTACCAAAATTATCCGTGTACACACGCAGTTCCGGTTTTTCGATGATATCTCTTGCCGGCGGCTCCGCACCTTTCGGTATGAAGATTGCTTCAAACAAGAAGTCCTTCAGTAAATCTATTTCCCCTTTGCGAATGCTGCGGATTACATATTTTTTGTGCTTGTCGCTCGTCATGTGGGAAATATGCTCGTTACGCATCCTGCCCATCATCTCAAGCAGCTGTCTGCCGATTCGCTCCGGTTCGTTGTCATTCCCGCCGCATATCAGTTCCAGCGTATCCGGCGTCCAAATGTACCCGTGCGCCTTGTTATAGAGATACTGCTGGAATTCCTCATATTCTTTTTCTTTCAGTTGCTTCATATATACATCCTTTATGACTCCGGCATTGGGATCGCCTTTAATGCCTCATCAATTTTTATCGCCTGCACAGGAACATATTCACCATTAAGTCGAACGCCACCGCCAGTCAATGAGAACAATTCCCTTGACGTGTTCAAGTCCAGTCGCAGATTTTCATTTGAAAGTAACTGATCCAGACCGGCAGCCACCTTCTCCGAAAGAAACTTCTCAGCTTCCTTCTGCCGTTCAATACATAATTCTTCCGATTCGCAGTCTTTCCTGATTCGAGCGTTACTGATTATTCGGATTTCATTTACTACGCCAAGCATATGATAGACCAGTCTCATCATATGGGCTTTGGCTTCATCTTCATCCATCTCGAAGTAAAATTGTTCAAACGCCTTATCAATCTGCGAAGAAACATCTGCAAGCCGTCTATCTGGCTCAACTTGTTTTTTAGCTGCTGTTTTTATTGTTGTGGTCTTTTGTTCCTTTTTCCCACTGACAGCATTTTTTATTCTTCGACCTTTTCCTTTAACCCAAGGCCATGCGGTGTTTTTCCACCAAGGAGATATAACCTCCCGAAACAGCAAGATGCCTCCTGCTACGATGGCCGCACCCAGCGCTTCTCCGACTTGCTGTGCAAACTCTTCCTGCTCCGGTGTTAATTGAACGCGCCGTTCTTCATAAGGGTACGGATCATAATCATCGCTCCGTAAATCGTCAACATCGTACTCTTCCCACTCGATGATGTCCGGATTCTGATTATTTTCGTCCCGCGTCAATCCTCTCACGCGGTCTGGATTATCCTTGGAACGAATAAGGTGATCTCCATCTTTTACAATTGGCTTATATACTTTCTCACCCATTCTGTATCTTCTCCCTCAAACAAGACAAATTATAAGTATTTCTTGAACGCTTTCTTCATCTTGAGCATGACATCGATTATCCAGTCAAACTGTGCGCTCCATTGATTCTTGTCACCGAAAGTTACGCTCTTCTCGATAACGATACGGCTTGCCTTACGCTCCGGCAGTTCTCGCCAGTCAAAGGTTAATTCAGCGTCGGATTCGATATCGTCTTTATTATCAAAGAGTGAGTGGAACAGGTCTTTATCCTCGCTGATATACAGTTCCACGTCCAGTTCGTTCCGCTTCTGAATCTGCGACACGGCGATGTGGCAGGCAGAAGAACCCACGCTGAAGTTCATCCAATGATCCATAGACGGCTTCCTGCGATTGAAGTTCTTTGCAAACTGTGCGTTTTGGAAAGCGTAGTCCTGGAATGCCACCCAATAATCGTATCTCTGCTGCTGAGTCCCATTTGCAGACTCGCTCTTTTTTACTTCCTTTGTCCAGTCGTTAGGTTTTTCAATGACCTCAAACTTCACGGCAGGCTCGGAAGTACCGATGCGATACAGTTTTATCTCACAGAGGAAGAATCCGATTTTCTCATCGGTATGGTTGTTCAGCCATTCGATAGCCGCCTTGTGTTCCTCACGAGCGTGTTTCACGACCCATATAATCACATCCGCAGATTTACCAGACGCATAGGTTATCAGCTTGCCGAGGTGGTCGTGGTTGGTATCCTCCAGTTGATTCTCTATGATGATTTTCCGATCCGTCCCCGTCTCAGACGCAAAGATATCGACATTGAAATCTCCCACGGAAGACTCTGTCTCATCAACGGTAATATCAAGCCCCACTGCATCTGCAAGGAGAGCGATGTTATCGTCCTGTGAAAGCCACGGAGTAAAGTCCAAGGCTTCATGCGGCCACACCGTCCGCAGATCTTTTATTTCTTCAAGTCTGCTCAAGTTCACCATTGTCTTACTCCTCCTCGCGCTTTACATAGGTAAGCTGAATATCATAGCCCAGAACTTCGAGCATCTGAACAAAGGTTTTATTCACGATGGAATCGCCTTTCTTGATGAGCCGATTCACATACTGACCCGTTGTACCGACTTCCTCTCCGAGTTTCGCCTGTGTCATATCAGCTTCGATGCACTTTACTTTGACATCGACTTCAAAATTGTTCTTGACCATATTTCAATCCCTCTGTTGTTTCTAACGATAATTTTGTTGGTTTATTGCACTCAAAGTGTTATTTATTATACCACATATTTATGAACATTTCTACCCCTTAACAAAAAAAGACACCCGACCGCAGCCGAGTGTCAATTCTATCAGTGTATCTATTATGCCAGTATCTCCGAGCCGTCCCGGAATGTGACCGTGATCTCTTTGTCCCTGCCGACCGTGATGAACTCGACCATGCTACCCCAAAGGCTGCCGTCAAACTCGCTGATGGTGCCGTCCTGTGCTTTCAGTACCTTGATGAAGTCCGCCAGCCGTTCGCTCTGCGCTTCCTTTGCAGAGATGGCGGCCACCACCTCATCGTATCGTGCCTTCGCCGTATCGTACCGTTGCACAAGCCCATCGTAGCGTTTCTGGTACTCGTCCTGGTCCTGCGCGACACGGGCATTCTCCGCCACGATGTTCTGTGTCATTTCCACAAGCACCGCCATCTCTTCCTCCAGCTTGCCCTTTTCTTCCTGCAGGGCATCTGTGACGCAGAGCGTTTTGCGGATGATCTCCGCATTGGCGATGATTTCCTTCTTCTCGGTCACGAGCTGGTTGTACGCCGATACGAATGCCGCCTTGACCTCGTCCTCCGTGACATGGGGAGTTTGGCACTTATCTTCTCCACTATACTTGCGGTTGCAACGGTAAATGACCCTGCGATAGCGGTCTGTGGAATGCCAGACCTTCGAGCCGTACCAGCCACCACAATCGGCGCACTTTATCTTGTTGGAGAAGATGCTCATGCCACTGTAGCGTGTGCCGCCCTTGGTGCGCTTTGCAAACTCCGCCTGCACCAGGTCGAACACCGCTGGGCTGATGATTGCCTCGTGGTTGCCCTCCACATAATATTGCGGGACTTCGCCCTCGTTCTTCTTCATCTTTTTCTGCAGGAAGTCCACCGTGAACTCCTTCTGCAAAAGGGCATCGCCTTTATACTTCTCGTTTGAGAGCATCCGGCGCACCGTCTGTTGGTTCCACACATCCTTGCCCGCAGGCGTCTTGATGCCCCGGCTCGTTAATTCTGCGGCGATGGAATGCGGCGTCATGCCCTCAAGGAACAAGTGGAAAATGAGCCGCACTGTTTCTGCCTGTTCGGGATTAACCACGATCTTGCCCGTCTCTTTATCCTTGTCCAGTCCAAGGAAGCGACTGTAGGCAAAGCTAACCTTGCCGTCCGCCATGCGCTTGCGCTGTCCCCAGGTGACATTTTCGGAAATGGAGCGGCTTTCTTCCTGCGCAAGGCTCGACATGATGGTGATGAGCAGCTCGCCCTTAGAATCCAGCGTCCATATATTTTCTTTCTCGAAATAAATCTCGATGCCCTCGTCCTTCAGCTTCCGCACCGTGGTAAGGCTGTCCACTGTGTTCCTTGCGAAACGGCTCACGCTCTTGGTCACGATAAGGTCTATTTTTCCGGCAAGGGCGTCTGCGATCATCGCCTTGAAGCCTTCGCGCTTTTTTGTATTCGTTGCTGAGATTCCTTCGTCCGTGTATATGGCAACGAACTCCCAATCGTCCCGGCTCTTGATGTAATTGGTGTAGTAATCGACCTGCGCCTCGTAGCTCGTGGTCTGGTCTTCGTGGTCGGTCGAAACGCGGGCATATCCGGCAACACGGCGCTTCTTCGTACTGTTGATCGGCGTGGCCGTGTACCGGCTGATGGTAGCCGGAATTGCCGTTACTTTTCTTTGCGCCATGCTTTACCACGCTCCTTCCGTAATTGTTTCATGTGTTCGCTCATCTGCTGCCGTACCTCCGGCGTATACCTACCCTTGATGGATTCCTTAAACTTGGCTCTCTGCTCATCCGTCCACGGTCTGCCGACCCGTTTCGGCTGCTCCCATGTGCGGCTGACCGTCCTGCCGTCCTTGAAATGGAAAACCATCTCCGTAGCGGAAAGCACATCAATGTGGTCTATCCGCTTTTCAAACTCACCATCGTCATATTCAGCAATGCCGAGCGTCTCCGCTATGAATGGTTTCAACACATCCTCTCGCAGACCGACCGTTTCGCATCCGTCCCGCTCAGCGCACCGCCAGTAGTAGGCTTTGCCGCTTTCCGATGTAGAAGACGGCTGCGTGGCTCTGCGGAAATTGCACCCGCACCCCACGCACTTTATCTTGCCCGTCATGACGGAGGAGCCTTTGCAGTTCGGTCTTTTCCTGCGTTTCTCTGATGTTTTCGCTCTGTACTCCGCAGTCCAGCAGTCCTTGTGTCCTGTGTTCGGGCAGTCCTTTGTAATGACCTCGCCGTTCTTCAGATGGAACTCAAGCATCCCGCGTTCCGGCACGTTGATGAAATCCACTCTATCATGGAACGCATCCTCATCGAACTCATCCAGGCCGAGGACGGCGGCGCAGGCTTTCTTGAGGTTCTCGTGGTTTATGCTGCCGCCGACGGGACACCGACCGCCTTTTTTCTTCCTCGAACCGCAGACCCAAAACTCCATGAAGCCCCGGTCAGTACGCTTGTTGTGCATATAGCTTTGACCGCAGTGCGGGCATTTCAGCATTCCCGAAAAGCAGGTGAGGTTCAGGCTCTTGTTCGCCCTCGGTCCCAGTTCCTTACGCCGTGCGATCTCCTCCTGCACATAATCGAAGGTCGCTTTGTCGATGATGGCGGGATGTGTGTCCTCCACATAGTACTGCGGTAGCTGTCCCTTGTTCTTTTTCCGCTGCTTTGAAATGGGATCGGAAATGAACTCTTTCTGCAGGAGAAGGTTTCCCGTGTAGGTCACGTTTGTGAGAACCACCTTGATGTTGGAATCCACCCAACGGCATCCTTCTCTTGTTGTGATGCCCTCGGCGGCGAACTCCCGCTCCGTCTCCAGTCTCGACTTACCGTCCAGGAAATTCTGGAAGATGCGTTTCACAATCTCCGCTTCCTCCGGCACGATGACAAGGTCATCTCCCTCCCAGCGGTACCCGTACACCCGGAAGTGTCCATTCGGTATGCCTTTCTCGAACCGTTTCCTGATACCCCATTTGCAGTTTTCTGAAAGACTGCGGCTCTCTTCCTGTGCAAAGGACGCAAGGATGGTCAGCATCAACTCGCCGTCACCGCTCATGGAATTGATGTGTTCTTTCTCGAACCGTACTTCCACGCCGATGTCCTTCAAATGCCGTACCGTTTGCAGCAAGTCCACCGTGTTCCTGGCGAAACGTTGGATTGACTTCGTAAGAATGATGTCAATCTCACCATTGTCGGCAGCTTCGATCATACGCTTAAACTCATCGCGCTTGGCAATCCCGGTGCCGCTTATTCCATCGTCTGCGAACACGCCTGCGTACTGCCAGTCAGGATTCTTTTGTATCAGGGAACTGTAGTAGCTGATCTGTGCGGAGAGGGAATGGTTCATGCGTTCCGATTCCATTGAGATACGGGCATAGGCAGCAACTTTCTTCTTCGTTTTTATGGTCGGCACTGCCTGTTCGACCCTTGTGATTTTTGCCATGAAATCACTCCTTTCCGACACTATATATCACTCTTTACGAGCCGGAAGTCAACGATATATCCGAGAATAATGTGCCGAAAACAGGCTTATATTTCTCAAGGAAAATTGTATCAATCTGACGATACTCCTCCTCGGAAATAACGCCCTCTTCGAGCATCTTTCTGGCAAGGTACATGGTTGTCTGATAGAGTTTTTCGTTGCGGAATTCTTCTTTACTCATCGCCGTCACCACCTTTGAAACGGTCGGCGATGTAGCACTCATGGCTGCAATACTTCCTGCGCTTGTCTCCGTAGATGTGAAACTCCTTACCGCAGCGTGGGCATCTAAAATCGTAGACCGCTTTACGCTTCACCTGGTCGAGATGGCTGTTCCACCATTCGTTCCTGCACTTGTCGCAGCAGAAGCGTTTTTTCTTCCGCTTGGCGATCTGCTGAATTTCCCGACCGCAATTCTCGCAGGCTGTTGTTTCCCCGGTGAGGATAACGGAAGGCACGGCTGCCATGTCCCCGTTGATATCGTTCCTGCGGCAGAAAGACTTTACTGTGTTTACCGAAATGCCAATCGTCTGGGCAATCTTGCCATAGCCGTTTCCAGCCGCACGGAGTTTTATGATTTGTGCTTTTTGATTATCGGTCATATTCTCTCGGCTCCTTCCGAGGGATAGGTCTTGTGGTATCTCCCTCACTCACTACCGAGAAATTCAACCCCCACCGTTACGGCATAAAAAAAGCGGCCTGCAGGCTCTCCAAAGAGAAACCCACAGGCCATACCTGTTCTGAAAAATCCTTTATTGTCAACGGTCGGAACACGAGGAACACGAGAAATCCTATTACATCATAAATTTTGCAAACGAAAATGGAGTATATAAAAATGTGTATTATATACGGAGAGATAGGAATTTGCTGTTCCTATGTGTTCTCGTGTTCCGACTAAATCTTTGTTGTGTAATCAAGGCTTATCCAGCCCGCACCGGATTTGAGCCGTCCCCAGCCCGCCGTGGCGCCTTTGCCGGACTTCACCTCAACAATGGTGAACACACCGATGCTGGTAAACTTGCCAGTCCTGTCATAGTCAGTCCCAGGGCCTTTACGGATGTTCAGATTAGAAATGCTGACTTTTACAAGGAACGGAACTTCGACAGTTGTTGTTTTCGATGTGTAGATGTTTACACCATTTACATCAAACACACTGTATCCCGGATTGGCGTCAGCGCATTTCTTGGCGTTATCCAAAATCTTATATGCGCCTTTCTGAGACTTGGAGTCCGCCCAGGTTTTACGAACACGGTACCAGGCGATTGCCGTCCCGGACTCTTTCACATCGTACTGCGTAAGGCTCCACCGCTCGATGATGGAGCAGAGGTTTTCCACATAGGTCAGGCTCGTGGCATAACCGCCGTCCTTGATGATCTGCACAGCTTTCTTGTAGTCGGTGCAGCCCTTCAGGCCGTCATAACGGAGTTTGTTTCCGTTCTTCGCCCCAAGGAGATATGCACTGTGGTCGGTGATGGAGTCCTCCACGCACGGATATTTACGGAAATCAGCCGTAATAGTTTCATAGCTGCCGTCAGCGTTCTGCTCCTTCGTCTGCTTGGTGTACTTACTTTTGCCGTCCCAGGTCGAGCCGCTCCAGGTATTGCCGGAGAGGGAGCATTTCATGCCGAACACGTTATTGGCGTTCTGCGCCAGTTCACTCTTGCCGTAGCCGGATTCGAGTATGAACTGCGCCATCGAAACCGATGCGAGGATGCCCGTTTTCTTCTGATCCGCCGTAAACAATGCCCCTACACTCTTTACAACATCCGCCTCGGAAAGCCCGGAAAAAGCAGAGGCCTGTGTTCCCTGTGCAGACCCGGAACCATCGGTACCACTGGCACCACCACCGAGAGCTGCCGTGACCTTTTCTGCCAGATCGCCCATCCTGGCATACATCCAGTTTCCGGGACAGGACTTGTTGGCAAACCAGCGATGCACCGTCAGCACCATTTCATCGGACTTCGGCTCATATGAGAGCGTCTTGTCCTTATCGCCAAACCACAGGAGCTTCTTCTTGCCGTTTCTCTTGCAGATATCCACGCAAAGAGTGATCAGCTTCTGGTAGACCACATCCTTAAAGGCATACGGCTCTGTGGTATCGGACGCACACTCGATGGTGACGGCCCGCTGATCGTTGGAACTGGAAGAAGAACACCAGGAGCGGTTTTTCTCCTCCACATACATTCCGACCCTACCGTCCACGCCGATGCCGTAGTTGCAGCTTGCCTGTCTGGACGTGGGCAGGAAGATACTGCCCAGCGTCTCCACCGAGCATTGCCCCACCACACAGTGGGGTGTGATGCGGTCGATGGAGTGCGTCCTCTGCCCGGAGTGGTTGGGGCTGAGCTTCGTATAAGATACCAGTGAACTGTTTGTGTAAGCCATGATCATTCGTCCTCCTTCTCATTTTCTGCTCTGTCATGGAGCTGCTCCAATACCGCCTTCAGCTTTTCCGGGATGGGCAGTCCAAGGTGTGCGGCGTTCTCGATGATACTCACACCCTCGTTGGACAGATAGAAGAAAATCACCGCCGTGCGAAGCACGGAACCCGTACCGATGACCTGCACATCCAGAATGTGGGCAATCCCCACCAGCAGGAAAATCAGTACCTTCCGGCAGATTCCTTTGAATCCCACCTGGCTGTTGAGTTTCTTGTCAGATACGGCGCACATTACACCCGTGATGTAGTCCGCCACCGCAAACACCACCAGGGCGATGAGCAGCCCATCGTTGCCGCCAAGGAAGTAGCCAAGCCACCCTCCCACAGCGGTGAACACCATCTGAATCACATTCCAAAATTCCTTCATGTTGTTTACCTCCTCTTGGTTTTGTGTATGAAAAAAGCGGCCGCTCCGAAGAGCAGTCGCTGATTCCCAAAGTATATTTAAATCTGCTTCGGCAGCCATTCCCATAAACGCATATCCTCCTGACCCAGGGACCACATACACATTCCCCGGAGCTTCCAGCGGTATGCCGCCTGGTTCGCCCAATAGACAAGGGAGTCCACGTCCTGGTAGTAGAGGATGGAGAATCCGTCTGCGTCACCGAGGAACAGCCGGGATATCCAGATGTTGATGTCCTTTGGAATGATCCTCGCCGTGTAATTCCCGCCGCAGGAAATCTCCAGAAGGTCAGAGTGGAAAAAGTCGTAGTCAAGAGAGATGTCCTCGCTCCGGGTGGAGGATTCCTCCACGTCGGAGGTCAGCGTAAACACCTGGAACTCCTCATCCCAGGTGCAGTTTGAGCGGGATATCCTGCCGTAGCTTTTAAAGCTGCCGTCCGGCATCTGGACATCAAACCGTTCATACGGCTCGTATGTCCAGGCGTCCCCCAGACGCAAAAGCTCGCACACAGTCGTATTGTCCGAGCGGTATCCGGCATAGCCTCCTGTAAAGCCGCTGACCGCCGCCGTAAAGCGCAGGGTGTAGGAGGAGCCGGAATACACCCGCACCCGGTTCCCTCGGATACGCATCTCCACCGTGTACATGGAGGGATTGTCCCTCAGATCCGCCGTTGCGGTCCTTGCGATCTCCTGGCTATAGCTGCCAAGGAGCGTGGAGCCGCTATATAGCTCCACCGCCTGGGTATCGTAGTTCAAACAGCAGAACAGGCTGCCGCAGAATACACCGGCCTTTCCGCTGCCGCCGGACGGGAACGCCAGCCTTGCCCGAAGATGTGGCTCGGAAAAGCCGTCATAGTTCCAGGCAAGCTCTCCCTTACCCTCAAGCTGGGAGTAGACACGCTCCATCGAGTATTCATCCGAGCGCCATACCTTCCATGAGCCGGAGCGCACCGTCCAGTAGTCTGTCTCCAGCACGCCGTAATCCCGGAAATCCTCGTACCAGACAAGTGCGGAGTCAGGCTTTCTGCGGAGCATCTCCAATGTCAGCTTGAAGCCCTTAT
>ERZ1106929.276-NODE-276-length-62150-cov-40.266414_pt1 | contig 62150 bp, 55 predicted proteins | sample MGYA00403662_ERZ1106929 | MGnify/ENA primary metagenome ERZ1106929 (study PRJEB35170, sample SAMEA104062442) | human gut metagenome | biome: human gut; feature: human-associated habitat; material: faeces | place: Denmark | collected 2013-02-20 ... | reverse complement strand
GAGGCAGCGGCTTTCTCCGATATTCGGGAAGCCACCGGCATCGACCAGCTGATCCTCAGCGTCAAGAACAACAGCATCCGCGCCGTACGCGACACCACAAAGCTGCTGGACCCCGCCTCCGTGGAGGCTGCCGCACGCCAAATCCTGAACGCCCGTTCCGTGCGCATTTTCGGCGTCGGCGCGTCTGCTCTGGTTGGCGAGGATCTGTACAACAAGCTGCTGCGTATCGACAAAAACGTGTGCTTCTGCCGTGACCTGCACATCCAGCTCACCTACGCCGCCAATATGACGCCGCAGGATGTGGCTGTACTGATCTCCATGTCCGGCAATACCAAGGAAGTGCTGGAGATGCTGGCCCTTTCCCGCCAGTGCGGCACGCCTACCGTGGCGCTGACGAAATTCGACAAAAGCGTGCTGGCCCAGAACGCCGACATCCGGCTGTATATCTCCGCGCCGGAGGCCACGCCCCGCAGCGGCGCCATGAGCAGCCGCATCGCCCAGATGGTGGCGGTGGATGTTCTGTTCACAGCCGTGGCGCATCTGGATTACGACCGCGCGGCGGCCAGCCTGGAAAAAAGCCGGGAAAGCTGCCGTCCCCACCGTGTGGACGGTGCTCCGCCGCTCCGCCGCCGCGGTGCGTCAGGCGCAGCAGCGGGTCGTCCCCACGCAAACCCGGCCCCGCGAGGATCCCTCCTACGGCGACCTCGTGCGGACGGCCAACCAACGCGCCTACTCCGAAGACGCGAAACGTCTGCGCAACATGTAAAACCGGGAGAGTCCCGCAGAAAAAGGCTCCCCGACCATTCGAACAACCACCAAAATCATTTCAACCATGAGTTTCTTAGAAAACGCCAAGCAGTACACCGGTTCCGACCTCGAAAACATCTTCTTCCGTCCCATCCTGAGCGGCCCTTCGGCCGGCGAACTGGGCGTGAGGGTCCTCTACAACATGCCCGTCCCGACGACCATCCAGCTCTGGGAAGGGCAGCGCAACGTCCTCCAGAAGTACACCGCCGCAGGGTGGTCCGGAGGCAGCGCCGCCACCAAACTGCAGAAAACCATCGCTCTGAGCCGCGTGAAGGCCGAGCTGGGATTCTCGGCCGCCGACTACTTCTCGCTGGTATACGAGAAAATCGCGGCGCGCGCCGACGTCAATATGGACGACCTGACAGGCAGCGAGCTGGAGCAGGCCGAAACCTCGCTCTTCAAGCAGGCCATCGCCGAGGGAATCCGCGCCACGATGTGGGTCGGCGACACGACGGCCGCTTCGGGCTTCAACACCTTCGACGGCTTCCTCAAAAGCGTCAAGGCCGGCGCCGAGCAGGAGCGGTTCCACAATTCGGTCTACGAAGCCGCCGACTTCGCCAATCCCGAAAAGATCGTCGCGATCCTCGACGACCTCTGGCAGAACGCCGACGAACGCATCAAGGACCGCAAAGCCGAAGGCCAGCTCGCCTTCTTCGTCACCTCGGATCTCTACTACGCCTACGAAAAGTACCTCGACAGCAAGGGCGCCGACGCGGCCTACGCCGAAAGCACCAACGGCCGTCAGGGACTGGCCTACCACGGCATCCCGCTCGTCGACGTCCGTCTGGGGGCCTATCTGGCCGACACCTCGCTCCACAAGTCGTTCTGCCTGCTGACCGACCGCCGCAATCTCGTACTGGCCGTCAACACGTCCGACTTTCCGGGCAACGAAGTGCGCATGTGGTACAACCCCGACCTGATGGAGAACCGCCAGCGCGCCGTCTTCATGGCCGGATGCGATGTGATCGACGAGACGATGCTCTCTTACGCATTCCGGGTATAGCGATGACAGCGTCCACACCCCGCAAACCCGCCGGCGGCATCACGGCCGCCGCGATCACCCCCGCAGGAAATCTCCTGCGGGCGGCGCTGGGGGCCGACGGGCGCGCCGAAGCGGTATTCCGCGACGGGACGCTGCTCACGCGGCTGCCGCTCGCCGAACAACGCTCCTCCTATACCGAGCTGAGCGACACCCAAGCCGGACCGCAGCGCGTGCGTCATACGCTGAAGCTCGTCGTCAGCCGCGAAGCGGCCCGCACGCTTTTCGGCCCGGCATTCCGCCGCACGGCCGCGACCGAGGGGCTGATCGCAACCGTCACGGCCGCATCGGGCGAACGGCTGCTGATCGGCTGGTCGGCCCGGCTGGGGAGGGAACAACCCCTGCGGCTCGGCTCGGTGAGCAACGAATCGGGCGTAAAACCCCTCGACGGCACGCCGGTCGTCGTGACCCTCACCTGCGAGGACACCGACCCGGCCCCGGAACTCAAACAACAGGAACCATGAGCAAAAAGCACAAAATCAAACCGGCCGTCGCGGTGAACAACCGCACGGCCGATCCCTACATCACGCTCGGCGCGGGACGTGTCGAAAACGACGCGTTCTGGCGCTGGGGCGACGACAACCTCTTTCCCAACGCGCTGGCGCTGATGGCACGCCGCTCGGTGACCCACCGCCGCATCATCAACGACAAGGCCGACTACATTTCGGGCAAGGGCTTCACGTGCGACGAGGCGCAGCAGCCCCGGCTCGCGGCCTTCCTGCGCCACGTAAACGGCGACGGGGAGAGCCTGCGGCAGGTGCTCAACAAGCTGGCGTTCGACAAGGCGCTCTTCGGCAACGCATTTCTCGAAGCGGTGACCGACGCCGGGCATACGTTCCTCTCGCTGCACCATCAGGACGCCTCGCGCTGCCGGCTGGCCCGCGACTCGGCCCACGTCCTGCTCCACCACGACTGGACGGCGTTCAAAGCCACCGAAGCGCGGACCCTGCCCCTCTACCCGGCATTCGAAGAGCAGTCCGACGGCACGCTGCGCGCCGTGATCCACTACAAGGACTACGAACCGACGTTCGAACATTACGGCGTGCCGCCCTACATCGCGGGGTTCAACGTCTCGGCCATCGCCTACAAGACCGACAAGTGGAATATCTCGCGGCTCGACAACTCGTTCCAGCTCTCCGGCGTGATGATGCTCGACAGTACGGTGGACAGCGAGGCCGAAGCCGAACGCATCGTACGACTGGCCGAGCAGAAATTCGCGGGCAACCCCGGACAGGTGATGTTCGTCATCCGCGACGGCGGCGAGCAGAACGACAATTCGCGTTTCATTCCGATCGCGTCGCAGAACGAGGGCGACTGGCAGGCGCTGCACGAGCAGGCCGTGTCGGACATCGTCGTGGCCCACTCGTGGTTCCGGACCCTGAGCGGACTGGACTATGCTTCGGGATTCAGCGCCGAACGCATCCTGCACGAGTACGAAGTGGCGCTCAACACGGTCATCCTCGGCGAGCAGGCCGAACTGACCGAACCGATCCGCCAGCTCCTGACCTCCGTATCGGGATTCGACACGTCGTCGCTGCAAATCGTAAACCGCCCGCCGACACGCTCCAAGCCGATCTACATGAAGGTTTGGGAGGCCCGCAAGGCCGACGGACTGGAGTATGATCCCGAAGACGAGCGCCAGCAGGCGTTTCTGTCCGAGATCACGAAGTATAATATCAGGAGTATAGAATAAGACCTGATTCTCCGGGTGCTTTCGAAACTTTCTGTTCGCCGCCTTCGGCGTCGTTTACAAGTCCGACCCGCCCTGAATCCCCGCCCCGGCGGGGAGTTGTCGCACGCGGCCAAGATGACGCAAAGGTTGTCTTGCTCTTTTCGCTCCGGCACGCTGTTGCCGCGTTTGTGGCTATGACGCCCCGCGGGAACTTCTGCGCCGCTTTCAGCGCTATTCGAAAATCATTTCAATTACAACATCCATGAACACACTTATCACCCCCGCGCAGGCCGTCGCGCTGGCCTTCGCCGACGGGGAGTATCTCGCACCGGAGAGCGTCACGCAGAGCGACATCGCCGCGGCCGAACAGCGCTACCTCGTCCCGGTCATCGGGCGGCTGCTGTACGAGAAGCTTCTCTCAGGCTCGCACGCCGGCTTCACGACCGAATATCTTGCGGCTCCGGCGGCGCTTTTCACGCGCATCGCCCTCCAGCCGCGGCTCGACGTCCGCACCGGGCAGTGCGGCACCGTCGCGCCCAAATCCGCCGCCTACCAGCCCGCAGGCACGCAGGCCCTGCGCGAGCTGCAACGGAGCCTGCGCCGTCAGGCCCGGACGCTGCTGCGCCGCGCCGCCGAACACCTCGAAACGCACGCCGCCGAATTTCCGGAATACGACCCGCACAAGAACATCCTCAACCGCTGTACGACCGATGGAAACTTTGTACAGACTCGTTAGCGGTGCGGCGGCGGGGATCGCCGCCCTGTTCGCCCCGATCGGGCCGCTCGTGGCCTGCGCCGTGGTCTTCATCGGCATCGACTTCCTGTCAGGCGTCGCCGCCAGCCGCGCGGCGGCCCGCCGCGAAGGCCGCGCATGGTATTTCGAGAGCCGCGAAGCATGGCGCACGGTCCTCAAGCTGGCCCTTGCCATTACAGCAATCGCCATGGCGTGGCTGATCGACAGCTGCATCCTCGACTTCATGGAGCTGAACGTCGCGCGGCTCTTCACGGGCTTCACGTGCGGCGTGGAGCTGTGGTCGTTCCTCGAAAACGCGTCGCAGCTCTCCGACGCCCCGCTGTTCCGCTGGCTGCGCCGCTACGTACGCCGCCGCATCCGGAGAGAGACGGGCGATGAGTAGGGGGCTGAGCAACCGGAACCCCGGCAATATCCGGCAGTCGGCGGTCCGCTACAAAGGCGAGGTGCGGCCCTCGCGCGATCCGGCGTTCAAGCAGTTCGAATCCATGCCGTGGGGGTACCGGGCGATCTTCGTCCTCTTGGACACCTACCGCATCCGCCACGGTCTGGATACCATACGCGGCATGATCTCGCGCTGGGCCCCGCCTTCGGAGAACCGCACGGAAATCTACATCCGCGCAGTCGCCGACGCCGTGGGCATTGCCGACGACCGTCCGGTCGACACCCGCGACCGGACAACGATGCTCCGCATGGCGGCGGCCATTTCGCGGGTGGAAAACGGCACGGCGGCCGATATGGACGACGTGGAGCGGGGTTGGGAGCTATTTCGCCAATAGCAGCGGAGAGTCCCGCCCGATCCGGCGTCCGCATGAAAACCTTTTGCCTGAACAGCACACAAAACAGCCCTCTTTTGTTATATTTGCAGGTATGAAACCCGAATTCCTGCTTGCCAAACTCGACCGTATGCCGATGCTGAAAGCCGTCGTGCCGTTTGCGGCCGGGATTCTCGCCGCCGACCGCTTCGCACTGCCCCTGTGGTTTCTCGCAGGGACCTTTTTGCTCTCCGGCGTCTCGGCGCTGCTTCTCCGGTCGCCGCTCTGCACCCTCGCCATGCTCTTCACGGCGGGATTCGGCGCGGCACAGCTCCGCGATACCGGACGCACGGTACCTTACGGGGTATACACGGCCTATGAACTCTCCGTCGAGGGCATCCCCGCCGACCGGGGCCGCTATGCTTCCGCCGAAGCGACCGTCACGGCGTGGCGCGACCCGGCCGACGGCACGTGGCACCCCGCAGGCGACCGGGTGACGCTCCATGCCGACAGCCTAACGGCCCTGCATCCGGGCGAGCGTCTCCGCTGCCGGGGCACGGTCCGGCCGCTGCGCGGCGGCGCGGAGAGTTACCGCCGCCTGATGACGCGGCGGGGATTCGCGGGAACGATATGGCTGTCGGAGCGAACCATCCTCGAACGATTGCCCGCCCGCAATACGGCCCTGCATCTGCATGCCGCCGAACGAATGGGCCGTCTGAGAATCCCCGGCGACGCGGGTGCCGTCTGCCGCGCCATGACGGCGGGCGACCGGAGCGGCATCACGCCCGAACTGCGCGCGGCCTACTCGCGCAGCGGACTCTCGCACCTGCTGGCCGTATCGGGACTGCACACGGGCATCGTCTTCGCGCTGGTCAATCTGCTGTTGTGGTGGCTGCCGCTGCTGCGCAGGGGCCATCTGCTGCGCAACCTGCTGGCGGCGGCCTGCATCTGGATTTACGTCGCCGCAGCGGGATTTCCGCCCAGCGCCGTGAGGGCGGCGGTGATGTTCACGATGCTCCAGTCGGCCCTCGCCTCCGCGTCGGAATACAACGGCCTGAACGCCCTCGCCGCGGCCGCCTTCGGCATGCTGTTGTGGAATCCCGCATGGCTCGGAGACATCAGCTTCCAGCTCTCGTTCGCGGCCGTCGCGGCGATCCTCGCATGGGGCGTACCCCTCTGCCGCCGGCTCCGCACCCGGCGGCGGGCGCTGAATCCGATTACCGACGCGCTGGCGGTCAGCCTTGCGGCGACGCTGGCCACGACGCCCCTCGTATCGCATACGTTCGGCATCGTGCCGCTGGCGGGAGTCGTCGTCAACCCGGCGGCGATCCTGCTCGGAAGCGTCGTAGTGCTGGCCGGCGCGCTCTGGATGCTGCTGCCGGTCGGATGGGCGGCCCCGGCATTCGAATGCGTGTTGTCGCACACGGCCGAAGGACTCAACGCGCTGGCGCGCGTCACGGCGGATCTGCCCTGCACTGCGGCGGAATACGCCCTCGGCGGAGGGGCGACGGCGGCCGTTTACCTCTTTTTCACGCTCGCAACGGTTGCGGCGTGGTCCGCCGAACCGAAAAAAAGCGTACATTTGCCCGCATGATGACCCCCGAAGAATACGAACTGCTGCTTACGGACGAAGTGCAGCGGGCCATTGCCGTCTCCCGCGGCCGCGATCCGCTGGACGTGGCCCTCGACCGCACCGTGCCCCACGCGCGGCTGGTCGCCACGCAGGTCAAATACCTCGCGCGGGCGGCATCGAAACTGCCGTCGTATGCCGCCGCGCAGTGCATACTCCCGCCGCTGGCCTTCGAGCAGGCGTCGAGCGAGGCGTGTGCGGCGCACAAACGGATCGACGGCGACACGGCGCTGGACCTCACCTGCGGACTGGGCGTCGATGCGCTTTTCCTGAGCCGCCGTTTCCGGCGCGTGGTGACGCTCGAACGCAGCGAAACGCTGGCCCGTATCGCCGCCGAAAACTTCCGGCGGCTCCAAGCCGCCAACATAGAGGTCGTCCACACCTCGGCCGAGGAGTATCTGCAACGGCCCGGACTGCGCTTCGACTGGATTTTCGCCGACCCCGACCGCCGCTCGGCCGACGGCCGCAAGCTGGTGCGGCTCGAAGCGTGCTCGCCCGACGTCACCGCCCTGATGCCGCTTATCGCGCGCGCGTCAGGGCGTCTGTGCATCAAGAACTCGCCGCTGTTCGACGTGGACGAAGCCCTGCGGCTCTTTCCCGACAGCCGCGTGGAGGTCGTCTCGCTCGGCGACGAGTGCAAGGAGGTGCTCGTCTACGCCGACGGCACGGGTCCCGCCCTCACGGCGACGGCGCTCGGCCGCGGCAGTTTCACGGCCACCCCCGGCCAGACGCCGCCGCCCGCACCCGACACCTTCGACCCGTCGCGCTACCGCTGGCTGGTCGTGCCCGACGTCGCGCTGCAGAAGGCGCGGCTGGCGCGGCTCCACCTGCGCGGCAAGGCCGACATCTGGAGCGAAAACGGCTACGGATTCGCCGCCGAAGAGCCGCAGGAGGTAATCGGCAAGGTATTCGCAGTCGAAAGCATCGAACCGTACGACCCGCGGCGGCTGAAACGCAGCCTGAAAGGAGCCGGAGCCGAGCTGATGAAACGCGACTTCCCGTTCGGAGCCGAGGAGCTGGCCCGGCGGCTGGGCGTGCACGCGGGAGCCGACGTGCGGCTGGCCTTCACCAAAATCGGAAACGGATTTTGGGCGGTCCGGTTGAAATAGCTATATTTGCAGCATATCGGAATGCGCCCGGCGGCGTTCGGCGCGCAGTCCGTTTGCAGGAATCGTAACAGCCTATGAAAATCAGCGAGATATTCACCTACTTCACCGACACGATCTTCCGGCGCGACATCAACGAATGGCGCAACCCGGTCATCCGGTGGCTCGTACAGCAGTACCGCCTGCTGTTCTACACGGCGCGGGGCCTGCTGGAACACGGCACGATCGTCCGCAGCGCGGCCCTCACATTCTATACGCTGATGTCGCTGGTGCCGATCGTAGCGGTGGTTTTCGCCGTGGTCAAGGGCTTCGGACTGGCCGACGGACTGATCGACAACCTCTACGCCCTCTTCCCGCAGAACCCCGAAATCATCGACTACGTCGTCGGTTTCGCCGAAAAGGCGCTGGCCCGCACGCAGGGCGGCGTGGTGGCGGCCGTGGCGCTGGTGATGCTCTTCTGGGCCATAATCCGGGTCTTCGGCTCGATCGAAAGCGCCTTCAACAACATCTGGGAGGTCAAGGTCGAACGCAGCGTGACGCGCCAGTACACCGACTATATCGCCGTGGTGATGATCGTTCCGGTGCTGTGGGTCGTGGCCAATGCCGTAGGCAACTACACCCAGCAGCTGCTGGGATTCGACGGCAGCTGGTATTTCGACCTGCTCTCGCGCTTCGCGTCGATGTTCATCATCTGGGTGATGTTCACCATCCTGTATATCATCATCCCCAACACCAAAGTCAAATTCAAGAGCGCGCTGATGGCGGGCATCGTCGCCGGCACGCTCTTCCTGCTCTTTCAGTGGGGCTATATCTACATTCAGCGGTGGATGACCTCCTATAACGCCATCTACGGCAGTTTCGCGGCCCTTCCGCTGCTGCTGATCTGGCTCCAGACCTCGTGGCAGATCCTGCTGTTCGGCGGCGAGCTGTCGTTCGCCTACCAGAATATCGCCCGCTTCGGCGAGGAGCGCGAATCGCTGCTGATAAGCTACGACCAGCGGCGCAAGATCCTGCTGGCCGTGATGCTCTCCGTGGTGCGGCACTTCCGCGAAAAGGGCGGTGCAACGCCCGCCGACGTGATCCGCGCACGGCTCGGACTGCCCACGCGCATCGTCAACGACGTACTCTACCAGCTCGTGCAGGCCGGACAGCTCATCGCCGTGCCTTCGGGCGACGGCGAACGCGAAGTGGCCTTCGCCCCGGCGCACGACACCGGGACGCTGACCGTCTACGGGGTGCTCGAAGCGGTCGAAGCGTCGGGGCAGACGACCGTCGATCTGGCCCGCAACGCCGAACTGACCCGCATCGACCGGGAGTTGGAGAACCTGAAGGAAACGGCCCGCAAATCGCAGGACAACGTGCGGCTGGTGGACCTGCTTTAACGAAACGACAAAGAAACTTATGGAACGCGCAGTAATCATCGGAAGCGGCAACCTCGCGGAAGCATTGGCGCAGGCCGTCGCCCGAAGCGGCCTGAAACTCGTACAGCTCTTCGCCCGCAACGCCCAGCGCGGAAAGACGGTCGCCGCACTCGCCGGCACCCAATGGACCTCGGACCCGGCCGGGCTGGCCGAAGCCGACATCTACCTGATCGCAGTAAGCGACCGGGCCGTAGCGGAAGCGGCCGCTTCGCTGCCCATTCCCGCGGGGGCCGTCGTGGCCCACACCGCCGGAAGCGTGCCGCTCGAAGCCCTGCCCGACCGCCCCACGACGCGCCGGGCCGTCTTCTATCCCCTCCAGACCTTCACCAAGGGCCGCGAAGTGGATTTTTCGCAGATTCCCGTCTTTCTCGAAACCGACGACGAAGCCCTGCGCCCGGAGCTGGAAGCCTTCGCCCGCCGTCTCTCGCGCACGGTGATCTGGGCCGACTCGGCCTGCCGGGCAAAAGCGCATCTCGCGGCGGTTTTCGCCTGCAATTTCGTCAATCACATGTACGCCGTCGCAGAGCGCATCGCCGGCAGTGCGGGACTTCCGTTCGACGTGCTCAAGCCGCTGATCGCCCAGACCGCCGCCAAGGCGCTCGACGCGGCCTCCCCGGCCGACGTGCAGACAGGTCCCGCCGTGCGCAACGACACCGGAACCCGCGCCCGCCACTGCGCCCTGCTCGACGACGACCTGCAACTCAAGAACATCTATTCAATCATAAGCAACAGCATATGGGAAACTTCAAAGAAGATATAGCGCGCACCGAAGCCTTCGTCTTCGACGTGGACGGCGTGATGACCGACGGCGGCATCATCCCCACACTCGACGGCGACTTCATCCGCCGCTACAACGCCAAGGACGGCTATGCGCTGGCCTACGCGATCAAAATGGGCTACAAGGTCTGCATCATCACCGGAGGACGCGGCAAGACCCTCGAAAACCGGCTGAAGATGCTGGGCGTCACGCGGGCCTACATCGACTGCATGGACAAGATCAGCGCCCTGCACGAATACTTCGCCGAGGAGGGCATCGACCCCCGGAACGCAATCTACATGGGCGACGACATCCCCGATCTGGAGTGCATGCGCGAAGTGGGCATCCCGGTCTGCCCGGCCGACGCAGCCGCCGAAGTGATCGAAGCGTCGCGTTACGTCTCCGAATTCAAGGGCGGCGAAGGGGCCGTGCGCGACATCGTCGAGCAGGTGCTCCGCGCCCGCGGCGACTGGGCCAAAAACTCCGAGGGCGTGACTCCCTCGTCGCTGGCCGCCTCGCGGTAAGCTGCCGCCGGGAACGGAGGGGACGGACAACCAAGACAAACGGGACAAGACCCGAAAAAGGCAGGCAGCACGCCCGCAAACAAAACAGCCGGTCGCATGACCGGCTGTTTCCATATCCGCAGGAACCACATCCGCAGAAGAGTCTTTACTGCATCCACTCGACGTTCGCCGCGTCGCGGAACAGCAGGTTGAGCGGGCGCACCAGACTCTCGGCATCCGGAGCGAAGATGAACCGCACCTTATCGACGGGCACCGTCAGGAAAACCGTCGAGGGATAACCGCCGATCATATCGACGTGATCCATCAGCGACCAGACGAAAATCTCGAACGGCATCTGACCGGGAAGCAGCGTCAGACCCGGAAAGTCGGTTTCGTACGACGCCGAAGAGGTGTCGGCGGGATGAGGCTTGAAGAAAATGTCGTACGCTGCGCCGTACTGTCCGACGATCCGCGCCACGTAATCGCGCTGCTGCTGTTCGCTCGCGGCGTTCTGATGGCTCGTTCCGATGATGATCAGGTTGCCTTTGGGAGAAGCGTCGAACAGGGCGGCGAATTTGTCGTAATCGAAGCCCGCCATGTCGTAGAACAGCCTGCGGGCCGATTCGGACAGTGCCGACAGCATCTCGTAGGGCTGAATATCTTCGATCTGCATTTCACGAAGTTTGTCGGTAATGAACGGGCAGGAGCTTTCGAGCAGCGCCCCGTTCTGCATCACCAAGCGATAGCCGGGACGGGTCGCGAGGTAGTAAGGCCACGTCCACGATTCGAGTTCGAACTCGGCACGGGTTTCGGGATAACGTCCCCCGTGATTCCAGTCGAGCGCCTCGACCTCCGCGGCATAGGTTTCCCAGTTCTGCTGAGCCGTGGCCGGATCGCCGAAATAGTTGTAAAAGTTGTTGTATGTCGCCGTTCCGTCCGAAAGCAGGCTCACCTTCACCCGCGCGGAGTCGATTCCCTGCGCCACGAACCAGTCGTAACCCAGACGGCAGCGCAGGTCGTCCACATAGAGACTGAAGACGGCCGTCGGATCGGCCTTGTTGATCTCCAGAACACGCCGTTTCATTTCGCGGCACATCGCGTCCTTTTCGGCTTCGGTGGCATCCGAGGTCCGGTCGGCCGCCGTCGTGACTTTGACATGCGGCGGGAACTTATCCGGGTCGAACGTTCTCGAACGCGTATAATAGAAATAACTCGGTTTGTCGTGGGACAGCACATGCAATCCGGCATAGAGGGCGGCATCGTGCCGAATCCGGCATAAAAATAGTAATCCGGCGCGCGTCGTAACCGTCCTTCGGCGCGCTCTGCGACATGACGAACGGCACGATCAGGTCCTCGCTGGCAAAAGCCAGCTGCGCACTGCGGGCGGGGCCTTCGTTCCGGTCGAAGGTCACCTCGATCTCGGAATATCCCGCCGGGCCTTCCGTGGCGGAGAGCGTAAACCACTTGTCCCCGGCGGCGGCCGTCACGCGCCACGGCAGCGACGAAGTTACGGAGATCTTGCCGGCGCGGGCCAGTGCGTCGAGCGACAGAAAACTCTCGCCGGCGTTGACAACCAGCACGGGACGGGTCGTTTCGTCGTCGCTGCACGCCGCCGATCCCGCGATCAGGGCCAGACAAAGGAGGGCCGAAAACAATCTTTTCATAGCGAATCAAATTAGCATTACTGCCCTTATAAACGCTGCAAAAGCCCTTTTACTGCATCCCGCGACCGATTTCCGTCTGAAAAATTAAGCCGCACGGAATGCCGTGCGGCTTTTATCCGATGCAGCAGACGTCATTCGCCTTTGCGTTTCTTGATCCGGTCCAAATGCTCGCGCACCCGTTTGCGGAAAAGCTCGCGGCGGTACTGCAGATTGGCCTGCCACCCCAGCCAGCGGGTATAACGCTCCCGTTTTTCGGGATAGATGTCGCGTATCGTGACCAGAATGCCCGTCTCCTCGACACCGCCGAAATCGGGATTCGACACCGTATCGAAAACCCGCATCGTGGGCGAAAGGTTCATGTATGCGTTGATCAGCGGCGGAATGTTCTCGTTGAACTCGCGGATTTTCTGAATCAGAATGCGGTAATTCTCCTGATAGGTCTGCCCCGTGAAGAGCTGCTCGTAATAAGGGTCGTCCAGATCGAGCCGGAGCGGATGGATGCCCTCGACGAGGTTGTCCCGGTCGGGGAAGTAACGGCGCAGGAACCAGATCAGGGCGTTGCGGGCCACAGCCTTGTAGGTCGTGTACATCGTCACCTTGCCGAAAAGGTATTTGGCGCGGGGGTCCAGCACGATCAGCGCACCGAGCCCGTCCCAGAGGTTGTCCAGCGCATAAATGCTTTTGGCGTTGCCGCGCGCCTGATAGGAGGGCTGCACGAACGAACGGCCCAGTTCGATGGTGCGGGGCAGGTATTTGCGGCGGAACTTGTCGCTGAAGCGGAAATAGTGTTCGGTCGAGAGATGCCGCGGATATTCGTCCGTGCAGATGATGAAACGGTAGCCGCCGACGATCTCTTCGGCGGCGGGGTCCCACACGATCAGCTGGTAGTAGCCGTCCTCGGCCAGATCTTCGGCGTCGATGTCCAGCTCCTTGCCCGTGCCGCCACCCGCGCCGCGGAACGCGATTTCGCGCAGGCGGCCGATCTCGCGCATCAGCGACGGACACTCGGCGGCCGAGAAGATATAAATCTCGTTCCCGGCCTTCTTCGTATCGCGGGCCTTGCGCTCCGGCGTCAGTTCGGCGCGGAGCTGTTCCCTTTCAACGGGAGGTATGATGGCTTCCATCTGTCTCTGTTGCATATAACTGGGGCAAAAATACCGATTTTAGCGTTTTTCCGGTTCCGGCGCGAGCATATTTTCCAAAAAATACGCCTTTTTGCGTACGAATTCGGCCTGCTCGCGGAGTCCGCCGTAACGCTGCAGCTCGGAGACGGGAATCGGGTCGCCCACGAAAATGCGGAAGTGCCGGCCCTTTTGGGAAAACATTTCGTCGGGCAGCCAGAGCATCTCGATATTGAGCTTCAGCCCCAGCATCACGCGCAGCCGGGCCACGCGGTAGAAGAAGTTCGACAGCCGTCCTTCGACGAACACCGGCACGATCTCGCGCTGCGAAGCGTAGGCCTTTTTCAGGAAGTTGGTTTTCCACGGCAGGTCGGTCACCTCGCCCCCGATGCAGCGCGAGCAGAGCCCCGCCGGGAAGGTCAGGATCGGCACTTCGCCGACGAACTCCTCGTCGAATTTGCGGGCGTAGGCGCTGTTCTGCGAACCGTGCTTGTTCACCGGAATCCACAGCGGCCGCAGCGGTTCGAGGTGCATCAGCAGGTCGTTGACCACCACGCGGGCGTCGCCGAAGCGGTCTATCAGCTTGTCGGCGAGCATCATGCCGTCCATGCCGCCGAAAGGATGGTTCGCGGCGAACAGATAGCGGCCCTTGGGATCGAGCTTTTCGAGCCCCTCGACCGTATAGGTCACCTGCCACTCCCTGAAGCAGGCGCGGATAAACTCCTGCGGGGGCAGGTTCCAGTAGTGTTCGAGGATATAATTGATCTCCGACTCGTGAATCGTGCGGCGGAGCCAGCCGATGACGAAGCCGGGAATCCAGCGGGCCAGCCGCGGGGCTTTGTCGGCAAGTACTGCTCCGATATCTATTCTGGGCATAAAGACGTACAAAAAATTATATCCACAAATATAGGTATTCTTTTTCGAAAAATCCCTAACTTTACACCCAAATCGACCTTGTCAGCAACGAATATGTCTCAGTATCATACACCTGTCCTTCTGGAGGAGTCCGTCGACCTGCTCGTCGTAGACCCTGCGGGCACTTACGTGGACCTCACTTTCGGCGGGGGCGGCCATTCGCGCCGCATCCTCGAAAAGCTGGGTCCCGGCGGGAGACTCTACGCCTTCGATCAGGACCGCGACACGCGCGCGAACTGTCCCGACGACGGGCGGTTCCACTACGTCGAGAGCAACTTCCGCTTTCTGCGCGGGGCGCTGCGGCTGCGGGAGGTGGAGCAGGTGGACGGCATTTTGGCCGATCTGGGCGTCTCGTCGCACCATTTCGACGCCGTGGAGCGGGGTTTCTCGTTCCGGGGCGAAGCGCCGCTGGACATGCGCATGAACCAGCGGGGCGCGCTGACGGCGGCCCGCGTCGTGAACGGCTATCCGGCCGACGCGCTGACGCGCCTGCTGGGAGAGTGGGGCGAGCTGGAGACCCCGTGGAAAATCGCCAACTGCATCGTCCGGGCACGGGAAGCCGCACCGATCGAGACCACGGCGCAGCTGGTCGAAGCCGTGAAGCCCTGCACCCCGAAAAAAGATGAGTCGAAGTTCCTGACCAAGCTTTTTCAGGCGCTGCGCATCGAGGTCAACGGCGAAATGGAGGCGCTCAAAATGGCGCTGGAGCAGAGTCTCAAGGTACTGCGCCCCGGCGGGCGGCTGGTCGTCATCTCGTACCACTCGCTCGAAGACCGGCTGGTCAAGAACTTCCTGCGCAGCGGGAATTTCTCAGGCTCGGTGGAAAAAGACTTTTTCGGACGCGCCCTCACGCCGTTCGAGATCATAACGCGCAAGGCCGTGGTCCCCACGGCCGAAGAGTTGGAACGCAACCCCCGGTCGCGCTCGGCCAAGCTGCGCGCGGCCGCAAAACGGGAGAACGAATAACGGAGGGCGGAGGCCGCCGCGAATCATTCAACGACAAAAGCAGCAGAGAAGGATGTTCAAGGACCACGAATTCGACCCGGTAACCCCCGAAGAAGAGGCCCGCCGCAAGCAGGAGGAGGAATTCGCCCGCCGCGTGCGGCGCGAAGTGCTGCGCATCGAGCGGGGCGAAGCCGACGAGGACATCCGCGCCGACATGGAACGCGAAGAGGAGGAGAAGGCCGAAGAGGAGGAGCGTCAGCGCCGGGAGCGCCGCCGCAAGGCCAGCACCTTCTGGCAGCTCTTCTCAGGTACGATCCTCGTCCACGAAGGAGTCTCGAAATACTATCCCTACATGCTCTCGATCGCGGGCATGTTCTTTTTGAGCATCGCCGTGATGTTCACCACCCTGCATCTGGACATGAAGTACTCGCGTCTCGAACGCGAAGTGCAGATACTGCGCGAACGCTCGATCCGCCTGCAGGAACAGCGTTACCGCCGCACCACCCACTCGGCCATCGTCGAACGGCTGCGCGAACGCGGCATCGAGCTTACCGACCCGCCGGCGCCGGGCGAAATCATCGAAAACTGACGGACGATGAAAGAGGAACGTTCGAAGATCAAAAGCGACATTCTGCTGCGGGTACGACTGCTTTACGTGCTGTTCATACTCGCCGGGGCCGTCGTGCTCGGACGATTGGTCTGGGTGCAGCTCTTCAGTTCCGAAGTGGCCTACAACGCCGAACGGCTGGCCAGCCGCATCTTCACCGAGGAGACCATTCCGGCGCAGCGCGGCAGCATCCTCTCGCGCAGCGGCGCGCCGCTGGCGACCTCGATCTTCCGCTATCAGGCCGCCTTCGACTTCGCTTCGCCGGGTCTCGATTCGCTGAAAACCTTCCGCGAACAGAGCGACTCGCTGGCCAAACTCCTCGCGGCGTTCTTCCGGGACAAGTCCGCCGCCGAATACAGCCGCAAATTCCGCGAGGAGCACGCCCGCCACTACCGGCTCGTCAACGGACGCGACACGACCTACCTGCGCTCCGAGGGGTGGTTCTCGCGCCTGATGGACCGTCTGCGCGGCGAAGAGTTTGCCACGCGCCGCATCTACGACACCATCCGCGACCACACGCCCGTCAATATCTTCCCCCGCGAAGTGGACTACGCCGAATGGCAGACCCTGCGGCGTTATCCGCTGCTGAACTGGAACATGGGCATGGTCTACCGGCTCGTCGAACGCGACCAGCGGGTCTACCCGCAGGGCGAACTGGCGCGCCGCACGATCGGACTGACGGGCGACAAGGGAAATTACGGCATCGAGGAGGCCTACCGCGAAGAGCTTGCGGGCCGCGACGGCAAAGCCCTGCGGCAGCGCATCGCCAGAGGCTTCTACGGCCGCGTCGCGGGCGGCGGCCACGAGGACCCCGAAGACGGCTACGACGTGGTGACCACGCTCGATCTGGACCTGCAGGACGTCGCCGACAAGGCGCTGCGGCGCCAGCTCGAAGCCCAGAACGCCATCTGGGGCACGACGATCGTCATGGAGGTCCATACGGGCGAAATCCTCGCCATGGCCAATCTGGGCCGGGCGGGAACCGAAGGGGCGTTTTACGAACGCGAGAATTACGCGCTGGGGCGCAGCATGGAGCCGGGTTCGACCTTCAAGCTGGCGACGATGCTCACGCTGCTCGACGACGCCGACATGTCTCCCCAGACCGCCTACGACACCCACAACGGCGACCCGGTGACCGTAGGCCCGGCCAAGAATATCCGCGACTCGCACCGCGGCGACCACGTCATCGACTTCCGCCGCGCCGTGGCTTCGTCGTCGAACGTCTACTTCGCCAAGGCGATCTGGGAACGCTACGGCATCACGGGCAAGAAGCAGGAGTACAGCGACTTCCTCCACGAAAAACTACATCTCGGACAGACCGTCGGACTGGAACGGCTGGGCGAGCGCGCCCCGTCGATCACCACCGACTGGAAAGTTCCCGATCCGGGCGTCATGCTGGTCAAGATGAGCTACGGCTACCGCGTGCGGCTGGCTCCGATCCAGATGATCACCTTCTACAACGCCATCGCCAACGGCGGCAAAATGATCTCGCCCGTGCTGGTGCGCGAACTGCGGCGCGGCGACCGCGTCGAGGAGCGGTTCGAAAGCCGCACCCTCGCCTCGTCGATCTGCTCGCGCTCGGCGCTGCGCGAGGTGCAGCGGTGTCTCGAACTGGTCTGCACAGAGGGTACCGCCAGCCTCTATTTCAGGGACACCGCCCGGCTGCGCGTGGCCGCCAAGACCGGCACGGCGCAGATCACCGACGCCCGCAGCCGCGAAGGCCGCTACTACCTCGGCTCGATGATCGCCTACTTCCCGGCCGACAATCCCCGCTACACGGTGCTGACGACCATCGAAACCCGTGCGCAGGCCGGCAAGGCCTATTACGGAGGTCCGCTGGCGGGTCCGGTCGTCAAACGCATGGTCGATTACATCTACAACCGCAACCGCGACTGGTACGGGCGCGTCGAGCGGCACGGCCCGCGCCGCCACCCCGACCGGATCAAGGGCGGCGACATCGCCCAAATCCGCCGCGTGGCGGACAAGCTTTCGCCCCGCGCTTCGTTCGACCACCGCACGGGCTGGGGCCGCGTGCAGGTGGACAGCCTTTCGAACGTGGTCATCACGAGCCTTCCGGCCGAAACGGGCACGATGCCCGACGTGCGGGGCATGGGACTCAAGGACGCGCTGTTCGTACTCGAAAGCCGCGGCCTGAAGGTCCGCTTTTCGGGCCGGGGAGCCGTCATCCGGCAAAGCGTCGCTCCCGGAGCGCGCATCACGCCGGGCGCGACGGTCGCCATAACGCTGAACTAAGATGAAAGAACTGACGATATTCACTCCGGCGCCGCGCCGCAGGGAGACTTTCCCGGCTTCCGGACGCGTTCGCGGAAGCGCCTGCGCTCCGAATTCCGCGGACCGCGGCGGCAAAGACGCCCAAGGGGCGAATACGACAAAAGACAACGGTTTATGAAAACACTGAAAGAACTTCTCCGAAATACCCCCGTCACGGCGCTGCACGGCGACGATTCGGCCGCCGTCGCCGGGTTGGTTTACGACTCGCGTGCCGTCGGGCCGGGCGACTGCTTCTTCGCCGTGCGCGGCACGCAGAACGACGGGCACGACTTCATTCCCGCCGCCGTCGCAAAAGGCGCCGCCGCAGTCGTCTGCGAACGCCTGCCCGAACAGACCGCCGCAGACGTCGTCTACGTCGCGGTGCCCGACGCCGCAGGCGCGCTGGCCGACATGGCCGCGGCGTTCTACGACCACCCCAGCCGCGCGCTGAAACTCGTCGGCATCACCGGCACCAACGGCAAGACCACGACCGTGACGCTGCTGTACGACCTCGTACGGGCGTTGGGTCACAAGGCGGGACTGATTTCGACCGTGGTCTACAAGGTCGGCGAACGCACCGTCGGAGCGACGCACACCACGCCCGACCCCGTGCGGCTCAACGCCATGATGCGCGAAATGGCCGACGAGGGGTGCGAGTACTGCTTCATGGAGTGTTCGTCGCACGCCATCGTGCAGGAGCGCACGCGCGGGCTGCACTTCGCGGGCGGCATCTTCTCGAACATCACCCACGACCACCTCGACTACCACAAGACCTTCGCCGAATACATCCGCGCCAAGAAACTCTTCTTCGACTCACTCTCAAAAGAGGCCTTCGCGCTGACCAACGCCGACGACAAAAACGGCCGCGTGATGGTGCAGAACACCGCCGCGGCCATACACACCTACTCGCTGCGCTCGATGGCCGACTTCCGCTGCAAGATCGTCGAAATGCACCCGGACGGCATGCTGCTGCGCATCGACGGACAGGAGGTATGGGTCGGGCTGGTGGGCCGCTTCAACGCCTACAACCTGCTGGCCGTATACGGCGCGGCGGTTCTGCTGGGCTTCGACCGCGGCGAAACGCTGCGCGCGGCGAGCATGCTGCACCCGGTCAGCGGCCGCTTCGAACTGGTCCGGAGCGCAAACGGCGTCACGGCCGTCGTCGATTACGCCCACACGCCCGACGCGCTCGAAAACGTGATCCGCACCATCGAGGAGATCCGCACCCCGGCGCAGAAGCTGATCGTCGTCTGCGGCTGCGGCGGCGACCGCGACCGCACCAAGCGGCCCGAAATGGCGCAGATCGCCGTGCGGTACGCCGACACGGCCGTCTTCACGTCGGACAATCCGCGCCACGAGTCGCCCGAAGCGATTCTCGACCAGATGGCGGCGGGACTCGAACCCGGCGCGCGCTTCCTGCGCATCGCCGACCGCGCCGAAGCCATCCGCACGGCGGTGATGCTCTCGCAGCCGGGCGACATCCTGCTCGTGGCGGGCAAGGGCCACGAAACCTATCAGATCGTCGGCGACGTGAAACACCCCTTCGACGACCGGGAGGAGGTCCGCAAAGCCTTCGATTCATTCGGCAAATAAAAACCCAACGAACAATATGCTCTATTACATCTTCAAGTATCTGGATGAAGCCTACAACCTGCCCGGTTCGGGCATGTTCCAGTACATTTCGTTCCGCGCCGCGGCGTCGATCATCCTCGCGCTGCTGATCGTCATCATTTTCGGCCGCAAGATCATCGACTTCCTGCGCCGCAAGCAGATCGGCGAGGAGGTCCGCGACCTCGGTCTGGAGGGACAGCTCCAGAAGCGCGGCACCCCCACCATGGGCGGCGTGATCATCCTGCTTGCGATTCTGGTTCCGATCCTTCTGCTCGGACGGCTCGACAACATCTACATCCAGCTGATGATCGTCTCGACCGTATGGCTGGGGCTGATCGGCGGACTGGACGACTACATCAAGGTTTTCCGCCACAACAAGGAGGGGCTCAAGGGCCGTTTCAAGATCGTGGGACAGGTCGGGCTGGGCATCATCGTCGGCACGACGATGTGCGTGTCGCAGGAGATCGTCGTCCGCGACAAAGTCGTACAGCCCGTACAGACCGTCTACATGAACGAGGACGGCTCCGTGCTCGAAACCGTACACCGCAACGTGGTCCTCAGCTCCGAAAGCCTCAAGACCACCCAGACGACCATTCCCTTCATCAAAGACAACGAATTCGATTACGGCTGGCTCACGGGCGGCAATACGACGATGACGTGGCTGCTCTACGTGCTGGTCGCCATCTTCGTGGTGACGGCCGTCTCCAACGGCGCCAACCTCACCGACGGACTCGACGGACTGGCCACGGGAGTCTCGGTGCCGATCGTGGCGGTGCTGGGCGTACTGGCTTATCTCTCAGGACATATCGTATACGCCGACTACCTCAATATCATGTACATCCCTGACAGCGGCGAACTGGTCGTCTTCGCCGCGGCGCTGGTCGGCGCGCTGGTCGGCTTCCTTTGGTACAACTCCTTCCCGGCGCAGATCTTCATGGGCGACACCGGCTCGCTGTCGATCGGCGGCATCATCGCCGTCTTCGCCCTCTGCATCCGCAAGGAGCTGCTGCTGCCGCTGTTGTGCGGCGTCTTTCTGGTCGAAAGCTTCTCGGTGATGATGCAGGTCGGCTACTTCAAATACACCAAGCGCAAATACGGCGAAGGCCACCGCCTGCTGCTGATGGCTCCCGTACACCACCATTTCCAGAAGAAGGGACAGTTCGAGACCAAGATCGTCCTGCGTTTCTGGATCATCTCGCTGCTGCTGGCGGCCATCACCCTCGTAACGTTAAAGATCCGGTAATCATGAAAAAGATAGCAGTGCTGGGCGGCGGCATCAGCGGATACGGCTCCGCGATCCTCGCCAAGAAGAAAGGGTTCGACGTCTTCCTCTCCGATGCGGGGCGGATCGCCGACCGCTACAAGGCCAAGCTCGACGAGTGGCAGGTGCCCTACGAGGAGGGCGGCCATACCGAAGAGCGCATCCTCGACGCCGCGGAGGTCGTCAAGTCGCCCGGCATCCCCGAAACGGCGCCGCTGGTGCGAAAACTCCGCGCCGCAGGCATTCCCGTGATCTCCGAAATAGAGTTCGCGGGCCGCTACACGGGCCGGGCGAAGTGCATCTGCATCACCGGCTCGAACGGCAAAACTACCACCACGTCGCTCATATACAAGATCATGCGCGACGCCGGGATGCGGGTCGCTCTGGGCGGCAACATCGGCGAGAGCTTCGCCTACTCGGTCGCCACGGGCGATTACGACTGGTACGTGCTGGAGCTGAGCTCGTTCCAGCTCGACGGCATGTACAAGTTCCGGGCGCATATCGGCGTGCTGATGAACATCACGCCCGACCACCTCGACCGCTACGACCACTGTTTCCAGAACTACGCCGATTCGAAAATGCGCATCACGCAGAACCAGACTTCGCGCGACTATTTCGTCTATTCGGGCGACGACGAAGTGATCTGGCAGCAGCTTCCGAAATACGACCTGCGCATGAAGCAGCTCCCTTTCGCGGCGAAAAATGCTGTGGCCAGCGGCGCGGGGGACGCTTTCCTCTGCGACGGCAAATTCACGGCGGCCGTCGGAAAGGCCTCGGTCGAGATCGACACCGCGAAACTGCAGATCAAGGGCCTGCACAACGCCTACAACGCCATGGCGGCGGCGCTCGCAACCCTCGCGGCAGGAATCGCTCCGGCGGCGATCCGCCGTTCGCTCTACGGCTTCGCGCCCGTCGAGCACCGGCTCGAACCGGTCAAGGAGAGCGGCGGCGTGCTGTGGATCAACGACTCGAAGGCCACCAACGTCGATTCGGTCTACTATGCGCTCGAAAGCATGAAACGCCCCGTGGTGTGGATCGCCGGCGGTACGGACAAGGGCAACGATTACGGGCCGCTCAAGGATTTCGCCCGCGAGAAGGTGCACACGCTCGTCTGCATGGGCATAGACAACGCCAAACTGCTCCGGGAGTTCACGGGCGTCGTGCCCGAAGTGATCTCCACCGATTCGCTCGACGCCGCGATGACGGCGGCCAAAGCCGCCGCACGGCCCGGCGACGCGGTGCTGTTGTCCCCGGCCTGCGCAAGCTTCGACCTTTTCAAAAATTACGAGAACCGCGGCGAGCTGTTCAAGGCGTGGGTAAACGAAAAGGCATAAGGCGATGAAATTCGGCGAACGGAAACAGACACAGGGCGCGCAGCAGGCGCAGGAACCTTGGTCGGAAACGGCCGGGAACGCTCCGCGCACGGCCGGAGCGGCGGCCGCAGAGACTGCTCCGCACGGTAGCGAGGGGCGGGGCGGCCGGGGCAAGAGCCGATCCGGAGCCGAGTACGGGACCGCTGCGGACGAGGAAAACCCGCAGGCGGCGAACGCGTGCGGCGAAACGGCCGAAAAGCCCAAATTCAGGCTTTTCACGGGCGACCGCGTGTTGTGGATCATCATCGCGGTGCTGGCGGTGGTTTCGGTGCTGGTGGTCTACTCCTCGACGGCCAAAATGGCTTACGACGCCCACACGGCCCGCACCACGGCGCATTTCCTGCGCCAGCAGCTGATGATCCTGATCGTCAGTCTCGTCGTGATGGTCGCCGTGCAGAAGATCAACTGCCGCATCTACAACCTCTTTTCGCGCCCCGTCTACATCCTTTCGGTCCTGCTGACCGTCGCCGTCTACTTCATCGGCGCCACGACCAACGGCGCCGCCCGCTGGATTCCGCTGGGACCCTTCCAGTTCCAGCCCTCCGAAGCGCTGAAGGTCGCCACAGTGCTCTTCCTCGCCAGCCAGCTGGCGGGACGCCAGTCGAAGATCGACAAAATCCGCATCGTGCCGTCGCTCAGGTTCTGGACATGGCGTTCGTCGCGCGAACAGCGCCGCATCTGGCGCGAAGGGACATGGCCGATCCTGATGCCCGTGGTCGTCTCGTGCACCGTGATCTTCCCGGCCCACACCTCGTCGGCCGTGCTGGTGTTCCTCGCCTCGTGGGTGATGATGCTCATCGGGCGCGTCCGTTTCGGCGAACTGATGAAGCTCGTCGGGCTGGCCTGCGTGGGCATCGTCCTCATTATGACGCTCAACCTCGGCCGCAGCGAAACCGCCGAAGGGCGCGTCTCGACATGGATACACCTCTGGACCCGTTCGCAGACCGACAAGCCGATCGAACACCTCACCGACACCGAGCGTTCGATGATCGCCATCTACAACGGCGGCATCTTCGGTGAGGGAGCCGGACAGAGCGCCATGCGCGTGGAGATGATCCACCCCGAAAGCGACTACGCCTACGCCTTCTTCGTCGAGGAGTACGGCATCGTGCTGGCCATCGCGCTGCTGATGCTCTATCTGTGGATCTTCTTCCGCGGAATCGAAATCTTCCGGCGGTGCGGCACGGCCTTTCCGGGACTGCTGGTGCTGGGACTGGCGCTGCTGATAACCTGTCAGGCGCTGCTGCACATCATGGTGACGGTAAACCTGATCCCCGAAACGGGGCAGACGCTGCCCCTGATTTCGCGCGGCGGCTCCTCGACGCTCTTCACCACCATCGCTCTGGGCATGATCCTCAGCGTCAGCCGTCAGAACGACGAACAGTCGCACGACACGCCCCGCAGCGAATCCATTTATGAAAAGTAACGACCTATGGACGACATCAGACTGGACAAATACCTCTGGGCCGTGCGGGTGTTCAAGACCCGCAGCGACGCCGCAGACGCCGTCCGCAACAACAAGGTGACCGTGAACGGCGCCTACGCCAAACCTTCACGCGAAGTCAAGATCGGCGACGTGATCGCCGTACGCCGGATGCAGGTGACCTATTCCTACAAGGTCCTCGACCTCGTGTCGAGCCGCCAGCCGGCCAAGAACGTTTCCCTGTACTGCCTCAACGTCACGCCGCAGGAGGAGCTGGACAAACTCAACGTTCCGCGCGAGACCGTCTTCGTATTCCGCGACCGCGGCACGGGCCGCCCCACCAAGAAGGAGCGCCGCGAGCTGGACGGCCTGATGGACGAACTCTATTACGACGAGGAGTAGGCGCACACCCCGCTGCGGGGCCGCGACATGCCGGCAACGGCTATCCGCCGCCCAAGACGCCGCCCGAAGGCGGCAGGCCGGCCATTCCGCCAACCGCCCGACGCTCCGCCCCCGAAATCACGCCGCATTCGCCGTGTCCACACCGCACGGCGCGATTTCCACGGCGAAACTGCCGAAAACGACAAGATTCCTGCGGAATACACAAAAACGAAAAACCGGGCCTTTCCGTGCAAGCACGAAGGCCCGGTTTCCCGTTTCATATGCCGGCAGGCATCTATTCTTGTTTTCGGCTACTTCTTGTTGAAGAAGTTCATCGTCCGCTCCACGCCAATCGTGGCGAACGACAGAATCGCGTCGCAGAAGACTTTGAGCCGTTCGGGCATCGCCTTCCGGTCCTCTTCGCTCCACTCGCCCAGCACGTAATCGACCTGATGCCCCTTCGGGAAGTCGCCGCCCACGCCGAAGCGCATCCGGGCGAAATTCTCCGTTCCCAAGAGTTCGGCAATATTCTTCAGGCCGTTATGCCCTCCGGCGCTCCCCTTCGGGCGCAGCCGCAGCGTACCGAACGGCAGTGCGATATCGTCCGAAACGACCAGCAGATTCTCCGGGGCGATCTTTTCGGCCTCCATCCAATAGCGGACGGCCTTGCCCGAAAGATTCATATAGGTCGAGGGTTTGAGCAGAATCAGCGTGCGGCCCTTGTGTTTCACTTGGGCCACATCGCCGTAACGCGCCGTGGTAAAAACAGCGTTGGACGCCTCTGCGAGGGCGTCCAACACATTGAATCCGATGTTGTGTCGGGTCCCGGCATATTCGGCGCCGATATTTCCCAGCCCAACAATAAGATATTTCATACGCTACCGGACTAATCCTGAGCCGCAGCGCCGCGCGAAGCACGGGTTACGCGAACGGCGCAGACAGCGGTAGTTGCGGGAGTAACGAATTTCAGGTTCTCGAACTTGAGGTCGCCCACGAAGATCGTCTTGCCGACGCCCAGCGTGGTCACGTCTACGACCAGTTCGTCGGGCAGGTTCTCGACCAGCGCGCTGACGACCAGCTTGCGGGCCGACAGAGCCAGCTTACCGCCGACCTTCACACCCTCGGCGTTACCCGTCAGGCGTACCGGAATCGCGATCGAAACGGGCTTGCCGTCGGCGATACGGTAGAAGTCGAGGTGCAGGATCTGCTCGCGGACGGGGTGGAACTGAGCCTCACGCAGCACGGCCTGCTCCTTCTTGCCGTCGAAATCGAACTCGACGATGTAGGAGTTGGGGGTGTAGATCAGGGGTTTGATCTCGCGGGGGTCCACCGAGAAGGCGACTGACTCGCCGTGGCCCGACAGTACGCAGGGAACCATGCCCTCGCGGCGTACGGCCTTGGCTGCTTTCTTGCCGTACTCTTCACGCTTTACGGCCTTTACAGAAATGGTTTTCATTGCAATTTGTTTTTAATGTGTTACCTTGGGCGGTTCTCAGCGAGACCTCGCGGGCCGCACCCCAATTCCGCCTGTTTCGGAGCGCAAAGATAAGCCAAATTATCAAGAATCAAAAACCGGACGCGGAAAATTCGCCATCGGAGCAGAAAAATTTCGGATTCGGATTTAACTTTCGCACCTTTGATGCGTCTTATTGACAAACCCTCATGGAGACGACCCGCGACATATCGGCAGAAGAGCTTGCGGCGCTGCGCGACCCCGGCGCCCGGCACGGGGCCTTCGACCGGCTGGTCGGGGCGTACCTCCGTCCGCTTTACTGGCATGCGCGGCGGTTGGTGGTGGTCCACGAGGATGCCGAGGACGTGGTGCAGGAGACCTTCGTCCGGGCATACGACAGGATCGGCACCTTCCGGGGCGGGAGCGACGAGATAGGGGCATGGCTCTACCGCATCGCCACGAACACGGCTCTGACGCTGCTCCGGCGGCGCAAAACGGGACTGTTCGCCTCGCTCGACGAAGTGAGCCGGACACTGGCGGGCCGCGTGGCGGAAGAGTGCGGCGAGGACGCCGACCAAATGCAGGTGCGTTTCCAGCAGGCCGTGCTGGAACTGCCGCTCAAGCAGCGTCTGGTCTTCAACCTCCGCTATTACGACGGGATGTCCTACGGACAGATAGCCCGCGTGCTGGGACAGCGCGAACAGACGCTCAAGGTCAATTACCACTATGCAGTACAGAAACTGAAAGAAAAACTAACGCAGGAAATATGAACCGTGAATTTGAAAACAGCGGCCGGGAAATGCCTTACCGCCTCCCGCCGCAGAGTCTCGAAGCGCTGCACGAGCGCATCCTCAGCCGGACCTCCCGCCGCCCGGCATCACCTCCCCGGACCGTCCGCAGATACTGCCTGACGGCCGCCGCCGCGGCTGCCGTGCTCGTCATGGGCCTGCTCGTTACCGAATACCGCACCCGCAGGGCCGACACACCGGCCCCGGACCTCGAACAGATGCTCGCCACGACCCCGGCCGAGACACTGCGTCAGGCCGCCGCAGAGAATTACGACGACATCCTTTACAACCAGCAACTCTAAAAACATTTCAGCTATGAAACATATCCTGCTTTTCCTTTGCGCCCTGCTGTTCGCCCTGACGGGAAACACCGCACCGGCCTGCAACGAACCGGAACAACTGCTGGCCGAGGCCCGCACAGCGACGAACGCCGCGGGGAGCGTCTCCTCCGGCGAACTGGAACGCGCCATGGCCGAAGCCCGGCGGACCATGGAGACGACCGGCCGGGAGATCGAACGCGCCGTGGCCGAAGCGCGCCGTGCGACGGAGCTCTCCGACCGTGAAATCGCGCGCGCCGTAACCGAAGCCCGGCAGGCCATCGATGCGGCGGAACGCATCGACTTGGCCAACCAGTCGCTCGAAGAGCTGAACAAGGCGGCCCGCGAACAGATCGTCCGCGAGCTGGGGCTGAGCACCCGCCAGCGCAGGGAGTTCGAACCGATCTACAAGGCCTACCGCGAAGCGCTCGACAAAGCCGTCGACGCCCGTGCGGGCGCTTCCGGCGCCGACGAAGCCACGCAGAAAAACAGCCTGAAGGCCAAACTCTCGAACATCGCCGCCACGGCGCAGGTCAAGCGCGACTATGTGGACAAATTCGCCGCCGTGCTCACCGCCGAGCAGATCCGCCGGCTCTACAACACCGAAGGCGAGATCGGCACCAACATCAAGCGGGCCGCCTTCGACCGGAGCAGCCGCACCCGCAGCGGACGGCTCAAAGGCAGCGGACGCATGGTGACGCAGGACTGGGGCAAGGCGGGCGACTACACGGGCATCTCGGCCGCAGCGTTTTTCGACATCACCGTCAGCCCCGCGGCCAAAACCATCAGCGTGACGGCCGACGACAACGTCATCGACTATCTGGTGCTGGAGCGCGACGGCGGGAAGCTGAAATTCCGCGTCAACGCCAACAGCACGGAAAACATCTCGGTCTCGGTCACCGTTCCCGCATCGGCCTCGCTGCGCGAAATATCGGCAGGCTCCTACGGCAAGGTGAACTGCAAAATGCCGCTGAAAGGTCCGTCGGTTTCGGTCTCCGTATCGAGCTACGGATCTGTGAGCGCCGACATCGACACGCCCGGCGCCGCGAAACTCGACGTGTCGAGCTACGGCAAATTCGCAGGCTCGGTGCGCTGCAGCGACGGCGAGCTGCGGATTTCGAGCTACGGATCGGCGCAGGCTCCCGTGGAGTGCCGCAACAGCTGCAAACTGACAGTGGGCAGTTACGCCAAATTCTCGAACGACATCAAAGCCTCCGACCTCACGGTCGAGGTCAGCAGCGGCGCCAGCGTCGGCAGTACGCTGACCGCCGACGCGCTGACGATGCGCATCGACAGCTACGCCAAATTCTCCGGCACGGTGACGGTAAACGCCCGGCAGGCGAAGCTGACCGTCAGCAGCGGCGGCTCGTTCAACGGGACATTCAGCGGCAGTTCGCTCGAAGCGAGCGTCGGAAGCTACGGCAAAATCTACCTGAAAGGCGCGGCGCAGGTCGCCGACGCCACGGTCCGGGTTTCGTCGGGCGCGAATTTCTCGGCCCCCGAACTGCGGGTCTCGGATTACGACCTGACGGTGTCGAACTACGCCAAAGCCGACGTCTGGTGTTCGGGCCGTCTGAAAATCAACGCTTCGACGGCCGCCAAAGTGACGTACGGCGGTCCCTGCACGGTCGAAACCGTCTCCGACAACATCCAGCGCAGAAAGTAAATGCCAACAACCATAAGCGTATTTACGGAAACGGGCCGCTCTTCGGGGAGCGGCCCGTCGTTTTTTCCCGCTTCCGGCTCGAATCCGGCCTTCGGAAGAGATTTCCCGCAACAAATCGGCGGCCGTGCGACAAATTCCGAAAGGTTATAATCCGTAAGCGCTCCCGGCCCAAAGCCGCCGGACTTTCGCCGGATGCTCTCCCCCGGCGCCGAATCTGTAATGAAAACCCCGCCCGAACGCACTCCGGCGCGGGCGGCGCGGCAAACGAAACTTGCGCAGAATGAAGGGATTCGGAAATATTTTTAATATATTTGTTGCCAAGGTTAGTTAGATCAAGTCCTATTATGTGCGAAAAACTTTTTATTTTCGACACCACGCTCCGCGACGGCGAGCAGGTGCCGGGCTGTCAGTTGAACACCACCGAGAAGATCGAAGTCGCCAAGCTCCTCGAAAGTCTCGGCGTGGACATCATCGAAGCGGGATTCCCGATTTCCAGCCCCGGAGACTTCAACTCCGTACTTGAAATTTCGAAGGCCGTTTCGGCCCCGACGATCTGCGCGCTCACCCGCGCCGTGAAAAAAGACATCGACGTCGCCGCCGACGCCCTGCGGCTGGCCAAGCACAAGCGCATACACACCGGAATCGGCGTATCGCCCCAGCATATCTACGACAAACTGCGCTCGACGCCCGAAAAGATCATCGAATCGGCCGTCGGGGCGGTGAAATACGCCAAGCGCTACGTCGAGGACGTCGAGTTCTACGCCGAAGACGCCGGGCGCGCCGATCCGGAATACCTCGCCCGCGTGATCGAAGCGGTCATCGCGGCCGGCGCCACGGTGGTCAACATTCCCGACACCACGGGCTACTGCCTGCCCGGCGAGTACGGCGCGAAGATCAAATACCTCGTCGATCACGTCTCCAACATCGACCGGGCGATCATCTCGACCCACTGCCACAACGATCTGGGCATGGCCACGGCCAACACCCTGAGCGGCATCCTCAACGGCGCGCGGCAGGCCGAGGTGACGATCAACGGCATCGGCGAACGCGCGGGCAACACCTCGCTCGAAGAGGTGGTGATGACCCTGCGCTGCCACAAGGAGCTGAACGTCGATACGAACATCGACGCACAGCTCATCACCAAGGCTTCGCACCTCGTATCGAGCCTGATGAACATGCCCGTACAGCCCAACAAGGCGATCGTCGGCCGCAACGCCTTCGCCCACTCGTCGGGCATCCATCAGGACGGCGTGCTGAAAGACCGCCAGACCTACGAGATCATCGACCCGCAGGACGTCGGGCTCAACCAGTCGGTCATCGCCCTGACGGCCCGCAGCGGCCGCGCGGCGCTCGTGCACCGGCTCGAACTGCTCGGCTACAACCTCACGCAGGAAGAGCTGGACGACACCTACGCCAAGTTCCTCGAACTGGCCGACAGGAAGAAGGAGATCCACGATTACGACCTGCTGTATCTGGTGGGCGACATCGACCGCATGAAACAACAGTCCCTGTCTCTCAAATTCCTGCAGGTGACCACCGGAACGCTCGTTCCGACGGCGACCGTGGTGCTGAAGTTCGGCGACCACGAACGCATGGCCATCGCCACGGGCAACGGTCCGGTGGATGCGGCCGTTTCGGCCATCAAGACCCTCATCAACGAGAAGGTCGTGCTCACGGAATTCCTCATGCAGGCCATCACCAAGGGGTCGAACGACGTGGGCCGCGTACACGTGCAGGTGCAGTGCGGCAGCCGCACGGTCCACGGATTCGCCGCACATACCGACACCACGCGGGCGTCGATCGAGGCGTTCCTCGACGCACTGCGCATACTGAACGTAACCGAACGCAAGGAAAAGGAGGCGTAAGATGGGAAAGACTCTTCTGGACAAAATATGGGATGCGCACACCGTGCGCACCGAAGACGGGGGACGCTGCGTGCTCTACATCGACCGGCAGTACATCCACGAGGTGACGTCGCCCGTGGCTTTCGCCGGACTCGAACGGCGCGGCATCGGCGTGGCGCGTCCGGCGCAGATCACGGCGACGGCCGACCACAACATCCCCACCGTCGACCAGCACCTGCCGATCGCCGAGCCGGAATCGCGGCGGCAGGTCGAAGCGCTGGCGGCCAACTGCGCCCGGTTCGGCATCGAGCATTTCGGCGTGGGCGACCCCCGGCAGGGCATCGTGCACATCATCGGTCCCGAACTGGGCTTCACCCAGCCGGGCATGACCATCGTCTGCGGCGACAGCCACACCTCGACGCACGGGGCGCTGGGCGCCGTGGCGTTCGGCGTGGGGACGTCGGAGGTCGAAATGGTCTTCGCCAGCCAGTGCATCATCCAGTCCAAGCCGCAGAGCATGCGCATCACCGTGGACGGGACGCTTCGGCCGGGCGTCGAAGCCAAGGACATCATCCTCTACATCATCTCCCGGCTGACCGCTTCGGGCGGCACGGGCTATTTCATCGAATTCGCCGGCGACGCGATCCGCTCCCTCTCGATGGAGGGGCGCATGACCGTCTGCAACATGAGCATCGAATGCGGGGCGCGGGGCGGCATGATCGCCCCCGACCAGACCACGTTCGACTACCTCCGCGGCCGCGAACGCGCGCCGCAGGGCGCCGCTTTCGACCGGGCCGCGGCCCGCTGGCGCGAACTTTACAGCGACGCCGACGCGGTTTTCGACAAGGAATACCGCTTCGACGCCGCCGACATCGCCCCGATGATCACCTACGGCACCAACCCCGGCATGGGCATGGCCGTCGATGCGGAGATTCCCGCCGACGCCGATCCCAAGGCGTTGAAGTACATGGGATTCGAACCCGGCGAAACGCTGCAGGGCAAACCCGTCGATTACGTCTTCGTCGGCAGCTGCACCAACGGCCGCATCGAGGACCTGCGCCTCTTCGCACGGCTGGTCGAAGGCCGCCGCAAGGCCGACAACATAACGGCGTGGATCGTCCCCGGCTCGAAAGGCGTCGAAGCCGCCGCAAGGGCCGAGGGACTGGACCGGATTCTGGCCGACGCGGGATTCGAACTCCGCCAGCCGGGCTGTTCGGCCTGTCTGGCGATGAACGCCGACAAGATTCCGGCGGGCAAATACTGCGTTTCGACCTCGAACCGCAATTTCGAAGGGCGTCAGGGGCCGGGCGCACGAACGATGCTTTCGGGCATCGCGGTGGCCGCCGCCGCTGCCGTCTGCGGGCGCATCGAAGACCCGCGCAAGGTGTTTGAAATGTAAAAGCCAAGAAAAATGTCCATACCCAAATTCGAAACCTTCACGTCGGGGGCGGTGCCCGTCCGCACGGAAAACATAGATACCGACCAGATCATCCCGGCGCGCTTTCTCAAAGCCACCGAGCGCAAGGGATTCGGCGACAACCTCTTCCGCGACTGGCGTTACGACGCCGAGGGCCGGAAGGTCGCTTCGTTCCCGCTCAACGACAGCCGCTACGGGGGCCGCATACTGGTCGCAGGCCGCAACTTCGGGTGCGGCAGTTCGCGCGAACACGCCGCATGGGCCATCGCCGACTACGGCTTCCGCGTCGTGGTATCGAGTTTCTTCGCCGACATCTTCCGCAACAACGCCCTCAACAACGGTCTGCTGCCGATCACGGTAAGCAACGAGTTCCTCGCGGCGATCTTCGCCGCCATAGACGACGATCCCGCGGCCCGTTTCACGGTCGATCTGGACCGGCAGACGCTGACCGCCGAAGCCACGGGCCGCAGCGAGCGGTTCGAGATCGACGCCTACAAGAAACGCTGCCTGCAGAACGGCTACGACGACGTGGATTACCTGTGCAGCATCTCCGACCAGATCCGACGGTTCGAAGAGGCCCGAAAATAGCCCGCGACGATGCTTCCCCCGGTCGAAATAATGGATACCACGCTGCGCGACGGCGAGCAGACGTCGGGCGTTTCGTTCAACGCCCGCGAAAAGCTCTCCATCGCCCGGCTGCTGCTGGAGGAACTGCGCGTCAGCCGCATCGAGATCGCTTCGGCGCGGGTCTCGCAGGGCGAACAGGAGGCCGTGCGGCGCATCGCCGAGTGGGCCGCCTCCAAAGGCTATTCGGACCGCATCGAGGCGCTGGGGTTCATCGACGGCGGCATATCCCTCGACTGGCTCGGCGACGCCGGATGCCGCGTTGTGAACCTGCTGACCAAAGGGTCGCTCAAGCACTGCCGCGAACAGCTCCGCCGCACGCCCGAAGAGCACCTCGGCGACATCCGCGCCGCGATCGACCGGGCCGTCGCGCGGGGCATGCGGGTAAACGTCTATCTGGAAGACTGGTCCAACGGCATGCAGCATTCGCCGGAGTACGTCTACGCCATGCTCGATGCACTGGCCGACGCCCCCGTGCAGCGTTTCATGTGCCCCGACACGCTGGGCGTGCTCGATCCCTACGCCACCGAACGGTTCTGCGGCGATCTGGTGCGGCGCTATCCCCGCCTGCGCTTCGACTTCCACGCCCACAACGACTACGATCTGGCCGTCGCCAATACCGCCGCGGCCGTGAAAGCCGGATTCCACGGGGTCCACATCACGGTAAACGGGCTGGGCGAGCGGGCCGGGAACGCACCGCTGTCGAGTACGGTCGCCGTCCTGCACGACCGCCTGCACCGCACCACCGGCATCGACGAGACGAAGATCAACCACGTCAGCCGCATGGTCGAGACCTACACCGGCATCCGTATTCCCGCCAACCGCCCGATCGTCGGCGAAAGCGTCTTCACGCAATGCGCCGGCATCCACGCCGACGGCGACAACAAGAACAACCTCTACTTCAACGAACTGCTCCCCGAACGGTTCGGCCGCGTCCGCGAATACGCCCTCGGCAAGACTTCGGGCAAGGCCAACATCATGAAGAACCTCGAAACGCTGGGCATCGACCTCGACGAAGCCTCGATGCGCAAGGTGACCGAACGGGTCGTGGAGCTGAGCGACAAGAAGGAGCTGGTGACCGCCGAGGACCTGCCCTACATCATTGCCGACGTACTGCGTTACGATCTGGCCGAAAATCCGGTCCGCATCCTCAACTACAGCCTTTCGCTGGCGCAGGGGCTGCATCCCGCGGCTTCGCTCAAGATCGAGATCAACGGACGGGAGTACGAGCAGACCTCGGCCGGCGACGGCCAGTACGACGCCTTCATGCGGGCGCTGCGGCAAATCTACGAGCACCAGCTCCGGCGCGAGTTCCCGATGCTGCGCAACTACACCACCGTCTCGATCCCGCCCGGCGGCCGCACCGACGCCTTCGTGCAGACCATCATCACGTGGGAAATGGGCGGCAAGGTATTCAAAACGCGCGGTCTGGATGCCGACCAGACCGAAGCCGCTATCAAGGCGACGATCAAAATGCTGAACATAATCGAAACAAACTATAACGACCATGAATGTTAACATAGCCCTTTTAGCCGGCGACGGCATCGGTCCTGAGATCATCGCGCAAGCCGTCAAGGCGCTGGACCACGTCGCCCGGAAGTATGCGCACAACTTCACCTACCGCGAAGCGCTGGTGGGCGCCTGCGCCATCGACGCCACGGGGGATCCCTACCCGGAGGAGACGCACAAAATCTGCCGCGAAGCCGACGCCGTGCTGTTCGGCGCCATCGGCGACCCCAAATACGACAACGACCCCAAAGCGCCGGTACGCCCCGAACAGGGGCTGCTGCGCATGCGCAAGTCGCTGGGACTGTTCGCCAACCTGCGCCCCATCGCGCTCTTCGACACGCTGGCCGACCGCTCGCCGCTCAAGGCCGAGGTGGTGCGGGGCACCGACTTCGTCTGCGTCCGCGAACTGACGGGCGGCATCTATTTCGGACGGCCGCAGGGCCGCGACGAAGGGGGCGACCGGGCCGTGGACACCTGCACCTACTCGCGGCAGGAGATCGAGCGCGTGCTGCACGTGGCGTTCCGGCTGGCCATGAGCCGCCGCCGTCACCTGACGGTAGTCGACAAGGCCAACGTCCTCGAAACCTCGCGCTTCTGGCGCGAGATCGCCCAGCAGCTCGCACCCCAATACCCCGAAGTGGAGCTGGACTTCATGTTCGTGGACAACGCCGCGATGCAGATCATCCGCCAGCCGACCCATTTCGACGTGATCGTCACCGAAAACATGTTCGGCGACATCCTCACCGACGAAGCCAGCGTCATCAGCGGGTCGCTGGGCATGCTTCCGTCGGCCAGCGTGGGGTCCGAAGTCGCGCTTTTCGAGCCGATCCACGGCTCCTATCCGCAGGCCGCAGGCAAAAACATCGCCAACCCGATGGCTGCGATCCTCTCGGCCGCCATGCTGCTCGAACATCTGGGGCTGACCGCCGAAGGGAGCGCCGTCCGCGACGCCGTAAACCGGGCGCTCACCGAAGGGATCGTCACCGAAGACCTCGCCGCACAGGGCGAACGGCGCTATTCGACCTCCGAGGTCGGGGATTTCATCGCTGCGCATATTTAGCCGGGAACCCCGCACGCAAAAGGAGAGTCACGCACACAAAAAGGGAATTCCGCACGCAACCCGGAAATCCCGCACAAAAAAAGGGCTGCAACCGCCGCGTTGCAACCCTTTTTCAATTCCATTCTTCCCGCCGTTTCGGGGCCGGGAGTCGGCTCGGCTCCAAACCGGCCCGGCCGTAACCGGACATCGCCAGTCCCTGCCGCGCAGTTCCGGAACACGGTCTCGCTGCAGCGGACAGTTCCGGAAAGGGACGGATTCCGCCATCGCGCCGCCCGCTATCCGCCTGCCGTAGAACCGTCACCGGCAAATCACCGGCATGTCATTCGCCCGTCATCGGCACCGAAACACCAGCGGGGACCGCCGCGAATCTCACACTCCGGCGACGTACTCCTCCAGCGCCCCAAGATCCACCGCCATCGGCTCCGAAACCCGCGGACGCTTCACCAGCTCCGCAAGGCGCGGAGGCAACGGCACCTTCGCCCCGGTCACGGGCGAAATGACCTCGCCGAACTTGGCCGGATGGGCCGTCGAAAGGTAAAACCCCGGCCTGCCGCAGGCCACGGAAGCCGCATAGCCCACGGCGCTGTGCGGATCGGACAGATAACCGTAATTCCGGTACAGCCCGTCGATCGTACGGCGGATCATGGCGTCGTCGCACCGGAACCCCAGCAATTCGCCGCGCAGGGCGTCCGCATCGCCGCCGCACAGCCACATCATCCGCTCGAAGTTGCTCGGCGCTCCGACGTCCATCGCATTGGCCAGCGTCCGCACCGACGGCCGCGGACGGTAATCGCCCGTCCGCAGGAATTCAGGCACCACGTCGTTGGCGTTCGACGCCGCGACGAATCCGCCGAGGGGCAGCCCCATGCGGCGCGCCAGCATGCCGGCCGAGAGGTTGCCGTAGTTGCCGCTCGGCACCACGACCACCGGACTTTCGCCGCCCGCCGCCTGCCGCCACCGGAAATACCCGTAGAAGTAATAGAACGCCTGCGGAATCCACCGCAGCAGGTTGATCGAATTGGCCGACGATACGCGGTGTGCGGCCCTGAAAGAGCTGTCGGCGAACAGCTCCTTGACCAGCCGCTGGCAGTCGTCGAAGGTTCCGCCCACGCGCAGCGGATGGATATTGCCTCCGAGCGCGGTCATCTGACACTCCTGCAGGCGGCTGATCTTCCCTTCGGGATAGAGCAGCACCACCTCGACGCCCGGCACGTTGTAGAAACCGTGCGCCACGGCGCTGCCCGTATCGCCCGACGTCGCCGTCAGGATCACCAGCTTTTCATCCGCGCCGCCCAGCAGGCCGACCATGCGGCCCATGAATCCGGCGCCGAAGTCCTTGAACGCGAACGTCGGGCCGTGGAACAGCTCCAGCGTATAGCGGCTGCCGACCGGACGCAGGGGAACCTGAAAATCGTAGATGCGGCCGATCTCGCGCTGCAAAATCCCGGCGTCGATATCCTCGCCGAAGAACAGTGCGGCCAGATACCCCGCCAATGCGGCATAGGATTCCCCGGCCAGCCGCTCCGCGACCGCCATATCAGCCTGCGGAATACGTTCGGGGACGAACAGTCCCCCGTCGGGCGCCAGCCCCGCCTCGACGGCTTCGCGCAGAGAACAGGGCCGTGCATGTGCTTTGTCTCTCGTGCTGTAGTATTTCATGGTTTTCGTCTTTTCTTAGTCTTCGATTCGCGCCCCGCAGTTCGACACGCGGCCCGCATAGATGTTGCAGCCGATTCCCAGCCCGGCGAAGTGGCTCTTCATCCGCTCGGCGACCCGTTCCGACACCGACCCTTCGGCGGCCAGCGCAAAGACCGAAGGTCCCGATCCGGCGATGTTCATGGCCAGAGCACCTTCGGAGAGCACCCCCTCCTTCAAACGGTCGTAACCGGGAATGAACCCCTTGCGGTAAGGCTCCGCGACGACGTCGTGCATCGAGCGGCCGATCAGCGCCACGTCGCCCAGCGCCAGTCCGGCGACAAGTCCGCCGACGTTGCCCCACTGCGTGACGGCATGCGCCATCGGAATCTCGCGGGGCAGCACCTCACGCGCCTCTTTGGTGCCGACCACAATGTCGGGATGCGCCACGGCGTAGAAAAAGTCGTCGGGCACCGGCAGGCGGATGATGTCCAGCGGCCCGTATCCGCGGATCAGCACCACGCCGCCCAGCAAGGCCGGCCCGACGTTGTCGGCATGGGGCGTGCCGCCGATCAGCGCTTCGCCCATCATGGCGAACTCCACCAGCCGTTCCGCCGCAAAGGGGCGGCCCAGCAGTTCGTTCAGCCCGTAGACGGCGGCGGCCGACGAGGCGGCGCTCGATCCGATGCCGCTTCCGGGAGCTATCTTTTCGAGAATCGTAACCTCGACCCGCACGGGCTTCCCGTACGCTTCGAGCATGGCTGCGACGGCCGGGGTTATGACGTTGTCTTCGGGATTTTCGGGGAGTCTCTTCCCGCTCTCGTTGCGGATCGCAAGCCCGCTCGCACCCGCTTCGGCGGCGACCTCGATCCGGTCGCCCACGCCGTCGAGCGCCAGGCCCATGATGTCGAAACCGCAGCCCAGATTCGCCACCGTTCCGGGGGCGAAAACCTTGATATGTTTCATGGTAAATGTTCTTTGAGTTAAACTGCCTTTGACTGAAAATCCGGGTTTCCGCCCCGGCAGCCTCGGCCGGGTGTGCATACGGAGATGCTTCTGACGGAAAAAACAAACTAAACCCCCACAGGGGTTGTAGTAGCGGCAGTCGTGAAGATAACGGAGAGGGCGGCATACGTCGTCGGAGCGCAGGCGTTCCCGCACTCTCCGAACATCGTATGATTCCGTTTCATATCCATCAGGGACAAATATAAGACAAAAAAATTTAACATCCAAATCAGGTAACGATTCGTAAGATGCCCGCCGAATAATCAGGAAGGGTTTTCACTCGGAACAAATAGCACAAAAAGGCCGGACACACCTATAATAATATAAAAACAGTAAGACATTTCAGAGCTTCCGGAGCATGGAACTCTTGCAAATCGGCCTAAAACCGGTTTTAAAGCCAAAAATAGCGATTTCAAATTGTAAGCAAACAGCATGCAAGACCTGAAAATAAAAACCTGAGAGCGCGATCTGCTTCCGGAATATCACATTATTAAATTTCTTTAGGAATTTATTTGTACGTCTGATTTTATATCCCTATCTTTGAAACGGAACAAATACAGAAATCCGGCCATGACCGCTCTGAATCATTCGAACAATAACGTCATTAATCTGCTGCTCGTCGTCACTACAGGATAACGGGAGAAAGGTGATGCGTATACTCGAAAGATTATAGAAAAGCCTTTCTCCGACGGAGAAAGGCTTTTTTGACATCCGGCCCCGCCGCCGGAAGCGGACATGCCGAAAAACGAGAGAAGATGAAACACACACTCAGAAGCACCGTCACGACGACGGGCCGCCGCATGGCCGGCGCCAGAAGCCTCTGGCGCGCCAACGGCATGCGCGAAGAACAGTTCGGCCGGCCGGTCGTCGGCATCGCCAATTCGTTCACCCAGCTGGTGCCGGGACACGTCCACCTGCACGAAATCGGGCAGTATGTCAAACAGCGCATCGAAGCCTGCGGATGTTTCGCCGCGGAATTCAACACCATCGCCGTAGACGACGGCATCGCCATGGGCCACGACGGCATGCTCTACTCGCTGCCCTCGCGCGAGATCATCGCCGACAGCGTCGAATACATGGCCAACGCCCACAAGGTCGATGCGCTGGTCTGCATCTCGAACTGCGACAAAATCACCCCCGGAATGCTGATGGCCGCCATGCGGCTCAACATCCCGACGGTCTTCGTGTCGGGAGGGCCGATGGAGGCGGGCAAATTCGACGGGAGGGACATCGACCTGATCGACGCGATGGTCATGGCGGCCGACGAAGCCTGCAGCGACGAGCAGATCGCGCGCGTCGAACGCTGCGCCTGCCCCGGCTGCGGCTCGTGTTCGGGCATGTTCACGGCCAATTCGATGAACTGCCTGACCGAAGCGCTGGGACTCTCGCTGCCGGGCAACGGCACGATCGTCGCCACGCACGCCAACCGACGCCGGCTGTTCGAAGACGCCGCGGCGCTGATCGTCCGCAACGCCGAACGCTACTATTTTCTGGGCGACGAATCGGTGCTCCCGCGTTCGGTCGCGACCAAAGCCTCCTTCGAGAACGCCATGTCGCTCGACATCGCCATGGGCGGCTCGACCAACACGGTGCTCCACCTGCTGGCCGTGGCCCGCGAAGCCGGCGTGGATTTCACGATGCAGGACATCGACCGCCTTTCGCGTCGGGTTCCGGTGCTCTGCAAGGTGGCTCCCAACTCGCAGTATCACATACAGGACGTCAACCGCGCAGGCGGCATCCTCTCCATTCTGGGCGAACTGGCGCGCGCCGGCCTGCTCGACACCTCGGTCCCGCGCATCGACGGGCGGACGCTCCGCGAAGCAATCGACGCCTGCGACCTGCGCAGCGAGACGCTGACCGACGCGGCCCTGCGCCGCTGGCTGAGCGCCCCTGCGGGGCTTTACAGCCGCGAACTGGGGGCGCAGCACTCCTATTACGACGCCCCCGACGCAAACCGCACGACGGGCTGCATCCGCGACGTCGAACACGCCTACTCCCGCGACGGGGGACTGGCCGTGCTGACGGGCAACATCGCCCGCAACGGCTGCATCGTCAAGACGGCGGGCGTCGATGAGTCGCTGCACGTTTTCCGCGGCCGCGCACGGGTCTACGAATCGCAGGAACAGGCTATCGAGGGCATTCTCGGCGACGAAGTGCAGGCGGGCGAGGCGGTCGTCATCCGCTACGAAGGCCCCAAGGGAGGTCCCGGCATGCAGGAGATGCTCTACCCCACGTCGTACCTCAAATCCAAGCACCTCGACAAAGCCTGCGCGCTGATTACCGACGGCCGCTTTTCGGGCGGCACGTCGGGGCTGTCGATCGGCCACGTCTCGCCCGAAGCCGCGTCTGGGGGCGAAATCGCCGTCGTCCGGACGGGCGATGAGATCGAGATCGACATCCCGCGTCGCTCGATACGCCTTCTGGCAGACGACGCCGAAATAGCCGCGCGAATGGCCGCTCAGGAGCATTTCCGCCCCGCCGTGCGCGACCGCAAAGTCCCCGCGTCGCTGCGCGCCTACGCCAAGCTGGTCAGCTCGGCCGACAAGGGCGCCGTACGCATCGTCGATGAAGAATAAGTAAAACAGCAGCAATCATGGATACGACGCAAACAAACATGTCCGAACCGCAGCCCGGTCCCTCCGTCACGGGAGCGCAGGCCCTGATCGAATCGTTCCTGCGCGAGGGCGTCGATACGATTTTCGGCTACCCCGGCGGGGCGATCATCCCCGTCTACGACGCACTCTACGACTACCGCGACCGCCTGCGCCACATCCTCGTGCGGCACGAACAGGGCGCCGTACACGCCGCGCAGGGCTACGCCCGCGTCAGCGGCCGCGTGGGGGTCTGTCTGGTCACCTCCGGACCCGGCGCCACCAATACCGTGACGGGACTCGCCGACGCGCTGATGGACTCCACGCCGCTGGTGCTCGTGACCGGGCAGGTCGGTTCTTCGCTGCTGGGCACCGACGCCTTTCAGGAGACCAATTTCGTGGGCATCACGCAGGCCGTCACCAAATGGAACTGTCAGGTCAAGCGCACCGAAGAGATTCCGGGCGCCATCGCCAAGGCGTTCTACATCGCCCGTTCGGGCCGCCCCGGCCCCGTGGTCGTGGACATCACCAAGGACGCCCAGTGCGGAACGGCCCCGTTCAGCTACGAGAAAGTGGCTTCGATCCGCAGCTATGTCCCCGCATCGGTACCCTCCGAAGAGCGCATCGCCGAAGCGGCAAGGCTGATCGACGCCGCACAACGGCCTCTGGCTATGATCGGACAGGGCGTGATCCTGAGCGGCGGCGAAGCGGAGCTGCGCGCCTTCCTCGACAAGAGCGGCATGCCCGCCGCATCGACCCTGCTGGGGCTTTCGGCCCTGCCGACCGACTCGCCGCAGTACGTCGGCATGCTGGGCATGCACGGCAACTACGGTCCCAACATCAAAAACCGGGACTGCGACCTGCTCCTCGCCGTGGGCATGCGCTTCGACGACCGCGTGACGGGCAATCCGGGCTGTTTCGGGGCGAACGCCAAGATCATCCACCTCGAAATCGACCCTGCGGAGATCGGCAAGATCGTCCCGGCCGACGTGCCGCTGGTCGGCGACGTGAAACAGACCCTTCCGCTGCTCACCGGGCGCATACAAGCCCGCAGCCACCGGGCATGGATCGACGAATTCCGCGCCTGCGACAAGATCGAATACGAGAAGGTGATCCGCCGGGCGGTCCATCCCGCCGAAGGCCGTATCCGCATGGGCGAAGCGGTCGCCGCCGTGGCCCGCGCCTACGACAACGACGCGGTGCTGGTGACCGACGTGGGTCAGCAGCAGATGTTCGCGGCCCGCTATTTCGGGTTCCGCCGCAGCCGGAGCATGGTGACTTCGGGCGGGCTGGGAACGATGGGCTTCGGGCTTCCCGCGGCCATCGGGGCCAAGCTGGGCGCCCCCGACCGCGAAGTGTGTCTTTTCGCGGGCGACGGCGGTCTGCAGATGACCATTCAGGAGCTGGGCACGATCTTCCAGTCGCAGGTGGCCGTGAAGATCGTCCTGCTGAACAACTCGTTTCTGGGCATGGTCCGCCAGTGGCAGGAGCTTTTCTACGACCGCCGCTATTCGTTCACCGAGCTGGCAAACCCCGATTTCGGGCTGATCGCCCGCGGCAACGGCATCGCCTACCGCTGCGTCGAGCGGCGCGGGGAACTCGCCGAGGCGATCGCCGAGATGCAGGCCTGCCGGGGCGCATACCTGCTCGAAGTGCGCGTCGAAAGCGAAGACAACGTATTTCCCATGGTGCCGGCCGGCGCGCCCGTCGCAGCGATCCGGCTGGAGTAAAATCCGAACGAGCAATGGAAGAACAGGAATATATCATCACCGTATTTTCGGAAAACAAGGTGGGTCTGCTGAACCAGATCACCACGGTTTTCACCAGCCGCGACGTCAATATCGAGAGCCTCACGACCTCCGAGTCGGCGCTGGCGGGCATCCATAAATTCACGATCGTCGTCCGCACCGGGCCGGAACGGGTCGACAAGCTGGTGCGGCAGATCGAAAAGAAGATCGACGTGCTGAAGACCTTCGTCTACACCTCCGACGAAGTGGTGCAGCAGGAGATCGCACTCTACAAGGTGACGCGCAGCCGCAGCGTCGAGCGCCTCGTGCGCCAGCACAACGTCCGCATCCTCGAAATCGACGACGACTACATCGTGGTCGAGAAGACGGGCCACAAGGCCGAGACCAAGGAGCTGTTCCGCCTGCTGCAGCCCTACGGCGTGCAGCAGTTCGTGCGCAGCGGCATCGTAGCCATCATCAAATCGCGGCGCGAACTGCTCAACGAGTACCTCGAAGAGCTGGAACGCAGCCGACGGCAGACGAATTCAAATCACTTTTAAATCATACTAATTATGGCAAAGATCAATTTCGGCGGAGTCGAAGAAAATGTTGTTACGCGCGAGGAGTTCCCCTTGGAGAAAGCCCGCGAAGTCCTGAAAAACGAAACCATCGCCGTCATCGGCTACGGCGTGCAGGGTCCGGGGCAGTCGCTCAACCTCAGGGACAACGGCCTGAACGTCATCGTCGGCCAGCGCGAGGGCAGCAAGAGCTGGGAGAAGGCCGTCGCCGACGGCTGGGAGCCGGGCAAAACGCTCTTCGGCATCGAAGAGGCCGCCGAGCGCGCGACGATCATCCAGTACCTGCTGTCCGACGCGGGTCAGATCGCCGTATGGCCCACCATCGAAAAACACCTCACGCCGGGCAAGGCGCTCTACTTCTCGCACGGCTTCGGCATCACCTACAAGGAGCGCACGGGCATCGTGCCGCCGGCCGATGTAGACGTGATCCTGGTCGCCCCGAAAGGCTCGGGGACTTCGCTGCGCCGCATGTTCATCGAGGGCCGCGGCCTGAATTCGAGCTACGCCGTATTCCAGGACGCCACGGGGCGCGCATTCGAACGCGTGGTGGCGCTGGGCATCGGCGTAGGTTCGGGCTACCTGTTCGAAACCGACTTCAAACGCGAGGTCTACTCCGACCTGACGGGCGAGCGCGGCACGCTGATGGGCGCCATTCAGGGCATCTTCGCCGCCCAGTACGAGACGCTCCGCGCCAACGGGCACACCCCCTCGGAAGCCTTCAACGAGACGGTCGAGGAGCTGACGCAGTCGCTCATGCCGCTGGTCGCCGAGAACGGCATGGACTGGATGTATGCCAACTGCTCGACCACGGCCCAGCGCGGCGCGCTGGATTGGTGGAAACGTTTCCGCGACGCCACGAAACCCGTCTTCGAGGAGCTTTACCGCGAAGTCGCCGCCGGCAACGAGGCCCAGCGTTCGATCGACCTCAACAGCAAGCCCGACTACCGCGAGAAGCTCGACGAAGAGCTGCGTCAGATGCGCGAGAGCGAGATGTGGCAGACCGGCGCCGTGGTGCGCAAGCTGCGCCCCGAAAACAACTGACGCAATGCGGGCGACGCCGGGGAGGTGCGGCACAAAGTACGTCCCCGGCATCGGCCGAACCGCCGGCGGCGCACGCCCGGCTTATCCTATTGACAAACCCCGGAACCACCTATTCCAAGGGAGGGTTCCATGACAACAAACGAACAGAAAATGTGTGGATTCGTAGGACTGTTTGACATCCGGCAGAAATCGGATGCGCTGCGCACGCAGGTGCTGAAAATGTCGAAAAACATCCGCCACCGGGGACCCGACTGGTCGGGCGTCTACTGCGGCGAGCGGGCGATTCTCTCCCACGAGCGGCTTTCGATCGTCGATCCCCAGTCGGGCGGACAGCCCCTCTTCAGCCGCGACGGGAAACTGGTGCTGGCCGTCAACGGCGAGATATACAACCATCGGGAAATCCGCGACGAGCTGGCCGGGGAGTACGATTTCCGGACAGGCTCGGACTGCGAGGTGATCCTGCCCCTTTACCGGAAAATGGGCGTCGGACTGCTCGAAAAGATCAGCGGCATCTTCGCTTTCGCGCTGTACGACATCGAAAACGACGAATACCTGATCGCCCGCGATCCGATCGGCGTCATCCCGCTCTATATCGGCTGGGACCGCGACGAGCAGTTCTACGTGGCCTCGGAGCTGAAAGCCCTCGAAGGGGTCTGCACCACGATCCAACCCTTCCTGCCGGGCCACTACTGGTCGAGCAAAGAGGGGAAAATGGTCCGCTGGTACGACCGCGACTGGTTCGAATACGACGCCGTGAAAGAGACCGGCGCCGACATTCCGGCCCTGCGCGCCGCCCTCGAAGCGGCCGTCAAGCGGCAGCTGATGTCCGACGTGCCCTACGGCGTACTGCTGTCGGGAGGTCTCGACTCGTCGATCATCTCGGCCGTGGCGCGGAAATTCGCCGACCGGCGCGTCGAGTCGCACGACCGCGACCGGGCGTGGTGGCCCCGGCTACACTCCTTCGCCATCGGACTCGAAGGCTCCCCCGACCTCGCGGCGGCCCGCAAGGTGGCCGACCGGATCGGCACCGTGCACCACGAAATCCACTATACCATTCAGGAGGGTCTGGACGCCTTGCGCGACGTGATCTACTTCATCGAGACGTACGACGTGACCACCGTGCGGGCATCTACGCCGATGTACCTGCTGGCGCGCGTCATCAAATCCATGGGCATCAAGATGGTGCTTTCGGGCGAGGGCGCCGACGAAGTCTTCGGCGGCTACCTCTATTTCCACAAGGCTCCGAACGCCCGCGCATTCCACGAGGAGACCGTGCGCAAGGTCGGCAAACTCCACCTCTACGACTGCCTGCGGGCCAACAAATCGCTCTCCGCATGGGGTGTCGAGGGACGCGTGCCGTTCCTCGACAAGGAGTTTCTGGACGTGGCCATGCGCATCAATCCCGAAGCGAAGATGGCCAAGGACGGACGCATCGAAAAGTGGATTCTGCGCAAGGCTTTCGAGGAGCTGCTTCCCGAAGAGATCGTCTGGCGGCAGAAGGAGCAGTTCTCCGACGGCGTGGGCTACGGCTGGATCGACACCCTGAAACGAATCACCTCCGAAGCGGTCTCCGACCGCGAAATGGAACACGCCGCCGAGCGGTTCCCGATCAATCCGCCCCGCAACAAGGAGGAGTACTATTACCGCACGATCTTCGAAGAGCACTTCCCGTCGCAGACCGCGGCCCAATGCGTTCCTTCGGTGCCCTCCGTGGCGTGCAGCACCGCCGAGGCGCTGGCTTGGGACGCGGCCTTCCGCGACAGGAACGACCCGTCGGGCCGCGCCGTGCTGGGCGTCCACAACACCGACCTGACGCACAGTTAGCACCGCATACGCTTAAAACACTTCACCGACCGAACCTTCCGAAAACTTCAGCATGTTTTAAGCAGAGGGAGGCCCCGGAATCCGGGGCCTCCCTAAATTTATCCGAAAGCACGCTTGCGAAGCTCTCCCCGGCAGCTTTCGCCGCCGAAACGCAGCGCCGCGGTCCGGCACGCCGGAGGCGGTTATTCGATGCCGCGGATATGCTTCTCCCATTTCCACGCCGCAGCCAGCGTCTGGTCGAGCGAACGTTCGGCCTTCCAACCCAGTTCGTCGTTGGCATACGACGGATCGGCCCAGATCGCCACGATGTCGCCCGCACGGCGGCCCACGATCTTGTAGTTGAGTTTCAGGTTGTTCACCTCTTCGAACTTACGCACCAGTTCGAGCACCGAAACGCCGCGTCCCGTGCCGATGTTGAAGATTTCGTACTTCTCCCTGTTCTTGCCCTCGATCATGCGCGCGATCGCCGTCACATGGGCTTTGGCGAGGTCCACCACGTCGATATAGTCGCGGATGTTCGAGCCGTCGGGCGTCGGATAGTCGTCGCCGAAGACCGAAAGGCATTCGCGGAGTCCGGCGGCCGTCTGCGTGATGTAGGGGACCAGATTCTGCGGCACGCCGCGCGGCAGTTCGCCGATCAGGGCCGAAGGATGCGCGCCGATGGGGTTGAAATAGCGCAGGGCGATGCCCTTCATGCCCTCGTAGGCCGCCAGCGAATCGCGCAGAATGTCCTCGCACATCTGCTTGGTGTTGCCGTAGGGCGAGGTCGCGGGCTTGCGGGGCGTCTGCTCCGTCACGGGCAGCTTGTCGGCCTCGCCGTAAACCGTACACGACGACGAGAAGACGATGTTGTGACGTCCGAACTCACGCATGAGGTCGATGACGTTCATAAACGACGTAAGGTTGTTGCGGTAGTATTCCAGCGGCTTGCCGACCGACTCGCCCACGGCCTTCGACGCCGCGAAATGAATCACCGAGTCGAAGTCGTACTTTTCGAACACTTTGCGAAAAGCGTCGCGGTCGCAGCAGTCCGCCTTTTCGAACGGCACTTCGACGCCCGTGATCCTGCGGACTCCCTCGACGGCGTCCATGTCGCTGTTCGAGAGATTATCGACGATCACCACGTCGTAACCGGCGCCTATCAGTTCCACGGCGGTATGCGAACCGATATAACCGGCGCCGCCGCTGACTAAAACACACGATTTTTTCATAAGTTGAGGTTTTTATTTGAGTCACAAATATAACAAGAAAAAGCGGTTATCCCTCAAAACCGCCCGAAATCCTGAACCTCCGGCGCGAAAAAACCCGCTCCGGGACTTCTCGCCGAAGTCCGGAGCGGGCCGTATAAATCCGGAAGGGGTCCCGAAAGCCGCCGGAAAAATTTGCCGGACGCCGCCCAAATGTGTGCCGGACACCGCCCCAATGCGCGCCGACCGCCGGAAAAATTTGCCGGGTCAGAATTTTTCGCCCAGCTCGCGCGGCAGGTAGAACGTGTCGTTGCGGTCGATATAGACCACTGCCGAGCGCAGTTTCAGGGGCTTGCCGTCGAGGTAGGCGACCGAACCGTAGGCCGGTACGCGTAGCGTACGGCGCCCCTTGCGAACCGTCAGGCAGGGCATCTGCCCTTCGGCCGCCGAAATCGAGCACTTCGCGCCGCGGAACACCTCGGTATGCGGTGCGAACAGTTCGCCGGTCAATTCAGCCAACGGACGCTCCAAACCGAGCAGGTCGGCCATGTAGGCATGAATCTCCGTATTGGTATTGCGCCCCACGGGCAGGTCGCCCTCCGGGTGGTAAGCCGCCAGAAAGACGTCTTCGGCGGTATGGCTGCCGCTGAGAAACCCGAAATGGGTGCGGGAGGTCACGATGCGGGCGATGCTCGACACCATGTTCACGCTGTTGGCGACCTTCATGTAGTCGGCCTCGGTATAATTGCGCGAACTCCGGAGCAGGGCCAATTCATCGTCCGTAAGCTCGATGCCCGTGTATTCGCGGAACAGGGGCCGGATCTGTTCCGGCCGCGCCTTGAGCAGTATTTTTTCCAGCCCCGAAGCCGTGCGGCGCACCTTCGAGATATTCATATAGGCCGAATCGAGTCCCTTGGAGGCGTAATCCTTATAGGCCCCGTCGCCGAAACTCAGCCCCGAAGTGCCGTGGTCGGGCATGATGACAACGGCCGTCCGCCCGTCGCGGTGGGCGAAATCGAGCGCCACGCCCACGGCCTTGTCGAAGGCCAGCATCTCGGTAATCACCCCCACGGGGTCCTTGGCATGCGCCGCCATATCGACGCGGCTGCCCTCAACCATCAGGAAAAAGCCGTTTTCATGCCTGTCCAGCACCTCCAGCGCCTTGGCCGTCATCTCGGCCAGCGACGGCTGTTCGGCATCGTTCCGGTCGAGGTCGTAACTCATGTTCCCCTGCGCGAAGAGCGACCACACGGGGCCTTTGCCGTCGTAAGCGCGGAACGCCGCGGCATCCTGCTCGATAAGCGTCGCGCCGCTGCCGCGCAGATACGCCCGCATGGCGTCCGTGACCTGCTTCCGGCCGCCGCCGAACATCACGTCCAAGTCGTTGGCCGCCATCTGCGCCGCCAGCGCGGGATAGGCGTGGCGGGAGTAGTGGTGCGAAGCGCAGGCGGCGGGCGTCGCATGGCAGAAATCGACCGTCACGACGAGTCCCGCAGCCTTTCCCCGGTCGTGCTTGGCCGCTTCGAGCAGCGTCGCCAGCGGCTGACAGGCCCGTCCGGATTCGACCTCGACGATATCCTGCGCGGGATTGGCCGCCGGATAGACCGAAACGTTGCCCGCCTGCTGGGGCATGCCCGTCATGTAGGCCGACATGGCCGGGGCCGAGCAGGGGATCGGCGAATCGGACGAGAAGCTCCCGACCAGCCCGCAAAGGCAGGAATCGAGGTTGAGCGTCCGCTGCGAAGGGTCGTTGTAGAATTTATACCAGCGCGCCGCGGCGAGGACGCTCGTGGAGGTCCCGTCGGGAATCATCACGATGACGTTGCGCACCGGGGCGACGGGTTTGCGGTAGAAGGGCTGCGCCCCGGCCGCCAGCGCGGCGAAGAGCAAAAGCAGCAGAATTGCACTTTTTTTCATCATAATTCATTGCGGTTTTACGGGCGTTGCACCGGACGGCGAACGACGGCGAAGGTGTCTCGCATCATTGGAATCGGCCTGCCGGGCAAAAACGGTAGTAAAGGTACGAAAAAACAAGAAAATGGGAAAGGATACGAAGAAATAAGCAAATCCGGACCCGAAAAATCGCCGGGAGTACGGGAGATCCGCCGCACAAAAAAACCTCCGCCCCGCCGTACGGAGGGAGCGAACCGAGGGGCTGCGCAGGCCCGGCGGAGGCCGCAAGACGAAGCGGACTAACAATTCGTAACCCCAATCGTGAAAAAGAGCGCGGAAGAATGTCTGTTTTCAGAAATTAATCGTATATTTGCTAACAGATTGACACCTCCCGCACCGGAAATTCATCAAACCATAAACGGATATGTACGGAAAAATCAAAGAACATCTGCAGCAGGAACTTGCCGAAATCAAGGCTGCAGGGCTATACAAGAGCGAACGGGTCATCGAATCGCCGCAGCGTGCGGAGATCGAAGTTGCAGGTCGTAAGGTACTTAATTTCTGCGCCAACAACTACCTCGGACTTTCGGACAACCCGCGGCTGATCGAAGCCGCGAAACGGGCCATGGACAACCGCGGCTACGGCATGTCGTCGGTGCGTTTCATCTGCGGCTGTCAGGACATCCACAAACAGCTCGAAAAAGCCATAGCCGACTACTTCGGCACCGAGGACACGATCCTCTACGCCGCCTGCTTCGACGCCAACGGAGGCGTCTTCGAACCGATTTTCGGTCAGGAGGACGCCATTATCTCCGACTCGCTGAACCATGCGTCGATCATCGACGGCGTGCGTTTGTGCAAGGCCGTGCGCTACCGCTACGCCAACGCCGACATGGCCGAACTGGAGGAGTGTCTCAAGCAAGCACAGGCGCAGCGTTTCCGCATCATCTGCACCGACGGGGTCTTCTCGATGGACGGCAATGCCGCACCGCTGGACAAGATCTGCGCACTGGCCGAGAAATACGACGCGCTGGTGATGGTGGACGAGTGCCACTCGGCGGGCGTGCTGGGCAAAACCGGCCGCGGCATCACCGAACTCTACGACCTGCGCGGTCAGGTGGACATCCTCACCGGCACGCTCGGCAAAGCCTTCGGCGGCGCCGTAGGCGGCTTCACGACGGGCCGCAGGGAGATTATCGAGATGCTCCGCCAGCGTTCGCGCCCCTACCTCTTCTCCAACTCGCTGCCCCCTGCCGTCGTCGGCGCCGGAATCGAAATGTTCCGCATGCTGGGCGAAAGCAACGAACTGCACGACCGTCTGGTGGCCAACGTGGAGCACTTCCGCGAAGGCATGATGGCCGCAGGTTTCGACATCAAACCCACGCAGTCGGCCATCTGCGCCGTGATGCTCTACGACGCCAAGCTGTCGCAGGACTTCGCCGCCCGGTTGCAGGACGAAGGGGTTTTCGTGACGGGCTTCTACTATCCGGTCGTGCCGAAGGGTCAGGCCCGCATCCGCGTGCAGGTCTCCGCAGGGCACACGACCGAACAGCTCGACCGCTGCATCGCCGCCTTCATCAAGGTCGGCAAAGAATTGAATGTCATCAAATAAAACCCTCAAGCCTATGCCGAAAACATCCTTAGACGCGATTGACCGCAAAATCCTCAAATACCTGATCAAGAACGCCCGCATGCCCTTTCTTGAGATCGCCCGCGAATGCGGCATCTCAGGCGCCGCGATCCATCAGCGCATCCGCAAGCTCGACGATTCGGGCGTGATTCTGGGCAGCCGGCTGATCGTCGATCCCAAAATGATGGGCTTCGACGTCTGCGCCCACATCAGCATTACGCTCAAGGACCCGCAGCTGCTCAAGCAAACCGTGGAACAGCTCAAGGAGATTCCCGAAATCGTGGAGGCGCACTTCATCACCGGTTCGGGCAATATCCTCGTGAAGCTCTACTGCGTGGACAACGAGCACCTCATGCGCACGATTTTCGACGGCATCCTGCGCATTCAGGGCGTCTCCTCGACCGAGACCCAGATCTCGCTGCAGGAAGCGTTCCAGCGGCAGGTGAACATCGATTTTATCGAGGAATAGCATCCGGCGGAGAATCATCCGCTCTCCCCGCACGACGGAGACCCGATCGGGTCTCCGTTTTTTCGTGCCTGCGAAGGAACGGGTGCAACCCGATTCGTTATCATATCCCGGAAAAACCCGCCGGTCCCTGATTTTCCGGACCTACTGGGCACCGGAACCACAAAAAGCCGACATCCTGCAATATACCCCGAAAACCGCCCCCGGCCAAACGCCGAACCTGCCGGCACAAAAGGAAAGCGCCCCGCCTGTTTTCAGGCGGGGCACCCCGGCAAACAATTGTTTAACTGATGATTATCCCGGAAGCCTATTCGGCGGACGAAGCCGGTGCTTCCGATGCGGAGGAGGAGTTACCCTCACTTGACCCTTCACTCTCAACCTTACTCTCCTCCTTTGCGGATTCTCCGGCAGTCGAATCCGTCTTTCCCGCATCGTCAGCCGCCGATTTCTCCTGCGTGTCGGCAGCCGGAGCCGCAGCTTCGGTCGCCTCTTTCTTTTCGGGCTGCTGGGCGCAAGCCATCGCTCCGCCAGCCATCAGCAGCAAAGCTGCCATCGTTACAATTGTCTTTTTCATCGCTTTTAAAATTAAAAGGTTCCTTTTCACTTCTTCGGTTCGGATATGTCTCATCAACCGTTCTGACAAAATGGAGTTCAAGCGGCGTGCCATCCGGATAAAAAACGGCAAACCGCTGATAAACAGCGGTCGGCAAGGCACGCCGGAATCGTCCGGAGTGTGGAAAGGTGTGGAATCGCGCTACAAGGTGTGGAAATAATCCACACCCGGCGGCTATTCGATGCCGTAAAGATGCAACTTGTTGTAGAGGGTCTTGCGGTCGATGCCGAGCAGTTTGGCCGCCTGCGACTTGTTGCCCCCGGCCATCGTCAGCGCGCGGCGGATCTGCTCCTCCTCGCCAGCCGGATTGCGCAGCGGCACCGCAGGAGTTTCGGGGGCCTCGGACAACTCGGCGGGCAGTTCGCGGCAGGTGATATAATCCCCCGTGCAGAGCAGCGTCGCGGACATCACCGCGTTCTTCATCTGCCGCAGATTTCCGGGCCAGTCGTAGCGGGTCATGGCCGCGGCGGCCTGCGGGTCGAAGCCCACGATCCGCTTGTCCAGCTCCCGGTTCGCCGCGTCGAGAAAGAAGTCGGCGAAAAGCATGATGTCCCCGCGCATCTGCCGCAGTTCGGGCATGCGGAGCGTGAATTCGTTGATGCGGTGATAGAGATCGGCGCGGAACGCACCGCGCGCGATGGCGGCTTCGAGGTCCTCATTCGTCGCAGCGATCAGCCGGATATCGACCGGAATTTCGCGGCTGCCGCCCACGGGACGAATGCGCCGCTCCTGCAGGGCGCGGAGCAGCTGCACCTGCGTTTCATAGGTCAGGTTGCCGACCTCGTCCAGAAAGAGCGTGCCGCCGTTCGCGGCTTCGAAGGCGCCCGTCTTGTCGCCCACGGCTCCCGTAAACGAACCCTTGACGTGGCCGAAAAACTCCGAGGCGGCCAGTTCGCGCCCAATCGCGCCGCAGTCCACGGCCACGAAAGGCTTCCCGGCACGCCTGCTTTCGCGGTGAATCAGCTGGGCCACATGCTCCTTGCCCGTGCCGCTGGCGCCGGTCACCAGCACCGACATGTTGGTCGGCGCTACGAGCCGGACATATTCGTAAAGCCGCTGCGCGGCATCGCTGCGTCCTTCGATGTAATTGGGACGCTCCTCCCGCGGTTTCTTCGCCGAAGCGGCGGGAACGGGAGGCTTCTCACTGCCGGCAGCCGGGGCATCGAGCGCTTCGCGGATCTTTTTCAGCAGTTCGTCGGGATTGACCGGCTTGGCCACGTAATCCCGCGCGCCGAGCTTCATGCAGCGCACGGCATTCTGTATCTCGGCGTAGCTCGTCATCACGATCACCGGAATCTCCATATGCTGCCCGGACATCCACTGCAGCAGGGCGATGCCGTCCTCGTCGGGCAGGCGCATATCGCTCAGCACGAGCGAGAATCCGCCCTCCGCGAGCGCCGTACGGGCCGCCGCGACGCTCGCCGCCGTCTCGGTCCGGAAGCCCTTTTTCGAGAGCCACGTCTTGAGCATCAGGGCGAAGGTGATATCGTCGTCTATGATTAAAATCCGTTCCATACTCAGGGCAAAGATACCTTTTTTTGCGCTTCCGCGACAATCGCGCGGATATTTTCCGCCGCCGCGCCGATCTCGCCGCACAGGGCGTCGGTCAGCGGACCCTCCCAGCTTTCGGCCGTGCGCAGCGTCGCGGCGACTCCGGCCGCCCCCAGCATCGTGAAGATCGGCAGCATCTTGTGCGCCACGGCTCTCAGCGCCGCGACGTCGCCGCTTTCGAGCGCCCGTTCGAGCAGCCGGCAATTCGCGGCGCTCTGTTCGGCGAAGGATTCCAGAATCCCGCGCGCCGCCTCCGCATCGTCGCCCGCATAGGCCGTCAGGGGGCCGAAATTCACACCGTCCTCCGAAACCACCGCCGCATTGTCCGCCGCACCGTCCGCTTCCCTCTTGCCGACATGCCTCCCCGCACTGACGGGTTCTCCCGCGCCGACGACAGTTCCCGCAGCACCGCTTTTCTCCGCACCTTCCGTATCCCCTGCGCTTCGGGCCTTTCCCGCGCCGCAAACGACGTCCAGCACGGCAATCAGCTCGTTGGCCGTAAAGGGCTTGCGCAGGCACCCCGCAAAGCCGCGGTCCGAGAAATCCCCGGCTTCCAACTCCCCGCGTGCCGAAACCGCCACCACGGGAAGCGCGGGATTCACGCCGCGCACCGCCGCAAGGACGCTGAAACCGTCGGCCGACGGCATCTGTATGTCGGTCAGCACCACGTCGAAGCCGCCTTCCGCAACCAGTTTCGCGGCGTATTCGGGGTACTGACAGCACTCGGCTCCGACACCCGCCTGACGGCACATCGCGGCGGTCATTTCGAGCTGCAGAGGATCGTCGTCGATCAGCAGCGCCTTCACGCCGCCACACGCCGCCGGCAGGGCCGCTTCTGCAGGCCGCAGTTTGCGGCCGCCTCCGCCCGAAACGGTTCCCACCGGGATCGAAACGATGAATTTGCTCCCTTCTCCCAAGCGGCTTTCGAGCGATATGGTCCCCTTCAGCAGTTTCACGAGCCGATCGACGATCGACAGCCCCAGTCCGAATCCATCGACGCCCTGCGCCGAGCGCAGACGCACGAATTCCTGAAAAATCCGCTCCTTCTCTTCGCGTCCGATGCCGCGTCCCGTATCGCGGACCGAGAAGACGAGCCGGCCCTGCACCACATCGACACGGATCGTCACCGAGCCTTCGTCAGTAAATTTCAGCGCGTTGGAGATCAGGTTGTCGGCGATCTGCCGGATACGGAACGGATCGCCCGCCACCTCGCGCCCGGCCGCCGGTTCGACGTCGAGCGTCAGCCCGATGCCCTTCGCCCCGGCCTGCGCCGCAAATCCGGCGCGGATCGTTTCGAACAGCTGCGCCGGGCAGAACGCGACCTTATCGACGTCCACCTTGTTGATATCGAGGCGGTAGAAGTCCAGCAGGCTGTTCACCAGCGCCAGCAGATGTTCCGACGACTCCTTCATGTTATGCAGGTACAGCTCCTCGCGCTTGTCGCCGGTCAGGCGCGAAAGCAGGTCGATATAGCCCATCACCGAACCCAGCGGCGCCTTGATGTCGTGCGTGATGGCCAGCATCAGCTTCTCGCGCGCCGCCAGCAGCGCTTCGTTGTCGCGGTTGGCCCGCTCCAGCGCCCGCCGGTAGCGGTTGCTGCGGTTGATGTCGCGCCACAGGATGCCGACGAACAGCAGCATGAGCACCACGGCCGCGACGGCGATCACGCCCAGCGTCAGCGACGAACGGCGGCGGATGGCCTCCGTCTGCTCGAAGCGGTTCATCAGAAAAGCCGTATCCTCGGCTTCGAAATCCATGATAAGGCGGTATATCTTCGTGTTCACCAGCTCGTTGCTGTACCGCAGGCGCATCCCTTCGTTCCACGCCCGGTCGTAGATGCCGATGCGGTCGCTGGTCACCCGGTCCTGCAGCGTCCGCAGCACCACCGCGATCGTATCCTTCACCTCCGGCGCAGGCAGCGAATCCACGACCCGTTCGTGACGGGAAATGATCATCCCGGCCTCCTCCTTCGGCGGGCTGAACAGGTCGGCGAAGCGGCGGAAGAACTTGCGCTTGCGCCGCGGGACGGTCACCGTATCCTGCACGACCACGCGCGAAGCGACGGTGTCCGCCGCCCGTACGACGACGCTGTCCCCGTGCGCCGCGCTGTCCGCCGGACCGATCAGCTCGCGGATATTCTTGTCCAGCAGGCTGGACGTGGCGGCCGAACGGATCGTCCGCCGCAGGCTCATCGTCCGCCGCTCCTTGTCGGCCAAAAGACGCACGATGCTGTCCAGACGCATCGTCTGCAGCGAATCCTCCGCAGCGGTCAGCCCCCGCAGCGAGTCGATCAGGCCGCGCACGGTGCGCAGTTCGCGTTTGTAGCGGGACTCGTAGGACTGGTATCCGGCGATCATCAGCTGGCCGTAACTCTCGGCCTGATAAAGATGGTAGAGCGCCTGTCCCGCGACGCTGCGTTTGGTATGGAGCAGGGAATAGCTGCCGTCGGGAGTCGAAAAACGCACCACCGTCCGGTAGACATAGCCTACCGAAAGGACGCAGACCGCGATCAGGATCGCATATCCCGCGAAAATCTTGGTTTTGACGAATTTCGACTCTTTCATGCCTTCAAAGACAAAGGATGCGGAGCGACATTCGGCGGAAATCTACGTTTGCACACTCCCCGATCGCCGGACCCTTCCGGACAAAGATACGAAAAACCCGCGAATCCGGAATCTCTTTCGTTCCCGGATCGCAAATCCGTCCCGCCCCGAAAACAAACCGGGCCGTACGACGTCGTACGGCCCGGTATTTTCAGCGATCGCGGTGCGGACTAGTACTTGTACCGAATCCACTTGTAAAGCTCCTTGAACGTCGGCTTTTTGCCGTACATGAAGATTCCCACGCGGTAGATCTTGGCCGCCAGCCACACCATCGCGGTAAACGAGGCGTAAAGGATCGCCAGCGAAAGGATCACCTCCCAGAGGGGAATGCCGTACGGAATACGCGCCATCATCACCACGGGCGAGGTGAAAGGGATCATCGAGAACCAGAAGGCCATCTGTGAATTGGGGTCGTTGATGACGGTTATCATCACCAGCAGGGCGAGGATGATCGGAATGGTGATCGGCGTCTGCAGCTGCTGGGCGTCCTGAATGCTGTCCACGGCCGAACCCACGGCGGCGAACATCGCCGAGTAGAAGAGGTATCCGCCGAAGACGAACAGCAGCAGGTAGGCGAAGATACGGAGGATATAGCCGAAATCGGTCACGGCGGCCATCACCTGCAGCATCTCCGGATTCATGTCTATCGACGCCGCGGCGTCGGGAACCCCGTGCTGCATGGCCTGCACCCCGGCCAGCACGTCGGCCGGCATCATGTGCACCGCCACGGCCGCGCCGACGGCGCAGAGCACGCCCCAGATCAGCACCTGCACCACGGCCACCGAAGCCACGCCGAGTATCTTGCCCAGCATCAGGTCGAAGGGCCGCACCGACGACACCATCACCTCCAGCACGCGGCTGTTCTTCTCCTCGATGACCGACTGCATGACCATCGAACCGTAGATCAGCAGGAACATGTAGAGGATCATGCCCAGCACGAACCCGACGCCGGTGGCGATGACCGACGACTTGGCCTGCGACTCCTCCTCCTGCGACTCGTCGTTGCGGAAGGTCTGCATGCCGACCGTGGTCTTCACCTCCTGCAGAATCTGCGAGAGGTTCTCGATATTGTACGACTTGAGTTTTTCGGCCTCGATGATCTCTTCGAGCTGCCCCGTGATATTGCTCTCGACCGTCAGCGACGACGACGAATTGACGTAAAGCTTCACGTTGTTGGGGTTGGTGAGGATGTCCGAGCCGATATAGAGCACGCCGAACTTGTCGGTCAGCTCCTTGCGGGCCGCTTCGGTCGAGAGGTCCGTAGTCTGGAAGACCAGCTCTTCGCCGCTTTGCAGCTGCGGGGCGATCAACCCGCTATCGTCGATGACGGCGATCTGCTTCTCGTCGCCGCGCGAATACTTCATGATGAGCATCGGGGCGAACATCAGGCCGATCATCAGCAGGGGCATGAGCAGCGTGGTGATGATGAAGGATTTTTTGCGGACGCGCTCGTTGAATTCGCGCCCTATGATAATGCTGACTTGTGACATGATCGTATCGTTTTAAAGGTTTCCGTTTACGGCGCGGATGAAAATATCGTTCATCGAGGGAATGATCTCCTGAAACGAGCGCAGTTCGACGGCGTCGTTCACCGCGGCGATCACTCCGCGCACCTCTTCGTCGCGCTCGACGTGCAGTTTGAGCGAGGTGTAGACCGCCTGCGCCTGCGAGCCTTCCAGAATCTCGCAACGGCCGTCTACGGCATTGCGCAGCGCCTGTTCGTCGCCGCGGTAGAACACTTCGAAGATGTTGCTTCCGTGACGGCGGCGAATGTCGTCCACACGGCCCGAAAGGATATTGCGAGACTTGTTTATCAGCGTGATATGGTCACAGATCTCCTCGACGGACGACATGTTGTGCGTCGAGAAGATGATCGTCGCCCCCTTGTCGCACAGCGCCAGTATCTCGTCCTTCAGCAGGTTGGCGTTGATCGGGTCGAAACCCGAAAAAGGCTCGTCGAAGATCAGCAGTTCGGGTTCGTGCAGCACCGTGACGATGAACTGCACCTTCTGGGCCATGCCCTTCGACAACTCCTCGATCTTTTTGTCCCACCAGTCCTGAATGCCGAACTTCACGAACCACTGCTTGAGCCGTACGACGGCCTCGCGGCGCGAAAGGCCCTTCAGCCGGGCGAAGAAGACGGCCTGTTCGCCGACCTTCATCTTCTTGTAAAGTCCGCGCTCCTCAGGCAGGTAGCCGATGCGGTAAACATCCTCAGGCGAAATTTCGCGGCCGCCGAACATCACACGACCGCTGTCGGGCGCCGTAATGCGGTTGATGATGCGGATCAGGGTCGTCTTTCCGGCGCCGTTGGGACCGAGCAGGCCGTATACCGAACCCTTGGGGATGGCAAGCGATACGTCGTCGAGGGCCTTGTGCCCGGCGTACTGCTTGGTGACATGTTCTACTGTAAGTAAATCCATAGTCGCTGCGAGTTATTTTTGGGGTTTGTTCAGCGACAAATATAACAACAATTTTTGAATATCAAAAAATATTTATCGTTTTTCGATAATTCACATCCGCCGCATACCCGCCCGCCACAAGGCGGCGGACCGGAGAGACCGGCCAGCCCCTCTGTAAAAGAAATCCCTAAAATCCCTATAAAAAAGGCGGCCGGGAGTCCCGGCCGCCTTCGATCGCAGGATGTTTCATCCCGCCGGACGATACCCTACCAGACGATCACGCGCTCCTGTTCGGGCATGAACATGGCCCCGTCGGTAATGTCGAACGCATCGTAGAACGTCTGCAGGTTGCGCAGCGTGGCGTTCACGCGCCACTTGCCCAGCGAGTGCACGTCGATCTTGGTGAGACGGGCGATCTCCTCGTCGCGGATGTTCTGCGCCCACAAGGCCGCATAGGCCAGATAAAAACGCTGGTCGGCCGTGAAGTTGTCGATCGGCGCAGGCTCCGCGCCGTTCAGCGAGTTGTGGAACGCCGTGTATGCCACGCGCAGGCCGCCCTGATCGGCGATGTTCTCGCCCAGACTGAGCGAACCGTTGGCCATGACGGCGGACTGGCCCTCCTTGGCGGGCAGCACCTCGATCGCGTCGAACTGTTTTACGAGAATATCGGTCTTGGCCTTGAACGCCTCGGCATCCGCCTCGGTCCACCAGTTGTTCATGTTGCCGTCCTTGTCGAAGTTGCGTCCCTGATCGTCGAATCCGTGGGTCATCTCGTGGCCGATCACCACGCCGATGGCACCGTAATTCACCGCGTCGTCGGCGTCGGGGTTGTAGAACGGCGGCTGGAGAATGGCGGCCGGGAAGCAGATTTCGTTGGTCGTGGGGTTGTAGTAGGCGTTCACCGTCTGGGGCGACATGTGCCACTTCTCCTTATCCACGGGCTTGCCGAGTTCCGAGATATTGTCGGCCGTATACCAGCGGTTGGCATTGACGATGTTCTCCCAATAGCTCTTCGAGGGGTCGATCTCCAGCGTCGAATAGTCCTTCCACTTGTCGGGATAGCCGATCTTCACCGTAAAGGCGGCCAGCTTCTCCTGCGCCTTGGCCTTGGTGGCGTCCGACATCCAGTCAAGCGCCGCGATGTGCTGGCCGAGCGCCGTCTGCAGGTTCTTCACCAGCGTCAGCATGCGCTCCTTGTCCTTGGCGGGGAAGTATTTGGCGACGTACATCTCGCCGACAGCCTCCGACAACGTGCCGTTGGGCACCGACATCGCGCGCTTCCAGCGGGGTTTCATCTCCTGCTGGCCCGACATCACCTTGCCGTAGAAGTCGAACGACGCCTGCTGGAAGTCGTCGCTCAGGTAGGGTGCCGCAGCGTCGATATACTGCGCCGCGAGGTAGTAGCGGATATCCTCCAGCGGGGCGTTTTTCAGCAGGTCGTTGGCGTTGGCGACGGCCGACGGCGTGGAGACGATGATCGTCTCGAAGTCGCCGATGCCCATAGCCTTATAGTAGGCCTCCCAGTCTACGGCGTCGTAAGTCTTCTCGAAATCGGCCTTCGCCGTGGGATTGTACTGCGCGGGAATGTTGCGCAGCTCGACGTTCGACCACGACTTCTCGGCCAGCTTCGTCTCGACGTTCATCACGCCGGCGACCGCCTTTTCGACGTCGGCTTCGGGAATGCCCGCAAAACGGAATATCCTGCCCAGATACTCCTTGTAGCCCCTGCGGATATGCTCGTTCTCAGGATCGAGGTAGTAGTCGCGGTTGCCCATCGTCAGCCCCGACTGCGAGATATAGAGGGCATTGATGTCGCTGTTCATCAGATCGGCCTGCACGCCCACGCCGAAGAACGGATTGGCTACCGTCGTGTGGAGTTTGGCCACGATGCCGGTCAGCTGTCCGCGGTCCTCGACGGAGAGGATCTCCTCGACGGCGCTCTTCAGCGGCGCGGCGCCCTCGGCGTTCAGACGCGTCGAATCGAGACCCATCTTGTAGAGGTCCGAAATCTTCTGCTCGACGCTTCCCGGTGCGGCGCTGATCTTGGTCATCTCCGAGAAAAGCTCGTTGATGCGCTTCTCGTTGTTGTCGCGCAGCACGTCGAACGAGCCGTAACGCGAATATTCGGGCTTCAGCGGGTTGTTCTTCTGCCAGCCGCCCGTGGCGTACTGGTAAAAATCGGCGTCGGGAGCCACCGAAAGGTCGAAATTGGCCATGTCGATAGCCGGCGCCTTGGATGTATTCTGACAACTTGCCATACAAGCTACTGTTGCTGCAAAAATGAAAATCTTTTTCATAGGTTCGGGTTTTTAGTGACGACAGGGGTGTCCGTACTTGCCGGAGCACCCCTGTCTGTTCGTATCTTGTTCGGAAGCCCGGCTTATTTGCGGATGGCCGCAACGCCCGGAAGCTCTTTGCCCTCCATGTACTCCAGCAGGGCGCCGCCGCCCGTCGAGACATAGGAAACCTTGTCGGCCAGCCCGAACTTGTTGATGCAGGCTACCGAATCACCGCCGCCGATGAGCGAGTAGGCGCCCTTCGAAGTGGCTTCGGCGATCGCTTCGGCCACGGCGCGCGAACCGGTCGCGAATTTGTCGATCTCGAACACGCCCACAGGACCGTTCCAGAGGATCGTCTTGCACTTGAGTATCTCCTCGCGGAAGACCTTCTTGCCCTCGTCGGCGATGTCCACGCCTTCCCAGCCGTCGGGAATGTTGTTGGCCGGAGCGACGTTCGTATTGGCGTCGGCCGAGAATGCGTCGGCGATCAGCGCGTCGGGCGACATCACGACCTTCACGCCCTTCTCCTTGGCCTTGGCCAGAATGTCGAGCGCCGTCTGGAACTGATCCGGCTCGCAGATCGAGTTGCCGACCTTGCCGCCCTCCGCAGCCGCGAAGGTATAGGTCATGCCGCCGCCCAGCACCAGCACGTCGACCTTTTCGAGCAGGTTCTCGATGATGGTGATCTTGGTCGAAACCTTCGAACCGCCCAGAATGGCGCAGAACGGACGCTCCGGATTGAGCATGATGCCGTCGATGGCCTTCAGCTCGTTCTCCATCACGTAGCCGAACATCTTGTCGTTGGGGAAATAGTCGGCGATCAGGGCCGTCGAGGCGTGTGCGCGGTGCGCCGTGCCGAACGCGTCGTTGATGTAGCAGTCGGCATACGATGCGAGCTTCTTGACGAACTCCTTCTGCGGACCCTCCTTCAGCGCCTTCTTGGCGGCCTTCTTCTCCTCGGCAGCCTTGGCGGCGAAGTCCACCTCGGTCACATTCGCGTTCTCCATGAGATCCTCGATGGCCTTCTGGCGCAAAAGACCGGTGCGGATGAGGTGCAGACGGCCGGCGTCGCGCCACTCCTGCTCCAGCGCCGCGGGATCCTCAACGCCGGTCTTGGCGAACTCGGCAGTGACGTCCGCATCGGTGATCTCCATGTTGTTGTGGCGCGCCCAGGCCTCGAGCGCCAGCTCTTCCTTCACCTGGTCGGCGGACTGGGCCTTCAGGTCGGCCTTGAACTGGTCGGGCGTGATGTTCTGGCTGGCCAGGTAGGCGTCGAAGGTCATGCCGGCCTGCTGCAGCTGGCCGAAGAAGTCCTGGAGCAGCGACGTCTCGGCCTGCTCGACCAGGGACTCGGGCACATCGCCCTCGACGCGGTCGCGCAGCTCGACCATGATGTTGTTCTCCTTGATGCGCGGCATCAGCGAGCCCTTCTGCGCATTCAGCGACTCCTTGATGCGCTCGCGCATGTCCTCGACGGACTCGAAGCCCATCTTCTCCTTGGCCCACTCGTCGGTGACCTCGGGCAGGATCTTCTTCTTGACGGCCTTCACCTCGACCTCGAAGGCGATCTTGTCGGTCTTGCCCGAAAGCGCGGACAGCATGATGGGCGGGTCGGCCGGCATGTCGAGCGTGAACGCGGCGCTCTGGCCCTTCTTGAGGCCCACGAGCTGCTCGTCGAACTCGGCGGGGAACAGGTTCGCGCCCAAGCCGTAGGGGCGGCTCTCCGTCGTGAGGGACGGGATCTCCTCGCCCTTGTCGTCGGTGGCCTTCATGGCCAGGTCGATATAGCTGTCTTCCTTCACCTTCGTGGCGGCGGAAGCGTCCTCGTAGTCGGTGTAGTGCTCGGCCATGGCCTCGACCTGCTCGTCGATCTCGGCATCGGTGGCCTCGGCGAAGGGCATCTCGATGGCCACGGGCTCGTAGCTGGTAAGCTCCGGGCGCAGCTCGATGGTGAAGGAGTACTCGTAGGGCTCGCCGGCCTTCACGATCTCGTTGGTCTCCATGACCGGGCCGCCCACCGGGGCGAGCTTGGCCTCGTCGATCGCGGCCGTCCACGTGCCGTTCAGCAGCTCCTCGGTGACGGTGCCGACGACTGCCTCGGCGCCCAGCGCGTTGTCGATAACCGGGCGCGGGGCCTTGCCCTTGCGGAATCCCGGGAAGTTGTACTTGCGAGCGAAGTCCTTGTAGGTTTTCTTGATGCGGCCGTCGATATCGGCGGCATCCACCGTGACGGTGACCTTGACCTTGTTGCCCTCCAGGGACTCAACCTTAGTTTCCACGAATAGTTCCTCCATCGTTTCCTGACACGGTACGGGCTTATCGCCCGCGCGAACACTTCCTCGGCGATCCGCCACGGGAATCCGCCGCGGAAGCGCACGGTTCGCTATTATGCCACAACCCTCCCACAGTGGCTACACGTCACCGACACCATGAC
>ERZ1106929.253-NODE-253-length-64197-cov-49.663029_pt1 | contig 64197 bp, 54 predicted proteins | sample MGYA00403662_ERZ1106929 | MGnify/ENA primary metagenome ERZ1106929 (study PRJEB35170, sample SAMEA104062442) | human gut metagenome | biome: human gut; feature: human-associated habitat; material: faeces | place: Denmark | collected 2013-02-20 ... | reverse complement strand
CGGGCCGCCTGCCCACGGGTGAGGGGCGCGCCCAGAGAAGCGGACTGCTCTGCGGTCAGACCGCCCAGCGCCGTCGCCGTCTGGACTGCCGCGTTGGAGCCGACCGCCGAGGCGGGCAGCACCAGCATGGAAACCGCCACGCAGACGGCCAGCAGGAATGCGAGGAATCTTTTTTTCATGGTAAACTCCTTATAGAATCAACGCCATCGCCTCTCCCTTTGGGAGAGGTGGCGAGCGAATGCGAGACGGAGAGGGCAAGCCGCCTGACCAAGGCAAGCATCCTTGCCCTCTCAGTCACCTTCGGTGACAGCTCTCCCAAAGGGAGAGCCTTTCGCATTCCGGGGAGATCAATCATACCGCAGCGCGTCGATGGGGTTGAGCCGCGCTGCACGCTTTGCGGGCAGATAGCCGAACAGCACACCGATGAACACCGAGATGCCGAAGGCCGCCGCGATGGAGTTGAAGGACGGGCTGACCGTGACATCCATGCCGTCGGTGAACATGGGAAGCACCTGATTGGCGATGGCCGACACGATATAGCCGAGGATGATGCCCAGCGTGCCGCCGAGAGCCGAAGTGGTGGCTGCCTCGGTGACGAACTGGGCCAGAATGGTCCTTTCCTTCGCGCCCATCGCCTTGCGGATGCCGATCTCGCGGGTGCGCTCGGTGACAGACACCAGCATGATGTTCATGATGCCGATGCCGCCCACCAGAAGCGAAATGCCTGCGATGGCCGTCAGGACGCCCACCATAATATTGATCATAGAGGACATCTGCGACATTGCTGCGCTCAGGCTCATGACGTAGACATAGTCGTCCTTGCTGACCAGCTTCTTGAGCCGCGACTGCAAAAACTCCTGTGCCGCGTCCGAGTGGTCTGCATCCTGCAGCACAACGTAATACTGGCTGACGCTGCTTCCGCTGCTGAGGCTCAGCAGGGTGGTGTAGGGGACAAGAACAACGTCGTCGTTGCCGCCCTCGTACTGGGCGGCGGGCTTGGAGCGGCCTTCCAGCACGCCCACGATGCGAAACTCGTTTGCGCCCACCTTGAGGGTGCTGCCGAGACCGTTGCCGCCGAAGATCTTACGGTCCACATAGTCGCCGATGACGCAGATGTTCTTGTTGTCCATCAGGTCGGCGTACTGGATGCCCCGGCCCTTGGCCACCTTATAGTTGTTGATGGTCAGATAATCCTCATTGACGCCGCTGATGTAGGTGCGGCGGTACTTCTCCCCTGCCACCCGCAGCGGATCCGTCCCGGCGCTGGCGATGGGCGAAAGGCCCCTGTAATACTCCGGCTTCTGGTTGATGATGTTATACACATCGCTGACCTCCACCGTGCGGGTGCTGGCGGTCATGACGTTGACCGACAGAATATCGCTGCCCATATCGGAGTAGAAGTCCTGCATCATGTGGGTCATGCCGTTGCCGAGGCCGACGATGACGATGACGGCCATAACGCCGATGATGATGCCCAGCATGGTGAGGAAGGTGCGGACTTTGTTGCTCCACACGTTCTGGATGGCCTGCTTGAAGGTCTCCTTTATCATGCGTGCGCTCCCTCCTCTCCGGCTTTCGGGGCCGACATCATGAGGTTCGGCTGCACGACCGCCTCGGGGGCGTGAGCGTCGCCGTCGTAGACGACGACACCGTCCTCCAACCGGATGATGCGCTCTGCCTGCACGGCGATGGAGTTGTCGTGGGTGATGAGGACCACGGTGTGTCCCTGTTTGTGCAGTTCCTGAAGCATCCCCAGCACCTCCCGGCCGGTATGGGAGTCCAGCGCACCCGTCGGCTCGTCGGCCAGAATGATGGGCGGGTTGCGGACAAGGGCGCGGGCGATGGACACACGCTGCTGCTGGCCGCCGGAGAGCTGGTTGGGCTTGTTCCGGAGCTTGTTGCCCAGACCCACCTGTTCCAGCGCTGCGATGGCGCGGCGGCGGCGCTCGCTGCCGCCCACGCCTGCGTAGATGAGGGGGACTTCCACGTTTTCCAGCAGGGTCAGCTTGGGCAGCAGATTATACTGCTGGAAGATGAAGCCCAGCTTCTCGTTCCGGATGGCCGCCAGCTCACGGCGGTTCATCTTGCCGACGTCGCTGCCGTCCAGCAGATACCGGCCGTGGGTGGGCACATCCAGACAGCCGATGATGTTCATGCAGGTGGATTTGCCGGAGCCGGACTGGCCCACGATGGCCACGAACTCGCCCCGGTCTATCTTCATAGAGATGTGGTCTGCCGCTTTGACGAGGGTGTCACCCATCTGGTAGTATTTGCAGACCTCGTCAAACTCGATCAGGGCGCTCATTCGTCGCCTCCTTCGGCAGACACCATCATGTTGCTGTAGAAGTCGGTCGCGCTGACCGTCGAGGTGTCGTAAGCGATGGTGTCGCCCTCCTGCAGGCCGCTCTTCACCTCGATGTAATCATCGTCGCTGATGCCGGTGGTCACTTTGACGTAGACATAGCCGTCGGGGGCGGTCATGGAGGCCTCGGCGTTGGCGGCGCTGGGCGAATCCTTCGTCACCAGCACATAGCTGCCCCGGACGAGGGCGGCGTTGGGCAGGGCCAGAACGTCCCTGACGCTGGCGGTGGTGATCTTGGCCGAGGCATTCATGCCGGGCAGCAGATCGCCCATCTCGTCGATGCGGACGGTGACGGGGTAGCTGGTGGAGCCGTTGGCAGTGGTGCCGGCCACGAGGATGCTGCTGATGGTGCCCTTATAGGTCTCGCCCGGGACGGCGTCGGCGGTGATCTCCACCTCCTGCCCGACCTTCAGAGAACGAATTTTCAGCTCATCCACGTTGAGCTTCAGTTCCAGATAGCTCATGTCGTAGATGGTGCAGAGGTTCTGCATGGCTGCGTCGTTGGCGCTGAGCTTATCGCCGGCTTTGACCTTTTTGTCCACGATGGTGCCGCTGATGGGCGCATCGATGGTGTAGTGGCTGATGTTCCGCTCTGCGGAAGACATCCGCAGCTCGGCGGAGCGGAGATTGTCGGCGGCGTTCTGGGCCTGCTTGTCCAGATCCTTGCCGGTGATGCGGAGGAGCACGTCGTCCTGACGGACGGTGCTGCCCTCCCTGACGCAAAGCTCGGACACGGTACCGGAGGCAGCGGCCACGACGGTCTCCTCGCGCTGGTAGGCAAAGTGGGCCGAGTTGAGGGAGCTGACGCCGTTCACCTGCGCCACTGCGGCCTGCGCGGTGGTCAGGCTGCCCGTGTTGGGCACCGCGATGGTGACGGTGCAGGTCATGAGGCTGGCGTCACCGGAGGGGTCTGCGCCCGATACCGAGCGGATGGTGCCGTTCAGCACCTCAAAGGTGGTGTCCGGCATGACCTGCGCGGCCTGACCGACGGCGAAGCTCTGGGCCTCGGCGGCGGGGAAATCCACGGCCAGCAGCATCACAGAGGTGTCGCGGACGGTGGCGACGGTCTGACCGGCCTGCACCGCATCGCCAGCGGCCACGGCAAAGGAGCTGACCTCACCGCTGATCTTCGTGCGGACGTTCCGGGCGTCGGCAGCGTCATCGTAGCTGCGCTGGGCCTGAGACACCGAAAGCTGTGCGCTCTCGAGGTCGCCCTCCACATCCGAGCTGTCGATGACGTAGAGGACATCGCCCTTCTGGATGGTGTCGCCCAGCTCGAAGTCGGCGGTGAGCACCGTGCCGGTAACGAGGGACTTGACGGTGTAGGAATCGGCGGCATTGATGGTGCCGCTGCCGTCGTAGACGTTCACGATGTCGCGGCGTCCCAGCGCCTCCTGCACATACGCCATGTCTGCCGATGCACTGCGGCTCCTGCGGGGGATGACCACCACCGCCAGCACCGCCACGGCCACGACCGCCGCGATGCAGCGCTTTTTGTGGGTCCTGATAAAGTGGAGCACCTTATTTTCCCCGCCGGTGTTCTCCTGCGGAGAGGCGTCCTGTGTCTTTTTGTTGAAACCTAGCATGAAAAGCCTGACCTCCTGTGATTTTTTCCTGTAGACCTGTGATAAAGAAGAATGCATTCCTCCTGCGTTCATCGCTCTGCGCCCTTCCCGCCGCACCCGCAAAAATCATCCCACCTGCGAGTTCCTGCTCCGGGTCAGCTGCGCAAATCAATGTCATGATACCATCTTATAAAACGGACTACAAGGAAGATTTCCTGCACGATTTGCAACTTTTTTGAAAATTTTTCCACTGTCCTGAATATCCCGGGAAATAAAGGCTCCCACCCGGGGCAGATCCTCCGGGCGGGAGCCTTGCTGTTTTTTACGTCTGCTTACAGACAGCCGCATGGCAGGCGGAACAGGCTCATCTTGCAGGAAATGAAAAACAGGAAGCTCCCGCCGGGGAACTCCCTGTTGTACATATCGTAGAGGTTACCGCAGTATCCCATAGGTTTTCTCCGCCACCGGCTCGCACCACTCGTTAGAGGTGCCTTCGCCGGGCACTTCCACTGCCAGATGAGAGAACCAGCAATCGGGTGCAGCACCGTGCCAGTGCTTGACCTCCGGGGGAATGTTCACCACATCGCCCGGATGCAGCTCCTGCGGCGCTTTGCCCCATTCCTGATAGTAGCCCCGGCCTGCCACGCAGACAAGGATCTGTCCGCCGCCCTTTGCAGCATGGTGGATGTGCCAGTTGTTCCGGCAGCCCGGCTCAAAGGTGACGTTGTAAATGCCAACTTGTGCGGTGGACAAGGGTGCCAGATAGCTTTTTCCGCTGAAATATTGTGCAAAACCGTCGTTGGATGCACCGATGGGGAACACCATTTCACTCTGGTGCTTTGCCTTGGCATCCTCTGCAGATTCCTCTGCCCAGACTTCCTTTGCCATGCGGAAAGCCGCCCACGCCTTGGGCCAGCCTGCATAAAATGCCGCATGGGTCAGGATCTCTGCAATTTCACGCCGTGTAATGCCGTTGTTTTTTGCTGCCGTCAGGTGATACCGAAACGAGGAGTCCGTCAGTCCCTGCGCCATCAGTGCCACCACCGTCACAAGGCTGCGGTCCCGGAGGGAGAGTTTATCCTCTCGGCTCCACACCTGCCCGAATAGTACCTCATCGTTAAGTTCTGCAAATTTTGGTGCAAATTCGCCCAGAGCATCCCGCCCTGCTGTCTGTTTCACTGCCATTGTTGTACCCCTTCCTTTCCGTGTAAACGCTTAGACCTGCTTTTTCCCGCTGAACACCGGGAAAAAGCTGAATTCTCCGTAGTCAGCAATGTGCTCCATCTGCATGAGTGCAGCCATATCTTCCGGAGTGAGGACAAAATCTACGGCGGCATTCTCTTCCATGTGCTGTGGGTCTGCCGTTTTGGGCAGTGCTACTGCGCCAAGCTGAAGAACATAGCGGACACACAACTGTGCCGCAGATACGCCGTATTTCTTTGCCATCTGTGCAATCACAGGGTTCTTAAGCGCCTCGCCGTGGGCAATGGGCGAATAGGCCTCCACCTGAATGTGCTGCTCTCTGCAGAAATTCAGCAGATCATGATCGGTGTTGCTGATGTGGAGCAAGATTTGGTTCACCATGGGCTGTATCCGGCAATCGGACAGCAGGTTCTCCAAGTCATCCTGCAGAAAATTCGACACTCCGATGACCCGCACCTTGCCAGCCGCCTGCGCATCCTCCAGCGCACGCCAGACGGCTTTGTTCTCTGCAAAGTAGCGTTTGGTGTCCCTGAATTCGTTCCACGGCTGGGGTGCATGGATGATCATCTGGTCCAGATAGTCCAGCCCCATTTTTTCCAGCGTTTCCTCAATAGAGGCGGCTGCAGCCTCATAGGTTTTCAGTTCTGCGGCCACTTTGCTTGCGACAAACAGCTCCTCACGGGAAACGCTGCAGCTACGGATTCCCTCGCCAACGCCCTGCTCATTTTCGTAGGCCTGTGCAGTATCAATGAGACGATACCCCAGCGTAACAGCGGTGCGGACTGTCTGCGCCGCTTTGTCATTGTCAATGCACCATGTGCCAAGCCCCAGTTTGGGGATTTTCGTTCCATTTTCCAGTTTGTAGGTTTCCTGTAAAATCATCTGATTTCCCTCCATTTATACATTTTTTCCCATCTCGTAAGCCTGTGCCATGGCAGGTGTACCGCACACTGCACCCGGCTCGTAAACGCCACATGCTACAAGGACTCCCTTTTCCACGGCACTTTCCACACAGTCTGCATAGCCCCGGAAGCAGGCCAGCGTAGTGTCCGCAGAGGCTTTTTCCTCGTCTGCCATGGTGGTGATGTAGTAGAATTCCTTGTCTTTGACCTCAAGCCATCGTGCCACGGTACGGTCGATCACTGCCTTCAACTGGGCACTGATGGAGTAGAAGTATACCGGGCTTGCCGGCACAATGACATCGGCATCGATCATCCTTTGCAGGATGTCTGCCATATCATCCTTGTGGACGCAGGCTCCGCCGTGGGTGCTGCAGTAGTAGCAGCCGGAACAGGGAGTCACCTTTTTCTCAGCGACCCGAATCTTTTCTGCTTTGTGCCCGGCATCCTGCGCTCCACGCAGAAATTCGTCGCATAGAATATCAGAGTTGCCTCCCTTCCGGGGACTTCCAGACAAAATCAATACCTTCTTGCTCATAGGGACCTCCTTGACAGCGGAGTGCATCCGCATTATGATGTTGATAAAGTTTGATTTTATCATACAACTTAAAGCGCACTTTAAGTCAAGGGCTTTTTGAAAAAACGGAGGTTTCAGATGATCTATACCGTAGGTGAAATGGCACAAAAGCTGGGCGTACCTGCCTCCACCCTGCGCTACTACGACAAAGAAGGGTTACTTCCCTTTGTGGAGCGTTCCTCCGGCGGCATTCGGATGTTCCGGGAAAACGACTTCGAGTGGCTGCAGGTCATCCGCTGCATGAAAAAAGCCGGAATGTCCATCAAGGATATCCGGCAGTATATTGAGCTTTCCATGCAGGGAGACGACACCATTGACACCCGGCTGGAAATGTTCCGGCATCAGCGGGAGGTACTCACCCAGCAGATCCAGCAGTTACAGCATACGCTGGAGACCGTGGAGTATAAATGCTGGTTCTATGAAGCCGCCAAAGCTGCTGGGACAGTGGATGTCCCCGGTGCAATGACCGATGCGGATGTGCCGGAGCAGTTCCGTGCCATCCGACAGGAGCTTCGGGGACAGAAGATGCCGAATATCGAAAGATAAGAAATGCCGTTCCAGTTGCTTTTGGAACGGCATTTCTCTTAATCTTCTAACCCATGGCTCCCGGTTACGTTTTTCAAGTATCCCTCCGGGTCACCGTTCAGAATCAAGTCCGCATAGCCCAACGGATCGTTGTAGATAAGGTAATCCAATTCCGACCTCTGCGCCATAGTCACATCCAGCGCATCCTCAACTCCGGTGCAGTCGATGGAGATCATTCTCCCATCCCGGAGCAGCAGCTCCACACAGCCGGTGTCCATGTTGAAATGACAAGCTCTTTCATCGTACTTCATGTTTGTGTCCTTTCTGCCTTACGGCACCTTTACAGTTGTGACTTTTGTTATACGGTTCTTCTGATAAGGTTTTGGACACACAGCCGTCGGGAAGGAGCCTTCATTTTGCTTTCCGAAGAAAACAAAAAATCCGAACCCTTCTCCTATCGAGAAAAGGTTCGGATTTTCATTGTTTGGTGCGGATAAGAGGACTTGAACCTCCACCGAGTTGCCCCGATTAGAACCTGAATCTAACGCGTCTGCCAATTCCGCCATATCCGCATATTCTGTTTTTGTTCGTGGCCGTTCGGCTCGGAACGATAGTTATTATACCACAGAAAGCTGCAAAGTCAAGCATTTTTTCAAAAAAGTTTTTGCAATCTTTCCTGTATATTTTATCTCACGTCTCTGCGCACAAAAAGCAGACATCCGCCCCGGTGATGCCTGTTGCCGGGGTGGATGCCTGCCCGCTCGCACCGTTTTCTTTTGCAGTTTTTTCCGAATTTTCTCACACGCCCCAGAACAGCCAGAGACTCCCCGCCCCCACAAGGACAGCCGCCAGCGTGAAGGGCACGCCGATGCGCAGAAAGTCGCTGGTGCGGACGCGCTCGCCGTTTTTGCGGAGGATGCCGATGGCCGCAATGTTGGCCGACGCGCCGATGGGGGTCAGGTTGCCGCCCAGCGTCGCGCCGGTGAGCAGGCCAAAATAGAACAGCTCCGGCTCGATGCCTGCGCCGCCGTTCATGAGAGCGGCGACCCCCTGCACCACCGGCAGCATGGCCGCCACATAGGGGATGTTGTCGATGAAAGCCGACAGCCCCACCGACACTGCCACCAGCAGAAGATAGAGCCGCAGCGGCTCGTCTCCGGCGGCGGAGTGGAACAGCCGGGCCGCCGTGTCGATGACGCCCGCCTTGCTCACTCCTTCCAGCAGGATGAAGAGGCTGAACAGGAGCAGCAGGGTGTCGTAGTCCAGTGCCCGGGCCGTCTCGCCCAACGGGGTCAGCGAGCGGCTGCGCCAGCAGGCCCGGGCCACCCCGAAGAGGCAGAGCCCCATACAGACAAGGCCGCTGCGGAGGGTGTAGAGCAAATGCAGCACGCCGCCGGACGGCTCAGGCAGGAAGGACGCCGCGATGAGCAGCCCCACCGTCAGCAGGAGCAGAGCCGTGGGCACATCGTCCTCCACCTCTGTTTCCACCTCCACATGGACGGGCTGGCGCTGGTCGCGGAAGAGCCAGAACAGCACCCCCAGCGAGGCCAGCGCCCCCAGTTCCACGCTCCAGAAGATGCCGGGCCGGCCCTCCATCCAGAAGAAGTCGAAGAAGTTCATCCCCGCAAAGCCGCCCAGCAGGATGCTCGTGGTGTCCCCCACCAGCGTGGCTGCGCCCTGCAAATTGGAGGACACCGCGATGGCGATGAGCACCGGCACCGGCGAGATGCGCAGCCGTCGGGCGATGGCAAGCCCCACCGGGGCCACCATCAGGACAGTGGCCACATTGTCCACGAACGCGCTGATGAACCCCGCCAGCAGGGCCAGCACCGACACGGCCCACCGGACATCCGGCATATGGGCGATCAGCTCCTCGGCCAGCCGGGCGGGCATTTTGCTCTGGATAAAAAGAAAGACCGTGCCCATCATCCCTGCCATCATCAGCAGAACATTGAAGTCCACGGCCCGGGCGGCGTCCGCCAGCGTGAAATCGTACACGCCCAGCTTCCCCAGCAGCAGGAACGTCCCCGCGCCGCCCAGCGCGACCCAAGGACGGTACTGCTGCACCACCAGCATCAAAATATAAAACAGGACGAACAGGATCAGCGCCAGTGTCATTTCGTCTCCTCCGCAGGCTCCAGCGGCTTGGCGTCTTCCTCGATCATCCGATAGCCCACGCCCAGCTCGTTGAGGATGTAGGTGTTGCTGCCCGGGCGGCTGCCCAGCTTTTTGCGGATATTGGCCATATTCACCTGCAGCTTCTTGGTGCTGCTGGCGTCCGTGTCGCCCCAGATGGCCCGGACGATAGCCGCATAGGTCATCACACGCCCGGCGTGCTCGGACAGGAAGGCCACGATGTTGTATTCCGTCTGGGTCAGGCGCACCTCCTGCCCGTCCACGAACACCTTGCGGCGCTCGTAGTTGATGGTGAGGCCCTGTGCGCTGAACACCCCGCCGGGCAGACTGCCGCCGCCATAGCGGTTCACCCGCAGCGCAGCCCGCACCCGGGCCAGCAGCTCACCGGTGCCGAAGGGCTTGGTGATGTAGTCGTTGGCACCGAGGTCAAGGGCCTCGATCTTATCCCGCTCGGTGGTACGGGCCGACAGCACGATGATGGGGGTCAGATACTTCTGACGGATGGAGCGGATGGCGTCCAGACCATCCCGGTCGGGCAGGCCAAGGTCAAGGATGACGAGGTCGGGGTTGTAGGAGATGAACATGGTCATGCCCATCATGCAGGTCTGGGCCACCAGCGCCTGATAGCCGTTGGTCTCCAGCAGGGTCTGAATGAAGCTGCAGATGTTCGCCTCATCCTCGATGATAAGTACCTTGAATTTATTATTGCTCATCCTCTGTTTCCTCCGTATCCACTTCTTCCGTTTCCAGCCAGAACCGGATGGTCGTGCCCTCACCGGGCGTGCTCTCGGCTTTGATCTCGCCGCCATGGGCCTTGATGATGGCCGCACACACCGACAGCCCGATGCCCATGCCGTGCTTGCCGCTCGACGAGGTATCCTGCGCCAGCGTCGTGCCGCTGAAAAGCCTCTTCAACTGTTCTTTCGGGATGCCGCAGCCGTTGTCGATGACCTCGAACACCGCCCGCCGCCCCAGCGTGAACACCCGCAGCGTCAGGTTGGTCATCCCCTCTGCGTGGAGCACGGCATTTTCCAGCAGATTGGTCAGCACCTGCTGGATGAGCATGGAATCCATCGGGATGACGATGAAGTCATCCGGCAGTTTCACCTCCACCGGCACGCCGGGGTGGAGCTTCTGGAACCGCACCAGTACGGTATCCACCAGCTCTTCCAGCACCGTGGGGGTCTTCTGGATGGCGACGCCGTCGGCGTCGATGCGGGTGACGGAGAGCAGGTTCTCCACCATCCGGTTGAGCCACTGGGCGTCGGCGCATGCCTCGGAGAGGAGCTTGACCTTCTGCTCCCGGCCCAGCGAGTCGTAGTTGTCGATGACGGTCGAGCAGGCCCCGTAGATGGACGTCAGCGGGGTGCGCAGGTCGTGGGAGACTGCCCGCAGGAGGTTAGCCCGCATCTTTTCGGTCTCGCTCTCCATCCGCAGCTGCTCCTGCTTTTTGATGCGGGTGGTGAGGGTGCTGGTCATGAAGGACACCACCAGCATCACCACGCCCGAAAAGATGTTCTCCGGGATGGTGAAGTTGAAGGCAAAATAGGGCGTTCGGAACGCAAAGTTGACCGCCAGCACGCTGGTGATGGAGGCTGCAACGCCCCACCAGTAGCCGTCGGTGTACATCGAGACGAAGAACACCGCCAGCAGGAACACCATCGAGGCCACGCCGTCGATGCGTCCGCTGATGAACTGGATGAGCGTCATGCAGGCGAATGCACCGATGAGCGCCGCCAGAAACACCCAAATATCCCGCTTGCGGAGCATCTTCTTCATCGTTGTCCCCTCCCGATCTATATTCGGTCTTACCATAAAATTATACCACAAATATATTAAAGATACAGCAAAGGGTGGCTGTTTTCTGCCCCCGGAATTGACAAACTCCGGGCCGGAGTACATAATAAAGTCATCCGCTGCAGAAAAGGAGTAGAACGTATATGCTGTATTTTGAAAATGATTACTGCGAGGGCGCGCATCCGGCCATCCTCCAGAAGCTGACCGAGACCAACTTCGAGAAGGTGTCCGGCTACGGCACCGACCCCTACTGTGCCAGCGCAAAGGAGAAGATCCGCGCCGCCTGCGCCTGCCCCGAGGCAGATGTGTCCTTCATCTCGGGCGGCACCCAGACCAACGCCATCGTCATTGCCTCCCTGCTCCACCGCTGGGAGGGCGTGCTCGCCGCCGCCACCGGCCATGTGGCCGGGCATGAGGCCGGTGCCATCGAGTTCACCGGCCACAAGGTCATCGGCCTGCCCCAGAAGAACGGCAAGCTGGACGCCGCCGATGTGGAGGACTTCTGCAAGACCTTCTACGCCGACGCGAACCACGACCACATGGTCTTCCCCGGCATGGTCTACATCTCTCACCCCTCCGAATACGGCACGCTGTACACGAAGGCCGAGCTGGAAGCCCTGTCCGCCGTCTGCCATGCCTACCATATGCCCCTCTTCGTGGACGGCGCACGTCTGGGCTACGCACTGGCCAGCGAGGGCACCGACGTGACGCTGGCCGACCTCGCCAAGCTGACCGATGTGTTCTACATCGGCGGCACCAAGGTGGGCGCACTCTGCGGCGAGGCCGTGGTCTTCCCCCACGGCGCACCGGCCCACTTCATGACGATGGTAAAGCAGCAGGGCGCTCTGCTGGCCAAGGGCCGCCTCATGGGCATCCAGTTCGACGTCCTCTTTACCGACGACCTCTACACCCGCATCAGCCGCAACGCCATCGAGACGGCCAATGCCCTCAAGAAGGGCCTCGCCGCAAAGGGCTACCGCTTCTTCATGGACTCCCCCACCAACCAGATCTTCGTCGTGCTGGAAAACGCACAGCTGGCCGCGCTGGAGAGCAAGGCCAAGTTCGGCTTCTGGGAGAAGTTCGACGACACCCACACCGTCGTCCGCATCGCCACCAGCTGGGCCACCCGGATGGAAGAAGTCGAGGAGCTTATCGCTCTGATGTAAGGAAGGAACTCTCTATGGGCTTTTTTGACAGGCTCTTCGGCAGCAGGGCAGAGGCGGCGGAAGCGACGCGGTTCTCCGGCGAAAAGATGGTCGTCAAAGCGCCCATCGACGGCATCGTCCTCCCGCTGGAGCAGCTGCCCGACGAGACCTTCGCTGCGGCCATCCTCGGCCCCGGCTGCGGCATCGAGCCGACCGGTGACACGGTCTTTGCTCCCTTCGACGGCAGAGTCGTCTCAGTGGCCTCCACCCTCCATGCCATCGGGCTGGAAAGCGATGAGGGCATCGAGCTGCTCATCCACATCGGGATGGACACCATCACCCTCCGGGGCAGCGGCTTCACCCTCCTCGTCCAAGAGGGCCAGACCGTCAGGGCGGGCACGCCCCTGCTGCGGGTAGACCTCGACGTCATCCGCGCTGCCGGGCTTTCCACCGAGAGCGCCGTCATCGTGACCAACGCCGACGACCTACCGGCACTCCATCTCACCGCAGGCGGCATCGTCTCCACCGGCACGCCGCTGTTCAAATTCGAGTAAGATACAAAAAAGACATCTGCCGCCGGCAGATGTCTTTTTCGTTATGCTCATGCTTTTTCGGGCTTATACTGCAGGACCCGCTCGGAGACGAGGCCGTTGAAGAACTGGATGAAGGGTCCGAGGCAGAACGCGCAGATGAGGGTGCCCAGACCCACAAGACCGCCCAGGAGCCAGCAGAGCAGGGCGCAGAAGGCGTCGGTGAAGACGCGGCAGCCGAAGTACTGGAAGTGCGTGTAGTCCCGCAGACCCAGCGAGAGGTAATCGTAGGGCGCGATACCGAGGTCAGCCGTCTGGTAGAGAGACGCGCCCAGCGCCGTCACAAGGACGGCCAGCACTACCCACACCAGCTGTTCCGGCAGGGACGCTGCCGGGCCGAAGGCCGCGGCAATGGGGTCGTAGAAGAAGGTTATGATGAACCCCATACCGATGCCGTTGACGAAGGTGCCAAGGCCAATGTACTTGCGCCCGAACCAGAATTCCAGCGCAAAGAAGAGGATGTTGGTGGCGACGTTCTGCACGCCCAGCGAGATGCCCAGCAGCTCGGCGAGGCGCATATTCAGCGCGCTGATGGAGTCGTTGCCGAGATGGGACTGTTTGAAGAGGGCGATGCCCAGACCAATAATGACAATGCCCACCACCATGCCCACGATGCGGCGGGTGGTCGGCTTTTGAGTGGTCGAAATGCTCATGAAACGGCCTCCTGATTTATTTTTCTCTATTATAACGCTGCAGGAGGGTCGGCGCAATCAATATTGCACAATTATCTGTTTCCTTGTGGAAAACTCATTGTCTCAAATCTTCTTCCAGCCGGGCCTTGTCCAGCCCCTCGCCGATGACGATGAGCACCTGCTGTCCCTGCGGGATGGGTGCAGCCGTCAGACCGGCTGCGGTGGCGTTCAGCTCATACCACTGGCCGCCGTCCTCCACAAAGCCCTTCACCCGGAGGACCCTGCCGCAGGCGGCATCGCCAAAGAGGGAGGGGATATTCCGTTCCAGACGGGCACGGGACAGGCCCAGTTCGAGGAAGTAGGCCGAGGCAAAGGCGTCGTGCTCCTCAAAATGGAGCTTTTCGCAGCTGGCCTGCCGGTAGCCACACCCCGCGATGCGGGCCATCTCCGCCCCGGTCAGTTCGGCCCAGTCCTTTGCAAGGATCTCCTCCGGCGCGAACTTCCGGGAGCACTTGCAGGCCTCCAGCGCACGGGCCAGATGGGCCTTTGCTCCCTCCTTCTGCCCGTCCGTGGCCAGCTGGCAGCGGCTCAGCAGGACCTTGCCCGCCCATGCGCTCTCGGAGGCGAGGATATATTCCGCCTGCGGCGAGAGGGTCTCAGGCAGCAGAGCGTCCACGATGGCGATGACATTCCCCAGCTGATACCAGCGGTCCAGCGGCTCGTCCCGCAGCACGTCGAAGAACTCGTCCACGTCGAAGATGCCGCTGGGTTCCACGATGACCCGCTCAAAGCCCCGCATAGCCATGGAGATGAGCTTCGTCCGCATCCGGCGCTGATGGGTGTCGCAGTCGCAGCCGCCGCTGATGGTCTCGACCTCGACCCCCACCGCCTCCAGATCCTGAAGCAGCATGGCGTCCACATTCACCGCGCCGAAGTCGTTTTCCAGCACGCAGACCCGGACGCCCTGCCCGGCCCACCACGCTGCATATCTGCGCAGGAAGGTGGTCTTTCCTGCCCCGAGAAATCCCGTGATCAAATCTACCTGTACCATATTCCGTCCCTCCGTCGGTTTCTTTTTCCGCTGTCAGTATAAGCGAACGAGGCCGGATTGTCAAACAGAGGAAAAGGCCCTTTCCCGCCGTGGAAAAGGGCCTTTTTTGCCGCAATGCTCCGATGTTACAGAAATTCGACGCTGCCGTCCTCGATGTGATACATCGCACCGACGACCCGCAGGCCTGTTTCCTCCTCGATGTTATGGATGCACAGGCTCTTTTCGATCTCCTGCACACTGTGCCGGACGTTGAGGCAGCTGGCCTTGTAGGGGTCGGTCTCCTCTCCGATGGCCTTCTTGATCTCGTCCGTGATGTAGCGGATATAGCCGGACGACTCGTGGTGGATGGCCGCATCCACCGCGCCGCAGTGGGTATGGCCCAGCACCACCACCAGCCGACAGCCCAGATGACCTGCCGCGTACTCGATGCTGCCCAGCTGGTGGTCATCGATGACATTGCCCGCCAGCCGGATGACGAACAGCTCCCCGATGCCTGCCGAGAAAATGTTCTCCGGGATGACCCGGGAGTCCGAGCAGGTGACGATGATGGCGTAGGGTGACTGGCCCTTGGCCCATGTGGACATCCGGATGCGGCGGGAAATATCGCCGCTCCCGTTTTCCGCGTTCAGGTATTTCAGGTTGCCCGCTGCCAGCTTGTAGATGGCATCGGCCGCGGTGCAGACAAAGTTCTCACGCATTGCAGCAGCCTCCTTGGGAAAAAGTGGTAAAAAGTATCCTGCAAAAATGCCCGGCCGTCCAACAAAGGGCAGCCGGGCGGAAATTCAGTTGATCAGAAGTGGATGACGCCGAGGATCAGACCAGCGACGAGGCAGATGATGGAAACACCCCACTGCCAGCCGAAGCAGTACTTGATGTGGTCCTTGATCTCGACACCGGCCAGACCGATGCCCAGATAGGTAGCGGGAGCCACCGGGCTGATGAAGGTAGCGCAGTTGCGGCAGACGACCATTGCGATGGCGATGTGAGCCGGGTTGACGCCGAACTGGTTGCCAACACTGATCAGGACGGGCAGCAGGCCGTAGAAGTAGGAGTCGGTATCGAACAGCAGAGCCAGAGGCACGCTCAGGACGCCGATGATGATGGGCAGGAAACGGCCCATAGAGGCGGGGATGACGCTGGCCATCATGATGGCCATTTTCTCCATGATGCCGCTCTTGCTCAGGACACCGAGGAAGACGCCGGCACACAGAATGGTGGAGGCCATGGTCAGGCCGGAAGCCGCATGGCTCTTGATGATGGAGTTCTGCAGCTTCTTGCCGCGGTAGTTGACCAGAATGCCCAGAGCGCAGCCGACCATGAAGACGTAGTAAGAGGGGAAGATGTCCAGAACCAGCACGATGATGACGGCCAGAGTCAGGATAACATTGAAGATGAAGTTCTTCGGGCGAGCCAGCTCATTGTTCTTCTCTTCGCTATCCGAATCATCATACTTGCCGACATCCTCTACGGCAGCATCGCCCAGCTTGGCAATGCGCTTCTTCTCCTGCAGGCCCCAGAAGATGGCAGTGCCGACAGCCAGAACCAGGCCGACGATCTGCATCGGAAGGATCTGACTCCACAGGTCATTGGACTCAACGCCCAGAACGCTGGCGGCACGCATGGTCGGGCCGCCCCAGGGCAACAGGTTCATGACACCCATCGACGTAACGCAGATCAGCAGCAGGGTCTCACGGCGCATATGCAGGCGCTTGTAGACGGGCAGCATGGCAGGGATGGTGATGAGGAAGGTGGAAGCGCCGCCGCCGTCCAGATGGCCGATGATGGCGATGAGGCAGGTCATCAGGGTAACGCCGATCACATTGTTGCCGACCTTCTTCATCAGCGCGCCGATGATCTTGTCGAACATGCCCGCATCGGTCATGACGCCGAAGAACAGGACGGAGAAGATGAACAGGATTGCCGTACCGTGGACGCCCTTGACGCCCTCCTTGATAAAGCCGGCCATCTCATCCAGCGTGAAAGCACCGGTCGCCACCAGAATGGCTGCGGTGATGGTCGAGACACTGACGAATGCCAGTGCAGGGACCGTGACATTGCGCAGCAGCAGGACGATGACCGCAATCACCGTTGCAAAGCCGAGCAGAGCGAGAATCGTATCACTCATGGGTTTGTACTTCCTTTCCTTTTTCTTTTGTATACTGGGGATGCATTCTGTTTTGTCATCCAGAATCATTCCCGTTCGTTATGGTTTCAGTATACCGGCCCAAACTTAAACGCCAAAGCGCCTTGCGTTACGGTTTGTTAAGGAATCTCTTAATATCCTGTAAGATTCCGTATGGAAGGTTGGATACAATAAAACCGGAGCTGCGCAAAAAAAAACAAAAAACAACAAGCCCCGGGGTGTTTTCCACTCCGGGGCCTGTTGTCATCTTTATTTATGGGACCTATGCCGCCTTGCGGCGGTCCTCACATGGGGAAGCGGGAATTACTTGCTTGCAGTCTTTTCGACCGCATCGTTGACGATGACGACCAGAATGTACTTGCCGTCACTAGTCTTGGCAGTACCCAGCTTGCCGGTATCAGCAAACTCCGTAAAGGTAGGGGCCCAAGCAGTGAGCAGAGCGTCCTTCGCAATGGCAGCCTGCAGGCTTGCGTCCTTCGTGGCATTCTCGGTCTTGACCAGAGCAACCTGAACCTTCTTGCCGTCGTTTTCCTTATCGGCAGCGGTAGCGCCAGTGCCGGTGAACAGGCCCAGAGCCTTCTTAACTGCATCAGGGATGTTGCTGATGTTGTAATCCTTGATGACCCTGCCGGTGGCCTTGCTAACAGCATTATCCAGAGTGATCTTGTTGGCATCATCATCCTTCAAAGCAGCGTTAGCGGGTGCGTTGACAATAGCCTCGATAGCCTTCAGGGTCTCCTTAGCAGTCTTATCCACGCCATCATCCTGCTCGACCTTGACGCCCATCTTGGTCAGAGAGTCAGCGATGTCCTTGCTCTTGACGCTAGCGCCGCAGCCAGTCAGAACGGACAGTGCCAGAACGCCGGCGAGGGCGACGGCCAGAAACTTCTTTGCCATTTTCATGATTTTTGCCTCCATAATTATGAATGATCTTACAGGCAGGCTGTCCAGTTCTGGTCGTCGGCCTGTTGGCTTTATTTTTCCCTCCCCCATTAGATTTGTCAATATATTTCTTACATTTTTATCATATTGTCGAATTATGAAGGATGCCTCTGTGCATATTCCACAAATTTACGAAAAACAGCTGCTGTTTACTCTTTCCGGCTGCTCCGTATCTGGGCCAGCAGGGTAGACGCCGACACGGGCTTGACGATATAGCCGTCGATGACGCCGTGGCTGCGGGCGTCCACGATCTCCCGGGTAGGCGAGTTGGTCATGACGATGCGGGTCATGCCGGGGTAGCGGCCCCGGATGGCCATGCAGAAGTCCACGCCGCTGCTGCCGGCAAGGCTCTCGTCGATGGCGAGGACGTCGAAAGGCTGCTGCTCCAGCAGCTGGCGCAGCTCGCCCCGGCGGGAACAGGTGGACACACTCAGGCCCAAGGCGCTGAGGTCTTTGTCCAGCAGGTCGAGGACCTTGTTGTTGTCGTCCGCCGCAAGGATGCGCAGCTTGCTGTCCACGCCCCACTGCAGCTGTTCCCGCTCCTGCTGCTGCTCCAGCACCGGCAGGTAGACGTAGAAGGTGGTGCCCCTGCCGATGGTGCTCTCCGCCCGGATGCGGCCCCGGTGGGTGCGGATGATCTGGTCCGCCAGAGCAAGGCCGAGGCCGGTGCCTTCGCCGGTCTTTTTTGTGGTGAAGAAGGGCTCGAAGATGTGCTGCATCGTCTCCTTGTCCATGCCGCAGCCGGTGTCGGTGACACTGAGGCAAACGTAGTTGGGCCACTCTTCCGAGATCTTTTCTTCCGGGAAGAGGGCCTCAAGCTCCCTGCGCGGCACGACACTGCCCCGGATGGTCAGCCTTCCGCCCTCGGCACCGATGGCGTGGATGGCGTTGATGCTGATGTTCAGCAGCACCTGCTGCAGCTGGGTCGCATTTCCCAGCACACACTCGCCGGTCAGCTCATTTTCCTCCTTCAACTCCACGTTCTTCGGGCAGTTGGTCTCCACCAGCTTCCGGGTCCGATGGAGCAGTCCCTCCACCGACACGGCGTCGTAGACCGTCTCCACATTTTTCCGGCTCATGGAGGAGATCTGTTTCACGACCTCCTGCGCCTTCTGGGCTGCCTCGCTGATCTCCATTGCGTTGTCGTAGATCTCGCTGCCCGGGTCGGCGTCGGCCATGATGAGGTCGGCGTAGCCGGTGATGGGGGTCAGGAAGTTGTTGAACTCGTGGGCGATGCCGCCGGTAAGGGTGCCCATCATCTGCAGCCGCTGCCCATGGGCCAGCGATTCCTCGCTGCGGTGCAGCTCCTCGAGGGTCTGGTTCAGGGTCTTCAGGTCGCCGATCTCGGTGGCGCTCCGGCGGTCACGCTCCTGCAGACGGAACATCTGGAACATGAAGAGCACCAGCACCAGTGCCACGCCGCCAAAGATGAACACCACCTTCACGAAGCTCTGCTGTACCGGCTCATAGAGGTCGTCATAATCCACCACGGCGCTGACGATCCAGAAGCTGTCCCCCACCTTCAGATGGCGGAAGGCGCTTATTTTATGCACCCGGGGCAGGCTCGGGTCGGTCCACCAGTAGGAGTAGTAATCCAGCGTGCCGGCTTCCTCCTCCTGCTGGGCACGCAGCAGCTCGCTCAGGCTGCTCAGGTCCAGCGTCCGGTCCTTATTATAGATGCGCTGGCGGCCCTCCACGACCTTGATGCCCCACTGGACGGCCTCGGGGTGCATGACCACAAGATTGTCGTCGTTCTTTATCATGATGTAACCGTTGGTGCCGACGTGGATCTCCGAGATGAGCTGCTGGTACATGACCGTAGCGTCCACCACGAGGCAGACGGTCTTCTCCCCCGCCTGTTTTTTCATCACAAGATAGTGTTCATCCCCGCTGTGGTACTGCCAGTAGGAGATCTTCTCTGTCCGGGTGATAAGGACATCACAGACCGCGCTGAGTTCATAGCAGCTGTAGACGACCTCGCCGTTGCTGTTTTCCAGCCAGACGTCCCGGATGGTGTCGCTCCGGGCCACGGTGGGGCGGAGACCTGCATCCGCCGCCACCTTTTCGGCGATGGAGTCCAGTCGGTCAGCGTATTCCTCCAGCAGGACGCGGATGCTGTCGGCGGTGCTCTGCACCACCAGCTCCATCTGCCGCGTCTGGCTGGTCATCAGGGCGGTGCGGTAGTCCTGCCACACCGCCCCCACCACAAGGGCCAGCGCGGCCACCGTCACGATGCCGATGGCCAGCGGCGCCCACAGGGCGCGCAGGGTCTGGAGCCATGTCTTTTTCGGGGCAGTTTTCTCCTTCATTTCATATCCTCCTTTGGGGCGGTCTTGCTCTTCCTGTCTAAAAATGTTATAATTTTATCTATGTAAGCGTAAGCAGAATCAACCGTTCCGGTCAGAAAAGTACAGGGAGTTATCATGTCGTATCATGTTCTTATTGTAGACGATGATCCAGCAATTTGCAAACTTTTATCGAAAGTTATGATCAGCAACGAGATGGACCCTCTCGTCGTCAACAGCGGCGCGGCTGCGCTGGACGTCATTGCGCGGCAGAGCGGCACGCTGGATATGATCCTGATGGACATCACGCTGGGAGACATGGAGGGCTTCGACGTTATTCAGACCATCCGGCGCAACGGCGTCACCACGCCGGTCATCATCATCAGTGGCCGCAACGAGGATTATGATTTCATGTACGGCCTGTCTCTGGGCGCAGACGACTATGTGACCAAGCCCTTCCGCCCCCAGATCTTAGGCGCGAAGGTCAAAGCCCTTATCCGCCGCAGCAAGAGCTTCTCACAGGAGAACAGCCAGCAGATCAGCTGCGGCCCCTTCCTCTGCGACACCACCACCATGCGCTTTTACAAAAACAACGTGGAGCTGAATCTTTCGGAGAAGGAGCGCAGCCTGCTTCTCCTCTTTGTCCGCCACCCGCAGCAGGTGTTCACCAAGGACATGATCTACGAGCAGATCTGGGGCAACCTCATCGCTGTGGACGACAACGCCATCATGGTCTACATCAACCGTCTGCGCAGCAAGATCGAGGACAACGCCCGCACCCCCCAGCACATCATCACCATCCGGGGCGTGGGCTACCGGTTCGTGCCGTAAGAACATCCTTTTTTCAAAAAACAAAAAGAAGAGCAGCCAGCTGCGCGCGGTGCAGCTGGCTGCTCTTTGGTTTTATGCCGGTATAAAACACAAAACCTTGAAAAAGGAGAATCGCATGAAGTTTGTGTGCGTATCCAGACGCAAAAACGGGGATGAGAAGAGCGAAGGAATATCCGTGAATCCATTCCGAAGCGTGGTTGGCAAGCCACAAACCCGTTTTTACGCCATATCACTCAATCTTCGCGGAAAGAGAAAGGCTTGACTTCGCGGACGACATCCATGACGGTGCCGTCGCGGGCTTCGATGATGCCCACGATGCGGTCGCCGAACTGGACCTTCTCCGGCTCGCCGACGATGGAGTAGGCGATATCACGCAGCTCCTCAATTGTCTTCAGGGGGACGCAGTCGGCGTCCTGCAGGGCCTTCAACAGGTCGGGGCGCTTGGGGTTGACGGCCACGCCGTAGTCGGTGACGACAATGTCAACGCTCTCGCCCGGGGTAGTGACGGTGGTCACGTCGGTGCAGATGGCCGGGATGCGGCCCTGCAGCAGAGGAGCGATGACGATGGTGCACTTTGCACCCTGTGCGGTATCGGGATGGCCGCCCTGTGCGCCGGTGATGATGCCATCCGAACCGACGACGACGTTGCAGTTGAAGTGGGTATCAACCTCCAGAGAGGCCAGAATGACGTAATCCAGCTTGTTGACGAACGCGCCCTTGTTCATCGGGCTTGCGTACTCGCCAGCAGAGATGGGGAAGTGGTTGGGGTTGGTGCGGACATTGTTGACCGCGTCGAGGTCAAAGTCCTGCGTATCCACCAGCTTGCGGGCCAGACCGCGGTCCAGCAGCTCGCACATGGGCTTGGTCAGGCCGCCGACACCCAGACCCATATGGATGTTCTTCTCCTCCATGATCTTGGACAGAGAGATGGTGGAGGCGATGGATGCACCGCCGACACCGGTCTGATAAGAGAAGCCGTCCTTGAAGTAGGGGGTGTTTGCAACGACCTGAGTGCAGTACTCGGCCATCAGGATCTTGCGCTGGTCGGTGGTGGGCTTTGCAGCGCCGGTAGCGATCTTCTCGGGGATGCCAATCTGGTCCACGACGCAGACGTAATCCACCTTGGTCTGGTTGATCTCAGCGGGATAGTTGGGGTAATCCACGAGGCAGTCGGTGACAGCGACGACATAGTCAGCCATCTCAGCGTCCACGTAAGCATAGCTCAGGACGCCGCAGTTGGTCTTACCGCCCATACCGGAGCAGTTGCCGTACTCGTCACAGGAGGGGGCGCCGATGAAGGCGATGTCCACATGGGTCTCGCCGGTCTCAATGGCGCGGACACGGCCGCCGTGGCTGCGCATGGTGGCCAGCCCCTTCAGCTTGCCGTGGGAGATGGCATCGCCGATCTTACCGCGGACGCCGGAGGACTCGATGTTGACGATGGTGCCGTCCTCGATCATGGGGACGAGGGCGTCATGGGCCTTGCCCAGAGAGCTTGCGCTCAGGGTGATGTTCTTGAAGCCCATCTTGTGGATCTCCTCCATCACCATGCAGACCACGAGGTCGCCCTCGCGGAAGTGGTGGTGGAAGGAGACAGTCATGCCGTCATGGGCGTTGCACTTGACGAGGGCCTCGTGGATGTCCTTGACCATCTTATCGTGGTCGTTGCGCATCACGGGGGTGACTTTCGGGCTGGCCTTCTGGAAAGCCTTGCCGTCTTTATAGTTGTTGCCCTGAAAGACCTCTTTGCCGGTGCGCTCGAGGATCTCTTCGGGAATTTCTCTGCCTACTGCGTTCAACATAATCACAAATCCCCCTTATACACGCCGGATGCCTTGGCCAGATCGATGGTGCGCTTTGCACCGTCGTAGAAGGCGATGTCGATCATCTTGCCATCGACGGTGAAGACGCCGATGCCCAGTGCCTTCTTGCTGTCGATTTCCTTGACGACCTTCTCGGCGAAGATGATGTCCTTCTGGGTGGGAGTAAAGATCTCGTGGACGATGGGGATCTGACGGGGGTTGATGATGGATTTGCCATCGAAGCCCATCAGGTGGATGTTCTCCACGTCCTTGCGGAAGCCATCCATATCCTCCAGGTCGGTGTAGACGGTGTCGAAGCACTGCACACCGGCGGCGCGGGCGGCAATGATCATCTGCTGGCGGGCACCCATCAGCTCGATGCCGGTGCCGGTGATGTGGGTCTGCAGATCCTTGGTGTAGTCGCCGCCGGACAGTGCGATGCCGAACAGGCGCTCGTCAGACTCGCAGATCTCCAGAGCGTTCATGACGCCGCGGGCAGACTCCAGAGCAGCGATGATGAGGACTTCGCCCTCGGGGCGGCCGTAGGTCTTCTCGTCCTCGGCGATGGCAGCAGCCACGCGGCGGACGTCCTCGGCGTGCTCGGTCTTGGGGATGCGGATGGAGTCGCAGCCGCCGGCCACGCAGGCGCGGATGTCTTCCCGCCAGTAGGGGGTGTCCAGACCGTTGATGCGGACGACCCGCTCGGCGCCGCGGTAATCCACGGTCTTCAGGGCGTGGTACAGGCTGAAGCGGGCGACATCCTTCTGGTTCTCAGCGACAGCGTCCTCGAGGTCCAGCATCAGGGAGTCGGCCTTATAGATGTAGGGGTCCTTGATCAGACCGGGCTTCTGCGCATTGAGGAACATCATCGTGCGGCGCAGGCGCTTCTTGTTCGGATTATTCATCGAATGGCACCTCCCCAAGGCAGATCCTCATACTGGTCAACAGAGCGATAAACAGCGCCCTCGATGCGGGCCTTCAGGGTGCAGTCCAGTGCGCCCTTGTCCACGATGGTGATGCGGACATTATCGATGTCCAGATTCTTCAGGGTCTCCAGCGCGACCTTGCGCAGCTGGTTGCCATACTGGTGGATGACGGAGCTTTCGAGGGAGAAATCGATCTTGCCCTCGCCCGGCTCCACGGTCACCATGCAGTCGCTGGATTCCAGAGTACCAGCCGTGGCTGCTTTCTTGATCTCCATGCTTTTTTCCTCCTTGGCAGGTGGTTTCTTCATTCATTATACCGTTCTTGCGGGACGGCGCTCTTCCGCACCGCTCCTGATGGTTCTATCATAATCGGACAATCTTACAAAAGGCATAGCTTCCGTCTTAATATTCGTTAAGAATCGCCAAAAATTTCTCTTGTACACAAGATTTATTCCATTTGATCATGGAAGCCTTGCATTTTCTCTTCCGCTTCACCCGTTTTCCTGTACGGAATGTCATCCGATCGGGTAGTGCAAAACAGGCAAAACCACTGGCTGTGCGTTTTGCCTGCTGCGGAAAAATCCTTTTTTACACGGGGCTGAAGCCCTTACCGATGATCTCGCTGGAATTTTCTATCATGATAAAGGCCGTCGGCTCCTGCTGGCGGATAAAGTTGCGCAGGCGGATGGCCTGACTGCGCCGCATGGTGGTCATGATGACCGTCTTGTGGGCGTCAGAGTACGCGCCGCGCGCTTCAAAGGTGGTCGCGCTTCGGTTCAAATCGTGGATGATGAAGTTGCAGATGGCCTGCGGGTGCTCACACACGATGTTGAAGCACTTGCAGAGGTTCATATTTTCGATGACGTTATCCACCACCATCGACTTGGCCACCAGACCCATGATGGAGAACAGACCGGTGGAGGGGCCGTACATTGCAAACGAGAGTCCCACAGCCGCCACATCCGCTGCCATCAGGGCAGAACCGATGTTCATGCTGGTGTACTTTTTCAGAATCATGGCGATGACATCCGTGCCGCCCGAGGATGCGCCGATGTTGAACAGCATCGCCGAACCGACAGCCGGGAGCATAATGGCAAATACCAGCTCCAGCATAGGCTGGTCGGTCAGAGTACCGTGCATCGGCACCAGAGCGTCCAGTGCCTGCAAGCTCACCGACATAACGATGGTCGCATAAACGGTGCGGATGCCGACGCTCTTGCCCAGAAAGATGAAGCCCAGCACCAGCAGCGCGTAGTTGGCAACGGTGGTGAAGGTACTTGCCGAGCAGTGGAGCAGCTGGCTGAACACGGTGGAAAAGCCGGTCACGCCGCCGAAGGCAAAGTGGTTTGGGAATTTGAAAAAGTAGATGCCGATGACCATGATCCAAATGCTGACCGTGATGAGACCATACTCAGCCAGCGTCCGGATCCAGGGATTTTTGATTTCCTTTATTGTTGACGCCATAGTCTGATTTTTTGCCGCCTTCCAGTTCACATGGGGCCGAGGTTGATCGCCTGTGCGATCATCAGCAGCACAGAACCGACGGCCAGCCAGATGAGGAACAGCTTCCACATGAACTTCATCCAACGGTCATAGGGAATGTTCACAGCGCTGATAATACCCATCAGAGCGGTGGAAGTGGGCAGGACGTAGTTGCAGAAGCCGTCGCCGAAGTTGAAGGAAAGAATTGCGGTCTGACGGGTAACGCCCACGAGGTCGGCCAGAGGTGCCAGAATGGGGATGACAGCTGCGGCCTGACCGCTGCCGGAAGTCAGGAAGACGTTGATAATGGTGTTTGCCAGCAGCATGGCGGGTCCGAGCAGGATGGTGGGGACGAAGTTCAGGCCGTTTGCCAGTGCGTGGACAACGGTATCGGTGATGTGACCGGCGTTCATGATGCTGCTGATCGCCTGTGCCATGCCGATGATGAAGGCAGCGCCCAGCATCTTCTTGCAGCCCTCAAGGAACTCTTTGGAAATCGCGGAGGGGCCAAAGCCGCCCAGCACGCCTTCGATGACAGCCAGTGCGAGGAAGACAGATGCAGTCTCAGCCATATCCCAGTCGAGCTTGATGCCGCCGTAGACGATGAGGATAAGGGATGCGAAGAAGACCAGCATGATGAGGATCTTGCGGGCGTCCAGCTTGCCGAAGGAGTCGAGGTCAGCAGCATTGCGGAACTCGCTGGTCTTGTCGATCTCGTACATGGGGCTGAGTTCGGGATGCTTCTGGATCTTCAGCGCGTAGCGGATGAGGTAGATGTTCGTGATAACATAGAACACAGCAAAGCAGATAAAGCGGTATCCCACGCCGGAATACAGCGGCAGACCGGCAATTTTCTGAGCCACGATGGTGGTGTTGATGTTCAGAGGGCCAGTGGAGAAACCGATGGCGCCGCCCAGCAGGATGATGGATGCACCGGTGATGGAGTCCAGACCCATCGCAAAAGCCATCATGACCATGATCGGTGCAAAGGCAATGAACAGGTTGACGCCCTGCGTGGTGCAGATGAGTCCGAACACCAGCGTCAGGATAGGCAGGAACAGATAGACGCGGGTGGAGAAGATCTTTGCCATCTTGGCAACCACGGCGTGGAGCGCGCCGGTCTTGGTCAGGATGTGGAAGGCACCGCCTGCGAACATGATGACCAGCATCAGATCAATGCGCTTGATGAAAGCTTTGACGATGTACAGAGGAATTTCGAGCGGGTTGACGGGAGTCTTATCAATGTAGTTGAAATCGTTGGGGTCGATGACCTTAATGCCTGCTTCGTTCTCGAAGCGGGTGTAGGAGCCTGCCGGGATGATCCAGGTCAGCAGGACCGCAAACAGGATGATGATGCCGATGATGACGAAGGTATGCGGCATCTTGAATTGTTTCTTTTTCGTTTCCATAATTTTCTCCTCTCTTTTGACGCGCCAAAGCGTCAGCTCTGGCCGTGCAGTTCTTTGGCCAGATTCTCATGGAACTCCTTCTTGATGGCTTCCAGCTTTTCCGGGTTCTCAATGAGCTGTGCGCCCGTCAGAGCCAGAATCTTTGCGCCGTAGACCACCGCATTGTGGGCCGCTTCGGTCTTGCCGGCATCCAGATACTCCTGCGAGTGAGCTGCTGCACCCTCCGGGACAAAGGCCACGCGGATGCAGGTGCCGGGCACATGGCGCATCACGTTGCCGAAGTCGGTGGAGCCGGTCTTCTGGCGGGCCGGACGGATGCAGGGAGCTTTGACCTTCTCGGCCTGCTCCATCACCAGTTCGTTGAGGGACAGCACCGGGATCTTGTTGTCGAGGCTCTTTTCCTCGATGATTTCCACTTCCGTCTCTGTCATCATGGCCGCACCCTGCAATACCTTCTTGACGCGGGCCACCACGCCGTCCAGATTGGTGCGGCTGTAGGAGCGGACATACATACTCGCTTCTGCATAGCCGGGCACCACATTTGCCGCCGTGCCGCCGCAGTTGACGATGGTGTAGTGCATCCGAACGTCCGAGGGAACATGCTCCCGTAGGAACTCGACGCCCTGACAAGCCAGAATCAGGCCGTCCAGTGCGCTGCGACCTTTTTCGGGCTTGAGCGCTGCGTGAGAGCAGACACCGTGGTAGATGATCTTGAGCTTGTTGAGTGCCAGCGACTTGACATCCACCTGCGTAGCCGGGCCGCCGTGCATCATGAGCGCCACATCCAGCTCCTCAAAGGTGCAGCCGTTTTCCAGCATCACGACCTTGCCGCTGATGGTCTCTTCAGCAGGTGTGCCGTAGACCGTGATGGTATACGGTGCGTCGATGGCTGCATCTTTCAGCGCCTTGGCTGCGCCCAGAATGGCCGGCCCCTGCATATGGTGGCCGCAGGCGTGGCCCAGACCGGCCAGAGCGTCGTACTCGCAGAGCAGGCCGATGTTTGGGCCGCCCTCGCCGTGCTTCCAGACGGCACGGAACGCCGTCTTCATACCAGCAATACCGCGCTCCACAGTGAAGCCTTCTTTTTCCAGCCAGCCGGTCAGGGTCTCAAATGCATGAAACTCCTGCTGACCCACTTCCGGGTGGTCGAAGAAGTCGTCTGCCATTGCAGTCAGGGCAGCTGCGCTCTGCTCAACGCTTCGCTCCAGTTTTTCCTCCAACATAATAAGCACCTCCATTTTTGGTACTTTCAGTTTACCAAATCGGAGGCGCTTTGTACATTTTGAAAAAATTATATCTTCATTTTGGAATTCTTATGTTCAGTTTATCAGAACTCCAAATACTCCTCTGCTGCATCCTTCATCTGCATGATCATAGCTCGCATGGGTTTGGTCAGCTCCACATCCTGACGGTAGGCCACCACAACATTCTGTCCGTACTTGGAACTATCGATGGTGTAGTATTTCACCGGCTTCGGATAGTGGATGTTCTTCTGATAGCCCTGCCGGATAAAGCCCACACCCAGACCCTCGGCCACCAGCTGTGCGCCAAGCTCCATATTGCGTACTACCCGGATGCGTCCCGGCTTGACCTTGTAATCTTTCAGGATCTTTTCTTCCACCCGCCGGGCGCTCTGCATCTCGGTGTTCAGAAATATCGTCTCACCGCTCAGAAGGTGCGGGTCAAGGAAGTCGAGCTTTGAGCCTTCGACGGGAACCGCCTTTTCGTTCAGCGGATGGTCTCCGGACACCATCAGCAGAAAATCTTCCATGCCCAGTGGGATAGTCTCCATCTCGGACGTTACATCGCTCTGGCTCAGCACCACAAGGTCAAGCTCCCGGTTTTTCAGCATGATGGTCAAATCGGCCAGATTTCCTTCCCGGATGACCACATCCACCTGCGGCCACTCCCGCTCGTACACCGACAGCACCGCAGGCAGAAACCAGATGGCGCGCCGCTGTGCGATACCGATACGCACTTGCCCGGCACTCTCCTGCTCCGTCTGCCGCATCACCGCCTCGAACTGCCGCTCCAGCTCCAGCATCTGAGAAGCCTTTTCCACATACTGCTTGCCCAGCCACGTCAGCTCGAATTTCCGGCCATTCCGCTTGAACAGCGGCGCACCCAGATTCTTTTCCACATTGTTGATGTACAGGCTCAGTGCGGGCTGCGAGATATACAGCCGCTCCGAGGCGCGGGTCAGGCTCTTGCACTCCGCAAGGGTGCAGACGTACTTTTGCTCCTTTAAGTCCATTCGATTCCAGCCTCCTCACCAAATAACGACACTTTTCTTATTATAGCACATTTGAGCGCAAACAAAAAAGCCCACCTGCATCATTCCTCTCCGAGCAATGACACAGATGTGCTTATCCTGCTGATTATTTTTATGCGTGATTGAAGCCCTTGCCGAACACCTCGGTGGTGCTGAGCATCGAGATGAAGGCGTTGAGGTTCTCTTTGTGGATAAAGGCCTGTAGCTGCAGGGCCTCGCGGTGGGTAAGGGTGGTATAGATCATGTAGTGGGGGCGGTCGGTGTAGGCACCGTAGCAGGGGGTGTAGGTGGCACCGCGCACCAGCTTGCGCATGACGAAGTCGCAGATGGGGTCCTTGTCATCGCAGATGATGAGGATGGCCTTGCACATCTTCATCTGTTCCAGCACCGCATCGACGACAAGGCTCTTCACCGTCAGACCCACGAAGGAGTAAAGGGCGGTGTAGAGGTCGAACACGAAGCAGGCTGCCAGCACCATGGCAAGGTCGGTGATGAAGAGGGCCTCGCCGGTGTTCTGCATATGGGTATATTTTTTCAGGATAAGGGCGATGACATCGGTGCCGCCGGAGGAGGCGCCCACATTGAAGAGCAGTGCCGACGCGATGGCAGGCAGGGCGATGGCGAAGACCAGATCCAGCATGGGCTGGTCGGACAGGGGGCCGTTGAGGGGGACATATTTTTCGAACACAGCCAGCTCCACGTTCATGACGACGGTGGCCCAGCCGGTGCTGATGGCAAAATCCCTGCCGAGAAAGATCCAGCCCAGAACGAGCAGGATGACGTTTGCCCACGACGAGAAGGCCGAGGCCGACAGGGGGGTGAGCTTTGCCACAAGGGCTGCGCCGCCGGTCACGCCGCCGAAGACGAAGTTGTTGGGGAACTTGAAGAAGTATACGCCGATGGTCATGATGCTGATGCTCAGGGTGATGATGATGTACCTGCTGATGGTCTGCAAAAGTTTCTCCCGCGTGCTGATCTCCATTTGATTGTTTCCTTTCGCCGTCCGCACGGCTTCCTTTTTCTTACACCAAAGGGCCGAAAATGTGCCCGCTGCTTGTGCTATTGTAACACCACCCACCGCCCTGTTCAAGAGGTAAAACACCGCAACACAAAAACCGCCCGCTCTGGTCTTCCCCAAAGCGGGCGGTGGTCGGAATTTCCGGGAGCCTTACAGCTTCTTGCCGGTCAGCATCTCGTAGGCTTCCTCATATTTGGCGATGGTCTTGTCGATGACGTCCTGCGGCAGGTCGTAATCGCTGTCGGGGTTGGCCTTGAGCCAGTTGCGGACGAACTGCTTGTCGAAGGAGGGCTGGCCGTGGCCTGCCTCGTAGCCCTCCAGCGGCCAGAAGCGGGAGGAATCGGGGGTCAGCATCTCGTCGCCGAGGATGACATTGCCGTCCTCGTCCAGACCGAACTCGAACTTGGTATCGGCGATGATGATGCCGCGGGAGAGGGCGTACTCGGCGCACTTCTTATACAGGGCGATGGTGTAGTCGCGCAGCTTGGTGGCGTACTCCTCGCCGTGGCCGGGGAACTGCTTTTCCAGCACATCGATGCTCTGCTCGTAGGAGATATTCTCGTCGTGATCGCCGATCTCGGCCTTGGTGGAGGGGGTGTAGATCGGCTCGGGCAGCTTCTCGGACTCCTGCAGGCCCTCGGGCAGCTGGATGCCGCAGACCTTGCCGGTCTTCTGGTAGCTGGCCCAGCCGCTGCCTGTGATGTAGCCGCGGACGATGCACTCGACGGGCAGCATGGTCAGCTTGCGGCACATCATGCTGCGGCCCTCGTACTGGGGCTGCTGGAAGAACTCCGGCATCTCCTTCACGTCCACGCTCAGCATATGGTTGGGCAGCAGGTCGCGGGTGTAGTCGAACCAGAACTTGCTCATCTGGGTGAGCACCTTGCCCTTGTTGGTGACTTTATTCTTTAAGATAACATCAAATGCAGAGATGCGGTCGGTGGCGACCATGATGAGGCTGTCGCCGTTGTCGTAGATCTCGCGGACCTTGCCTTCCTTGATGGGCTTGAACTCAGTCATAGCAAAACTCTCCATTTCCCTTATTCCGTAGGTATCTTTTCGTTTGGGATAACCTCTCAGTCCCGCTCCCCTCTTCAGGGGGGCAGCGCGTCAGCGCTGACGGAGAGGTTTGATTCATTACACTATAATCTTACCATAGGAATTGTCCGTTGGGAAGAAACAGATAGGAGAGAAATGGGCCGATTTTTGGTTTTTTCTCGTGAAAAGTGCTAAAATCCAGCTTATTTTTTCGTCGTTTTGACGATAAAAGTCGTACTTTCGCCCTTCTTCTCCTCCTGTGAAGCGCCGTCATTGACGGAATTTGTGAAAACGTGTATCATGTACGGTAGTATTTTTTCAACAATCTGTCTTCTAAGGAGCTTTGCCCATGCGCCCTCTTATCATCGCCCATCGCGGCGCGTCCCATCTGGCCCCCGAAAACACGCTGACGTCCTTCCGTCTGGCCAAGACGCTGGGCGCAGACGGCTTCGAGTGCGACGTCCAGCTCACCAAGGACCGTCACCTCGTGGTGGCCCATGACTACTTCACCGACCTCAAGGCCGGCGTCCACGGCAACATCCCGGACATGACCTTCGACGAGCTGCGGAAGCTGGATTTCGGCAGCTGGAAAGGCCCCGAGTACGCAGGCGAGCAGATCCCCACCCTCGAAGAGGTGCTGGAAGTCGCGCAGGGCTTCCAGATGATCCACATCGAGCTGAAGCCCTACTTCGACCGGGACGAGGAGATCGCAGACCGGGTCATCGACGCCGTCCTCGACGCGGGACTGGAAGAAAAGGCCGTCATCACGGCCTTCGAGTACGGCGCTCTCCGCCGGGTGAAGGAGCGGATGCCCCAGATGGCCATCTGTGCCATGACCTCCAGCCCCGAGTCCCAGCTCGTCCAGCCCGCCACCTTCTGGGAAAAGCTGGGCCTCAAGAAGACCGACCCTCTCGCAGAGAAGCTTTCCAGCCCGCAGGCCGTCAGCGAAGCGGCAGCCCTGCTGGAAGACCCCAACAGCCTCGACGAGGAGAACAGCATCCTTCTTTATTATCTGAAAGACCGCCTCGATTTCCTCTACTCCATCTTCCCCGGCATGAATCTGGCCCAGATCTTACAGCAGTATTACTACCAGACCGATTTCGTGAATTACGTCGCACAGTTCAGCTTTCCGGTGGACTACATCGGGCCGGAGTACCACGCCTTTTTCCGGGACAAAGACCTGATCTCCAACGCCCACGCCCACGGCTTCAAGGTCGCGCCGTGGCCGGTGGGCAATGACAGCCGGGATGACCTGCGCCAGCTGTTCCGGCTCGACCCGGAACTCGTGGTCACAAACAAGCCCGAAGTCGCCATCGCCATCCTGACAGGGCTGGGCCGGTGGGACTAGGCGCAAAAGAGGGTTGACAGCCCTCTTTTTTTGGTCCATAATAGTCCTGTATCAAACAGTTTTATGTGAAACAGTTCGACCTCCGAACATTCACAGCTCTGCCATATAACGAACAGAAGGATGATAACTATGTGTAAAGAAATCGAGCCTTGCTGCACTCCTGTCGCACCGCCTTGGGAGACTCCGCAGGTCATCCCGGCCCAGCTGCGCCGGGTGAACAATCTCATCTTCCGCAGGATCGGCCAGATCTCCCGCGCCAACGGCGTGGAGGCCGTGACCCCCATGCACGGCTGGATCATGGAGTACCTCTACCGAAACTCCGACACCCCCGTGTTCCAGCGGGACATCGAGCGGGAGTTCTCCATCACCCGCTCCACCGTCACCAATATTTTACAGCTCATGGAGCGCAAGGGCTACATCGCCCGTCAGAGCGTCGCGCAGGACGCCCGCCTCAAGCAGCTGGTGCTCACCGAAAAGGGCCGCCAGTTCCACGAAAATACCATGCTCGCCCTCCACCAGACCGACGAATACGTCGCCAGCCTGCTGACGGAAGAAGAGAACACTGAGCTGCTGCGGCTGCTGAATAAATTATATTTAGGCCTCAAATAAATACGAAGGCTATCCTTCGTCCAACCTCTCAGTCGGGCTCACGCCCGCCAGCTCCCCTTGTAGGGGAGCCTCTGGCGAAAAGATAAAGCTTTACGATATGCCAAGGCCTCCCCTAGATAGGGGAGGTGGCACGGCGAAGCCGTGACGGAGAGGTTGATTCCCCCTGAAGTGAAACAAATATGAACTTTTTCCGAAACTTTGAAAAAAGCATTGACATTAAAATTGTTTTGTATAAAATTGTTCCGTACCAAACAATTATTCAAAGGAGGTTCCACAGATGATAAAAAAACTTGTGTCTCATCTGGGCGAGTATAAGCGCGCCGCGATCCTGACACCGATGTTTTCCGCGCTGGAAGCCGTCATGGACATCCTGCTGCCCACCATCATGGCCTTCATCATCGACCTTGGCATCGCAAAGGGCGATATGAACGCCATCCTCAAGTATGGCCTGCTCACCTTCGCAGTGGCGGCCATCGCTCTGCTGCTGGGCATTCTGGCGGGCAAGTATGCCGCCGAGGCATCCACCGGCTTCGCCGGCAACCTGCGCGATGCGATGTACGAGAACATCCAGCACTACTCCTTCTCCAACATCGACAAATTCTCCACCGCCGGCCTCGTCACCCGCATGACCACCGACGTGACCAACTTACAGAACGCCTTCCAGATGATGGAGCGTATGTGTGTGCGCGCCCCGGTCCATCTGGTGTTCGCCCTCATCATGGCCTTTTCCATCGGCGGCCCGCTGACTCTCATCTTCGTGGTGGCTATCGCCTTCCTTCTGGCTGTACTGGCCAGCATCATGGTGCCCACCTTCAAGATCTTCGACCGGGTCTTCAAGAACTACGACAACCTGAACGCCTCGGTGCAGGAGAATGTCTCTGCCATCCGCGTGGTCAAAAGCTTCGTCCGCGAGGGCTTTGAGAACGAGAAGTACACCAAGGCCTGCGAGGGTCTGTATCAGCAGTTCGTCAACGCCGAGAGCCGCCTGAGCTTCAACAACCCCGCCATGCTGACGGCCATCTATGGCTGCAACATCGCCCTGAGCTGGTTCGGCGCAAAGTACATCCTCCACGGCGCACTGACCACCGGCCAGCTGAACGCCCTGTTCGGCTACATTATGAACATCCTGATGGCCCTGATGATGCTGAGCATGGCTTTCGTCATGATCTCCATGTCCGCTGCCTCCGCCAAGCGTATCGTCGAGGTCCTGGACGAAAAGACCGACCTGCCCCCGGCCAAGGCCCCGGTGCAGGAGGTCAAGGACGGCAGCATCCGCTTCGACCATGTCTCCTTCAAGTATAAGCATGGTGCAGGCCAGCCCGTCCTGAACGACATCACCTTCGACATCCGGCCCGGCGAGACGCTGGGCATCATCGGCGGCACCGGCAGCGCAAAGTCCAGTCTGGTGCAGCTCATCCCCCGCTTGTACGACGCCGAAAGCGGCACCGTCAGCGTGGGCGGCGTGGATGTCCGGGACTACGACCTCAATGTCCTCCGCCGGGAGGTCTCCATGGTGCTCCAGAAGAATGTCCTGTTCTCCGGCACCATCCTCGACAACCTCCGCTGGGGCAGCGAGAACGCCAGCGAGGAAGAGTGCATCCGGATGGCCAAGCTGGCCTGCGCCGATGAGTTCATTGAGCGCTTCCCGGACAAGTACAATACTTGGATCGAGCAGGGCGGCTCCAACGTGTCCGGCGGCCAGAAGCAGCGCCTGACCATCGCCCGCGCCCTGCTGCGCAAGCCGAAGATCCTGATCCTCGACGACTCCACCAGCGCCGTGGATACCGCCACCGACGCAAAGATCCGGAAGGCGTTCCGGGAGGAGATCCCCGGCACCACCAAGATCATCATCGCACAGCGCATCTCCTCGGTGCAGGATGCCGACCGCATCCTTGTGCTGGACAATGGCCAGATCAACGGTCTGGGCACCCACGAGGAGCTGCTGAAGACCAACACGATCTATCAGGAAGTCTACAACAGCCAGACACAGGGCGGCAGCGGCGACTTCGACAAGCAGGGAGGTGAGCAGTAATGGCAGAACAGAAAGCAAAGGTCGTCCACGGCCCCGGCCCCCGCGGCATGGGAGGCCCGCGTCCGAAGGTCGAAAACCCGGGCAGACTGCTCAAGCGCATCATGGCAGAGGTCTTCCGGCACTATCTGCCCCACTGCATCCTCGTGCTCATCTGCATCGTGGTCAGCGCACTGGCCAACGTGCAGGCCAGCCTGTTCCTCCAGACCCTCATCGACGACTATATCATCCCCATGACCCAGCAGCAGGATCCCAGCTTTGCGCCGCTGGCCGGTGCGCTGATGCGGGTGGGCTGCATCTATGTGGTGGGCATCCTCGCCGCATGGCTCAATGCCCGCATCATGGTCAACGTCACGCAGGGCACCCTGCGCAACCTGCGCATCCAGCTCTTCACCCACATGGAGAGCCTGCCCATCCGCTACTTTGACACCCATCCCCACGGCGACATCATGTCCGTCTACACCAACGACGTGGATACCCTCCGCCAGATGCTCAGCCAGAGCATCCCCCAGCTGGTGTCCAGCGCCATCACCATCGTTTCCGTCTTTGCCAGCATGTGTATGCTGAGCTGGCAGCTCACCATCGTCACCATGCTGATGGTGGCCCTGATGATGTTCTGCTCCAAGAAGATCACCCAGCAGAGCGGCAAGTTCTTCATCGCCCAGCAGCGCGACCTCGGCAAGGTGAACGGCTACATCGAAGAGATGATGGAGGGCCAGAAGGTCGTCAAGGTCTTTACCCACGAGCAGAAGACCCTCGAGGGCTTCCGCGAGCTGAACGATAAGCTCAAGGACAGCGCCAAGCAGGCCAACAGCTTTGCCAACATCATCATGCCCGTCACTGCCCAGCTGGGCAACATCAGCTATGCCATCTGCGCTCTGGCGGGCGCAGCCATGGCCGTCAGCGGCGTCGGCAGCGTGACGCTGGGCACCGTCATGGCCTTCCTCGCCCTGAACAAGAGCTTCAATATGCCCATCAGTCAGGTATCCATGCAGGCCAACAGTATCATCATGGCGCTGGCCGGTGCAGAGCGCATCTTCAAGATGATGGATGAACCCAGCGAGACCGACGAGGGCTATGTCACCCTTGTCAACGCCAAGTATGATAAGGATGACGCCCTCGTGGAGACCAGCGAACGCACCGGTATCTGGGCGTGGAAGCACCCCCACCACGACGGCACCACCACCTACCACAAGCTGGAGGGCGACATCACCTTTACCGACGTCGATTTCGGCTATCTGCCGGACAAGACCGTCCTCCATGACATCAACCTCTATGGCCGTCCGGGCCAGAAGATCGCCTTTGTCGGCTCCACCGGTGCCGGCAAGACCACCATCACCAACCTCATCAACCGCTTCTACGACATTCAGGACGGCAAGATCCGGTACGACGGCATCAACATCCAGAAGATCCGGAAATCCGACCTCCGCCGCTCTCTGGGCATCGTGCTGCAGGACACCCACCTGTTCACCGGCACGGTCATGGAGAACATCCGCTATGGTCGGCTGGATGCCTCTGATGAGGAGTGCATCGCCGCCGCCCGTCTGGCCAACGCCGATGGCTTTATCAAGCGTCTGCCCGACGGCTACAACACCATGCTGACCGGCGACGGCGCGAACCTGTCGCAGGGCCAGCGTCAGCTGCTGGCCATCGCCCGCGCAGCGGTCGCTGACCCGCCGGTGCTCATCCTCGACGAGGCTACTTCTTCCATCGACACCCGCACCGAGGCTCTGGTGCAGCGCGGCATGGACGGCCTCATGTATGGCCGCACCAGCTTCGTCATCGCCCACCGCCTCTCCACTGTCCGCAACGCGGACTGCATCGTGGTGCTCGAGCAGGGCCGCATCATTGAACGCGGCAGCCACGACGAGCTGATCGCCAAAAAGGGCAAGTATTACCAGCTCTACACCGGCAATCTGGCCGAAAACTAAGCGCACTACCACAAAAGCCGCCGTGCAGCCTTTCACAGCTGTACAGCGGCTTTTCTTGTGTTTCGTCGAATTTTATGGTATCCTGTAGGTGTCGGCCTTCCGACTCCATTAAATTGGGGAAGGGGGTGAAAGCACATGGATGAGATTCGTTCCTTTATTCTGTCCGTCGCAGCAGGTGTAGTCGCTGAATACATCTACAAGTGGCTTGGCGGATGGTTCAAGGCCGGTAAGCACTGATCCCCGCAAAACAGAAGCCCCGCGGTACTGCAATACCGTGGGGCTTCTGTTTGCTGAGTTTTAGGTGAGCACATGGAATACTCATCCGTTCCTTTATGGTTTTATTATATGCTCTCTCTGCAAAAAAGTCAAGTGCTTCGCATTTTTATCAGTTCAGATCGTGCTTTTTGCAGAGCTTCTTGCTTACCCAGTACATCCCGGCCCAGATGGCGATGGCGAGGATAAGGTACACCGGGTTCCGCAGCGAGCTGACCAGCGACTGGCCGAAGAGGGCCATCATTGCCACCATCACGGCCTTGCCGACCAGAAGGGTGAGCAGATAGCGCTTCTCGTCAAAATCCGAGATCCCGAAAGCCAGATGCAGAAACGCTGTGGGCGTGAAGGGCAGGACCGCCAGCATGAAGAGGGTAGCGGTGTCCACATGGCTGACCCACTGCTGGGCCTTTTTCAGCTTTTCGGAGCGGGAGGCCAGCTTCCAGAAAAAGCGCTTGACCACCCGCCGCCAGAACAGGAACACCACTGTGCCTCCGGCAGCAACGCCGACCCAGCTGTAGACAAAGCCCAGCAGCCCGCCGTGGGCTGCGACGTTGAGGGCCACGATGGCGATGAGGGGCAGCGGCGGGAAGATGGACTCCACCATCGCCAGAAGGATAGGTGCCACCGGCCCCAGCCCCTCAAAGCTGTCCAGCAATGTCTTCCAGAATTCCAGCGTACCCAGCTGATGTATCCCGTCGATGAACATCGTTCCCATCGTGCCCGTACCCTTCCTTTCGCTTCCGCACATTATTGAGTCATAGTATATCCATCATCTATGACCGGGAGATGAACAAAATCTGAGCAATTTTGCCATTTTACAGCCTCATCTCTCCTATAACAACGGAACAGGCCCTCGTTTTCCTGCACGATATTTTCTTTTTCACGTGTTCTGGGCCGCTTCGGCGGCCTGCTTTTCGGCCTTGATGCGCTGGCGTTCCAGATACTGGGCGCGCTGCCTTTTCCAGTTGGCCAGAGAGGCATCGTCCGGCATCTGGATGCAGCGGGCGAAGGCCCAGTGCAGGCCGTCCCGGCGGGACATCCGGTATTTCTGGAACACGCCCCGGCCTGCCTCGCCGCCCTTGCCCGCACAGACGGGGCACTGGGACAGGGTATACCAGCCGCTGCTCCCCTTTTTCAGCCAGACGTCGTCCGGCTGCAGGGCCGTGCGGCAGACCGGGCAGGCCATCGTGCCGATGACCGGGTCCAGCTTCCATGTGGACTGTTCCAGATAGCCCCGGAACACCTTGAAATCCCGGTAGTCGCCCGGTGTCGGGCAGAGGTTCTGGTGCAGCGTCTCGTCCTCGGTAGGGTAAGCGGCCAGCCCGGCCCGCAGGTCCAGCCTGCGGCAGATGTCGGCAGTGTAGAGGGTGTCAGACAGAGCATCGTGGAAGGGTCGCTCCATCGGGATGCCCATCCGGGTGACGACGCTCTCCAGCTTCATCCCCTCGCCCTCTTTGCGGGGATGCTCCCGCAGGAAGATCTGCTGCAGGTCGTACCAGACCGTCGGGCGGCTCTCGTCGAGGTTGCACAGGAAGAGGTTCTGCTTGAGCACCGGCACATCGTCCAGCCCCCACTCGGCAAACTCGGCATCGGGGCCGCACCACTTCATGAAGCGGCGGAGGCCCTGAAGGATGGGTTCGCCCTTGTCGAGGTCCTCCTGCGTCAGACCGGTGACTTTGGCGATGTGGTGCTGCAGGCTGCGGAAGATGCGGGGACGGAGGTGGATGGAGAAGGTATCCAGCACATTGGCGTCCTCGTCGATCTTGACAGCGCCGATCTCGATGATCTCGCCCCGGAGCGTCTGCTGGACGCCATGGTAATTGAAGGTAAAGGGCTTATAGCCGATATTCCACTCCAGATCGAACAAAACTAAGTTGCGCGGCATTTGCGTTTGGTATCCTTTCACAAAATGAACTTCTCGATGGCCTCAGCCACACCGTCGTGGTTGTTGTCGGCCTCCGTCACATAGTCGGCGGCCTCCTTGACGGGCGGCTCGGCGTTCTGCATGGCCACGCCCACACCGGCATAGCGGATCATGGAGCGGTCGTTGAGGCCGTCGCCGCAGGCCATCAGTTTGTCGCGGGTCAGGCCCATCTCTTCCAGCAGGCCCGCAAGGCTCACGTCCTTGGCGACGCCCAGCGGCACGGCCTCGATGAAGAAGGGGCTGGACGGGTAAAGGTCGATCCGGCCTTCAAACACCTTCCGGCCTGCTGCCAGTACCTCATCGCGGCGGGCGGGGTCGAGGGTGATGAGCATCTTGCAGATGGGGTAGTCCACATAGGCGGCGAGGTCCTCCACCCTTTGCATGGGCAGCCCGCAGGTGAAGCACTCCTTCAGCGCCCACGGGTCCTCGGGGCTTTCGGAGACGACGCCCTGCTCATTGTATGTGACGATGGCCACCTTCTGCTCCTTGGCAAAGGCACAGAGAGCCGGCACATATTTTGAATCCAGCCACTGGCTGTAGAGCGTCCTGCCGGTAGCGCAGTCGGTGATGGAGCCGCCGTTGTAGGAGAGGATGCAGCCGCCCTTCTTGTCCAGCTCCAGCTCCCGTGCCAGCGGCACTACGCCCGCCGTGGGACGGCCCGAAGCCAGCACGATGGTCACGCCCTTGGCGGCGGCAGCGTCCAGCGCTGTCCGGGTGGCGGGGGTAACGACCTTCTGGTCGTTGGTCAGGGTGCCGTCGAGGTCGAGCGCCAGCACACGGATCTCTTTCTTTTCCATTTCCTGCCTCACTTATCTGGAACAGGCCGGAACGCGCCGCCCTGTCGCTGTTTTTGGTCATACATTGTTTATTGTACAACGGATGCAGCGTCCTGCGCAAGACTCTGGCCGAGATTTCTCTGAAATTCCCGGTTTGTTTGAAAATACAAACTGTAGTTTGCTTCAAAAAACGCGAAGAGACAGTCTTCTCTAACTACTTTCCGTAAAAAGTTAATGCATCTTAACATCGTCAAAAACCCTTGCAAATTCCGAAATCCGCGCTATAATATCCGCAGAAACACTTGTACGGTGTCTTTCCCGACACCTCTGTGAAGTACGATAAAAGGAAGGTATATAAACTATGGTCGATATGAAGAAGATTGCTCTGTTCGCTGCCGGCACCCTGTTCGGCTCCGCCGGCTTCAAGCTGCTGTCCAGCAGCGACGCCAAGAAGGCCTACACCCAGACCACCGCCGCTGTCCTGCGCATGAAGGACTGCACCATGGAGACCGTCAGCAAGGTACAGGAGCAGGCCAGTGACATCCTCGAGGATGCAAAGGCCATCAACGAGGCCCGCGCTGCCAAGGCTGAGGCCGAGGTCATCGAGGACACGGCTGAGGCTGCTGCCGCCGAGACCAACGAGTGATCTTACAGCCTCTGAGCCGCCTGCGGGCGGCTCTTTTTCGTGGCCATTTTTGCAATACGCAGAGGATATTCAGATATGAAATGTACTATTCTTCATGAAAGCCGCGGCCGTCTGCGGGTACACGTCTGCAACGTGCGGATGACGCTGCACCGGGCCGACGTGTTGGAAGCCTACCTGAACCACCACGACGCTGTCAGCAAGGCCAAGGTCTACGAGCGGACGGGCGACGTGGTCGTCTGCTACACCGGTTCCCGCAAGGCGGCCGTCGCCGCTCTGAGCGGCTACCGCTTCGACGACCCCGAGCTGGACGCTCTGGTCACCAGCGCCGACAGCCGCCGCATCAATCAGGAATATCAGGAAAAGATGTACGACCTCGTGGCGGGCCGGGTGCTGCGCAAGCTCTTCCTGCCTGCTCCCCTCGACGCCGCCTATACGGTGCTGCGCTCCCTCCACTTCCTCTGGAAGGGTGTGCGCTGCCTGTGGCGGCGCAGGCTGGAAGTCGAGGTGCTGGACGCCCTGAGCATCGGCGTGTCCATCCTGCGGGGCGATTTTGCCACCGCAGGCTCGGTCATGTTCCTGCTCAACGTCGGCTCCCTGCTGGAAGAGTGGACCCGCAAGAAGAGCCTTGACGATCTTGCCCGCAGCATGGCCCTGAACGTCGATAAGGTCTGGGTGCGCGCACAGGGCACCGAGGTGTTGATGCCCCTGACCAAGGTGCACCCCGGCGACGAGATCGTCGTCCGCTCCGGCAACATGATCCCGCTGGACGGCACCGTCATCGAGGGCGAGGCCATGGTCAATCAGGCCGCGCTGACCGGCGAATCCATGCCGGTGCGGAAGATCACCGGTGCCACCGTCTACGCCGGCACGGTGGTGGAGGAGGGCGAATGCGTCCTGACCACCAAGGCCGAGGGCGGCACCAACCGCTACGACAAGATCGTGGCCATGATCGAGGAGTCCGAGAAGCTCAAGTCCAGCACCGAGAACCGTGCACTGGCTCTGGCCGACCGTCTGGTGCCTTGGTGCCTCGGCGCGACCATCGTCACCTATGCCCTGACCCGGAACGCCACCCGTGCCATCTCCTGCCTGATGGTGGATTTCTCCTGCGCACTCAAGCTCTCGATGCCGCTGGCTGTCCTGTCCGCCATGCGGGAGTGCGGCGCAAGCCACATCACCGTCAAGGGCGGCAAATACCTTGAGGCCCTGTCCAAAGCCGACACCATCGTCTTCGACAAGACCGGCACCCTGACCCGCGCCACCCCCAAGGTGGTCAAGGTCGTGCCCTTCTCCGGCCGTACCGAGGTCGAAGTCCTTCAGCTGGCCGCCTGCCTCGAAGAGCATTTCCCCCACTCGATGGCCAACGCCGTCGTCCGGGAAGCCAAAGAGCGCGGCATCTCCCACGAGGAGATGCACTCCGAGGTGGAATATATCGTGGCCCACGGCATCGCCAGCCGGGTCAGCGGCGACCGGGTCGTCATCGGCAGCCATCACTTCGTCTTTGAGGACGAGCACTGCAGCATCCCCGAGGAGGAGCGCCAGAAGTTTGACGATCTCGAGCCGGAATACTCCCACCTCTATCTGGCTGCCTCGGGCCGTCTGGTCGGCGTCATCTGCATCGCCGACCCGCTCCGCCCGGAAGCCGCCCGTGTGCTGCGCGCCCTGCGCGGCCTCGGCATTACCAACACGGTCATGATGACCGGTGACAGCGAGCGCACCGCCGCCGCCATCGCAAAGCAGGTGGGCGTGGACCGCTTCTTCGCCGAGGTTCTGCCCGAGGACAAGGCCGCCTTCGTCCAGAAGGCCAAGTCCGAGGGCCACACCGTCGTGATGATCGGCGACGGCATCAACGACTCCCCCGCCCTCTCCGCCGCCGATGTCGGCATCGCCATCAACTCCGGCGCTGCCATCGCCCGCGAGATCGCGGATGTGACCATCAAGGCCGACAGCCTCGAGGAGCTGGTCATCCTCAAGACCATCGCCAACTCCCTGCAGCGCCGCGTCAGCGCCAACTACCGCTTTGTGCTGACCTTCAACTCTGCCCTCATCGCACTGGGTGCTCTGGGCATCCTGCAGCCTGCTTCTTCGGCCATGCTGCACAACCTCTCCACCATCGGCATCAGCCTCAAGAGCATGACCAACCTCATCCCCGAGGAAAAGGTGCAGAAGGCGCTGGCGGAAAAGAATTAACTCCCTCCGGAATCCAAAAAAATACCGGCTGTGCAGCTGCACAGCCGGTATTTTTTTGTTCAAATATTACAGTTTACTCAAGGCCGATCTGCTGGGCATACTCTTCCAGCAGCTCCCGCTCAAGGAAGGGGGTCTTGACGCCCTCGCGGTCGCGGTAGGTCTCGTGGCCCTTGCCGATGACGGCGATGAGGTCGCCCTCCTGTGCATGGTCCACGGCATAGTGCAGCGCATCGAGGCGGTCGGGGATCTCCACGAATTTGGCGTCGGGGTTGCCCTTGTTCATGCCCACGCGGATGTCGGCGAGGATGTCCTCCACCTTCTCAAAGCGGTTGTTGTCCTCGGTGAGGATGGAGAAGTCAGCCATCTTAGCGCAGATCTCACCCATGCCGTAGCGGCGCAGCTTGGAGCGGTTGCCGCCGCAGCCGAACACCACCACGAGGCGGTGGGGCTTGTAGGCCCGCAGGGTGGTCAGCAGGCTCTCGGTGGAGACCTCGTTGTGGGCGTAGTCCAGCAGGATGGTGAACTTCCTGCTGATGGGCACCAGCTCGACGCGGCCCTTGACCACGCAGCGGCTCAGGCCCTCGTGGATGGCCTCATCCGGCAGGCCCAGCACCTTGCCCACGGTGAGGGCAGCCAGCGCGTTGTAGACGCTGAACTCGCCGGGCATATTGACCCTGACGTCCATATCGTCCTTGCCGGAGACATGGAACCAGACGCCGAGGAAGTCGTGGGTGCGCAGCAGCTGGTACGTACCGGCGCGGTAGTCGGCCTTTTCATCGCAGCCGTAGGTCACGAGTTTGCAGGTGTGGCCTTCCAGCAGGGCCTCGGTGTTCTCGTCGTCGATGTTCACGACGCCGGTGGTGCAGCGTCGGAAGAGCTGTCCCTTCCAGCTGCGGTACTCCTCGAAGGTCTTGTGCTCGCCGGGGCCGATGTGGTCGGGCGAGAGATTCGTAAAGACGCCGACGTCGTAGTGGATGCCCGCCACGCGGTCCATCATGAGGCCCTGACTGGACACCTCCATCAAAGCCGTGTCGCAGCCCGCGTCCAGAAACTCCCGGAAGGTCTTCTGCAGCTCATAGCTCTCGGGGGTGGTGTTGGCCGTCTCCTGATGATGGCCGAGGAAGTAGATGCCATTGGTGCCGATCATGCCTACCTTGCGGCCTGCGGCCTCCAGTACGCTCTTGATCATATGGGTGGTGGTGGTCTTGCCCTTGGTGCCGGTGACGCCGATCATGGTCATCCGGCGGGAGGGGTTGCCGAAGAGATTGCCGCTCATGAGGGCCAGCGCATAGCGGCTGCTCTCCACCTTCAGCACAGTGACGCCGGGGACGGCAGAGAGGTCGATGTCGTGCTGGACGACCAGTGCCGTGACCCCCTCGGCCGCACACTGGGCGGCATAGTCATGGCTGTCCCGCTGGGTGCCCACGATGCAGACGAAGAGCCGCCCCGGGGCCGCCTTGCGGCTGTCGTAGATGATGTCCTCGATGTCAAGCTCAAGGCTGCCCTGCACCAGCGTATAGGGCACGCCCTCCAACAGTTGTTCCAGTTTCATGGTTCAGATGCTCCTTATTGCTGTTCTGCCGCTGCGGCAGTGGGTTCATCGGCAGGCGCGGCGTCCGCGCCCTCCGTCGTGTCAGGTTCGGGGTCGGAGGCTTCCTCTGGCTGAGGCTCTGTCTGTGCCGGGGCCTCGGCCTGCACCGGGGCGATATAGCCCGAGGGCAGAGTCGGCTCTCCCTGTGCAAAGCGGAATTTGCGGGTGGACGAGGCGCTCAGGTGGCTCAGATCCAGCATCCCGGTGTCGGTGGGCGAGCAGCCCTTGCCGTCCTCGTCCAGCAGGACGTATTTTGCCAGCCGGAGCTTATAGTCCAGCTCGTTCAGGGTGCCTAGAAGCACGCTGATGCGGCCCTGATACAGGAACGCCATCTGCTCAGGGTCTTCGAACTCGATGCGGGTGACGTCCGCCCCCAGACCGCTGCTGTCCAGCGCGGTCAGCAGGGTATTCAGGGAGTCGAGGCGCTTATCGGCGGGGGCTGCGGCCTCACTGGACGCGGCGCTGTCCGACGCTGCCGGCGTATCCGCTGCAAATTCCAGCTGGACGCCCGGCGTCGCAGACTCCGGCTCGCCGCCGTAGAGGACGGGCAGCTCCGGCTGGGCGGCGGTCTTATCCAGAATTTTCAGCCCGGCGGAGAGGCTCAGCCAGCCGCCGGAGGTCTGCATGGCGTAGGCGGCGGTGGCCGCATCGGCCCGCACCACCACCGTATTGGGATAATCCCGCTCCACATGGATGTTCTCCAGCAGAGGGAACTGCCGTTCCAGCGCGGCGGACTTTTCTGCCGGGTCGAAGCTGAAGATGTTCTCCTCGGCGTGGACTCCCAGCGCTTCCAGAATTTCGGCGCTGGAATAGCCGCCCACCTCGCTCACCACTGCTCCGTCGGACACCACCTGCAGGGTGTTGATCTTGAAAAGCATGGTCACGGTGAGGTAGACGCCCACTCCGATGACACAGAGCAGCAGCGCCAGCGCAGTCAGGCGGCGGACGGCTCTGCGGCGGCGGATGGCGGCCCGGGTCAGGCGGCGCTTCTTTTTGCTCTCCCGCCGGGCCGGGCTGCGAAGGTTCGCTTCGGTGGGGCGGTAGCGGCCATTGTTCTGTGCGCTGCCGGGCCGCTGGCCGCTGCGGGGATATGGCTGTGTGTTCTGGCGGCGGGGTCTCTGGCCCTGCGGCCGGGCCGGACGGCGGGCCTGTCCTGCCCGGCTCTGGCCGTTGGGGCGGCGGGCCGTCTGCTGAGGGAACTGGATGCTGTTGTCCCCGTAGTGCTCGAAGCTCCCATCCCCGCCGGAGAAGTCCAGCGTCTGTTCCTGATAGCCCTGCGGCCGGGTGCGGCGCTGCGGGGCGGAGGCTCGCCGGTCCTGTGTCCAGTCGTAGGCTCTGTGGGAGCCGTTCTGGGTCTGCGGCCTGCGGGGGCGGGCGCTGCTCTGCGGCCCGGCACGGCGGTCATTTCGGTTCTGGGTCATGGTGCGGCGCTGCCTCCTTTCCGTCTGATTTTATCACAAGAGGGCCGTCGAATCAATCACGGGGTTTTGACCAGCTTGAGCAGGGCGTCCACGATGCGGTCGAGGCTGTCGTCCACCGAGAGGCTGCGGGCATTCCGGCCCATCGCCGCCAGCTTGCCCGGCTCAGACAACAGACCGGAGACGGTGGAGATGAGCTTCTCACCGGTCAGGTCCTTTTCCTCGATGACCACAGCGGCCCCGGCCTTCTGCAGCTCCATGGCGTTGTAATACTGGTGGTTCTCGGCCACATTGGGGCTTGGAATGAGGACGGCGGCACGGCCCTCGGCTTCCAGCTCGGCCAGCGTCAGAGCACCGGCACGGCTGATGACGAGGTCGGCAGCGGCCAGCAGCTCAGGCATATTGTTGATGTACTCCTTCACCTCAAGGCTCTCGCCGGGAGCGAAGCCCTTTTCCTTCTCAAGGTTTTTGAACAGCTCCACGCCGTACTGTCCGGTGGCGTGGATGTGGAGCACAGGCTTATTTTCCTTCTGCTCCCATGCACAGAGGTCGGCCACCACCTCGTTGACCCGGCGCGCGCCCAGACTGCCGCCGAAGGAGAGGATGACGGTGCGGTCGCCTGTGCCCAGCTGGGCGCGGATGGCGTCCCGTTCCCCGGCCTTCTCGAACACTTCGGGCCGGACCGGGTTGCCCACCACCTGCGTCTTTTCGGGAGCGCCCAGCTTCTCCACAGCGGCGGGCACGGCGGCAAAGACGATGTCCACATCGGGGGCCAGCAGCTTGTTGGTCACACCGGGGAAGGCGTTCTGCTCGTGGATGGCGGTCTTGATGCCCTTTTTGGCGGCGCAGCGCACCACCGGGCCGGAGACATAGCCGCCGCAGCCGATGACAAGGTCAGGCTGGATCTCCTTCATCATCGCCTTGGCCTTCGGGCCGGAAAGGGCCAGATTCCAGAGGGTGATGAGGTTCCGTCTGATGTTGTTGAGGGAGAGCTTCCGCTGGAAGCCGGTGATCTCGATGTGGTGGAAGGGATAGCCCGCCTGCGTCACGAGGCGGTATTCCATCCCCTCCTTCCGGCCTGCAAAATGGATCTCTGCGGCGGGGTCGGCTTTTTTGATGGCTCCCGCGATGGCCAGAGCCGGGTTGATGTGTCCGGCCGTACCGCCGGCTGCAATGAGTACACGCATGATGATTTCCTCCTTGAACGGTCAGAGGCCCATATCGGGTCTGAGTACAATGGTGTTATCCGGTTTCTTTTCCTGCTGCTCCCGCAGGGCGCGGCGGTTTTCCCGCTCGAGGCGGGCGCGCTCGCCGCCCCGGCCGATGTTGATCATCACGCCCATCTCGGCCAGCAGCAGGATGAGGCTGGTGCCGCCGGAAGAGAAGAAGGGCAGTGAAATGCCGGTGTTGGGCAGGGTGTTGGTGACGACCGCGATGTTGCAGAACACCTGCCATGCGATCTGGGCCATGATGCCGATGCCCACCAGCGAGCAGTAGCGGTTCTCGGCGTGGAACGCCATCCACAGCCCCTGCACGAGGAAAAGGACGAAGAGCAGGATGACCACTACAGCCCCCACGAAGCCCAGCTCCTCGCAGACGACGCTGAAGATGAAGTCGTTGGTGCTTTCGGGGAGCCAGAGCTGCTTTTCGATGCTGTTGCCGAGGCCGAGGCCCGTCACGCCGCCGGAGCCGATGGCGTAAAGGCTCTGCAGGGTCTGGTCGGTCATCTTGGCAAGGTCATGCGTCCAGCCGTCGAGGCGGCTCTGCAGGTAGGGGATGGAGTCGATATGCCCCAGCAGCGTCTGCAGCAGGCTTGCGCCGAGGCCGGCACACGCCCATGTGATGACGCCGCCGCTGCCGCCCAGCATGAGGATGGTGCCCACGATGGCCGTCGTCAGGACGATGCCCGACATATGCGGCTCCAGCACCAGCAGGCCCACCACCGGGACGAGGGGCAGCAGCGGGATGACCAGCTCCCGCACGATGCGCTGGTAGAGCCATTTCCGCACCGGGATCCGGCGGGGCGAGGAGGGGTCGAGCTTTTCCAGATGGGGCGCTTTCGCGGCCAGATGGGCCGTGAGCAGGATCATCTCGAACTTGGCGATCTCCGACACCTGAACCGTGACACCGGCCACACGCAGCCAGCGGCGGCAGCCGTTCAGGGGCGCACTGAAGAGCACCGCGATGAGCATGAGGATGCAGATAAAATAGCCCGGCCAGACCAGCCTGCGCAGGAAGCGGTGGTCGATGCGGGAGAAGAGCAGCATCGCCCCCAGCCCCAGCCCCAGACAGAACATCTGGGACTTGATGTAGTAGAAGCTGTCCCCCATCCGCAGATAGCCCGTGGTGTAGCTGGCGCTGAACAGCATGATCAGCCCGAACACGATGATGACCGCCAGCGTCGCCAGCCAGTTTATGAGCACCTGCGGCCATGGGCCGGGGTCTTTCTGGACGATGGCAAACGGCTCAGACTTTTTTCTTCGGATGGTCGCCATCCGCACTCCCTCCTTATGGGCCGCTCAGCTGGCCCGCGCCGCCTGCAAGGTCAGCGCGAGGCCCAGCAGGGCCAGAACTCCAAAGATATAAAAGATATTCACCGGGTCAAAGCCCCGCTTCTCGAGCCAGTGGTGGAGCGGCGCAGTGCCAAACAGCTGCCGCCGCCCACCGGAGGCCTTCCATACGACGATCTGCAACGCCACCATGCCGCCCTCCAGCCAGTAGGGCAGAGCCAGCGGCAGGGTCAGCCCGGGCCAGCCGATGCTCAGGGGCACACAGCCCAGCGCACCGGCCAGAAACTGGCATCCCACCGCGCCGGGGCGGAGCTTTGCGGGATAAAAGTTCCAGAGCAGAAAGGCCATCAGGGCCCCGGCCAGCGCCGCCGGGAGGACGCCCAGCGGGAACCAGCCCAGAAGCGTCATGGCCGTCATGAGGCCCAGCATGGCGATGAAGGCGCAGCCGCAGACCGTGCCGTCCATCCCGTCGGCGGTGCGGACGCTCTCGGCCAGCGCCACGAGGAGCACCAGCCAGACCGCCGGGGCCAGCGGCCCGAGGGTGCAGTAGCCAAGGCCCGGAACGGCCAGCCCGTCGGGCAGGCAGTCGTTCAGCCCCAGCAGGGCCAGCACCAGCGCGCCGGAGGCCGCTTCCAGCCCCAGCCGCACCGGACGGCGCAGCCCCAGCGGCGAGCGATGCCGCAGCCGGGCCAGATCGTCCGCGAGGCCCACGCCCCCGAAGCAGAGCGCCCCGAAGAGGGCGATGAGCAGCCGGGTGGTCAGCAGGTTCTCGCTGCCCAGCAGCTCAGGCTGGGCGACGCAGGCCGCCGTCCAGCCGACGCCCACCGCCGCCATCGTGCCCGTCATGAGGCACAGCCCGCCCATCGTGGGCGGCTCGGCTTCCTTCTGAGGCTGCTGCCGGTCGTGGAACGCCCGGAGCAGCGGGGTCATTAAATTCCCGAGCGCCGCCGTGAGGAAAAATCCCAGCGTCGAGGCGACGATCAAGGCAAAACGAATCATAATAATACTCCAAGTATTTCTTTACTTCCCGCAGACGGGATAGAACAGGGCCAGCGCCTTTTCCAGCGCCATGCCGCGGCTGGCCTTGACCAGCAAAGCGTCTCCGGCCTTCATCCGGGCCAGCAGGGCGTCAGCCGCCTGCTGGTAGTCCCCGGCGTGGACCACGTCGGCAAGGCCCGCCGCCTTTGCGGCCTCCGCCGTCCGTGCAGCCTCGGGGCCGTAGGTGACGAGGGCGGTCAGCCCGGCCCCGGCCGCCTGACGGCCCAGCTCCTCGTGGGCAGAGGCGCTCATCTCCCCCAGCTCCAGCATATCGCCCAGCAGGGCAAAGCGGCGCTTGCAGGGGTACTCCCTGAACATGGCCAATGCGGCCTTCATGCTGTCGGGGTTGGCGTTGTAGCAGTCCTCAATGACGTCCATGCCGCCTGCGTGGACCACCTTCTGGCGCATACCGGTCTGCTCGAAATCGGCCAGACCCGCGATAACGCCCTCGGGCGCGAGGCCCAGACGGGTGGCGGCGGCATACGCGGCCAGCGCATTCGCCACGTTGTGACGGCCCATAGCGGGGATGGTCACTTCATAGCGGCCTGCGGCCCTGTCGCAGAGGGTGAAGGCCATGCCGTCCCCCTCCTGCCGGACATTGAGAGCACAGACGTCGGCGCTCTCGTCGCCGAGGCTGAACCACACCGGACGGACGTGGCCGGGCAGAGCGGCTTTGCGGAGGAAGGGGTCGTCGCCGTTCAGCACGAGGGGCGAACCCTCCGCAAGGCCCGCGCAGATCTCCAGCTTCGCCTTGCAGATGTTCTCCTGACTGCCCAGATTGCCGATGTGAGACACGCCGATGCAGGTGATGATGCCCACATCGGGCCGGGCACAGCGGGCCAGACGCTCGATCTCGCCTGCGTGGCTCATGCCCATCTCCACCACGGCGTATTCGGTCTCCTTCCCGATGCGGAACAGGGTGCGGGGCAGGCCCAGCTCGTTGTTCTGGTTGCCCTCGGTCTTGATGGTATCCCCAAAGCCCGCGATGGCGGCATAGGTCATCTGCTTGGTGGTAGTCTTGCCCACGCTGCCGGTAACGCCCACCACCTTGGGGTGGAACTGGCTGCGGTAGTTCGCCCCCATGACCATCATGGCGTGGTAGCTGTCGGGGCTGATGACCGCCTTTTCTGCCGGGACCCCCTCCACCGGGTGGTTCAGCACGACATAGGCCGCCCCCTCTTCCAGCGCCTTGGCCGCGAAATCGTGGCCGTCGAACCGCTCGCCCGGAAAAGCCACGAAGATGCAGCCGGGGCAGACCTCGCGGCTGTCGGTGGTCACAAGGCCGATGGGCTGGCCGTCGGCGAAGCCCTCGGGGGCAAGGCCCTTCAAAAGCAGATCTGCTGCAATATGTTCCATAGATCATTCTCCCCTTATTAAGATGATGTAACGACTTCCGAAAGCCTCTCCCTTCGGGAGAGCCTCCCTCCATTATCCGCAGGTGATGGTAACGACGGTGCCCTTCTGGACACTGGCACCTGCGGCCTCGCTCTGGCTCTGCACCGTGCCGGTGCTTTCCCCTGCCACCTGACAGTTCAGTCCGGCGGCGGTCAGCATCTGGCGGGCAAAGTCGGCGCTCTTGCCGCTGACGTCCGGCACCTCGGTGTGACTGCCGGAATAGGTATCGGTATACAGATAGATGGTGGTGCCGCTGGCCACCTCTGCCCCCGCATGAGGGTACTGGTAGGTGACGACGGCGGCGGTCTGGCTGCTCTCGCTCTCCACCAGCTGGTGCTTGAGGCCCTTGTTGTTCAGGGCGACCTGCGCGTTGCTCCACTCCTTGCTTACGAGGTTGGGCACCTTCACGGTGGTCTGGCTGCGGTCGATGCCGTCGGTGGCGATGCCCAGATAGGGGGCGATCTCACTGATGATGTTGCCGACCACAGGCGCGGCCAGAATGGAGGAGTAGTCGGTGCGGGCGTTGTTGGGGTCGTCCAGCATGACATAGACCAGAATTTCCGGGTCGTTGGCGGGCAGGACCGCCGCGAAGGAGGCGACCTTCTTGTAGTCGCCGTCGGCGCGGCGCTCCATGTTCAGCTGCTCGGAGGTGCCGGACTTGCCGCCGATGCGGTAGCCTGCGACGTAGGCATTGGAACCGCCGCCGCTGGTGGAGCCGTCGCCCACCTCGTACTCCATGATCTGGCGGATGGTCTCGCTGGCGCTCTCGCTGATGACCTGACGGCGGACGTTCGCGCCGACCTCCTCGACCACATTGCCGTTCTGGTCGGTGATCTTATCCACCACATGGGGGGTGACAAGATAGCCGCCGTTGACCGCCGCCGAGATGGCGGTGCAGACCTGCAGCGGGGTCACGGCCATGGCCTGACCGAAGGCGGAGGACGCAAGCTGGACCTCCCCCAGCTGGTTCTTGGTGTAATACTTCATCATGCCCGTCTCATTGGGCAGGTCCACGCCGGTGCGCTCGGTGAAGCCGAAGGCGTCGAAGTAGTCATAAAAGACGCTGGAGCCGAGCCGCTGCCCCAGCTGGATGAAGTAGATGTTGCAGCTGTTGCGGAGGGCCTCGGCAAGGTTCTGGACCCCGTGAGACTTCTTTCCGGCGCAGTGGTAGGTCTCCTTCGCCACGCCGTAAGCACCGGAGCAGTTGAGGGTGGTGTAATAGGTGGCCTTGCCCGAGTCCACCCCCATCGCCGCCGTGATGACCTTAAAGACGCTTCCGGGGTAGTACAGCTCGGTGATGGCCTTGTTCTTCCACTGGATGTCGCGGTAGGTGCCGGTGTAGTCCGGGTCCGGGTCGGGGATCTTCTTGCCGTTCTCGTCCAGCAGGAATTTTTTGGGGTCGTCCGGGTCCTTGAGGTAGATGGTATAGATCTCCGGCTCGGCCTGAACCTGCTCGCTCAGATAGGTCAGGTTCGCGCTGAAATCCAGCGGGTCATTGGGGTCGAAGTCGGGCTTGGAGGCCATTGCAAGGATGGCACCCGTCTTGACGTTCATGACGATGGCCGCACCGCGGTTCTCGACGTTGTTGGCGTAAACAGCCTCGTTGAGGTAGCGCTCCACCACCTCCTGCACGTTGACGTCCAGCGACAGCACCAGATTGGAGCCATCCTTGGCGGCATAGGTGGTGGCGTTGGCGTCGGCGATGGCGTTGCCGTAGGCGTTGCGGCGGGTGATGGTGCGGCCGTTGACGCCCGCAAGGGTGGAGTCGTAGGACTTTTCCAGCCCATAGAAACCCTCGCCATCGCCGTTGCAGAAGCCCAGCACCGACGCGGCGAACGCACCGTAGGGGTAATCCCGCTGGAAGCTCTTGGACGAGGAGACGGAGATGCGGCCCTTCCGGACGGTGGTGCCGTCCTCCAGCGTCTTGGCCTTGGTGTGCTCTTTGTTGTAGGTGCTGACGTATTTCTCGATGGAGAGCTTGACGGCGTTGTTCACCTTGGTGGCAAGGACCTGATAGGAGGAGGTGTTCTTCGCCAGCGCGTCGTGGACGGTCTGGTACTGGGTCTGGTACTCCGCCGAAGAGGTGTCCACGCGGTCAAGGCTCTCCCCGTCGCCGGAGAGCAGCCGCAGGGTGATCTGACGGCTCACCTCAGCCAGCGTCGTCTCGTCCACCGTCTTGAGGACTTCGCCCGTCTCCTCGGCGGTCTGGCTGGTGAAGAGGGCCGTGGAATAGCTGGGGTCGGCCCAGATGGTCCATACTACGCTGGTAGAGGCCAGCGTAATGCCGGAGGCGTCGTAGATCTCGCCCCGCGTCGCCTGAATGGTGCTGTCCAGCAGCTGCTGCTCGGCCGCATACTGGCGAAAGGTCGCACCCTGTTCGATCTGGATCTTATACAGGCTGTAGGTCACGATGCCCGCAGCCGCCATGACAAAAAATACCGCCGCGCCGAAGCTGAAACGCCGCAGCCGTGCGCTGAGGCGCTCGTGCGGGTCGCTGCGGCGAAGGCGGTAGTAGACGTTCCTGTGCTGGTTTTTGGAGGGCTTGTTTTGCATGGTATTCTCCTGCAGAAACCAGAAAAGCGTGCGCTGCCGCACGCTTTTCTGTCTGTTTGCTTATTTTATGCTGCCGACGGAGGCCAGAACGGTCATTGCGCCGTCGTGCAGAAAATCCGTCCACTGGTGGACAGCCGACTCCCTGCGCACCAGCACGCTCTCGCTGTCGAGGCGGATGTAGGTGATCTGGCTCTGGTCCATCTTCATCAGGCCCAGACGACCGGCCACCTCTTCCACGCTGGTGATGTTGGTCTTGCTGTTGAGGACGCTGTTGTAGTAGGTGTACTGGCTTTGCTCGCTCACAAGCTCTGCCTTGGCCTTCTGGATCTGGTCGTTGACCTCCACCAGCTGGGCCTCGCTCCAGAGCAGGCTGACCGCAAGGCCCGCCAGCAGTGCCATCGAGATCAGCTGAAGCAGATGCTGCATGGCCGCCTGGACTGGGTTGAGACGGCGCTTGCCGCCCTTTTCCACCCGCAGCGCGACCTTGCGCTGCGTCTGAGGTGCTTTTCTGCGGCGCACCTCAGACGACATATCATAGGCTGGCTGACCCATAGTGATCTCCTCCTCTCACCCTGAGCGGTGCCCTGTCCGGCTCAGAGCTTTTCCAAAACGCGCAGGTGGGCAGAACGGCTCCGCCGGTTCTCCTCCAGTTCCTGCTGGTCGGCCTCGATAGGCTTTCGGGTAATGAGCTTTGCTTTCGCCTTGCCGCCGCACACGCAGACCGGGAACTCCGGCGGGCAGGTGCAGGCCGTGGACCAGCGGCGGAATTTGTTCTTCACCAGCCGGTCTTCCAGCGAATGGAAAGTGATGACGCACAGCCTTCCGCCCGGGGCGAGGTGGTCGAAGATGGTGTCCAGCCCCTCCTCCAGAGCGTCCAGCTCATGGTTGACTGCGATGCGCAGCGCCTGAAAGGTGCGCCGCGACGGGTTCTTGTTCTTGCGCCGCTCTGCCGGCGGCATGGCGCTGGCCACGATGTCGGCCAGCTGTAGGGTCGTCTCGATGGGGGCCGTCTCCCGAGCCTCCACGATATGCCCGGCGATCTGCCATGCATAGGGTTCCTCGCCGTAGTCCCGCAGGATGCGGGCAAGCTCTTCCCGGCTGACGGTGTTCACGAGGTCTGCCGCCGTCTCCCCCTGCTGGCTCATCCGCATATCCAGCGGAGCGTCCGCCCGGTAGGAAAAGCCCCGGGCCGCGTCATCCAGCTGATGGCTGGAAACGCCGAGATCCAGCAGCGCACCGTTGATCTTCTCGATGCCGAGGCCCTCGAGGGCTTGTCCGGCATAGCGGAAATTGATCTGCACCACGGTGGCCGGAAGCCCGGCCAGACGCGCCCGGGCGGTCTGCACCGCGTCGGGGTCCTGATCCAGCGAGACGAGCCGCCCGCCCTTTGTGCCGTCGAGGCGGAGGGCGATCTGGCGGGAGTGCCCTGCGCCGCCCGCCGTGCCGTCCAGATAAATGCCTGCCGGGTCGATGTTCAGTCCGTCGAGGCACTCGTTCAGAAGCACAGGGATATGCTCAAACGAGGCCGGGTCGAACTGCGCCATCTCTTCTTTCTGTGTCATCGTGCCCAGCCTCCCTTCGTTTCGTGTTCCGAGCCGTCCGATACGCCGGACATCTCTCCGGGAGTTTGTCCCGTTTAAGTGCTGTCAAGATACCCGACGACTCTGTTTTATTGTAGCAAATCACAGCGCTGAATGCAAGTTTTTTCCTTCGCTTTTTTCCTACAAAATCGCACAAAAAAAGCCCCTGCGAATCGTCACTTTGACTCGCAGGGACTTGGAAGCCCTCTTACGCGCCGCGGCGGGGCGTCTGGCGCAGGTTCGCACGGACATTTTTCACCTGTGCGGCGTTCTCGGCCATGGTCTCCTCGGTGGTTTTCAGCATATTGTCGCAGTAATCCGTCACGGTCTGGCGGACGGTGCGGGCCTCGGTCTGGGCGGCGGAGACGATCTCCGACGCACGCTGCTGGGCGGCGCGGACGATCTCGGCCTCGCTCACAAGGATGCGGGCACGCTCTTCGGCCTTCTTCACGATGGCCTGCGCCTGTGCGTTGGCCGACTCGATGAGCTGGGCACGGTCGCTGACGATGGATTGGGCCTGCCGCAGCTCCACCGGCAGGTTCGCGCGGATGTCGTCGAGATAATCCCGGATCTGCTCCACATCCACGATGCGCTTGCCGCCCGAGAGGGGCATCCCCGTGCTCTCTTCCAGCAGATCCTCAATGGTATCCAAAAGCTCGTTGACGTTCATCAGGCTTCTCCTTCTTCCTCGGCGGCGTCTGCCACCGGCTTGCCATATTTCCAAAGCAGGACCTTGCCGTACTTGTACTGCTTTTTCAGCTGCAAGCCGCCCACCTCAGCGGGGAGGACGAGCTTCGTTTCGCTCTCGCAGATGACGATGCCGCCGGGGGCGACGCACTTGTCCACGAGGGGGAGGATGTTTTCCAGCGTGCCGTTGTGGAAGGGCGGGTCCAGCAGCACCAGATCGAACTGCTCCCGGCAGGCAGAGAGGAAGCGCGCTGCCTCGCCGATGTTGACCCGGCTGCGGTCAAAGACGCCGCAGCTCTTGCAGTTCTTCATCACGATGCCGACGGCCTCGCGGTTCTCATCCAGAAATACACACCGGGCAGCGCCCCGGCTCAGCGCCTCGATGCCCAGCTGGCCGCTGCCTGCGTACAGGTCCAGCACACGGGCACCGGGCAGGTCGAACTGGACGATGCTGAACATCGCCTCCTTCACCTGATCGAGGGTGGGGCGGGTAATATCCGTGCCGGGCAGTGCTTCCAGCCGTCTGCCGCGGGCTTCTCCTGCAATGACTCGCATGTTTTGGCCTCCTTTGGTCTTTCCTGTTATCGTAACTTCATATTATCGTCATACCGCCGCTCTTTGTCAAGGGCAGCACCAAGATTCGTTGCGTTCCGGGCCTGAATGTGCTAAAATTATCCCAGAACGCCGCTTTTTCGGGCGTAAGAAGGAGAGTATACATCATGAAAGTCCTGCTCATCAACGGCAGCCCCCACGAAAAGGGCTGCACCTATACCGCACTGACCCTCATCGCCGGAGAGCTGAACTCTGCCGGCATCGAGACGGAGATCCTGAACATCGGCACCAAGCCCGTGGGCGGCTGCATCGGCTGCGGCGGCTGTGCCGCCGGCAAGGGCTGCGTCTTCGGCGGCGTGGTCAACGAGGCCATCGAGAAGGCCAAGACCGCCGACGCCTTCGTCTTCGGCACGCCGGTGCACTATGCTTCTGCCTCCGGCAACATGACCAGCTTCATGGACCGCCTCGCCTACGCAGGCGGCAAATATCTGGCCTACAAGCCCGCCGCCATCTGCTGCTCGGCCCGCCGCGCCGGTACGACGACCACCCTCGACCAGCTGGTGAAGTACCCTGAGTTCTTCCATATGCCGCTGGTGAGCGGCTCCTACTGGCCGATGGTCCACGGCTCGAACCCGGAGCAGGTGCTGCAGGACGCCGAGGGCTGCGCCGTGATGCAGGAGCTGGGCCGCAACATGGCATGGCTGCTCCGATGCATCGAGGCGGGCCGGGCCGCCGGCATCGACCACCCGGAGAACCCCCGCCGCCCGATGACGAATTTTATCCGATAAACCTCTCAGTCAAAGCCTGACGGCTTTGCCAGCTCCCCTACCGAGGGGAGCCTCTGGCGAAGAGGAAAAGCTTTGCGAAATGCCAAGGCCTCCCCTCTTTAGGGGAGGTGGCACGCCGTAGGCGTGACGGAGAGGTTTTCTCCAAGGGGCTGCTTTCCCGCCGGGGGAGCGCCCCCTTCTTTTTTGAATTTTTATTCCAAAACCGATAAAAACCGGCCCGGATTCTTTTTTCGTTCATAACTTTGTGGTAGCATAAGAACAAAAGTATTCTTTGCCACGGAGAGCATTTGTGATGGAACACTACGATTGGAATGACGGCTGGCAGTTCACCCCGGTCTTCGCCCCCGCCATCGTGCGGCCGGAGTCCCCGGAGCTGGAGCTGGAAGAGGTGCGCCTGCCCCACACGGTCAAGACTCTGCCCTACAATTACTGCAATGAGAACGACTACCAGAAGCTTTCGGGCTACCGGCGGGAGTTTTTTGCGCCCAGAGAATGGGAGGGCCGCACCGTCCTGCTCACCTTCGGGGCCGTGGCCCACGACGCCACGGTGTTCTGCAACGGGCGGCGGGTGTTCCACCACAGCTGCGGCTACACCGCTTTTACGGTAGACCTGACCAGCGCCCTCCATCTGGGCCAGAAAAACGTGGTGGCCGTCCGCTGCGACAGCCGCGAGGACCTGAACATCCCGCCCTTCGGCGGGCAGATGGATTTTCTCACCTACGGCGGCATCTGCCGCGCCGTCTGCCTTGACGTCAAGGAAACTGCCTACCTGCGGGACATCTTCATCGAGACGAAGGCCGAGGGCGGTTTCCGCATCTACACCGCCACCGTGGGCGAGACGGTGGGCTGCACGCTGCAGGCCGAGATCCGAAGCCCCTCGGGCAGCCGGGCTTTTTATACCGGTGAGCTTTCGCTGCCCATCACCGGCGCGCTGAACAGCGTCCATCCGTGGAGCATCGAGCACCCCACCCTCTACACCCTCACCGTCCGGCTCATCCGGCCCGGCACCGGCGGTCTGCCCGACCGGGTGCTGGACGAAAAGAGCTGCCGCTTCGGGTTCCGCACCTTACAGTTCGTGGCCGGAGGGCTTTATCTCAACGGCCAGCGGGTGGAGCTGCGGGGCCTCAACCGCCCCCAGAGCTACGCCTATCAGGGCTATGCCATGCCTGACAGCATCCAGCGTCTGGACGCCCAGCTGTTGAAAAAGCAGCTGGGCTGCAACGCCGTCCGGCTCACGATGCCCCCCAGCCCCGCCTTCCTCGACGCCTGCGACGAGCTGGGTCTGCTGGTCTTTGTGGAGATGCCCGGCTGGCAGTATGTGGGCGACGACATCTGGAAAGCGCAGGCGCTGCAGAACTGCCGCGAGATGGTCTGCCAGTGCCGCAGCCATCCCAGCATCTTCCTCTGGGGCGTCCGGGTCTGCGGCAGCGCCGACGACGAGAGCTTCTATAAGCGCACCAACGAGACGGTCCGCCGCCTCGACCCCACCCGCCCCACGGCGGGCACCCGCAGCACCCGCCGCAGCCAGCTTCTGGAGGACGTCTACGCCTACACCGACTACTCCTACCGGGGCCGGGGCGTCGGCTGCGAGGCCCGCACTGCCGTCACCCCCGACCCCCGGAAAGGCTACCTCATCAGCGAGTTCGAGGGAGCACAGTTCCCGGCCAAGCCCTTCGACGACGAGCCGCACCGTCTGGCACAGGCGCTGCGCTATGCCGCTGTCCTCAACGACACCATCGCCCAGCAGGGGGTGGCCGGCAGCTTCGGCTGGTGCATGACCGACTACAACACCCATCGGGAGTTCGGCAGCGGCGACCGCATCAGCTATCAGGGCGTGATGGACCTGTTCCGCAACCCCAAGCTCTCTGCCGCCGTCTACGCCAGCCAGAAGCTCCCCCGCTCCCCCTCTGACATCGTGCTGGAGGTCTCGTCCACCATGGCGCCGGGCGACCATCCGGGCGGCTTTGCGGGGGCGTGCTGGGCCTTCACCAACGCCGACAGTCTGCGGTTCTACCGGGACAACGACTTCGTGGCCGAGTTCGCACCCGACCGCCGGGGCCGTTTCGCGGCTCTGCCTCACCCGCCCATCGAGATCCACGACTTCGTGGGCCTGCTGCTGGAAAAGTATGAGGGCCTCGACCGGGCCGCTGCGCCGCAGGTAGCCGCTATCCTCAACGAGATGCGCCGGGACGCCATGGAGCTTTCGCCCCTGTCCCGGGCGCGGATGTACTCGCTGCGTCTGAGCTGGAACGAGCTGCTGCAGCTCTACTACAAATATATCGGTGTGCTGGGCAGCCCCTCCGCCGTCTACCGCTTCGAGGCGGTGTGGCATGGCCGGGCCGTCCGCACCGTCGTGAAGGAGCCGGTGCAGAGCGTCCGGCTGGAATGCACCGTCCACAACCCCATCCTCACCGACGGCCCCACATGGGACTGCGCCGCCGTCAGCCTCCGGGCCATCGACCAGAACGGCAACCTCCTGCCCTACTGCGGCGAGGCCGTCCAGTTGAGCGTGGAGGGGCCGCTGCGCATCCTCGGCCCCAGCGTCGTGCCCCTGCGGGGCGGCATGGCAGGCACCTATCTTGCCACCACCGGCGAGGCCGGCCCGGCCCGGCTGCGCTGCCGGATGGAAGGTGCGCTGGACACCGAAGCCTCCCTTACCATCCGCCGCCGGGAGGAGGAGAGGGGTTAAATCCCGTCTCTTTACGATAGGTTTGCACTCTGTTCAAAATTTTCTCATGGTTGCATGGTATCCTGAGAGCAGAAAAATACCGAGGGGCGGCGCACCCGCCCCTCTTTTATGAGGAAGGACGTTTATGAAAGAAAAGATCCGCCAGTTCATGATCGGCCGCTACGGCACCGACGGCCTGAACCAGTTTTTGAATATCGCATCCCTTGTGCTGGTGCTGGCCTATATCCTCACCCGGCTTCCTCTGCTGCTGTATGTCGGCGTGGTGCTGCTGGGCTTCTGCTACTACCGGATGTTCAGCCGCAACATCTCCAAGCGCACCGAGGAGAACTATCGATACTACGCCGTGAAGGAGCGCATCCGCAGCAAATTCAGCAGCCTGCGCGACCAGTGGAACAACCGCAAGCTCTACCACTACTACCGCTGCCCCCAGTGCCGCCAGAAGCTGCGGGTGCCCCGGGGCCGGGGCCGCATCCAGATCTCCTGCCCCCGCTGCGGCACCCAGTTCATCAAAAAGAGCTGAGCCATGTTTGGATACGTCATCCCTGATCAGGCCGCACTGGACGATGCGGCCAAGGCCCGCTACCGCACGGCCTACTGCGGGCTTTGCCGCCGTATCGGCGCGCTCCACGGGCTGCGGGGCCGTCTGACCCTGAGCTATGACCTGACCTTCCTGAACCTGCTGCTCTCCAGCCTCTATGAGGGCGAGAGCGCGTGCATCACCGGCAGCAGCCACTGCCCCATCCACCCCATCCGGAAGGTGAACTGGCGGCACAGCGGCCCCACCGACTACTGCGCCGATCTGAGCGTGGCCCTCCACTATTACAACGCCGCCGACAAGTGGAACGACGACCGCAGCCTCCTCGGCCTCGGCTTCGAAAGGCTGCTGGACGCCCCCACGCAGGAGGCCGCCAAGCGCTGGCCTCGCCAGTGCGCCGCCATCCGCTCCTGCCTCGACCGTCTGGCCCGGCTGGAAGCCGAAGGCAGCGAAGACCTCGATGCGGTGTCTGGCTGCTTCGGGGAGCTGATGGCCGAGCTGTTCGACTACCGGCAGGATCACTGGTCCCCCGAGCTGCGAAGCATCGGCTTCCATCTGGGCAAGTTCATCTACCTGCTGGATGCCTACGACGACCTCGCCCGGGACGAGAAAAAAGGCGCGTACAACCCGCTGCGCTCCCTCAGCCGCCAGCCCGACTATGAGGAGGAGATGCGGGACATCTTCGAGCTGCTTCTGGCCCGGTGTGCCAAAAGCTTCGAGCGTCTGCCCTGTGTGGAGGATGCCGACCTGCTGCGGAACATCCTGTACTCCGGGGTATGGCTCAAATACAACTGCAAACAGGCCAAGGAAGCCGGAAAAAAATAAACGATTCCGCCCAAAAGGCGGATATTCTTTTGATTTGCGCTTGATTTTACAGGCGCTGTCCTGTAGACTGTAATACTGTATGGAACGAAAGGGCCGCGCAAGGCCTGAGAGAGACGTGAGGAAGTAGACCCATGAGAGATCCCTATGAGGTGCTGGGCATCCAGCGCGGTGCGACCGACGACGAGATAAAGAAAGCCTATCGGGCCAAGTGCAAGCGCTGGCACCCCGACCTGAACCCCAACGACCCCACCGCAGAGGAGCACTTCAAGGAGGTGCAGGCGGCTTATGACGCCATCACCAAAGGCGAGACCGGGCCTCAGATGGGCGGCCCATCCGGCTATGGCCAGCAGAGCTACGGCGGCTACCAGCAGGGGTACAGCGGCTACCAGCAGGGCTACGGCTCAAACGGCTGGCAGCAGGGCGATTTCGACTTCGGGTTCGACCCCTTTGGCTTTGGATTCGGCTTCGGCGGCTATCAGCAGCAGAGCGGGGCCAGCTATTCCGGCTCGGACAGCCCCGAGATGCAGGCGGCCCGCAACTTTGTTTCGAATGGCCGCTACGCGGAGGCCCGCCGGGTGCTGGATGGCATGAACAGCCGCTCGGCGCGGTGGTACTACCTCTCCTCGCTGGCCAATCAGGGCCTCGGCAACAGCATCGACGCGCTGCAGGACGCCCGCCGCGCCGTCCAGCTGGACCCCAATAACACCGAATACCAGATGCACCTGCGCCGGATGCAGAACCCCGGCCAGACCTACCGCACCCAGACCACCTACGCCCAGCCCGGCGGGCTGATGCGCTGGTGCTGGAGCATGATCCTGCTCAACCTGCTGTGCAACTGCTGCTGCGGAGGCGGCTGGGGCTGGCGGTTCCGGATGTAAGCAAGACAGAAAAACCTCCCGTACTGGCGTACGGGAGGTTTTTCTGTTGACGTCAATAGATCACGATGGTGCGTGTGATCTTCTCGCAGGAGTAGTTGCCCGTGGCCTGAGCGGTCTGGATGTAGGTGCCCGGCTCGGTGGGGAACTCGGTGGACTTGCTGCTGAACAGGCCCTTCTTCTTATAGGTGTAAGTGACCTTCGCGTCATTGGCCACCACGCCGTCCGACTCCAGCAGAGCGCCGGTGTTGTGGGCTTCGGCCTCGGCCAGCGTCACAGCGGGCAGCTCCTCGGCCCAGTAGAGGCGGACGCCCTCCGTCTTGGGCTTGATCCGGAACATGGCCACACCGGCGGTGTTCAGGTCGCCGGACTGCAGCGCCACAGCACCCGCGATGTACCGGCCCGAATCCACCGGCTGTTCATCCAGATAGATGCGGCTGAACACGCCCTCAGGCAGGTAGCGGCGGATCATTTCCAGCGAGAGCTTAAGGCCCAGCGACATATCCTTCAGGGTGGGGATATAGAATTTCAGGGCATCCATCACCTTGACGACCTCATCGGCCACGCTCAGAAGCACGCTGACGTCGTTTCCGTCGATGAGCTGCTTGACGTAAGCATAGACGTTGAACTCCTCCACCTGATCGGGGGTCTTGGACATCTTGCGGGGCAGGGGTATCATCTTGAGCAGGGTGCGGAGCTTATCGGAGAGCACGAGGGTGACGTAGCCTTTGGCTTCGCCCTTGACGCCCAGCACCACGCCGATATACTGTACGTCTGCCGGGCGGGTGACCACCGACAGCTCGAACGGGGAGCCATAGACCAGCTTGCCGGTGGCCTGCAGGCGGATGGAGACGGCCTCGTTGGTCTCCTCCATCTGAGTCTGCGAAGCGGGGGGAAGCTCGGTCTGGGCCGCTGCGGCAAACGCCGGAGTCATCATGCTCAGCATGAGGGCTGCTGTCAGGAGCAGCGAGAGCATTCTTTTGGCCTTCATATGGACAAACCTCCTGTATTCATCATCTTCGCCGGGCGGGCAGATGCCCATGACCCAGCTAGAATAATTTTACCGCAAATCCCTGTCAGGGTCAATAACGGGATTCAAGCAAAAGGGCCGCTGCTCTGGATGGCAGCGGCCCTTCTCCGTTCTCTTACAGGATGCGCACCCGGATAACGGCGGGGATCGCCGAGAGCTTTGCAGCCAGCGCGGCGTCCACTGCGCCGGTGGCGTCCAGCATGGTGTAGGCCATGTTCTTCTTGCTCTTGTTGACCATGTTCTCGATGTTCAGGCCCGCCTCGGTGGTCAGGGCAGTGATCTGGCTGATCATGCCCGGCTCATTCTTGTGGATGATGCAGATGCGCTTGCCTCCGGCGCGGGGCTGATGCACCTCGGGCATATTCACCGAATGGGTGATATTGCCGTTCTTGAGGTAGTCGCTGATCTCCTGCGCGGCCATGACGGCGCAGTTGTCCTCCGCTTCCGGGGTGGACGCGCCCAGATGGGGCGTGCAGATGACACCCGGACGGCCCAACAGGGCCTCGGAGGGGAAGTCGGTCATGTAGCCGGACACCTTGCCGGTGTCGAGGGCCTCCAGCAGGGCGTCGGTGTTGACCAGCTCGCCGCGGGCATAGTTCAGCAGCTTGACACCGTCTTTGCAGAGGGCCAGCGTCTGGGCGTTGATGGTGTCCTTGGTGGTGGGCAGATAGGGCACATGGATGGTGATGTAGTCGCAGAGAGGCAGCATATCGTTCAGGTTGACGCAGTGGTGGACCTGACTGCTCAGATTCCACGCAGCATCGATGGAGATGTAGGGGTCGTAGCCGTAGACCTCCATGCCCAGCTCGATGGCACAGTTGGCGACGCGGGAGCCGATGGCACCCAGACCGATGACGCCGAGGGTCTTGCCCTTGATCTCGTTGCCCACGAACTGCTTCTTGCCCTTCTCCACGCTCTTTGCCATGGCGGGATCTCCGGCAAGGCCCTGCGTCCACTGGGCAGCGGCAGGCACGTTGCGGCTGCCTGCGATGAGCATTCCGATGACCAGCTCGGCCACGGCGTTGGCGTTGGCGCCGGGGGTGTTGAAGACCACGATGCCCTGCTCACTGCACCGGTCGAGGGGGATGTTGTTGACGCCTGCACCGGCGCGGGCGATGGCCAGCAGGGTCAGCCGCGCGCGCAGCTGATCTTCCGCTGCCTGGGCAAAGTCCGCCAGCAAATGCTCCCGGTCGGTATGGCAGGCTTTGTAGTATTCTTCCATGGAGGATTGATCCTGCTTCAGCCGCTGCTCCAGCGAGCGGGCCATACTGAGCGCACGCTCGTGGATCATGGTTTCGGGCACCTCCACACGGCTGCCGGCGGCGATGCGGTCCACCAGGGCGGAGCGGAGCAGATAGGCGCGCGTCTCGCTTTGCTGTTCGCCGGGGACTTCCTGTGCTTTCTGTGCGGCCCGGCGCAGGTCCTCTGGCTGCAGCTGCACGGCGCGGTAGTCGCCCAAACGGACCTCCGGGCGGATCTGAACCCGGGCGGTGAAGCACAGGGCCTTTCCCTCTTCATGCTGCTCTACCCGCACGATAGGGGGGTAGTAAATTTCTTCGGGGTATTCTGAGGCGGCTTTGCGGTATGCGGAAGTCACCAGCTGATCCAGGGCCGGCTTTTCAAACACATCTTTGCCGTGATGCCGCTCGATCATGGTGCGGCTGGCCTTGCCGTCGCGCATGCCGGGCACCGGATAGCGGGCCTTGTGGGTACGCCAGGCCTCGTCCAGCGCTGCCGTGTATTCTTCCGCAGGCACGGTAAAGCGGAACAGGAGCGTG
>ERZ1106929.242-NODE-242-length-64969-cov-11.209585_pt1 | contig 64969 bp, 58 predicted proteins | sample MGYA00403662_ERZ1106929 | MGnify/ENA primary metagenome ERZ1106929 (study PRJEB35170, sample SAMEA104062442) | human gut metagenome | biome: human gut; feature: human-associated habitat; material: faeces | place: Denmark | collected 2013-02-20 ... | reverse complement strand
TTACTAAATTCAAGTAGAGTGGTATAGTATTAAATAAGCAAACCACTTGACTTTTTTACACATCTGGTTTATTCTTAATGTATACCATTTTAAATAAACCAGTTGATTGAAATTGTTTTGTGTACGAAGAATCTGATTAAACCACTTTCCGAAAAGGTTTTAAAAAGTAAAAAGTACTCCTACTCTAACCAAATTCAACTGGTATGGAGGAAAAAAATGCTGAATACACAGCCCGCATATCTGCAACTTGCAGATTTAATTCAGGAAAAAATTGCCACAAACGAATATAGTCTTGGTTCAAAAATACCTTCTGAGCGTGAACTTTCAGAAGTTTTTGGCATCAGCCGAATGACCGTTCGCAAGGCGATTGAAGTATTAATTGAAAAAGGAATGTTAACACGGCTGCAAGGAAAAGGAACCTTTGTATCCAAACCGAAAATTGATTCTCCAATTGACACGATACAATCGATGAAATCTTTTATTCAGGAATCTGGATTGATTCCTTCCAATAAAGTCCTTGTAACCAAGACGGAGAAGGCAGGGGGCAAATACAGCAGGATTTTTCACATTCCCCCTGACGCTGACCTGTTCCTTCTCTTCCGGCTTCGTCTTGGAAACGGAGAACCACTGGCTTTGGAATACACATATATTCCATACGATATCATACCGGATATTGAATCATATGATTTTGAACATTGCTCTTTGTATGATCTATACGAACAACAGGGGATTACTTTTGCTACAGACTCGCAGCGACTGGAAATTGTGAATGTATGCAACCCTCAGGCAGCACTTTTGAAGGTAGAAGAAGATTCTGCCGTATTCATGCTTCATGATACTGTCACAGATACTACAGGACGTGTAATTGAATATACAAGATCCTATGTAGGTGGGAACACCTTCACTTTCTCAAGCATATTAACTTAAAAAGGGCAGGAATATGAGCAAATATACGAATTTATTAAACGAACAGATGAAAGAATCTTTAGAATCTTATATAATTGAACATGCATTAGCACCTGGAGATGCTCTCCCTTCAGAACGAGAACTGGCAGAAAATCTGGGGGTGAACCGGCTGACCATACGAGCTGCGTTAAAACGTCTCCGCAATGAGCATCGCATTTATACAAAGCACGGAAAGGGGAATTTTGTTGCAGCTCCCAAAATCATTGAAGGGACAAGCAAAATGGAATCTTTTACTTCTGGCTGGACCGATGACGGATATACCCCCTCCAGTAAGATTCTGACAATGGATGAACGAGAAGCCCCTCTTTCCATCTGTTACCAGTTAAATCTGAATCTAGGTGAGAGAGTTTTCTCACTAAATCGTGTACGTTATCTGAACGGAGAACCCATCGCCCTAGAACATGCATACATTCCTGCCAAATTGGTGCCAGACATACTACTTTACAATTTTGAAAAAGAATCCTTATATGCCACTTTACAAACTGTATATAACCTTCATCTAGTACGACAGGAAGAAACCATTTCTATCTGCCATATGAATAAAACTGAAGCCAGGCACTTAAATGCAAAAGAAGGCGATCCCGCTTTCTTAATCAATGGACTTTCTTTCGACGGAAACCAACCCTTTGAATACTGTACGACCATCAATCCTGCAGATAGATATGTATTATCAAGTAAAATGAAACCAGAAAAATCGAAATAGTTCAAATTCAGAAGATCTACTTTTAAACTGTTAGAGTCAATGAAACAGACGAATCCTGTGCAATTATCACAGAATTTAATTACACATACTTACTTTTTCATTTATGGGAGAATCTCATTCTATTCTGTTAATAGATTCTCCCATATTTTTAGTATGCTGGAACACCATATCCATAAATACTATTGTTCCCTATCACGTAACTCCGCTTCCTACAGGAATTCCCACTGTTTCCTTCTATTGTATTTACCCTTCCACCTGTCACACTTTCCACGATTCCTACATGATCAATACTCCCATTATCTCCCCAGTCAAAGAAAATGATATCTCCTGCCACTGGCACATAACTTCCATCCCGGAACCGTCCATGAGAAGAAAACCAACTGACACCATCCGAACACAATGAAAATTTCGGTATCACACCACTGTCAATATATCCACACTGATCGGCACACCACGATACAAAGCAGGCACACCATTCCACTCTGCTGTTAAATCCATACCAGCTCCAATAGGTTTCTCCGCCATTTCCTTCCTGTGAAAGTGCCACCTGAACGATCGCCTGATTTCCGATTCCCGTTGGAATTCTTCCAAAGGCATAATACCGCAAAACATGAGATACATACTGTTTGTCTCCATAACTGCTCCATCCCATACGCTGTGCCATCATATCGGAGAATTCTGCAGCATTGGCAACTGTATATCCTCCGTAGTATCTTTTCGCCCACAAAATATATCCATTTCCAAAATTGTATCCCTGCAGAGCAAGTTTGATGTGTTCCATATCTATCGGACTTTCCACCTTTGCACTTTCCAAACAACTCTTTACTTCCTGCACTCCACAGCATATCGAATACTCTGGGTCAGTGATACCATTTGGTCGTCTTGGATATCTTGTATTAAAAGAGCCCTCCGAACTCTGCATTGGATCAAGTCCACGCCCTCCACTTTCTTGCATCATGACTGCCTTGATCAGTTCCACATATTCTCCAATTCCGTATTGATTTGCATAATGACGGATAAGAGGCTCATATGCCTCCACTTCATCACTGACCGGACTTACCGTACTGGAATTATCCCCACCAATGAAGCACAGAACTCCACCGAACAATATCACGATAACCAGAATCAAAACTGCAATCCATCCACCTATCGTCATACCAGCAATTAGTTCTTTCATTGCAGCAATTATTGCTTTTACAGCTGCGAGGCTGATTTTAACTACTTTCCTTACTGCCTCTTCTGCAGCGTAAGTCATCTTCCTTACTGCCTGTGCAGACCTTTTGGTCGTTAAAATCGATTCTTTTGCAAGTTTTTGTGTTGCTTTTTCTGCTTCCTGTGTAGTCTTTATGACCGTATGTGAAGTGGATTCTGATGTCTTAACAGTACGGTCTGCATATTTGATCGTCTCTTTCCCGGTATTGTTAATTGTTTGCTCTGTCTGCTTTTCAGCTTTTACTTCCCTTCCCCTGCGTTCTATCGCCTTATTTTTCTCTCTTTTCTGGCATGCTCGTCTACCAGCCTGTTCCAGTGCTTCCTTTACATTTTGTTCTTTCAGCTGGTACACAGGCTCGAAAGAGCCTGCTTTTCCCATTTGATGAACAGTCTCCTTCAGAGCACTTTGCGTTCCCTGTGTAATCTTATCTCCTGCATATTCTTCCGGTGAAGCCTTGCTCTGCGTCTGTTCAACACTTTCCTTTGTCCGCACATAAGCTTCTCTCACTCTTTCTGTACCAACTGCCACTTTATTTATTACTTTGATATCTTTGTGAATCTGGCGTGTTTTTATTTCCTTACTCATTGACAGACTCCTACCGTACAATGTCAGTATTGTTCTTGACAGATGCGAACTCTCTGCAATAATCCGGATATTTCATTTTTATTGCTTCCAGAAAATATGGAGCATAACCACAGTCAAACAGTTCGTAAGGTGTATACATCCTTTCCTGCCCTTTTTCCACATATCCATTCCAGAGATTGAAAGCAAGACGGGTAAGTCTTACTGTTCCACCGGTCTGCCACCCTTCATGAAGTCCCTCCGGTTCAATACAATCCTCTTTAAAATTAAATACTCTTTCTACATTTACCCTTGTTATATCAGAAATTCCAATACAATAAAAAAATGCCTGATGGTAAGTGTCACTGTTTTTGCATCTGACAAGCATATCATGGTAAAATTCCTGATGTTCTTTTGAAGCAAACTTGATTTTTAACATCTTCATCCCTCCACGCAAAAAGGCAGACCGCCTTGTGTCAATACACTGGCCAGCCTGCCATAATATTTTTTTACCTACTTCTATTAACACTATCCTCTCCCGGTTTCGTTGTCATCAATTTATATAACCGTGTATTCTTTGGAAAACGGTTGACAAATGGCACGAGAGCACTGCCATATTTAATCAGACCACATCCCGCATCTGCATTTGTAATATAATTCATTTGCTCTTCTGAAATATTTAGAAGCTCCGCCAGTTTCTGACGGTCTGGTCCTGCCTGATTCAGCATAACGATAAATTCACTGTTGGACAGCATAGTACTGGCGAGTACAGAATCTAAAAGATATTCCACATTCTGAGTAATCGCATTTGGGAAAGCATTTCGTTTTCGGAATCTCCGCCAAGCGGAATTAAAGAATGCCCCCGAATACTCATTTTCAAATACTACATGAAACTCATCCAGAAAGATATGGGTACGCTTTCCTTTTTTCCAGTTTTCTGTTACCCGATTGAGCATGGCATCTGTGATGACCAGAAGTCCCATTGTTTTCAATTGTTTTCCCAAATCCAGAATGTCATACACAATCATACGGTTCTTTACATCCACATTACTCTCATGTGCAAATGCATCCAGACTTCCGCTCGTGAATAATTCCAGTGAAAGTGCAAGGTCTTTCGCTTCTTTTTCCGTCTGTTCCAACAATTTCTCCCGAAGTACACACAGAGTCGGCACTTTCCCGCCTCTTTGGTAATCTTCATAGACAGCCGCTGTACAACGGTCAATAATCGATTTTTCCTTGGCACTGACACCTTTTTTATCCAACTGTTCGAACAAAGACAACACAAACTCAGACTTATCTATGACTGGATTTCCTCCGTCTCCGTATCCGTCTACCATATCCATCGCATTGATGCGGTCATTACTACCTGCAGCAATACGGATCACTTCACCACCCATCGCTTCAATCAGTGCTGCATATTCACGTTCTGGGTCGCAGATAAGAATATCATCCTCTGTAGCAAGAGCCAGGAACACAATCAACATTTTTGCACTGAAGGACTTTCCGCTTCCCGGAACACCTAATAAAAAGGAATTCGGATTTAACAGTTTTTCTTTATTACACATAATGAGATTATGAGAAATCGCATTCTCTCCGCAATAGATGCCTCCCTCATCCATAATCTCCTGTGTCCGAAATGGCATCAGTACCGCAAGACTTTCTGTTGTCAACGTCCGAACCGCATCGATCTTTCTATGTCCGATCGGAAGTGCAGTATTCAATCCGTCCAACTGCTGAAGCCTGAGAACTGCCAACTGGCATAAATGTTTCCTTCCAATACTGAGCAGCCTGTCTGTATCAGCATCCAACTGTTCCTTTGTTTCGGCTGTATGCACCAAGGTCAGCACTCCGAACATCATACGCTGGTCACGGGTAGTCAAGTCATCCATGAACTCCTTGCTTTCCTTTCTCTGCTGTTCCATATCATAAGGCACGACTGCAGAGAAATTATTGTTGGCATTCTGTCTTCTCTGCCAGTTCGTGATATTGGTTTCTACTCCTAACAGACGCATTTCCACTTCCCTTACTGCCTCATCTGTCGGAACAGGGATAATATCCATACTGAGCATCATATTCCTGTTTAGGTCTGTCAACTCTGTGATCATGTCATCCTTGATATAAGATGCATAATCCCGTAAGAACAATACCCTTCCATATCGATCTCCCATCTTAAAATAACTGCTTTTTAATTCCAGCTCATCCGGGCAGATATAGTCCTTGAAGCTGTGCCCTTTTCTCATCGTTTCTTTTAAATCAAAATGGAACTCTGTTTCTTCTCCGGCACGGTAAAAATCATGTAGTACATGCAGTTTATCCACAGCATCCATCTCCATACATCTCGCCCCTAATCTGGCAAAATGACTGGAAAGTTCTGTTCCTACACGGGTAAAGTAAGTTCTTGCTTCTTCAATTGTTTTCTTATATGCTGATACTGTCACATACTTTTCCTGCACCATACTATTCGCTCCAGTGGCCTTTTCAAGAAGCATAGCATTATACTCTTTTCGATACAGATCAAGCCCATCTTCCCTCATCGAAATCAAAATTGCATTTTCAAAATCCTTCTGATTCAGTCTTCGGTTATTTATTGTAATTTTTGCTGTCGAACCACTATCTAAAGAATTCAGAAGTTCACTGTACTCCAAAAACATTGTCTTTTTGTCCTCTTTACTTGCCACCGCATAATTAATATCTGTAAATTTGTAAGTGCAGGCAAATTTATTGTTACTCACACGAAAAATCCCATCTTTCCATATTGTCTGAATTGGTATGATCTGCTGCACACTTCTTGGAATCACAAACTTCTCCTTATCCTGCTTAAAAATATTGCTCAATGTTTTAATCATGCTTCTTCAATCCCTCCTTTTCATGCTTTTCAATGCATGGCTTTAGTGCCTCATAATAAATGTTCTCTGCCTTAAAGGACAAATACTTCGGGATAAGAATCTCAGATTTGATCCATGCCCAGATTAATTTTTCTGCACTCATCCCGTTATATTTTACAAATCCCAATAACGCAAACGGTGCTGCTCCCAAAACACAGATCCAGCTCACTGTCTCCGTGCCCACATGCGTACGGAGCAGAAAATAAAACCCTACTGCAACACCACAGGCTAAGACAGAAAAAAAGAACTGTCTCATTGACAGTCCGAAAAAAATTGATTCCGTATATTCCCGGATTTCCCGGTTGATTTTTACTTCCATAAGATTTCCTTTCTTTACAATCGCACATTTGCATAGAATCTTTCCCTACTGCTATACTTAATGCAAAAACAAAAGGGGGTTTTATCCATGACAATTACATTATTTGTATCACTTGGTCTAACATTGATTCTGCTACTGTTATCGTTCCTATTCCGCATTGCCGGGAAACTCCGACTCACACTACCGCTTTTCTATTTCCTGCTGACCGCCACTGTACTTAATTCATGGGCAGCTACACACGAAACACTGGCACTTACAATTCTTTTTCTTCTGATTGCAGTATCCGTAATCAGTTGGGGTATCTCTTTGAGAAATGCCTTTCAGAATAGACAAAAGGCTAAAGCAATAGAGGAAGATTATCAATGGCAGATTGCCAGAGCAAAATCCCTCTCTATTCCTTTAGATTCCGTTTATTTTGATGCCAGCGGAAACATGCGTTATACCGAAACGGATGCTCTTGTCTTCTGAGATATAAAAAATCGCCACATAGTGACGATTTTTTATATCTATATACTATCCGGTTCAGGAATAGATTCCTCAAACAACTGCATCAAATCATGATTCGCACCCACATTAGTCACTTCAAAATGATTCAAGCACGGAGCAAGCCACTTTAGTTCTCTACTCATCTCCCGAATCAAATCAAAAATCTCCAAATCTGTGGTCTTATATTGGGAATGATATCCAGAATACTGCACATGTGAAAAATTTCGTTTTACCAAATAATCTCTTATTTTTCCATATGCACCATTGGGATTTGTATCTGAATAATACTCTTTTAACCCCTTGACACTCAAATCAAAATACAATGCCTTTAAATGCTTCGTTTCTCTTCTTGTCATTATGCCACACTCAGTTTCTTCGTATAATGGTACAACACATCTTCTACTGCAAAATCCTCTTCATTTTCACCGTCATCACTATTATACCATATCCACTTTGTCACATAATCCATAAACCATGCTTTCTCTTTCAGTGATGTAATAATACATCCGAAAGCACCATAATCCTTTGGATTTCCATTTCCGAAAAAGCACAGAGTTCCATCTGGCTCCTGTGTTTTATTCAACCTGTATTTTGCAAATGCTTGTTCCAATGCCTGATAGATGCTCTCCACCTTATATTTCTGGTCTGCAAGTATCTTATTTTCATCCAATTTTATCTCTAATTTCAGCATGAGAATCTCCTTTACTTCAAAACACATACCATTTCTTCTGTGTCTTTATTATATCCGACTTATCTTCAAAAATCTACTCATATTTTACAGTCCCATCATTTCACGTACTACCCGGTCTGACATCTTAATTGTTCCAACTAACACCAACATATTGAAGATCAATTCCCCAACATAACTCCATACCATAGTTACAACAGAAGCGTCTGGATCTATCGCAGGCGGTGATGATGCAAACAATGAAAAGATAATACATGCTAATACAATGATTACTCCCTCAAGGCACACCGCCGCATAGGATTTGATAAAACTTTTTCCGATATTTTGTGATGGCACCCCTGCAAATGACGCAAATGGAATTGGGGCAATCGCTGTATAGAGATAAAGTCTGAAAAACCTTCCATACACACTCATAATCATAATAAAACTCAACACTGTGATAAACAGGCTGCCTATCAAAGTTACCGCCCATAGCGGAATACTTTCAAAAAATCCACATTCTTCTACTGCTGTCACGATTTCATCTGGCAATACTGCCTGTTGAGGATTTCTAAATCCGGCAGTATTCATAATGGTACTGACAATTCCCTGCACGATATGAAATAGTGCCATCATAAGTTCCAGACCATATGCAATCACGCCTTTTGCAATTGCAAATCGTACGAATAATTTTAATGCATGTTCTGGTCTCTTTACCTCTGTAAAACTTCCGCAAGTCTTTACCACTCCCATGACAAAGAATAGCACCAAAAGAGCATACCCGATTGCCTGCAATGCCCCATGAATGTCTACAATAACATTCCAGATACCCCCACCTTTAAATTCTTCAGGTGACTGTGTGATAATCTGCCAGATCTCTGCCAATTTATCATTCCAGGTATTCAATGCATTAACCAGATTTTGTACTACCCAGCTATCTGACTCCATAAGCTGCACCTCCTTCCGTCAGATTTCTTTTTGACTTCCCTATCCGGCAATGAGTGTCAGAATCTCTTTTGCAAAAGTAATGATGATTCCACCTGACAGTGTCAGAAATCCGTTCGCTCTTTGTGACGGGTCATGACTTTTTAAAGATAACCCAACCTGCACAATACCAAAACCGAGAAGAATCATACCAATCGCACGAATCAGTCCAAAAATAAATTCGGACAGATTATTTACCACTGCAATCGGGTCATTGGTCGCAAATACGGTAGTCGAACCTATGGTCATCATCAGCACCAATACCGTATAAAGCATCAACCCTCTGCGTGTCTTTCTTCCCATCGGTTGCTTACAAGTTTCCTTTCTCTTTTTCAAATTTTGAATCATTCTTCAGCTCCTCCTTTATTAAAATTGCATTTCCATTTCTTCCAAGTCCTCTTCGGACAGAAGTTCATAGGAGCACTGCCCATCTGGCTCCTGATTATATTCCCCTTCAAGGCTGTCTCCCAATGAAATCGTGGCAATCGCCTGCGTCACTTCTCCGTGACGGTACGGTTGTCCCCTTCCATATGTGGTAGATTCCACATTCGGATGTTTAAAAATATCATATTTTTCATCCATAATCGGGCGTTCGCCACGAATAAAAAGAAGTGCATAACGGTTATCCAGCATACGCACTTCGTCTGGCGTTAAAAGTTCACGCCCTGATATTTGATAATTGGTTGAATAGTTTCCGGAATGCCCGGTAGATTTCCCATAGGTATTCATATCTATAGTTGCCTTTCCCAGAAGTTCGCTCACATATTTATGGGTACTTTGCTCATTTCCACCTAAATATAAAAATTCGTCACAATTTCCTGCTATGGATTCCCATTGCTTTTCAAACAAAGCTTTCAACTGTGCCATATTTTGCAGGATGATGGACACACTTACTTCCCGTGAACGCATAACAGACAAGATTTTATCGAAATCATCTGGCAGTGAAACATTGGCAAATTCATCCATGAGAAAATGCACATGGACAGGCAGCCTGCCGTCATACTTATGATCAGCAAGATAGAATAACTGCTGAAATAATTGTGTATAAAGAATCGATACCAAAAAATTATAACTGGTATCGTTATCCGGTATTAGTGCAAACAATGCCACCTTCTTTTCTCCCAGTGATGGTAAATCCAGTTCATCTGTAGCAGTCAGAGCAGCAAGACTTGACAGGTTGAATTTTTCCAATCTTGCCGCAAGTGTAATCTGAATAGATTTCAACGTTTTCGCACTTCCTGAGTGGTAGTCCTTATAATATTTCACTGCGATATGCTCCGGCTCCCGCATTTCCAGACGTTCAAACAATTCATCAAGGGGTGACTGATACTCATCATTATCTTCCCGTACCTCTCCGGCTCTTAGCATTTCCATGACCATCGGGAAATTCTGTTCATCCTTCGGTGCTTCATACTTCAAATAGAAAATCAACGCCAGTAAAAGCATGGATGCGGCAGTATCCCAAAATGGATCTTGCGACTGACTTCCTTTTGGTGTTGTAGCTTTAAAGAGGTTCGTCACAAGACGCTGCACATCATTATCATCCTTCAGATACACAAATGGATTGTAACAATGACTTTTTTCCATGTTGATTAAATCAAGCACTCTGACCACATATCCCTTTTCTTCCAGAAGATGTCCGGTATCACGCAGATTTTCTCCTTTAGGATCGAGTACCACAAAAGATGTGTTTGCCTGAATCAGATTCGGTTTGGCATACCGAAAGGTCTTTCCAGATCCCGATCCTCCCACAACCATTGTCAGTACATTCCTCTGGTGCTTCCGCATGTTATAACTGATATGCACGTTTTTTGTCATGATCTTATTATCCGTAAAATTCCTGGCACTGTACTTCTTATTGACTGCTTTTACATCTCCCCATTTTGCGGAGCCATGCTCTTCACCTTTCCGGTAATTTCTCTTTGTAGAAAGATAAATCCCAATCCCCAGACCATACGCCAATAGAAAAATGAGGACAGTTTTTATACTGTCCCCACAAATCTCTATTTGAAATGGATGATTGATGGCTTCTGGAAAACCCTGTATGATTCCAAACAGTCCCTCCGACAAATACGGTGCTGTAAGAAGTGCAAGCCAGATGACCGGAAGGATACCGCAACATGCAAGTATCCATATGGTCCGCTTTTCATCGTTCTTCATGACATTTACGCCCCCATTTCCCTCTTTCCGATGGTTCTTCCATCAGTTCTATCACTTTTAAAAGTACATCATCTACCGCATCGGTCGGGGTATCTTCTTTTAACATCTGATTCCGTTTATCTTTCAGAGAATGAAAAATAACTCCACATTCATATCTGTCCAGTTCAAGTGTTTTCTTATCCGCACTCACTTTATCTTACTCCCCTTTGCCTCTTTTTTATCTGTGGCTGTTTATGCTGTTGTGCTTTCTGAGTCGTTGTATTCCCTTTTCTTGAAACCGTATCACGTTTCATGTCTTTCGCCTCATCCTTCCTTGCCTCACGTATTCCTTTTAATTCCTCACGTACAGAGGATTTTACAGGTTGATAGGATTTAGAAGTACCCTCGGCGGTTCTGTTTTGCTTTCCTGAGATAGGCTCGGACCGATGGGATTTCCCGGTCTTTGCCATAGAGGGGTTTTTTGTTTGTACCTCCTCTTTTTTCAGTGGTGCTCCAAGCAACTCATCCACCGATTTATCTCCTTGTGACTTTTCACTCTTTGTCCTCTGAATTTCCGTTTTGATCTGTGCTGCCTCTGTAACAGATGCAAATTTAAATCTCTCTACAATCCGGTTAATACGTGAGGCATCTTCTTCCTTGACCATAATGTCAACCATACCATCTTTACTTCCTTTCGGGTCACGGATCGCACAGTACAGAATCCCATATCGCTTTGCCTCCTGTGCAAATTTCTTCAGATCATCTTGCTTTACGGAAAAAACAGTCAGCGGCTTCCCGGAACGCACTAGGTTTTCCAATCTCGTCCTGCCTTTCGTCTTTTTTTGTTCTTTTAAGACTGCATATAGCAGTACTGCCAGCTGTTTTGCTCCAGCACCGGAAATCTTTAAAGCTGCTTCGCCTGCTTCCAGTGACATTCGCACTATTTGATCAGCGGCTTCGCCTGATGTGTTCATAACTTACTTCCTCCTTTTCCTTTACTTTTTCCTGTTGTATAGTTTTCATCTTTTCTTTGATTACACCTGAACGTGTTGCAATCCCATCACACAGTCCTGCCTCCTTTCTGAGTTTTCTAATATTCTCAGTTAATTTTTCAATTTCTGCCCGTACTTCTGATAATCTCTCCGGCTCTTGAATATTCCTAGACTGATAACGAAGATATTTTCGTTCATCAGATAACTGCGAAATACGTTCTTCAAAATCCTCTTTCAACGAAAAAAGCTGCTCCGCAGTATCAATGTGATAATGGCAGAGCAGCCTTGTTTCCTTTGAAATCGTATCCAATTTTCTTAAATCTTCCCGCAACAAAAAATGCAGTTGTTTTGGATTAACTGGCGGTCTGTTTTTCGGTAAGATACCCAAAAGATAACAGTAATGCAGATACAGTCCCCGCAGACCACTAATCTTTCGTGCCTTCTTCACATTCCCACGCACAACAATCGACACTTGCTTCGGTTTTCTTGGTTCTGTCCATGTTGAATAAGTGGATTTTTCAACTGTCTGAACAAGTATCCGCCTACGGATGGCTTCTAAAGTATATTCCTCTCCCAGATTTCTCGCCAATTTCAAACCACGTTCTTTCCCTGCCGGACGTACCGTAATATCTTTGCCTATCTTGAACTCATAGCCTTTCTCTTTCAGATAATGGAAGAATTGTTTTTCTGTCCTTGCTTTGGCAATTGCTTCATCCACATCTGCCTTTATCAATCCTCGATACGTTGGTCTGTTCTCCTGTTCCGCCCTCCATTCTCCATAATGTTTCGTTTTTCCTGTCTTCGGATTTTCAACAACAGACAATCCGTATTCTCGGCACAATCTGTCTGAAGCCTCCCGCATTTCCCGGTAATCCTGATTTGTCCTGTGATACCTAAGTCCGTCTGTAAAAGACACAGAATTAACCACAAAATGATTATGCAGATGATTTGCCTTATCCAGATGAGTAGCAACCAATACCTGAAAACGGTTTCCCCACAATTTCTCTGCCAGTTTCACACCGATCTCATGTGCCATTGCAGGTGTACATTCTCCCGGAGCAAACGACTGGTATCCATGAAATGCCATAATCCCATCATCCTTACCAAACCTCTTTTTAACTGCCAGCATCTCTGACCGGGCAGTAGTCGGGGTACAGTTGACACCGGATACATACTGTTCCATCACTGTCGCATTTTCTTCACAAATATCTTCTGTCTTTCGTCTCGTCTTTTCTTCGTTCACTGCATAGGCAATGACATCAGATAAGCCTTGTTCATCTATTTCTTCCATAACAGCATGTCCCTGTAATTTGGCAATTCCCGGATTCATTGTTTTGTCCGGATTTTCCACATAGATAACCACTTTCCCAAGCCACCCCTTGACACTCCAGATTGAAGTCGTAGCCATATCATTATTCTCTCCGTTCTGGGAGAATAACCGCTTCCGTAATCCGCTTTATTGCATCCTCAAGAAGCCGCATGTTGGTATCGTACTTTTGTACATCCATCGCATGAAACATGTGTGCTTTCTGTGCAATCTGATTCAGATTATTTCCGATCTGGTGTAACTCCCGCATCATAGCATAATAATCTGGTGTTGGTGCATCCCTCGGTACAACTCCATTGATCAGATGACGCAGATACGCTTCCCGGCTCAGTCCGCTTTTCTTTACTTTCTTATCTAACGCTTCGGCTTCCTTCCTGTTAAGTCGAAACATAATCGCAACATTCCTTTTTCTCAACGTTCCATCACCCTTGCCTTTTCCAGAGATTCCGTCACCTGACGAATCTTGCCTTTCTCACGGTCATATTCATAAACACGATCTGACAGGACTTCCTCTCTTAATACCTCCGTCCGGTTTACTTCACGTACCATCTCCCCTAATTCTTTCGGGGTCATCGCTCCGTCTTTAGGAATGATTAAAGTTTCATGAATTGATGACGGTAAAATATAAAATCCCTCTGGGAACAACTGATCTACTTTTTCCATTACACCCGGACATATCATAGATGCTGCCCCATAGCTTTTGCGTTCATTCGATAACACATACATCGGAACCCGTGCATTTTCCTCAATACACTTTGACTGTTCCAAAAGATTATCTGGATGATATCCGCTTATCATTTCCGACATGATATCATCCATAGATACTAAGGCAGGATGGTTCGTTTTTTCCATATTTTGATATGCTATACTCAACAATTGTTCTCTATCAACATTCCACAAGTCCATCATATCATTTGTAACTTTCATGCAGCCTGCTTCCTTTCCATCCTCTCCCGGTAATTCTACCTGAAAAAGACCTGACAAATCTTCCACCTCAATATGAGGCATGGTGGTCAGCATCTTCCAGTTGGCATTGCTATTAACAAGAGTAATTCTTAAATAATCTTTGAGCGAAGAAAAATCATCAAAAGAAACCTTACTAAATTGATTCTTTTCAGACTGGCTTCTTTCTATAGTATCTGCAATCAACATCATCACTTCATTTAATGGTTCCCCATGGCGGATCATATCATAAAAAGATTCCATATAAACGGTTGGTGAAACATTCTGTCCCGGCATATGAAAATTAATTCCAGTCAGATAAACTCCATTATTCTTGAGTTGTTTCACAACCTCACACTCCATCTTTTTATATTTCTCTGGAAGATAATCTTTAATCTGCTTTACTACTCCTTCCGCAAACATTTCTACTTCAAGCATTTCTTATGTCCCCCTTTTTTCATTCTCTCTATTATCTTTTTCTGATACGTTTCCAATCTCTGTTTTTCCTGTTTTTTGTTTCTTACTGCAATTTCCACTCGCATCACTAATCCTCCTTCCGTTTATTTATGCGATTAATCTGAAGCATACACATCCATGCCACACCGAGCATGCTTCCAAATACTGTTCCTCCAAGGAATGCTAACATATAAACTCTCCTGCCTTTCCGCACAGCATATTTTCTGCCATACAACTTAATCTTGTTCAAAAGCCACTATCTCTGTAAAAGGGTTTCAGGGAATCTCCCTGACAAGTTGCCGCGGGACTGACAGACTTCCAAAGGAAGTGTGGCAATCCAAAGGCGTTGCTTGCTGGTATTGTGTATCCCACTCCGCCTGCGCTCCGTTCCCGCCTCCGGCGGTTCATTACCTGCCGACAAGAAAAGCTGTCACGGCTGTTTTTCTCCTTCCGGATGGGTACATCCGCCGCACTCCGGGCAGCGCCAATGACAATTTTCACACTCCTCATCTCCGCAGACGCCATAGTCAATCAGACTGCAAAGACCGCATTTCTCACAACCATACTCGCAGGACCGGCACCGATCTTCCAGATCGTCCATCATGCAGTCCTCATTTTCCGGGCAAAGATAGGGGCAGTGATCACAGTCTCCCGGACAATCCCGCTCCCCTTTTTCTTCAACCACAATGCCGACTACTTCGCCTCCCTCCATGTTCAGAGCCTCTCCGGACGTGATCATATCCCGCAGAATCCGGTCAATTTCTTTCCGGTTAATAGCTCCTATCGCAACCTTTTTTCTGTGAATGATCCTCAGATCATACTGAACTGTCTTCATAAAATCCTCTCTTTCTACCGTTCAAAGTCTCTCCCTCTGTGTCTTTTTTCCCGCTTTGTCTGCCGGATTCCCAGCCGGATACAAAGGCTGTCGTTGCAGTCATTCCCCTGCTTTGGCGGCTCATCTCTTGTCTGGTATTTCTTTGGAAGCACCGTCCGGATGGCCTGTGTCGCAAGCCTTCCCGTCCGGTCATTGTCCAGATGAAACACCACCCGATCCACCTCCGGATGTTCTTTCAGGAAACGTGTCAGCGCCGCCGGAACCTTGCTTTTCTCGATTTCTTTGGCAGGCTGATACACGCCTGCAAGGGATAACAGGTGCGTTTCTCTCCAATTTTCCTCGTCCAGTTTTTGCTCTGTGGCGTAAGACAACAGGTCAATCGCAGACTCAAACAGATGGACTTCGCAGCATTTTTCTTCTGCCGGGATACAGAAAGAATAGTTTTTGTCGCTCCCGGACGCCTCCCCGACAAAGTCTGAACCAATCCCACGCAGAGCCGCATAACGGGGAATCCCGCTCTGATCCATCCCTACAAAAACAACGTTATGGTAGTTCTCACTCTCATAAATCTGTCCGGTTTTCAGACAATACTGGATCAGTTCCATGTCAATCCCACGGTTCTGCAGATAGGAAACCGCATACGTCTGATAGCGGTAAGGCTTTGGCAGGATCAGCTTTTTCTCTGTTTTCTTTTCGGCTGGTACGGAAACAGGCGGCTGGATCGCCGCCTGTTCCGCTATGGTCTGTACCGCCTGTATGAAATCATATCCTCTCACTTTGATCAGATAGTCCAGTGCGCTCCTGCCCCCGATCCCCCGGCTCCACCACATCCATTTCCCATTGGAAATCTTCAAACTGTCATGGGATCTGGTAGTATAAGTGTTCCCGGAGAAATGCACCAGCTCATAAGGTTCATAGTTTTTCAGATAGGTCAGCAGGTCGATCTGTTTCACTCTCTGCACCACTTCCGGCGCAACATAAGGCATAAATATCATCTCCTTTCCTGCCCGTGATTGGATATTCCATAGCTGATTTCAGATATCCGGGCATAAAAATAGCCGGATGATCTTCTTTTCTTGAAAACCATCCGGCTATGTAGTCTCTTTTAAACAAACATATTTCGCACTGTTTAATATCAAATTTTAATACCTAACTGCCTCATCATATAATATATATTTTCTGTTTTTACCCCAAATGCCCTTGCAACATCTGGAATCTTCGCCGCCTTATTTGGAGTTTTAATACTTAATCCTCCTGATGGAGCTTCCACTGTAATAAGTGTATAGTTGTTTACAGCAGCAGTGGCAATCAGCCACGGATCTGCCACATCATTGGCAGCCCATATTTGTAATGCCTGTTCTTTATATAATCCACATGTTTGAACATATTGTAAAACTTCTTGATATTTACCGATGATTTCAGGCGCAACATGACTGCAAATCACAAACCCTGACTCATTATTTATCCAGTCGGCAAGCTTGTCTTTTCCTTTTTCAATTTCCGCTTTTACCATATCAAGTAAGATCAGGTTTCCGGAATCCGTCCGCTTAGACAACTCTTTCCAAAATGTAGGAACTAAATCAAAAGCATAATACTGTCTATAAGGAGTCATAAAGGAATTCGAATCAATCAGAAACTTCTCTACCATTCTACACCTCCAAGACGCTGTGCGATCTCAGAAAATGTCTTTCGGCTGGTATTAGTCAAATGATAAGCCTCTGTGTAAGTAGTCCTTCCCATATTAATACTTTCGCAAAGTGCTCTAACAAAACATCCGTCTAATCGAGATCCCATTGTATTGTAATAATTTCCACCATTGGTATCTTTGTTTTCTTTCATTTGTTTATACTTTTCAATAGCTGTTTGTACCACTTGGTCATAAGACTTTTGATTGATTTTGCCACAATCTATTGCTTTTCTGGCTATAACAATCTCTCCACATCGGAAATATTTTGCCAAATCAGAAATCCTTGTATATACCTCCGTTTTATGTTCACTCCATTTTTTCAAAAAAATCTCTTTGGATACAATCAACTCTCCTGCCACTGCATTACATAACTGTTCTGTATCACTCACGCCTGTTAGTCGGTTTTGTCTATCATTAAACAAATCGCTTTTTCCAAGCCAAATATGAACTATTTCGTGTAATAAAGAAAATAATTTTGCACCATTAGAATCTGCAGTATTGATAAATATCAGCGGCGCCCACTCATCCATCATAGCAAATGCCCTAAATTCATTAACATCCAAGGCTCGGTGCGTATTCTTTCCGACAATGCCACTCATCATTACCACAACACCGCATATTTCTAATTGTTCTCTAATATATGCAAATGCCTCCCGCGAATTTTGAACATTCTCATGCCAACTCTTACTTATATTCAAATCTGTACGAATTCTATCTGCAATCTGATTTACGTCATGATTGTCGCTCACACACCCTACTACAGACAATTTATCAAAACCCATTTCCTGCCTGTACGCTTTCATCCAGTCTTGAATATTTTCCATCTCATGAATTGTATCAATTAAATTGCGGCTGGGATTTGCAAGCTGAATACTGTCTACTGTGCGATATTCTAATAAACCAATTTCTTCAGTTGGTGGTGTTTGTAAGAAAAAATATCCTAACGGGATATTGCTTTTTTTACTAAAATCTTCTATCTGATTAAAAGTCGGTGTCTTAGTACCGTTAAGCCATTTTCTTATATTATTCATTAACTTTTCGCCAAGCTTTTCTTCCTGTGTTTGACTCAGTGCCCAATTTATTATTTCTGGACGAATATTTACATTTACTGTCGGCATAGTACACCCTCCTTCCATCAAATATTTCTACTGTAATTATAGCAAATTTTTTTTAGATGTGAACCACTTTTTCGTGGTATTTTCAGAGTTCCTTACACCACTCCAATTTCTTTCAGATACGCATATCCGTCCGTATGCCCCCGGAAATAGATCTGGCAGCGTTCTATCGTCTCTTTCTCAAACATCCTGCTCATATATTGCCGCACAATTTCATGTTCCTCGGCAGTAAGGCTGATGGCTCCACTCTCTTCTGTCACTTCCAGAATAAACGGATATCTGCTCTCCATCTCTCCCAGCTCCCGGCACATGTTGGCATACTCTTCATCCTGTTTTTTCAGATCCACCATAATATCGCTGTCAATCTCCATAAAACTATCTTTGATCCGCTCCACCAGATCATAAAAATCTGTCTTCTCCAATCTGTTCATCCTCTCTGTTCTGCTAATCTGTTTTCATCTCTTACTATATCCAGTTTTCGATCTTTCTACAATCCAGTCTACTGTTTCCTATAAAAGTTCCAGTAGCTGCAGCACTTCTATGGTATGCTGACACCCCATGAGATAAAGCTGTATCCGTTCATAATCTTCCCGGTCTGCGTCCAATGCCAGAAATCTGGACAGTGCTTTTGTCTGTTCTAACGTCAGATCCATTGGCTCTTCTATTTCATCCCGATCTATCAGCTTGGAGATAAATGGATATTTGAATAGAAGTTTGTCGCTTTCCTCCTCAATCCTGCTGTATTCCGGAGACACTTTCAAACGATTTTTACAACCTTCACTGATTTCATCCACCACAGCACAGGCCCATAACGGCAAATGATAGATGTCAATATCTTCTATCTTCATAGCCTTCTTTCTCTCCTTTCCCGTCCACTATATCAGAGGATCAGGAAATGGGCGATGGTGCGTTTTCCCACTTCGCACAATTTTAAGGCTATGTATCACGGTATCAGTTGCCCGATACCGTATTATTTATCTTACCCATATTCAGCATTTTTTCGCTGATCAATCTTATCTGTACACCATCTTCCGATAATTGTTTAGATGAGATATGATATTTTTTTCAATTTCTCGTGCCTGTACTTCATCTCGAAGCCGACAAATCCAAACGTATCCTTTGGCTGCTCTAACCAATTCTTTCATACTTCCAGGAGCGTACCCGCACAGAAGCGGTACACAAGGTTCTTGTCGCTGGCTCTGATACGCTTTCCCTTGTATTTCAAAATGTTCATAAACACCCCTTTCTGGATATGAAAAAGCGGTCAATCGTATAGACTAACCGCTTTTTCAATAACCTTTATTTAATGTTCCTACCTGTAAATACTGTTTAAAACATATTATTTACAGAAAGAAGTAAGAATAAAAATGCTACAACTAATATAGTACATACTAGTGCTATCCTGTTTAATATCTTATTTGTTTTATCCTTTAATACAAGAGACAGTACATATACCAATGCAATTCCAATTAGACCACCTAACGTATTACAGATTAGGTCTGTAATATCGCTTGCTCCGATTGCAAATATAAATTGAATTGTTTCATATGCGAGACTAATACTCAAGACAGAACCAATTACTTTTAAAAAGGATTTATTTCTAAAAAGCAAACTAAAATATACACCCACGGGAATAAAAACAATGACGTTGTTTATGATTTCGTCAAAATCAATTCTTCCATTTGCAATAACTGAACCACCAAAAGGAATTAAGTTTATTTGTCTTATATGGTCTAACGTAGAAAATGAAAACTGAAGCTTAAATAAGATAATCCATGATAATATCAATAAATAAATAACAAGCAATGCAATAGTAATTTTTCTTTCCTTCTTCATAAATTTACCTCCTAGTTAAAAAAAATTGTATCCCATTTATTTTAAGATTTAAAGAGAGAAAACTGAAAGATTTTCTTAAATTTTATAAGATTTTATTGCTAGTTATTTCTTCTGCTGTCCCTGTGGAACATGGTTCTGTGGATTGCCTGCGGGCTGACTGCCTTTATTTTTCAGTACAATGTCGTCTGCCTTGATGTACCATTCCACGTCTACCCCTCGGTAATTGGCGTTTGTCACCGTATCGGCAACGGGATTGAAAAGCTCCACCTCGGCATTGTACGGGTAGGGATTTCATCATAGGAAGCTCTGACGTTATCGCATTGCCAGCCCAGATGAACGCTCAATCTCTGCCATACGACACACTGTTCAAGAAGATAGACCTGTTTATAGTTCAATCCGCTGTGACTTTGTGTGTACTGCTTGGCGTATTCCAGAGAGAGGGCAACATCTGAAATCTGGTCGTAGCTCATACGTGTGCTTGCGTCGGCTCTGGTCTTGTAGCCGTTCTTGAAGTTGGTGTTGATGTCTACACAATAGGCGGTTTCGCCCTCGACTTTCATATAGCCCTCATTGAATGTCGAACCGATAGAGCCGTCATATCGTCTACCAAATGGCTTTTCCTATAAAAGTTCCAGTAACTGCAGCACTTCTATGGTATGCTGACACCCCATGAGATAAAGCTGTATCCGTTCATAATCTTCCCGGTCTGCGTCCAGTGCGAGAAATCTGGACAGCGCTTTTGTCTGTTCCAACGTCAGATTCATTGGCGTTTCTATTTTATCCCGGTCGATCAGTGTAGAAATGAACGGATATTGGAAAAGAAGTTTGTCGCTTTCCTCTACAATCCGGCTGTATTGCGGGGATGTTTTCAGACGCTTTTTGCAGTTCTCGCTGACGGAATCTACGACAGCACACATCCAGATCGGCAGATCATCCGTATCAATCTCTGCTATCTTCATAGCCTTTCTTTCCCTCCCTTCCTCTGCCACTATAGCAGAGATTGCCTCTCCCGGCGATTGTGCGTTTCTGCTGTTCGCACATCAGGCAGGCTATGTACCACGGTATCAGTCTCCCGATACCGCTTTTCTTACCGTACCCAGGCCGCTTTTTCCCGTTCCGGCTCAATCTCTTCTGTTTCCGGTTCTTCCTCCATCACAACCCGGTCTTTCTTATCCATATCCAGAAGCACGTTCAGTTCCCCCAGCCTTGCCACTTTCTCAGCCAGTTCTTTTTCCTGCGGAAATTCTTTCTGCGCCTCCGCTTTCGCTGTCTCCAACTGGCTTTTCGCTGTCTCAAGCTGTTCCCGGCTGCGGGAAAGATTGTCCGGCAGTTCATTCATCTTATTGTCAAGCCTTGTGATATTTCCATAAATGTCCGTTCCAAGCGGCACTTTATAAGTACCTTTTCCATGTAACGCAATGACAAATTCCTGACTGACAGAGGAATAGGACAGCTCCATAGACAACCCTCGATAGGTTCCAAGCGGTACAGGCTCCGGGGATTTCATGGCTTTACAGGCTTCTATGATCGCCTGCCCTGCCTCCTTTTTCTCTGTATAAACATGATCTCCGATCTGCATAACCGGAAATGCCTCCCGGTCTGTCGGCGTATGCGCCTTGACCTTTTGGATGTCTTCTTCATACTGACGGATCAGAAGTTCCTGCTGTCGTATCTTCTCCGGGAAATATTTCGCAACTTTATCTTCCATTTCATATTTCTGATTTAGAAAACTCTGCTTTAATAGCTGCAGCCTGGATACCTGTATATCCAGATCCATCTTTTCCTTAATGTGCGGATTTCCGGTGGCAAGCGCCTTGATCTCCGCATAGGACAATGCTACTTCGTCTATATCCTCCACACTCCGGGCCGGACTTTTGGACGTCATGATTTGGCTGATATATTTTTGCTTATTCTCAATGGTCTGATAGAGATATGCGTCAAAGGTTCCTTCTGTCACATACCGGATGATCTCTACTTTTGGGTTCTGATTTCCCTGCCGGATGGTCCTGCCCGCTCTCTGCTCCAGATCCCGTGGACGCCACGGGCAGTCCAGGTCGTGACTGGCGATGATCCGGTCCTGCACATTCGTGCCTGCGCCCATCTTAAACGTGCTGCCCATAAGGATACGGACAGCGCCCCGCCGGACTTTGGAAAACAGTTCCTTTTTGCGCACATCCGTATTGGCGTCATGGATAAAGGCAATCTCCTCCGGCGGGATTCCCCTTGCCAGAAGTTTATCCCGGATGTCATTGTACACACTGAATGTACCGTCTGTTTTTGGTGTGGACAGGTCGCAGAACACAAGCTGCGTCAGCTTTTTCTCTTTTCCGTCTTCCCAGTGGCGGTAAATTTCTTCCACGCAGGCGTTGACCTTACTCCCCGGATCATCCGGCAGAAGCGGATTGGAAAGCCTCTGGTCAAGGGCCAGTTTCCGCCCGTCATTGGTTATCTTGAGCATGTTGTCTTCCCTCGGATTGACTTCATTGTTCCGCACCCTCTCCGCACGGTTTCCCAGTTCCTCCACCATTTCCTCCTGCAATTTGGTAGGTTTTACTTTTACCACCCGGTATTCTGCCTCCGGCACAGGCAGATTCAACATGTCTGCCGTCTGGATATCTGCCACTTCCCGGAACATCTGCATAAGTTCCGGCAGGTTGTAGAACCGGGCAAACCGTGTCTTTAGACGGTAGCCGTTCCCCTCCGGCGCAATCTCCAGAGCGGTCACAGTTTCCCCAAAAGTGGACGCCCATGCGTCAAAATGCTGTAAGTTTTTCTCCGCCAATGTTCCGTACTGCAGATAGCGCTGCATGGTATAGAGTTCTATCATCGAATTGCTGACCGGCGTTCCTGTTGAAAAGATTACCCCCTTTCCTCCCGTGATCTCATCCAGATAGCGGCATTTCATATACATATCCGACGATTTCTGCGCTTCGGTCTGTGCGATCCCACCCACATTCCGCATCTTGGTTGTAAGGTAAAGATTTTTATAGCTGTCCGCCTCATCCACAAACAGTCGGTCCACGCCCAGTTCTTCAAACGTGATCATATCATCTTTCCGGCTTTGGTCATGGAGCCTTTTCAACCGTGTCTCCAGCGATTTCTTGGTCCTCTCCATCTGCTTTACCGTGAAGCGGCTCCCCTGGATCTTTTTCGCCTCTGCGATCCCTTCGATGATTTCGTCAATCTCCATCTGCAGCATACGTTCCTGCCGCTCTACACTTAACGGGATCTTCTCAAACTGGGAATGCCCGATGATCACAGCGTCTATGTCGCTGGTAGCGATCCTGCCGCAAAACTTTTTCCGGTTTTTCTTCTCAAAATCCTTTTTCGTTGCCACTAAAATGTTTGCCGCCGGATAAAGCTGGAGCCACTCAGCGGCAAACTGCTCGATGATGTGGTTCGGCACCACGACCATAGATTTACTGCACAGCCCCAACCGTTTGCACTCCATCGCAGCCGCCACCATCGTATAGGTCTTTCCTGCGCCCACCACATAAGCCAGCAGCGTATTCCCGCCGTAAATGATCCGGGCCACTCCGTCCTTCTGGTGTTTCCGCAAAGTAATTTCCGGGTTCATACCATAAAAATGCAGGTGGCTCCCGTCATACTCCCGTGGCCGGATCGCATTGAACCGTTCATTATAATCTTCGGTCAGCCGCTGCCTGCGCCTGGGATCTTTCCAGATCCACTCCTGGAACGCCTGCTTGATCAGATCCTGCTTGCCCTGCGCAATAGCGGTTTCCTTTCTGTTCAGGATTGGCTTACGTTTTCCCTCCTCATCCTCCACATAGTCAAACACACGGGTATCCCGCAGATTCAGCGTATCTTCTATGATCTTATATGCATTTACCCGGTTTGTTCCATAGGTGTTGGTAACACGGGGATTTCCCCGGTCCATGCTCTTCCCTTCGATATTCCATTCCCCGGTATGCCGGGAGAAATGGACTTTGATCTTCCACTGGGAATAGTTTGGCGTCTGCAACAGTTCAAACATAAAATCTGCGATATCCGATTCCGGTATCCATGTGGCTCCCAATCGTACACTGATCTCAGAAGCGGTCAGATCCTTTGGCTGTACTTTTTCCAGTGCCTCCACATTGCTCCGGTACACCTCGGAGATCTCCGCCGCACGTTTTGCCTCCCGCAGTTTCTTTCGCACGTTGCCGGACAGATACTCGTCCTCAGATACAAACCGGGGCTGCTCCATGCCCTCAGACTCCGGCAGACGGAAGATCACGCCTTTTAGTTCTTCTTCCACCTCCCCGGCGCTTTTCCCGGTCAGGGAACACAGATACTCCATATCCACACAGGCTTTTTCAGAAAGGGACAGAGATAAAGCCTCACTTGCGGTATCCACTTTCGTTACCGTCTCGTGAGGCTTGATCGTCCGTTTCGTAAACATATCCGCTTTCCGCTCCAGCGTTCCGTCCTCTGCCACAATCTCAAGGGAACAGAGAAGGGGATAGCTGCTGTCATCAGAAAACGCCATACTGTTTGCCCTTGAATTTAACAAACCGTATTTCCTCTGGAACAGATCATACAGATGGTTCAGCTTTTTCTGCTGTCCCTCAATCTCTTCATCCGGATACCCTTCCGTCTGATAAGCGATCAGCTCCCTGGTACAGTCCCGGATAGCGATCATGCCTTTCACACGGTTCTGCGCTGTCAGGGACAGTTCCACCGGTTTCATGCGGCTGTTTTCCCGGTAATAGATCTTCCCGTCATAAACCGTATAGGAAAAGTTCGCCACAGACGGATCAGCCGGGATGGAATGGTCCTCTTCCTCCACCAGCTCCTCCACCTCATAATCCGTGATCTCCGCCTCAAGGTTCTCCACTGCCTGCGCCAGAAGATCCTTTAAATCCCTATCCGGATATGGCTTGCATATAAGCTGCGGTCCATACGGACCGGATACAATCTCCTGCTCGCCCAGCACCATTTCCGGGTGCTGCTGAAAATAAGGGTTGATACTGACCACCCGGTGTCGGCTCTCGCCCTGTTCATTCACATGGTCATTTTCGTAGAGCCGCTCCACTTCCACCCAGTCCGGCAGATCCACGTTTACATCTCTCGGCGTCTCCCGTTTCTGGAAAAAGAGAATATCCGTATTGATCTCTGTACCGGCATTGGCAAGGAAAGCATTGTTTGGCAGGCGGATCGCACCTAACAGGTCGCACCGCTGGGCGATATATCTCCGCACCCGGTCATCCCGCTTATCCATTGTCCCGCCGCTGATCCCATTGGACGTGATCAGTGCAAGCACACCTTTCGGCCTCGTCTTGTCAATGGACTTGGCGATAAAATAGTCGTGGATCAGAAAGTTGTACTTATCGTATTTTCTATCCAGTACCTTATAACTTCCAAACGGCACATTTCCGATTACCACATCAAAAAAGCTGTCCGGCAGATCTGCGTCCTCAAAGGTCTGAGCGGCGATGGTGGACTTCTGGTAAAGCTGCTGTGCAATCCGGGCGGAAATGCTGTCGATCTCCACACCGTAAACCTTGCAGTCAGACAAACTCTCCGGTTTCCGTCCGATAAAATTTCCCGTTCCGCAGCTTGGCTCCAGAATGTTCCCGGATTTCAATCCCATGTTCTCCAACGCCTGATACATGGCGCTGATAACCACCGGCGGCGTATAAAAGGCGGTCAGTGTGGACTGTCTTGCTGCAGCATACTCTTCCTCTGTCAGGACCGTCTTTAATTCCAGATATTCCGTTGACCAGGAGGATTTCGCCTCGTCAAAAGCGTCAGATAAGCCGCCCCAGCCAACATATCCGGCAAGGATCTCCTGTTCCTTTGGCGTGGCAAAGCGTTTTTCTTCCTCACACTTCTTCAATAGCTGGATCGCCATAAGGTTGGCACGGAACTTTTCTTTTGCGGTGCCCTCCCCTAAATGCTCGTCTGTAATCTGATACTGGCTGCGGCTCTCCTGGGGAATCTCCGGGTGCGGATCAAACCCTCTTATCCTCCCGGCCGGTCTTTTCTGTGTCCATGCCGGAACCAGATCCTCCAGAACTTCTTCCGGTTCCTTCTCAAAAGGATTGTCCTCCGGTTTGATTCCGGCAAATCCGTCCTCCGGCTCCTGTGCAATTTCCTGTGTGGGAGCCGGTTCCTCCCTGTCTTTTTCGGCTGGTTCCTCTAAAGGTTTCCTTTCCGCTCTCAGATGATCATTGGCCGGATTTTCCCGTATCCGGCGGTCAAACACCTCTCTTGGCATTTCCTCTGTGAAGAGCGGATACATCTGGTCACGCAGAATCACCATCTCATCGGAGATAAAGTCAATGGAATATTCCTTTGTACCAATCGTGACAATCGTATCCACCTGCAGGTCATAAGGCTGTGAGGTTTCTGCCTGCTGTGGCGTTTCTTCCCGGCTCTGTGCCGGAACAGGCTCCGGGGGAGCCTGCGTGTTTTCTCTTTCGGCTGGTATTGGAGTAAATAGACTAAACGCTCCGTCCCGGTAATCTGTAAGGTCTTTATATGCCTGTTTCATGGACGGGTATCGCTGATCGTAATCTGCGGTTCCTGCAAGAACCTCTTCCATCATGGAAAGGATTTCTTTTACCCGGTCTGGATCATCAAGCTGCGGGCGGATCTGCTCCACTGCTTTATGATATTCCATGCCAAACGGGTACGGACGTAAAACTGTCTCCGGCTGATGATAGAAAAAGATATAAATACTTCTCGCCAGAATCATTCTTTCATACTCCGGGATATACGCCAATTCCCTTTCTGTCATATACCGTCCGACAACGATCAGCTCCTCGATCCGCTTTGCGACCGCTGTCCATTTCAGAGTAGTCTCATAATTCTTCCACTGGATCGTGTAACCTTTCGCATTTCTATTCTGGTAAAACCTTTCTCCCAAATAATCACTTAGAGAGCCTCCCATTCCATATTCCTGCTTTAGAAAATCAGCTCTCTCCTTATTGCTGTGTCCTTGCAGAAAATAGGAATAAATTCTGTATTTTCCATGTTCAAAAGATGAACCGGCCTGCAGCGCATGGTCGATGATTTCCTGTGGCATAGAAAAAGCAGGAGACTCCTCTCCTGCCAGTTCTTCCAAAAATGTCTGTTGTTCTGCCACCGTTGGCTGCGGCTCTGCAGTCGGTTCCTGCCTTTCCTCTTCCGTCTGCGGTTCCTGTCCGGTTAGCTGTAGATCAGCTCCTTCATCACGATCTCTTCCGCTGCCTGCCGGATGTTGTTCATCTGTTGTACCCACGCCATCTGGTCTTTCTCTTTCAGTTCTTCCGTCACGCCCCAGGCTGCTTTCATCTGTTCTATCAAAACTTCCATCCGCTCCTGTGCCTCCCTCTGCACTTCTGCCAGATGGCTGCTCAGTTGTCCTGTCGTCAGCAGATTCAGATAAATCCCGTATCGGTGTTCTTTCAGATACGTCTGACGGAGAGAAGCGTACTTCCCACGGTGTACTTCCGGTCCGTCCGGTACGGTCAGCTCCGGAAGAAGATAATCGCCCTGTCTGCTGTATGTGATCGCTCTCATGTGTAACGCCCCTTTCTGTGATCTGTCCTCTGTTTTCACTTTCATTATATTGGCCTGTCTCTCTCCCGGCAAAGGTGCGATTTTTCTTTCTCTCTGCCTTTCTCAGCTTATTGACCGTATCGGAAATCTCGGATAATGCCATTTCTGCCACATCACTGGCCGCAACGCCAAACAGGTTGACCATTTCCGGCGTATTAAAATCCGTGATATTTCGGAAGTCATCCATTTCCAGATACAGATCAGTATCCACGCCGCACCGTACCATGACCATATAAGCAACACTGGCCGATAAAAGCTGGCGGGCCTCCACTTCTACGTTGTACTCGTCCACCTCTTCCAGATAACTGCCTTTCCGTCCTGCAAGCAGATCCGGCAGATAATCCGCAAGGTTATCTTCTGCCGCAATCTTTGCCGCCTCCAGTATGGTTCCTTCAAATCCTGTCACTGTCTCATCCACGCCAAAGGCATTGGCGAGAGTTTCCCTCACATCCGGCCGATATTCTTCCGGCACTTCCCACAATGGCACTGGGCGGAGCAGGCGGCGGTAACGCCCTTCCTGCGTATCGGAAACGTCATAATAATATTTCAGTCTCAGTTTCGGGCTGTCCTTGTCAAAAACGGCGATCCCTTTGGAATCCCGCTTTACCCACCGACCAAACTTCTCATTCCAGACTTTCATAGGCAGCACGGCGGATGCCTCCGGGCGCTGCACATAGATCAAGATCTGTTCATCAAAAGGCAGACGGAAGTTCCGGCAGGCAGAGCGTAGGAAAGACATCCAGTTTTCCGGACTGGCTGTGACTTGCTTCACTGCCTCCGCATACAGGTCTGTGATCAGGTCATATTTCTTCTTTGCCACCTCTTCCCCCTCCTATCGTTCCTGTTCTTTTTCTTTCTGTCTGGCAGGTGGGTATTTTTCCATAAACTTCTGGACCGTGCGGCAATCCCCGTCGCAAAAATCCCAGTCTTTCTCTGGATCAATCTCTAAATATCCGTCTGGCGGAAGTCTGATGGGTTCACGGGTAATAATAGAACCAAAATGATTGACCATGATCCCCTTTGCAATCTGCACCGGATCTCCCCACCCTTCATCATCATGCCGCACTTCATATAAATACAGCCCTTTTGGTACGGTACTCCGGTCAATCCTCAGATCATGGAAAAAGGCTGGTTTTCCTAACACCCGGACTTCTGTAAAAGTTTCTTCCATTGCGTTATATCTTGCCATGCGTTCTGACTCCTTTCCTCTTTTTCTCACTCATGGGCCGATACCGGATTCCATTCTTCTCCATCTGCTTTGCAAACTGACGGATATTCCTGCATTTTCCGTCTATTTCCACCTGTTCCTCGCTGTGGTAACGGCAGAACGCACAGGAGCTGTCCCCGTTCCCATACTCCAGACACAAAAAAGAACTGTCCGGAAGTGAAAAAAGCGGGTTCCCCCGGCTGTCTGTAAAGCAGATCACTTTTCCACTGCTCATATCTCCCCGCCTCCCAAAAATGTGATAATCTTTCCGGCTTTTACTGCTTTCTGGATTGCATTGATCATCCCAATTTCTGCCACTGTGATCCCCGGCAGGGATAAAATATCATCCATCGTCATATTTAAAACTGCCTTCTCGCTGTCAAATCCCGCTTCCATCAGCTTTGAGAGGGAACGGACAGCCTTATGGTTAATCTGTGCCAATTTTTTCATCTCCTTTCGCCTGTTATGTAAAGAGGCGGCTTCCCACCGCCTCCTGTCACGTTCTGTCTATTTCTTCCGATTCCGCAGGTTCAGCCAGATCAAACCTCCTGCGATAAATACCACTAAGGCAACTGTTATCAAAATCTTTGCACTCACGCCTTATCTTCCTCCTTCCTTTTCCTCATTTTTACTGCGGTCAGAATGCCAAAAGCTGCTACTCCCGCACCGGACAGAGCAGATAATCCGATCCACAGGCCCGGTCTGCTGTCATCCCCGGTCTTCGGTGTCGTGATCAGTTCCTCCGGGATCTTTTCATTCGTCATAGTGGCCTTTACGATCTGTCCGTCCTCCTTGATCTCAAAGGCGTATTCGGACTCATCAATCTCATAGCCTTCCGGCGCATTATACTCCTGATAGGTGTATTTTCCATACCGCAGGGTAAAGATGGCGATCCCGTTCTCATCTGTTACGCCTGTGGCAACGATATTCCCATCCTCGTCCTTAATGCGGAATCCGGCATTTGGAAGAGGTTTCCCGTCTGCAACGTCTGTCTTGGTCAGTTCCAGTTTTCCGGTAATCGGCTGGTTGATAAAGCCAACGCCTGCCTCATTTTCCACATCTACGATCTTTCCGTCCTCACTGATCTCAAAGTAATAAGTGTTCTCATCCAGCTTGAAGCCTTCCGGGGCAGTCTTTTCTTTCACAAAATATCCTCCGTAAAGCAGACCGTCCGTCTGATAAACGCCTTCTGAGATTTCCGGGATTTCTCCCACAAGCTCATCCTTTTCCGTCAGTTTCTGGTCTTTGTCCGTATCTGCATACAACTCAAATACAGCACCCGTCAGCTTGTTCGCCGGATATTCTGCATCCACTTTTGTCAGACGGACACTGCCCTCAATCAGTTTGTTGATCAGCTCCACCTCGATCACTTCCTCATCTTCCGTAACCGATACATAGTGGAGGGCCTCATTCAGCACATATCCTTCCGGGCTTGCGATCTCCCGCACAATCCATCTGCCAAAGGGTACATCCTCAAATGCAAAGGCTCCGTCCTCATCAGAAGTAGTTACCATTAAGGCAGTATCTTCCGTAAATTCCTCTGTACCTGCGGAAAAGAGACCAATCGTTGCGCCTTCCAGTGCCTCCCCGTCCGTGTCTACTTTCCGTCCGGAGATCTTTCCCCGGATCAGCTCATTTTCAATGGCATTTCCTTCATTTGCGGAAATGTGGACAACAGCAGTATCCTGCCCCTGATAGGTAAAGTCCACAGGATAGGTTTCTTCTGACAGAAGATAATGCTGGTCAGTGGCAACTTCTTTCACATAATACTTGCCAAACGGCAGGTCCGTCTGAAATGCGGCGGTTCCCTCTGTACTGCAGAATACAATCTCGATCAAACCGTCCGCCGGGATCACGGAACCGTCCGCTGCTGTCAGATCCTCTGCGGCATACAGTCCAAAGGCCACATTCTGGATCTCTCCCGCATTTCCGATTCCAAAGATTTCATCCTGTTCCAGTGTCTTTGTAAGGTCAACCGACACTTTCTGCCGCTCATTATAGAAAGCGGTGTCCGCCTCTGTTACAGATACTTCCTGTCCGGCATAGGTCAGCTCCACCTCATGGGTTTCCGTATTCAGCACCAGACCTTCCGGTGCCGTCTTTTCCACAATCTGGTACTTGCCCAGGTACAGTTCTTTTGTCTCTGCCTTGCCTTCTTCATTTGTGGTAATAGTATCCACCACTTCCCCGGCGGCGGCCCGCATGGTTCCGTCCGGCGTCACAATGTCCTCGGCAGCGATCACTTCATATACCGCCCCGGCCTGCCCGGTTACTTCGTAGACGGGAGTATAAATGTTCTCGCCTTCGGCAAGGTTCCCGTCTTTATCTACTACACCGTCTCCAGACACCTGGACAGAAGAGAACTCCTCCCCGGTTTTCGTCACAAGAATCTTGCCTTTCTGCGGCATATCCTCTTTTTCCACCGTGATCACGGTCACACCGCTGTCCTCCCCGGACTGTTCTTCCGATATTGTGAACGGAACCGGCGTACTGTCCAGAACATATCCGTAGGGAGCCTGCACCTCTACCAACGTATAATTCCCGTAAGGCAGAACCTCCGGCGTAATGAGATAACCGTCACTTCCGGTATAGAACGTATCCAGCTTTGTTACCTCCGGATAGGTATACTGCATGGTTACAAGGTTCCCGGATTCGTCATAGATCTGAAATCCGGCTCCCGCAAGGGGGATGGTCTTTCCGGTTTCTGCGTCTTTCTTGACGACCTTGAGATAGGATTCAAACAGGCGGTTGTTGATGAGATAGCGGTAAACTTCTCCGTCACTGCTGATATACACATCAAAGTCTCCGATCATCTCCCGGCCTTCCCAGCCTTTTGTCTGGTGTACCGTATAAATGCCATAAGGCAGGTCTTTCGTCTCGGCATATCCGTTCTCGTCACACACCAGCGTATCCCGCTCGCTGTCCTTTGCGCTGTCATAGCTGCCTGCGCTCTTTAAATACACCTGGAACTCTGCGCCTTCCTCCGGCGTCTCGATCTGTGTACTGCCATCATCCGTGTGCTTGATGATAGAGATTCTTCCCTTGATAACCTGCTCCGTCACGTCATTGGAAGTATCGTTCAGCTCTACCGTATAAAGGGTTGCCTCCGCTCCCACATGGTAGGAAGTCTCATCCAGAAGATACCCTTCGGACGGGCTGATCTCCCGGATCGTCCAGTTGTCTCCACACACATAATATTTCGTGGTAAAACTGCCGCTGCTGTCTGTAGTATAGGTGTCAATCAGCGTATCCCCGTCATAAATACCGTACACTGCGCCTGCCAGCGTAGCGTCGCCCTGTGGGGTTCCTGTCTCCCGGTCTGTCTTTGCGACGGTTACCCGGAACTTTTTCAGCACGTTATGAACGGTGGCATTGGTCACTTCGTTCCAGTTGACAGTCACGTTCTGAGCCGCCGGAACCACATACCGGTTTGCTGTCTCCACTTCTTCCAGCGTATAGGGCGTATCGCCGGAGATCAGAATATCAGAAAAGATGGCAACGCCTGTGCTGTCCGTAACCGCATACTCATCTACCGGAATGCCGGAAAGAGAGGTTCCGTAGAGATGAAACTTCATGCCTTCCACCAGACCGTCCTCAGAAGTCTTGGTCACTTTCAAATCTCCACGCTTGAGGATATTGGAGAAATCCACCGCAGCGGTCTCCCCGCCTTTGACTTCCACTGTCTGCGCTTTCTGCGGTTCATACCGGTTCTCCGTCAGTTCCGTTACCGTGTAGGTTCCCGGCTGGAGGTTCTCCACCTTGATCGTTCCATCCTCCCCGGTTGTTACAGTCTGGTCGATCCCGTTACCAGTGATCTGGAATTTCAATCCGGCCACCACACCGTCCTCGGAAGTTTTCATGATCTGGATATGCCCATAAGGGATTTTCACATTCAGATATGCTTTCACGGCTGCGGTATTCTCCACGCCTGTGACAATGTCCTGCAAAGACGGATCTCCGTAAGCGATCAGCTTGGCGCTGCTGCTCACTGTAGGGATCTTCTTGGTTGCGGATAACTGCACGTTCCCGGCAATCGCTTTGCTGGACGTGATGGTCAGTGTATTTCCGGATTTGCTGACTTTCACATCACTGTTAGATGATGTGAAATTGAATTTCGACAGAACGCCGTTGCTGTCTGTCAGTTTCAATACATACTGTTTGCCGTCCCATTTCAGTTCCTGGGGAGCACTGTCTGTACTTCCGGACGCAAAGCTGGGGATGGTCCCGTGGCTGACCATACCGGAAATGATCTGCTGATAGGCCGCCGCTATCCCGCTGTTCGCCCCGCCTACGCAAAGGCTGTTATAAAATCTGGCGTCCGTCTGAGCATACGGAGCGCTGGCATTCCTGCACCCGCTTACGATTTCCCATATGACCATCTGTGTCGCAAGAACTTTCTCATCTTCCGTGCCGGATAGACTGCCCATACTGCCCTGTGCGCCATACAGTAGGGCAAGATTTACGGCGTCCTGTTTTGCCTTTCCTAAATTGTTCCACACCACAGAAGCGTCCTTCTCCAGTGTGTTCCCGGTATGCAGGGAGATTCCCGGCTCGATACAGTAGGCATTATCCCCGTCTGCATAGATCCGGGTCCTGGCCTCTCCCGCATGGCTGAACGTAACTCCGTTATGAGACGCCGTCTGCTGATACCGGATGGTATTCCCGTTTCCGTCATAACAGTAGGCGAACGTGATCGTTGCCCGCTGGGACGCAGCCGATACCGTGGCGGCCGGAAGGACGGACAGTGTCGTGACCGCCGCCAGTGCCAATGCGACTCCTTTCCTGAATAACTGTTTGATTTTCTTCACTTCATTCTCCTCCATTTCTGAGCCTTTCGGCCCACATAAAAAAATCCCTGCTTGCTGGCAGGGCTGGGTACTGATCCGGCGGAATGTGGATAGCCACCGGCTCCTTATTCTTCTTTTCGGCTGGTAAACTGCTGGTAATCCGGAAGGGGTAGGGTGTGGGAAGGGGAAACCAGAAAATCGGGAAAACTGGAAATCCACATAGGAACACACTTTCCCCCTGGCGTCCTCTTACCTTTCCCGTCCTCTCTCCCGTCTGCGGTACAGTTCCAGTGCCTTAATGATCGTGTCCTCCATCTGCTTTGGCGTGGTTCCCGGAGAGAAATATTTGTCAATCCTCTTTTTCGGGATTTTAAACTGCTCCACCTGGTTCGGCTTTTCCTCAGTCATGATCGACAGGATCACATCCTCATTCAGCTTTCCTGCCTCTGCAAACTTCCGCATTTTAATTGCCTGTGCATGGCTTGGAGTACAGTCCTCCAGTTCCATTGTGTCAAAAAGTGCCTGTTGCTGTTCTTTCGGCAGGTAAGACAACTCTACCGCCGGGCGCATGGCAATCTTTCCCTCGTCCACCATATCCAGAATAGGTGGAATGAGTTCGGTAAGACGGATATAGCGGCGGATTGTCTCTCTGCTTTCTCCAGACTCTTTTCCTAAAATTTCATTAGTTCGGAACTTTGACACCAGTGGTGTCGAAGTTAAATCTGTACGCTTTCCCTGCCTGTTCATAGCCTCTAACTTCATCTTATAGGCAAAGGCTTTTTCTGACGGTAAGACTTTCTCCCTTTGCAGGTTCGAGTCCACCATAATGATCGTAGCCTCGTCATCTGTCAGATTTCGCACGATACAGGGCATGACCGCTTTCCCGACAAGCTCACTGGCGAATTTTCTCCGGTGTCCTGCCACCATTTCATAACCACCTTCCGGTTTCGGGCGCACCAAAGCAGGATTGACCACGCCTTTTTCCCGGATACTTGCCGCCAGTTCCAGCATACTTTCATCCTGCTTTACCTTATACGGATGGTCAGGGAAGTCGCTGATCTCTGTCAGAGGAATATCTGCAATAAACTCCCGTTTTGCCTCGTCACGTTCCTCCTGCGTACTGAACAGATCATCTGCTGCGGGAAGGGGCAGTTTTATTTCTCTGCCTTTCGCCATCCCGTACCACCTCCCTTGTAAATGACGCATAGGCTTTTGCTACTGTACTGTTTTTGTCATAGCTGTAAATGCTCTGTCCTGCGGCGCTCGTTTCCGCCGCTTTCACGCCAACCGGAATGACAGTCTGGTAAACCTTGATCATACGCCCGTAATTCTGACGGATACTTTCTGCGGTCACACGGGCCAGATTGGTCCGCATATCCGCAAGTGTCAAAAGTACACCGTCCACCTTCAGCGCCGGATTGATCTGTCTTTGTACCTTACCGATTGTTTTCATGAGCTGTGTCATTCCCTTTGCCGGAAGATACTGAGCCTGCACCGGAACAATTACACTGTCGGACGCTGCCAGTGCATTGATCGTCAGCATACCCAAACTTGGCATACAGTCGATTAACACATAGTCGTATCCGCTTTTCACTTCATTCAGATAATTTTTCAGAGTGAGTTCCCGGCTCATGGCATTAACAAGCATAACTTCCAGTCCTGCCAGTTCAATATTAGACGGGATCAGATCAACGCCTTCCTCATGGTGCAAAATCCCGGCGTGGCTATCCATTTCCCGGTCAGCCACAATTCCCTCTAACTGTGTGGCAAGTGTCACGGAAAGGTTATCCTGCTCCGGCCATCCCAGTGAGGTTGTCAGATCGCCCTGCGGATCAGCGTCCACTAAAAGTACCTTTTTCCCTTCTCTAGCAAGCCCGATTCCTAAGTTGACGGTTGTGGTGGTTTTTCCCGTTCCGCCTTTCTGGTTGGCAATCGCAATTACTTTGCAATTTGCCATACGGTTCCCTCCTTTCCTAAAAATTTAATAGCCATCTTCCCGTGTGGGGAAATGGCTATGTATAAAAATGAGCATGAAAAAGCCGGAGGATTTTCGTAAATTGAAAACCTTCCGGCTATGTAATTAAATTTCGATGTTATAAGCTTTAAAGAACAATCCTAAAAAGCAATTATTATCTATTTTCAATTTTTCTTTTAATCTTTCTTCACATAAAGAACTATATTTCTTATCCTGATCCATTTTACATATTTCTTTTAATGGGCAACTTTTGCCTTCACGAGCAAATGCTGTTTCTATTGCCCAAGGTCCCAACATATATCGTAAATCTATACTTTTTCCTTCCAGATACCCACCTTCAAAAACGTTTCTCCCCTTAACAATTACAATAGGGCATCCAAAATGATTCATAATATATTGCCACCTACCATATCGCTCTTGTATGTTCTCAGAACTAAGGGATAAGCTAATAAACATTTTGCTTTGTTCTCTATATATACACCCCAATTCAAATCGTGAAATTATCCATTGTCTTACTTTTACAAATTCTTCATTTTTACCTGGATACAAATCCGTTAATATATCGTCTATTTGATTTCTGTATCCTCGAAATCCAACTTCAAAATGTTTATCAAGAAATTTCTCCATATCTAAAATATTTTGAGGAAGAAAATTCTTTTTCTTCATCAATCTTAATGCTGTTATAAAGAATATTCCAGCGTTTCTTTCTAACAGTGATATTTCACAAAGCGCCAATACGAATAATTCATTCTTCGCAAATTCAGGATATTCTTTATCACATATCATCTCGCATACATTATAGGGAAATTCACTTTCCCTCTCACATATTTTATACAATCTTTTTTCTACAAGATATGCCATGCTTTCAGAAATACAAAGGCTTCCAAAACAAAATGTCAACTTTCCATTATAAGTTACTATTACACATTTGACCTCTTCTTCTGGATAGTCTTGTAAAAACTCATGTGGTTTTATTTCTATCTTGTTGATATAAAATATATCGTTCTTTATCTCATCATCTCCACGAAGTAGACCAAAAATATCTCTATTATATTGAAGATCTTTTCTATGAAGATTGATAACCATTCCCAATTTCAAAAATAATTCTTGTAAACTGTATATGAAATTGATGAATCCATAGGTTGTTGAAACATCCTGTAAATAGTGACAATATTCATGAATAAAAGTTCCTTTCAGCTCATCATGATTATTTTCAAAATTCTGAAAATCAATAATATTTTCTATTTCAATTAAAGCAAAGGCTGGAATATATGAACCATATGAAGAGTCAAATAATTTAAGCGCCTTATTCTTACGATCTCTATACTTCAAATTTTCTATTATCCCCTTCTAAATTTCATTACGAATTTTTCCTGCAAAAAGTCACAAAATCATTTTGTCCGCCTGGTATCATTCAGTCCGTTTAGTATCGTTCTGTCCACAAAATCTGGACTGAACAGCACGAAAAAGCACTAAATATACCTCATTTTCCGGCCCCGGCACACTAGGAGACAAAGTATTCTACCGCATTATTCGGGAAGAATTCTTTGAATTCTCCATATAGCTGCGCAGCCAGCGTTTTGTTGTGTGCGATTATGAGTGTTGGTTTATTTAATTGTTGTATGACGTTTGCCATTGTGAACGTCTTGCCAGAGCCTGTAACTCCCAGTAAAGTCTGGCATTGGTTTCCTTCTTGAAAGCCTTTTACAAGCTGGTCGATGGCCTGCGGCTGGTCGCCGGTCGGAGCATATTCTGATACTAATTCAAAATGATCCATAATTTCTCCTTTACTTTATTTCGAATTTCGATTTCAAATTCAATTCCTTTACAATTAAACTTATTCTCTTTCTCTATAGTTGCTGTAATAAAAATTGCCTTATTAATGAGCAAAACAAATAGCTTGCGGCTGATCGCCGGTAAGGGCGTATTCCGATACTAATCCAAAATGTTCCATAGTGAAATTTTCTCTTACTATGTCTAATATCAACCCAAAAATCCGTACATAACTTTGTGTACTTTTCCCCATCACTACTATTATCATGGTAACATGCTATCATAATTGCCGATATAAATCAAGAATATATCGAACATACATTCCCTTTGACATACATATTTTCTTTGTAAAAAAGATGCAGGACATCGCTTGCATCTTTTTCTCTCTATTTTATTATTTAATAATAATCTATCGCATAATTCAAATATTCTTATATAGCATATCTCTAAAAAACTCTCCTCTGAACATTAGTGCATAACTATAACCGATTAATCCTAATCTTGAAATCAATCGACTATGCATCAATCTTTATTCTTTATCATATCTTGCGTAATAGACTGCAATAGATTTTGTATTTATCTCTACTCATTTTGAATCGTCCACTAAGCAGGACCACGCTCACTATTTCTTTATCGTTTCCTATTTTATAATCATAATGATTACAAATTTAGGCAGGAAATCACCCATTTATAAAGTTTTCAAGAATTCAGATTTACTCATAATAGTTGCTAAGTCTTTTAAATCTCCTATCTCAAATCTAATATTTTTTCTTTCTTCTAATTCATCTACAATTAAATATCTATATTCATTTTGATACGAGAAAATTTCCTTTCTCTTTATAAATGACAAATCATCAAGACTATTTGTCATCAAATCCATAATTTTCATTTCATCTTTAATGCTCTCATCTCGATAATATAAAACGTCTCTGCTATAGAGCTGATATTTATTTTCTTTTGCCCCATTTTTTATTCTTTTATCAAATTCTAATTCATCCTCTATTTTTACAACATACTCTCCAAATTCAAACATCTCCTCTATTCTCGATGTACTATATTTGTTATTTAAATGATATAAACATAAGGCAAAATTCCTTTTCTGTTTATTAGCATCAATCGTAAAATTAACCCCTTTTCCTTGTGGCGTCTGATATTTTGTCGTATAATATTTACCTTCCATCTCATCATTTTTTCCAACACATTTTTTCTTTTCAATATACAAATATTCTTTTAGCCGTCCAAATTGTACTATTCCTGATATAAAAGAATCCGCACCTTTTTTATCTATAAATTTTAAAAATGCCATTGTTCTACCTTTCTGTATTTCCGATCTCTTTCATCTTCTTTATAGTCCCAACTTAAAAAAAATCACAAATTCCATTTGTTCGTCTAATATCATCTAATTCATTCCATCCCATTTTGTCCGCAAAATCCGTACCAAATATAAAGTCCTCATTTGCTTTACATACAGACTTCTTTATGTTGTTAATCATATTCCTTAACATAGTTCCTCCCCTTCCACAAACACCATTTTTTTCAACAATCCTGCCGCAGTTTTTTCCCCTCCTGTAAGGCACTCTTTATCTCCAAAAACCAAAAACGAATCTTTTGCCCGAGACACCGCAACATTCATAAGATCCGGTGCTCTGTTAATAAAATAACACCCATCTTCACTTCCATACACACTGGAAAACAAAATGACTTTTCGCTCCGCCCCTTGAAACGTATGTACAGTTCCAACATCAATAAACTTTGAATACTCCGGAAGTCTACGTTTTATAAGATTCTTTATCAAAAAACTTTGGCTCTTAAAAGGCGTGATAATCCCCAATACTCCTCTCTCCTCAATGCCATCTTTGTCGCTGTAGCATAATAAAATTTTTTCATATTTTTTCTGCAGCCACATTATAATAGCCTCAGCTTCTTCTCTGTTTCGTCTGCTTCCTCCGTATTTCTCTGATTTTGCGGTGGTAACCTGTCTGAATCCCATTACCGGAAGAAGCCCTCTTAATTCATTGTACTCAGCTGCATAAAAGGAACCCCTCTTAGGTTCCAATTTCCCCTCATATACCAGTTTGTTACAATATGTAATTATTTCATTATAACACCGGCGATGTTCACTTAAAAATAGCCCTCTTTTATATTTATTAAATTCACAGGATAGTGCAGCCATTTTCATAATACTGGATTGAGAACAATTTAAACCATTTTCTTCAAGCATACCGTATTCACCTTTATTTGCAATTACACCATTACTGATTGCCATTGCAATATCAAGAGCTCTTGCAGTTCCCCATACGGGCGGTATTTGTTCTTCATCCCCTACAATAACTGCTTTTTTAGCTAAGGAAAACGATGCGGCAGCAATCTCCGGAGATGTCTGTCCCGCTTCATCTACGACTAATAAATCTATATAGTTACACATAAAATAGTTCTTTTTATCATTTCCGTCATATGCCCAAAACTGTTTTGGAAGCATAAAAAATGTCATAACCATACACGGTGATATCATAGCAATCCGATGATACATATCATCCAGTATATTTTTAAATGTTTTTCCTTTTTGCTTCTCACTGACCGGATTATCTTCCTTCAACCAACGACTCTCATAATAATGTACTGCCAGCCAAAATTCTGCATATCTTACCCGATCCAATACATCGTTCAATTTACACAAGTCGAATTCATTTAACACACTGTCCTCCGGAACTGCAACATTATATTTTTCAAAGTTTTGATATCCTTCTTTTAAATGTTCCATCTTTATATCTATTTCTTTTTTTTGACTTTTTAATTTTTCTATTTTATCGTCTATACAAAGCTTCTGTTCCTGCAACTGACTTTTTTGCAAATCATTATCACATATTTTCTGCATATAAACTTTTTCTATCTCATCTATTGACATATCACGTCTTAAAAAGGATAATTCCGCTTGATTTACAAAGGAAAATGACCATCTTTGTATCTTGCTTTTAAAACAGAAAAACTTTTTTAATAATCGTACATACCACGGAAATTGCTGATAAGCTTTTCGCCATTCCTGCATCCTATTTAAAAACCATTGTGTAGTTTCCTGAATTTTTTCTATTTGATTTTGCAAATCATTTCTAATCGCTTCTTCTTTCCGTATGTTCTGCATTATCCTTTCTACATATGCTCCATACGATTCCCTACCGAGAACGCTTTTTATATTATCTAACATAGAGATACAATTTATTCTGTCTTTATTTACTTTCTCCAATTCCTTCCACAATATTTCTTCACATAACGCAAAATCAATACTTGCTGTCTCTCTTCGAAAATATTGATGAAATTCTTGTTTAAATAACCTTCCTGAGGAACGTCTATTTTCTTTTGACTCAAGTTCATCTACAAATCCACCCCCGCGTACCGTCGTATACTGATATCGTTTTTGGGCAGCTTCCTTTACTTTCCCATTGGAGGGAAAATAAACTGCAAAGCTATCTGTTCCAGTAATCCACTTATGTTCTAAATTAGAAATCCCAATCTCTGAAATCTGTCCAAAAGAATCAATAATATTTGTAACCGCCTGATTATTAGTGGATGCTGCAACAATAATCGGTGCCCTTTCCCTCTTCAATGCAGATTTTACATACATGTCTGCCACTACAGACTGCAAAAAAGTAGTCTTTCCTGTTCCCGGAGGTCCACTGACTGCCAAAAGATTTCCTTCTTTTATTTCTCCAAAATGGTTCATTGCCTCACGCTGAGATGGTGACAATGGATATGCCCCTCCCATTTGTCCGACATGAGCTTTCATTTTACTTATATCAGTATTTTTTATCAGCGGTTTTGAGGGCTCTATCTTTCCATTCGTTATTTTATCATACAAGGAATTAACAGTTCCCTTTATCAACGCATTATACAACTGCAAAATATAAAAAGAAGCATTAACTGTCGAATCCTGAAACAAATAATATCTGCCATCTGCTTTAAACAGTTCATTTCCATTTCTAATGTAGTTACTTTTAAATGGTATCTCTGCAACAAATTCATAGAGTTTGATCGCATATGCTAAATAATCCTGCCACGAATCCAACTGATATCTTTCGTTCGTAGTATGCTCCAAAAATTCATCATATTTCTCACCATCTCCTACAGCAAGCAAAGGATCCTCCATAGGTCTTAAATACTCCCGCGGTATCCAAGGTATTTTCCCTTCAACCGGCATACATAACTTTCCGGTACGGGTTACGCATAACGGCAAAAAGAAAAATGAAGTCATCTCTTCTATATTGTCTTCCATCTTTCCGCCATCCCGGAATTCCGTTGCTAATGTCTTTAATGCAATAATTACATTTTTTATCTTTAATTTTTCTTCATCATTATCGCTCTCTGCATCATACTCCATCTTCCATATATTAAAATTATTCTCTTCACTTAACTTTCCAGATAATAATTCCCCTTCTGTAACTACAAAAAAACGCTCTTTTTTATAGTTTACGGTTCCTTGCATACTTGCTGCCACAGCATTTCTGAAATATCGTGTAACACTTTTCATTTTGAATCTTCTCCTACTATAATTAATCCCTATTGGAGGGTTATCATCTTCCGTGTTTTCTTCAGTTGCAAAACACCCCAAATCTTACCTCTTCGTTCTACTTATCTTTCCTAATCTTTTGCCTATTATATCACTTTTTCCATGCTTACATAACTGTCATTGTGTAAAATGCGTATCATCTTTTTGCAGCTCCTGTTATATCTGTTCAGATTTTTTAAGTCATTTTTCTCCGTCATTTCATAATGTTTTCTCATTTTATCCAATAAATTACGTTTTGCCATGAACTACACATACGGGACTAGATTACTGCCAGAATCATGTATACAATCTGAGTGATAATCCAGATTTCCCACAAAAAACCGACTGGATTTATCCAATTGGCTATTTTACATAATATTTTATTCTGCCGCATAAATTGACAAGTTTTCTATTCCCATCTATAATGTTTATATTACAATCGTAAGATTTAAAAGGAGAGAACTTATGAGCACATTCCCGCAGATTTCCGAAGCAGAATTTGAGGTCATGAAGATCGTATGGAAATACGCACCTATCAACACAAATGAAATTACCGAAAAGTTATTGCCTACTACAAACTGGAGTCCTAAAACAATTCAAACTTTAATCAAACGCCTTGTGACCAAAGGCGCGCTCACATACGAAAAACAAAGTCGTGTATTTGTTTATACTCCTGCAGTAAAAGAAGATGAATACATCAGACAACAAAGTTCTTCTTTTCTGAACCGTTATTATGATGGCAATATTACAGCTATGGTATCTTCCTATATAGAAAATGACAAATTATCAAAATCGGAATTAGATACACTCCGAACTCTTCTTTCACAGAAACAGGAAAAAGGAGGAGAATAATATGTCTGATTTCATGATTCGCTTTCTTATCTGCAACATATTATTTTGCGGCATCATCAGTATCCTTTTGCTTATGAAACATATTTTAAAAAATTGTCTGTCAAGCCGGATGCAGTATAACTTATGGTTTCTGTTGCTTGGACTTTTAACAGTTCCATTCTTACCTTCTCATTTTTTCAAGTTTTCAGAACTATTTTTCGGTTTCACGAACTTAAAGTTTCTTCCTTCTGCCGCCACAAAAAACGCCTCGGCTCCACCACTTCACACGAACATCGCAGGCGCAAAAGATTGGATGGATGACTTTGCGCTCTCCGTAAACGAAGCATCCTCATCCGCAATCGGTTATCTGCTATTTACTCTTTGGATTTTGGGTATTATCATTATGATAATATTAGCAATCCGATCTGCTCTGTTCCTGCATTCATTAAAAAAATCTGCATCACCTCTTGAAGATCAGGATGTTCAAAAATTATATCGACGCTGCCTAAATGACACAAATATTACAAAAAGTATACCCGTATACAGCGCTGCTTATCTAAAATCTCCTGTTATTGCAGGATTTTGGAAACCGTGCATCTTTCTTCCCGTTCACCTGATATCGGATAAAAATGAAACAGATATCCGGTATATGTTGTTGCATGAACTTCAGCACTATAAACACAAAGACGGATTTATCAACTATTTGATAAACCTCGCCGGAATGATATATTGGTTCAATCCGTTCGTCTGGTACGCACTGAAAGAAATGCGCGGCGACAGGGAAATTGCCTGTGATAGTTCTGTTTTAAACCTGCTGAAATCCGACGATTATGTAACTTATGGAAATACGCTGATTAACTTTGCCGAAAAGATTTCTCTGACTCCATTTCCCTTTTCCTCCGGCATCGGAGGAAATATGAAGCAGATGAAGCGAAGAATCCTAAATATTGCTTCTTATGAAAAACCGACATTACAAAAAAAACTGAAAAGCTTCATTGCTTTTCTGATGATATCTATTCTCCTTTTCGGACTTACACCGTTTGTCTCTACCTATGCGACAGATGAAAAGCAATATCAGTGGAACACAACTTCAAAGAATTGTTCTGAAATAGACCTTCGTAATTATTTCGGAAAATATGAAGGTAGTTTTGTATTATATGACTTAAAAAGAGATGTCTGGAAAATACACAATATAGACCGAGCTGTCTTACGAGTTGCTCCAAACTCCACCTACAAAATATATGATGCTTTGTTTGGATTAGAAGAAGGTGTCATCACCCCTGCAAATTCCTTGATCAAATGGAACGGGAAAAACTATCCTTTTGAAGCGTGGAACACCGATCAAACATTACAATCAGCTATGGGAGCTTCCGTCAACTGGTATTTTCAGACTATTGATGAACGGCTTGGAGCCGACTCTATTCAGAAATACCTTCACCAAATCGGATATGGAAATGAGAATTTAAGCGGTAATCTTTCTTCCTATTGGTTGAATTCCTCCCTGAAGATTTCCCCGATAGAACAGGTCGAGCTTTTAGTCAAACTGCATAATAACCGCTTCGGATTCTCCTTAGAAAACACCGGGACTGTAAAGAACGCCCTCCACATCTCCTCCTCTGCTTTCGGTGACCTCTACGGAAAAACCGGAACAGGACGAGTAAACGGACAAGATGTCAACGGTTGGTTTATCGGCTTTGTAGAAAATGCAGATAATACTTATTTTTTTGCTTCCAATATTCAGTATCAAAAACACGCCACCGGTAAAAAGGCTTCAGAAATCACCTTATCTGTTTTATCGGACTTAAATATATGGAGATAAACTAATTATCTCCATACAACTCTTCCCACTCTGTTCTTGTCAAGCGCGGTACGTGCCATCTAATCTCCGGATTGTTTATCGGCTCGATAATCCGATTTCCCACATACTGTATACCTCCATCTTTCGTATCGCGCACAGTTACTTCATGGATGTACGCTTTTGATACCCCTCTATAAGGAAAAACAGCCTGTACCTTCAATGTCAAAGTTCCGTCATCATTATTCACATATCCAATAACTTCCGGATACGGATATTCCGGATATTCTGTTTCTTCAAGCCCTCTCGGTTTGTATTCATAGACTTCTTCACACGGATAATAAACTGTCTTCGACTGCAACACTTCACTGCTGATTTTGAATTTAGATTTGATAACCGGTTCAAATTTTTCTTTTGAAATTAAATATACCGCGCTTGTTCCCATTGCATTTCCAAAAGTAAACTCTCCGTTCGCCGTATGATTTTCCTGATAAAACAAATCAAACATATCATAAAAATCTAGCTCTGCGAACTCTTCTTCACTCCAGTCTGTCAGAAACATATTATTACGTTCATATCCGATCGGAAGTATATATTTACGGTTTAGTTCTCTGCATGTTTCATCTAATGACAGTACCCTATATGCCATATATTCCATAATCTCATTTCTCGTAACTTCATAAGATCCTTCAAAGGCTAACCGACCGGAAAACATCAAATGTCCGTCTTCTGTATATTCCCATGATTCTGTCCTGTATATATCTTCTGAAGATTGCTTTAATTTACCATTCTCATAAATACAATAACTTCTGATCATATTTACAATTCCGTCATGTGTCTCCATATTCCGAATGATGCAGCTCCCTCCCTTTGCAACTTCTACAACGGTCATGCGTCCATTTTTCTTTGCTTCTGCCTTTTCACTAAACTGTATGAGTTTTTCATACTCTGTCATGTTGACCTGATTTTCGCTGTCAACTGCCGTAAAACCTTTCTCTCCTAATTCTTTAATAAGATCTCGGATCATTTCCAAATCATCCAGTTTACCTTCTTTTTCAGCTTTCGCATAAGTCTTACTGCAAATTTCCAGTATTTCTTCTGCTTCTTTTTCTTCTGATTTACTTCGTTTCATTACTGTTTTATCCGCATTTTCACTTTCCTGCCGTACTGATTGAATGTCTGTGTTTCCCGAATCTTTTTTTACAAAAAAACTGCACCCGGACAAATTCATTGCCAACATGATTCCGCTCACCACAACTCCTCTTTTCCAAATTCCTTTTCTTTTCAAACTATCGTCCTCTCTTTTTATTACACTTGTAAGATTTTAATCGAAAAATTTTTGTTAACGAATATTTTTCATTCATAAATATTACACCTGTAATATTTAAAAGTCAAGTCAATTTGTTCAAAGAAATCTTTATAAATGTTAGCAACATTTTGTTGCTTTTATGATATATTCTTTGTTAAGTTGCATATAAATCCATTTACAGGAAAAATTGGTATAATAAAAAAGATATTTAAACAAATTTCAGATTTCTTATAAATGGAGGTGTCTTCGTGTCTAATATTCAGCTGGCAGCCAATCTTCAACGGCTTAGAAAAGATCATCATTTTACACAAACTCAATTTAGTAAAAAATTGAATATTTCAAGACAGGCGTACTCTAATTATGAAACAGGAAAACGGATTCCCGATTTGGATATCATTATCCGCATTGCAAATATTTATCATATTTCTCTCGAAAATTTGCTTACGCAGACTTGTTCAAAAGATGGTCTTATCAATGAAACTTCCGGTCCGTATTTCACAGGAATGGTTGTTGACAGTGCAGACACTATTTATTTGACAAGAGAAGAAATTGATTTGATCACACATTATCGAAATGCCGATGCTGACGAACGCAAGCTGACACAAAAAGTACTGGGATTTTAACCTTATAATTATAAATACAAAGAGCGCTGCAAAACAGACGGATACTCGTCTATAAAACAGCGCCTTTTTTGTAACGGCGATAAGCCAAAATCGGACTTGCCCAAGACCTTGGACCTCGGTGGCCGCTTGTAATCCCAGAATGTACCTTTTGGCACTTCCAGTAATTTCCTGTCAAAAAATAAAGAGCCCCGCAAAATAACTGAATTGAATCTGTGAACTGCTTCTCGTTATTTTGCGGTACTCTCTTTCACGGCATAATCATACGCTCATTTCATATAAGCTTCTTTTCTGCTCACTATATTTATTTCATTTTGTTTCTGTTTATTTTTATCCGTATTATCTTTTTCTCTTCCACTCTTTCAATCCGAATACCGATGCGGTCACAATAAACGCAGCTATTGCCGTAAATGCATACTGCCATATATTTGTATAATCTCCGGTCTTTACAGCCGTTCCTTCATCCGGTACTTTATCTGGATTTTCTTCATCTTTTCCTTGCGAAGGCGCTTGATCCGGCTGCCTATTATTAATCACATCAACCGCAGTATCTTTACTTAACACGCCTTCTGCATTATCTTTCTTTCCATTATAAGTTGTTATGTATCGATCTTTGTTCGCTTCATTTTCTGTCACAACGTATGCTGCATTCAGCGGAAGACTTTGAAATGTTATTTGTTGTCCGTGCAAAAGTGATATTTCTGCTCTGCCATCAACAAATGTAAGTGTCCCGTCAGCGGGTTTTTCTGCTTCTTTCTCAAACTCCGGTTTAACGCTTCCACTATAGTGATACGTTCCGTTTATCGGTTTACCTGTTTCATCTTTTAATTGTATCGTAAATGTAAATGGTTTTGTTTTATCTCCGTTTTTCCCTGTAACAATTTTGCTCAAAGACAAATCAGGATATTTCGTATTCGTAAATAAGACGTTCTTTATATCGTCTTTTATAATTTCTCCGGTACTGTCAACAAAATCAACTTTATATCGGTTTGTCTGCGCCTCTGTCACTTCGTATTGAGCGCCTGCAGGAAGATTATGCGCCGTTACTGTCTGTCCGTCTTTCAATGAAAATTGTGCAATGCCGTCATGAAATTCTAAATCTCCGTATAATCCGTTTATCTTTGTATGGTACGGAAAACGAATTTCAAATTGAAACTCTTCCTGACAATTTTTCTCGCCGACTACTTTTTTGGTAATAGACAAACTGCCCACTTCATCAACACCTACAGGAACTTCTGCTGATACTGTCGTATTGCGAATAACCGCTCCAACCATATTTTGAAACTTTTTCCCATGTACTTCTACATCACCCATAGGAGCATATTGCTTAAAATCTTTCATCCAGACAAATTCTGCTTTAATTGTAAACGTATCTTCGATTGTCGGCTGATGATCTGAAACTAATTCGTACTCTTCATTTCCATATACATATGTTATATTATCACATAATGCACTCATACCTTTCGGCAACTCTAAGCGGTATAGCCCATTGTATTCTACCGGCTCGATTATTTTCAAAGCACCGCTGTGCCAATAACCGTCTTTCGGATTATATGTAAATTTTAAATCTCCTGTTAAATGCACATCTTTAAGAGATGGTTCATAATTCAATAAACCTCCTCTTTCTGAATAAACATACAAAACCTGCGCCAATGCATCATGTTCCAAATCATTCATATTATTATCTTCAATATTGTATTGATGTAATAATCTCCAGACCGCATCTTGCGTAGCATTATACGCCTGTTCTTCTGTAACGAAATACGAATCAGAATACATGATTGCAAAATTTTGTAATGGCGTTGTTCCTTCCGCTTCATATAACATACAAAAAACTGCTTTATAAAACGGCATCGCTGTAATATCTGAGTATGTTACTCCATTCGATGTCTGTCCATCCGGATAAAGTTTTGCAACTGCATTCATAAATCTTCTCAACTCATCCAAATGTTCCGTATCATTTGTTTCCCAATCTTTATAAGTAAAAGAATGGTGACCTAAATACGGAAACGCTGTCTGAAGCACCGGTGTCGGAATCAGCATTTCATTAAACTGACTTTCTGTAGGAGTATGCAGCTCTGAATTATCCACAATTTTATAAAGCCGTTCCCCGTTATACGGATATCCCGCGTAGAGCAGTTTTGACAATCTGCGCATACATTCCTTATAATCAGCCTCAGAATCAAACTTGCCCGGAGTCAAATAGCCTTCTGTATATTCCGGCACCTGCACATCTCCCATATCTTCCGTATGATGCGGCCAATGGCGTTCATTATTCATACAAAACAACGTGATTTTTTCACCTGGATACGCCGGATCTTCTATGTAATGAATTCCGCCTTCAAAAATAATAGGAAGTCCTTTTTCGCTCAATGTCATTTCTTCTTTTTCAGAAGGTATGTATTCTCTGTTTTCCTGTAATGAGTTTTTTTCAGCCTCTGTCGGAATCGTGCCTGTAAAATCAGGCGTTTCAGCAAATACATATACGGAAAAAGACAAAATCATCGTAAAAATCAAAAGCAGCGAAACGGCAGAAGAAACAAACTTCCTATGTTTTCTGTGTTGTTTTAATTTCATGTCATATTATCCTTTCTGCATGTTGCTATATAATTCATCAAATCACTTATATAAACAAGTTTATATTCTTCTACCCTCCTCTCACCCCGTAAATTGGGACATAAAAACGTACAAACTAATCTTTTGCATCAATATGCGCGCGTCACTATATGCGGGCACACCAGCCTGTCCCTTCTTAATTATTTTTAATGATAATGATGTATTATATTGGAAACAGAATGTTTTTTCAATACTTCTAAAATTTTTTCAACTTAAATTTTTCCTTACTTCTGCCTTTTCACCAAACCGTATCAATTTTTCATACTCTGATTTCGCATCTTTTAATCACCTGAAACGTCCGGCAGCCAAATACAAATGCTTAGTTTTCCATTCTTATATTGGGCAGATATTGTTCCTTTCATCTGTTCGATCAGTATTCTTGAAATAGACAAACCAAGACCCGTTGACTTTCTTGCATTTTCAACTGTATAAAACCGATCAAACAGCTTTTTAACATCCACTTCACTTAAATCTGAAGCAGTATTTGAAAAGGTAATCTCCCCTGTATCGTTCAAAGTGATATTCAAATCACCGTCGCTATACTTAATTGCGTTATTGAGAAGATTTGAGAAAATACGGGAAAGAGCTGCCCTGTTAACTTTACGGAACACCTTATTCTCCGGCATAGAAATATTCGGCGTTATGTTTCGTTCCTGCAAAACTGCATAAAAACCTAATATACTTTCTTCCAAAACACTGTTTACCGAAACAAATTCTACATCGTTATCGTATTCGGGGGATGTTACAACAGAATAACAGAAAAGTTCTTCTGTAAGCTGCCTTAATACTTCGGTACGATTTCTGATAACTTTAATATAACGCTCTGCTTCTTCACTTTTTTCCGCATTATCAAGCAAATCCAGATAACCGCTGATTGCCGTAAGAGGAGTCCGCAAATCATGTGAAATATTAGTAACGGCGTTTTTTAATTCTAAATCCCCCTGCTGAAAACGATGCCGCTCTTTGCGTAATTTACGAAGCTCTGTATTTAATCGCTTTGCAAAACCGCACATGATTTTATTTCGATGTGAAATATCAATGAGCGTATTAGTTTCAGTCATTAACCGCTCAGTAAATTGCGCTTCTATTTCTCGTACAGTTTTGTGTACGAAAAATAGTTTAATAACCAGAGAAAAAATAATAATCAGCAAAATACCGATCACAACTAATAACCAAAATTCCATATATAATGCTCCTACTTTAATTCTTTCTTTTTGAAAAAGAACATTCCCGCACTTGTTGTCAAAACGACAATGACCAATGAATAAACAGGCAGCAACGATAGATTTTCAGTTTCCAAAGAAGTACACTGTACTACTTGACCTCCCGGAAGAAAATCATAAAAGAATTGAACGGTTTTTCGTCCGCCTCCATCAAGGAACTTAGGATTGGGCAGTTCCTGATATTCCTGTCCATTGTCTGTCATGACCAAAGCCATGTTTGTTTCGGGTTCACTCAACATCTTATGTAATTGCGCTCCGATAATCAGAAACAAAAACGCTGTCAAAATGCAAATTACAGCCGTAACCGCTTTATTATTATTTAACATGGAAATCAAAGTAAAAATTGATGAAAATACAATCGCAGTCATCAGTACGGTTACTGCAAACAACAAAACTATTTTTATGTCCATTTCAAAAAAGCCGAGAAGAGGTATCCCGATGCAAAGATACGGAATAAAAAATGCCATACACATAACAACGCTTACCAAAGAGCATGTAATAAAATTTGACAAATAAACAGTGCCTCTTTTTTGACCGATAATTATCTTATTTCGGATCGTTCCTTCACTATATTCTGTACCAATGAACAAGCTGCAAAACACAGCCATTACAATGCCGATAAAAAGAGCACACCCAAAAAAGCCGTTGTCAATACGATTGATTGTCTGAGTCTGCCTCATATCCATATATCTCATCACCGGAAAAAATATTCCTGCTGCCAACATGAAAACCAGACCGCTCCAAAAGAATTTATCTTTTTTTAAACGGATAAAATTTGCTGATAACAACTTACTCATTGTCTTTACCTCCTACTAAACCGACATAATAACTTTCCAAACTTTCATCTCGTTCCTGCATAGAAATAACTTCACAATTCTCTTTTGACAAGGCCAAAGTGAGTTTGGAAATATTAATTTTTGCAAATATGTCAGCTACATTGTCAGAGATAATGTTGTAGTCCGTTTTCATTTCGTCCAAAACACGGACAAGCGCTTTTACATTCGTCACTTCGATTCGCACACATTTACGACAAGACTCTTCTAATTCTTCCGCACTGATTTCCTTAACCATTCTTCCGTTATCAATAAAACCATAATGTGTCGCAAGACGGGACAGCTCATCAAGAATATGGCTTGAAATCAATACAGTTATTTGATACTCCCGGTTCAGTTTTAAAATCAACTCACGCATCTCGATAATACCTTGTGGATCAAGACCATTCACAGGTTCATCCAACACTAAAAAATCAGGATCGCCCGCTAAAGCAACAGCGATTCCCAACCTTTGTTTCATACCAAGAGAAAAGTTTTTAGCCTTTTTCTTTCCTGTATTTTCAAGCCCTACTAATTTTAACAGATCGGGAATACTGTCGTAAGAAGGAATTCCGAGAATCCGGTACTGCTCTTTCAAGTTGTCAACCGCTGTTAACTCCAAATAAATAGACGGTGTTTCAACTACAGCCCCCATCCTCCTGCGGGCTTTTAAAATTCCCTTTTCCGAATTTTTTAATCCGTATAAAACATAATTCCCGGACTCAGGCTTTTGCAGCCCGCAAATCAGCCGAATTAAAGTTGTCTTTCCTGCGCCGTTTTTACCGACAAAGCCATAGATTGCTCCTTTCGGAACATTCATAGTAAGTCCATTTAACGCTTTAAAATTCTTATAATTTTTACATAAAGCGTTTGTCTTAAGAACATATTCCATAAGTCTTACCTCCTGTACTTGATGCTGTCATTCTATCGCAAAACAGTTCAGAAAACGGTTAAGAAAATAGTTCAGAAACAGTGGAGATTTATTCTTCTTTCATTTTAAAGCCGATTCCCCAAACTGCTTCAATGTACTCTTTTCCATTTACAGCACGAAGTTTTTTGCGAAGGTTGCTTATATGTGTCTTTAGTGAACTTTCCGTACAATCCGGTGTATCTTCACTGATATGATCAAGCAGATGCGATTTGGAAACAACTTGTGTCTGATTCTGCATTAAAAGTTTCAAAATCGCATACTCTGTTCTCGTCAATTTAATTTCTACATCCTTTATTTGTGCTATGTGCGTATCAATATTGAGTTTTATTTCTTCAAAAGTCAAAATTTCCGACTTAGCAAAGCTATCAAAAGTACGAAGATGTACCGCTATCCGAGCTAATAATTCCCTTGTATAAAAAGGTTTTGTCATATAATCAACCGCTCCGCCGAGCAAAAGAGCAACTTTGTTGTCTACATCAACTTTTGCACTCATAATAATAACAGGAATCCCTTTAATATGCGGCAAAACTTCTTCTCCGCTCAACCCCGGCAGCATTAAATCAAGAAGTACAAGATCGGGCTTTACCTGAGAAAGCAAAAGTACAGCTTCCGTTCCCGAGTATGCACGAATAACACCATAACCTTCGTTAGTAAGAGTTTCTTCCAATACATTTCCTATATGTAAATCATCATCAATAACCAATATATTTTTCAAAATTCACGCTCCCATCATAGCTCGATCAATAATTTATGAAAACTTAAAATTATTGCCAGATCTTATCTCCGTTATAGTGTTTCTTATGGACTTACAATCGATGTTCGATCACTTAGTTGATATCACTGAACCGATCTGCCAACGTATTGATTCTAACCTTGCTTCCATGAGTATCTTTGATACTTCTGGAATTGAGGCATGGGTAACAGAAAATAATCCGAAATACGCAAACCGTATCATAAAACAGTTAAAGGCCTTTGCAAAGGCTCACAACTTTGATAAAAACTTTGATCCTTAAATAATTGACATCTTCACCTAATCTTGCATACAGACCTTTTGACAGCTTACTGTCTGTATTGCCTTTCTTTTACTTGTTTTTTATTACCTGCTGATATAGCCCCAACGATTGCCCCGGCTGAAGCGAACAATAAACCACATATTAAACTCACACAGCGTTACCCCATCCCCACTTCCACGGTAACTTATCCATTTTATTTTTCGTAAAAACACAACTACATTTCCATCAAATAATCCCGCAACCCCGCATAGAATCAGGGTTTCCGCGTGAGAAGCACGGCGGTTTCAACATGCACAGTCTCACAAAATTGATCCACTGCCGTCATTTTTTCAACCGTATACCCTCTCTGCTGTATCAACTCTAAATCCCGCGCCAAGCTTGTCATTTTACATGAAATATATACGATACGATCCACTCCATAATCCAAGATCTTCGGTAATGCCTTCGGATGGATTCCATCTCTTGGCGGATCTAATATGATCACATCCGGTTTCTCCTTTATATCATCAAGCACTTCAAACACATCCCCGGCAATAAACTCACAATTAGAAAGTCCGTTCCTTTCTGCATTCTCTTTTGCCGCTTCCACTGCTTCTTCTACAATTTCTACGCCAATCACTTTTTTTGCCACAGGAGCAAGCGCCTGACTGATCGTGCCTGTTCCGCTGAACAGATCAAACACCGTCAGATCATGGATATCGCCTATGTATTCGCGCACTGTTTCATAAAGCACTTCCGCCCCCTTTGTATTTGGCTGAAAGAAGGAGAACGGTGTGATCTTAAATTGTAATCCGAGCAGTTTTTCATAAAAGAAATCCTGTCCATATAAAACCCTCGTCTCATCGCTTTTTACAACATCTGACAAAGAATCATTCAAAATATGAAGAATACCTACGATTTTCCCTTCAAGCGGAAGCTGTAAAAGCTGTTCTGTCAGTTCTGATAAGTCATGTTCTTCCTGCGTTGTTGTGACAAGATTGACAAGGATCTCTCCTGTCGTATCTCCCCGTCTTAAAAGTAAATGTCTTAAATATCCGACATGCTGCATCTTTTTATAATAACTGACTTTCCGCTCTTTAAAATACTCTAATACGCACACGAGAATTTTATTCATATCTTCATGCACGAGTTTACAGTCGGATGCGGTCAGCACATCATAAGTACTTCCTTTTTTATGAAGTCCGAGCGACAAAGGACCATCTTTATATTCATCTCCGAATGAGAATTCCATCTTATTTCTATATGCAAATTCTTTCGGACTTGCCTTCACACCTTCAAACAAATACTCGCCGTCCACAGCTTCATCCATAATTCTTCGGATCTGTCCTTCTTTCATTTTCATCTGTTCTTCATACGGCATTGTCTGATACATGCATCCACCGCATGCCGGAAAAATACTGCATACAGGTTTCCTCGTTTCAAGAGAGGAATTTTCCAGAACTTCTAACAGCCTGCCTTCTGCATTCCCTTTTTTAAATTTATTTATAATGAATCGCACTTTTTGCCCCGGTACTGCATTTTTTACAGTCACATATCTGGCATCTTTACCTTCTTCTTCAACTTTCACAAGTCCTTTATTCGGAAAATCTACTCTTTCAATTATTCCTTCAAAAATCTGCCCTTTCTTCATAAGCTTTTCCTTTCATAATAATTTTTCTTTTTAACACAGCAGAAAATTACCGCATTAACTCTTACTCTTTTATCAATTTTTCTGTTAACTTTTATGTCAATCCTTCATCCATATATCATTGCAAAGCAGACACCTTTTCAACTGCAAAACAGGCAGGGTGCAGTTTCATCCACACTCTGCCTGTATATTCTGTTTTACTTTTGCAAACAGTTTCTTACACCTGATCGTCTTCGCTGAAATAATCATCGAAGTCATCGTCAAAATCATCTTCAAACTCTTCCAAATAATCCGGTGTAAAGAAACGATACACTGCGTAAGCGATTCCTGCAACTGCTGCCACTGCTCCAATAATTGCCAATACCCAGATCACTTTATTTTTCTGACTTTCCGCCTCTTTTTTGTGCAGCAGATCATTCAGTTTTGTCTCGGCGATAAATTCTTCTACTTTGCTCATAATCTACGTCCTTTCTCTGTTCTGAAAAACAGTCTTTACTTTCTCAATATTATAACACTAACCGCTTTATATTACTACTGATTTTGAGCAAATTCTAAACAGTAATTTTAAGCCCAGTAATTTTGAGCAAGCTCTAAATACTAATTTTAATAATTCTAATAAGCAATCTTTAAATAAATTTCTAAAGCAATTTCTCAAATAGAACAATTCAGCTGCTGCATCCTTGATCGGTCGTTTTTAATGTCTTCGTTTTTTTCGTTTCCAAGTAGCATATAAAATACAGACAGACGCCGACATAATCAAAATCGTTTGCTTCATATATACCTTATTATCTCCGGTTTTTACCGTAACTTCTTCTTTTTTCAAAATAGATACTGTCTGTTCCTGATTTCTCAGATCTCGATGTGCATCAATCAAACAATCACCGAGATACAATACTTCAAAAACTACAATTCTTTTCCCCGGAAATTTTCTTGAATCAACATCAAATTCCATTGTAATCCCGTCTTTTGCGTCTTTCCCCTTAAATGTTTTTTCTGATGTTACCGGTTTCCCGTCCTGAAGCAGTTCTTTTCCTGTATCTGCATCCATCAATATGCCTTTCATCGTATAAGATGCATTTGCTTCCATATATTTAAAATTGACTGTATCGCAGATAATATGTTCCTCTCCTGCAATAATTTCTTTTGCCTTGCTTTCTTTCCAAACGGCGTGTGTATCCGTGATCCGTGTATGATGATTTTCAATCTCCAGAATTTTTTCCTGTTCTCCTTCTACTGTTCCGTCTTCCCTGATCTGAAACTCCCACACTTCTTCATTTTTTATATATCCTGTCAAAGGTTCAGACTCATAAAGACAGTAGACTCCCGGACGCAGATAAGAAAGATGTATTTCTCCATTTTCATCTGTAATATATGTTGTTTTCTCTTCGCTGAGATCTTCCTCTTCTGCATCGGATTCTTCGTTTATTTCCGATATTTTTTCCCGCAGTTCAAATTTCACGCCAGAAAGTGCTTTCTTTGTTTCCCCATCTGATTTTCGGATAACTACAGACGTAGGCTTATTTAATATTTCCGTCTCTTTTGTCACAACCGGTACGTCCTGACCTTCGTACTCTAATTCGATCTCAACGCTCTTTTCCGGCAAAATATAACCTTCTGCCTGCTTTGTCTCTATGATCTCATACGTTCCAAGATACAATTCTTCCGACCATGCTTTCCCGCTTTGGTCTGTCACTAATGATCCGACTACTGTTCCTTTTTCCACACGAACAGTTCCGTCAGGAGTACAAATATCTTCTGCTGCCTTTATCTCAAATTTTACTCCTGAGATTCCTTTTTCTGTTACAGAATCATTTTTTTGAATATAAATGCGCCCTTTCGCCGGTCTGTCTTTCGACTCAACAATAAAAGGTTTCTCCCAGTCATGATTTTCTATAATTGTAAATGGAATTAATCCATCTTCTATAAGATAACCTTGCGGCGCTTCCACCTCCTGAAAATAATAATTTCCGGCAGGAAGTTTCTCAGGCAAAACAAAACTTCCGTTTTCGTCTGTTTTAAACAGATCGTAAACTGATTCATTCGGGTAATGTGTCGTCATCGTAATCGGTTTTTTATCTTTGTCCAAAAGCCGAAACACCGCTCCTGCAACAGGAATTATTTTTTCTGTCTCGCTATCTTTTTTCACGAGCTTTACCGGAGAAAATATTTTCTTATTTTCTAATATGTAATATAGCGTTTTCGCATCTTCTTCTATTGTAATCTCAAAATCTCCTACCGGAGTCAACCCTTCCGGCGCCTTTTTTTCGCTCACAATATATGTATCATATACAAGACCTCCTTTCTGCTGTTCTTCTCCTTGTCGGAATGTTGACGCATATCCGTTTTCATCTGTTACAATTTCACACTGCCAGCCTGTTGTTTTTGATGTGATTGTAAAAACAATTCCCTCCAAAGGTACTTTTTGTTCGCCCTGCTCTGATTCTTCCTCTTTATCTTCACGAAATTTTACAATCTGCAGATTACCTCTGATGATCTGATCAGGTATTGTAGGACATTGAAAAATTGTATCTGTCTGTCCTGTGCCTTCTTCCCTAACCGTTTCTATAAAAATTTCATTGTTGAGCAAATATCCTTCAGGAGCTTTTATTTCCTGAAATGTAACAGTTCCAAGCGGAAGAACAACTTCTCCTTCCGTGTTTTTATAAAACGGATCTCCACTGACTTTTTGTTCTTCTTTCATTCTTATTCTTCCTTCTGAATCCGTTTTCATAATCCATTCTCTGACCGGTGTTACTCCTGAATCTGCCGGATTTTTTTCATAATATCCGGAATAATACTTAATAGAAAATTGAGCGTCTTCCAATGTTGCCGCTCCTTGAGCTTCTGATTGATCTGTTTCTTTATCTTTTTTCTGTAAAATCAGATCTATCGGATAATACTGCGCCTGATCTGTGCACTTATATGTACATACTTTGTTTTCATCTATTCGGATAGATTGCGGCTTAAATTGTATAACATGTCCGGCCGGAGCTTTTAATTCCCTGATATCATAATTTCCGATCGGAATATTTTCTTTTTTTGCATAACCTGATTCGTCTGTAGTCAATTCCCATAATAGTTTGTCTTTTCCGCTTTCATAGATACCAAACACCGCTCCTGCAAGAGAATAGCATCTGTTTCCTTCTATCCATTCCGGATGATCGGAATATTTATAAATCTCAATAGATCCGACTCTGTCTTTTCCACTTCCTCCCATTGTCTGTCCGGCTGAATTTAAGTTAAACAAAAACGCGTAAAATGATTCCGGCGGATCCGGCATACTTTCTATATTTTTTGCCTTCTGTTTTAAATTTTCAATTACCTGCTGATCTAATCCTAGAAACGCTTCCTCCGTTCCCATATAAAGATACGACAAAATGCAATGACTCATACAGTATTCGTCATTTACAGAATAATTTTCTCCAATGCCGATCGCACCATATTTTGCCCTATACAATTCATATCCTGGACCGCCATATGCATAATACAATCCTTTTCTTACAGCTCCGCCGGTTAATGCCTGCGTTTCATACGAACCTGAATTTGGAGTATCTTTCAGCGGTTCAAGACAGTATGCAGGTTTTCCGTTTACATCAAAATAATTAGTGCTGTAATTGCCATAATAAATCTCTTCTCCTACTGTCAGTTCTACTTTTGATCTTTCTGAAATTGCCGCCGCTTTTTTGAACATCTCATCCGATTTTGTCAAAACTGCCGGATATGTATCCGATGTGATTCCCGCAGTTGTCAGTATCATACCTTTCGATATCGTATCTCCGTCTTCATCTGCCTCTGATTCCAACGAAAATGTCATTGTTTCCATATCTAACACTGCTTGTTTTTTCTGCGTCAATACGGATGATTCTGCTGAGATTTCTCTTTTTCCAAAGCTTTCATCTGCGACTGCCTGATCCATAGTGAACATGTTCGTAAAAATGATTCCAAAAAGAAAACAAAATACAACTTTCATCCATCGTCTCATGCCATCATCCTCCCTGTCTGTACAGATGATCCGACACGAAGCTTACCGGAAACTCTGTCATACAAATACACATGATTACTTAATACATCTTCCTCTTCAACCTGTGTACTGTTGATTTCTCTTACCATCTCATCCAACTTACTGCATACATAGATTTCTGAATATGGCACAATGATCACTTCATGAACACTGCTTGGCAAAATATAATAATCTTTCTTTAAAATCTGACCGATCATTTCGAGCACGTTAGGATAAGCAATACATGCCGCTCCATAATTTCTGAATTTATTTGATAAAACATACATCTGATCATAGTCTTTTTTCTTTTCTAAAAGAAGATCTCCCTCTTCATATTCCACATCCCCTAAAAGAGATTTTAATGCATGGTTCATCGTAACAAATTCTGCCGGAAGCAGATTTTTTACATTTTTCACCGCGTCTTCCCACAATGTTTCTGCCTGCACCTTCCAAGTGTCTGCATGGCTTCTGTTAACAACCATTGCCGCTGTTCCTTCTTCAGACACATCAACAAGAACATAAAAAACAATAGACAGATCAAGAAACGCTAAATGGGGAACGGTTCTTAAAAATTTTCGATTTTTTGCCGTGTTGATCACTTTAAATACAATCCGGTTTCTGACCCCTTCATAATCCCGAAAAGATTCACAATCCCACGGTTTTTCCTGTTTTATTTCTTCATAAAGCTGCTTGATGTCATCTACAATCTGTTCTATCTTTCTACCCGCCACATAGCTTTCGTAATACTCTTCTAGATAGATTGTCGGAGAAATATTGATCCCGGGCATTTCAATCAAAATACCCGTTCTCTCTTTCCCATTATTTTTCATTGCCGTATATAAGCTTGCACGAACGCCCCCTTTCATCTTTTTGTTCATCATCTTTTCTACCGCATCTGCAAATTCAATATAAGTCATATAACTCCTTCCTTTTTATGCGGTTCAATTTGAATTAAATGAGAAATCCGGTACGAACTGTACCTTGAAATACATTGATAATTTGAAAAATATTATGTGCTCTTGATTATAGAGAATCAAAAAAGAAAATGCAACATGTAATATTGCACAAAAAAGATTCCGCCCTCAGACGGAATCTTTTTATATAATTTCAAAACACTATATAGACACAAAATCTAAAATATCGCTTTGATTAAACTCTTGACAAATACTCTCCTGTACGAGTATCAATCTTCAGAACATCTCCCTGCTCAACAAAAAGCGGAACCATAACCGTAGCGCCTGTTTCTACAACAGCCGGTTTCGTTGCTCCCTGTGCAGTATCGCCCTTAAATCCCGGCTCTGTTTCTGTAATCTCCAGCTCGACAAAAAGCGGCGGTTCAACAGAAAATACATTTCCGTTATGTGAGCAGATCTTAACTGTCTCATTCTCTTTCACAAATTTCAAAGCATCTCCTACGACATCCGCATTCAAAGCGATCTGATCATATGTCTCAACATCCATAAAGTTGTACAAATCACCGTCCTGATACAGATACTGCATGTCCTTTCTGTCAATATGAGCTTTCGGGAATTTCTCTGTCGGACGGAATGTTCTCTCTACCGCACCGCCACTGATAATATTTTTTAATTTTGTTCTTACGAAAGCTGCACCTTTTCCCGGTTTTACATGCTGGAACTCCAAAATCTGGTAAATATTTCCATCAATTTCCACAGTAATTCCGTTCTTAAAATCTCCTGCTGAAATCATTTATCTTCCTCCTTCAAAATCGTTCACTATTTTAGCACTCCATTTAATAATTCTATACTAATTTCTTTCATTTTTCAATCTTTTTTTATAGAAATGAAGAACGATCTTCTCAAGATACCTCTTAAGAACAATCTGAATCTCTTCTTTTGGATCGATCGGCCTCACAAGAATATTATGTATTCCTGTTCTTTTCGCTCCCCAGACATCTGTAAACAGTTGATCTCCGACAAAAAATGTATTTGTTTTATCAGTTCCCATAATCTTCATCGCTTTCTCATAATTTTTCGTTGAAGGTTTATGCGCATTATAAATATAATTTGTCCGAATCTCCTGATTGAACATTTTTACTCGTTCTTCTTGATTATTAGAAATGAGACAGGAGGAAAATCCAATCTCTTTCAATCTCCGAAACAGTTTTTTTGCTCTGTCATCTGCCGGTGCACCGTGAGGCACAAGAGTATTATCTATATCAAAAATTACTCCTCGATATCCCTCTTCATACAATCTTTCAAATGGGATTACATATGTAGATACCACATATTCATCCGGGAAAAATCTTTCAAACATTATTTCTCTTCCAACTCCATCAGTCTTGTAATCAGTTCTTCGCAGATCTGCAATATCGTTTTTCCATCCGTGCGAATCACAACATCTGCCGCATCTTCATACTTCTCTTTTCTTTTTTCCATCAACTGTGCAATAAACTCCACACTTTTATTTTCTTTTAAAAGCGGGCGGTCATTACTGTCTTTTACGCGTTCATAAATTGTTTCCGGGCTGGCAGTCAATAAAACGACCTTTCCGTTTTTCTTCATTTCAACGACATTTTCACTGCGAAGCGCTACTCCGCCCCCACAAGAAATAATACAATTTCTGCCTGTCTGAAGTTCCTTTAATAATTCCGTCTCAAGATTGCGGAAATATTCTTCCCCATATGTTGCGAAAATATCCGGAATGCTCATTTCCTCCCTCTCGGCAATTTCCTGATCCATCTCCACAAGTTTCATATCAAACATCGTGCTGAGATAATCTGAAATCGTAGACTTTCCCGCTCCCATAAACCCGATTAATACAATATTATATGGAAACAGCTTTCTTGCCTGAATTCTTTTGCTGTTCCGCAAAATCCTCTGGAATACATCATGGATTTCTTCCTGATATTTATTTCCCTGTAACTTTTCTTCCAACCTTTTTTCCTGCTTTTCCTCTTGCGCAGGCTGCAAAATCGGCATCCCGTATGTTTCTTTATATGACATTATCTTTTCGATGATTCCATTTCGCTCTACAAGCGCATCTATAAGCTTATCATCACACATCGCAAGCTGTTCACGATACATTTCCAGATCGTTCATCTTTACCCTCCACATTTCACTCAAACTAACAAATCTAACACATTATATCAATTCCATAGAAACATGACAAGGGATTTTACAAATACAGTCTGCGCAAATTTTCCGAAAATCAAAGAAACTGTCCTCAATATAATTTTCCAAACAAGCGGATCATCTATTTCTTTTGAACCGCGTCCCACACATTATCTTTAAACATTTCCCATGCATCTTCGTTTTCTACAAAATATTTCGGACAATTTTTTCCTGTAACATCGTAATGGCGAATAATCTGATCTTCTTTCAAATCAAATTTGACACAAAGCCATGCTGTAAGCTGTACAAGAGAACGGTATGTCGCATCAGTAAACTTTCCTGTTTCATCAGGGTGACAGACTTCAATCGATACTGTATCTGCATTTCGCTCATTCGATGCATAAGCGATCTCCCATGTCGGTACACATTGTATGATCTCTCCATCCAATCCTACAATAAAATTACTGCTTGCTTCCGTCTGCCCGGAATATTGAAGGCCATTAAAATAATCTCTGTTATCCTGAGCCGTACTTCCCGGATTTGCAGTATAATGAATAACAACGCCTTTTACTCCTTCGCTCTCGATTCCGGGCCTTGAATAGGGATTTACATCCAAAAGCTGTACATCAATATCCGGCTGTGAAGCATCTGTTTCTACAAACTGATTTCTCTCTCCGATACAGGAGCGCACAACTAAAATAATCGTCAGAATAAGAAGCACTGCGAGTCCTGCAACTGCCGTTATTCTGATTCTTTTCTTTTTCATCTTCTGCTTTAACGAATTCGATTTTACAGAACGGCTTTTCTTTGTACTTGATCTTCCAGTATTATGTCCCGATGCATTTTTTCTGTTTTTCGATACTTTTCTTCTGTTTTTTTTATAAAGACTCATTTCTTTGCCTCTGTTCTATGTATCTTTCGCATTTTGGTCTGCTGATATGATGAATCCCCGAAAGTGACAAAAAGCACATTCCGGGATTATAAGCGGTGACAAAGTCTTGGACAAGCCCGGACTTTGGCTCGTCGCCGTTATAAAAACAAATGCCTGTCAGAAATTCAACAGGCATTTATTTGATCACGTTTTCTATTTACTTTGATTCCCATCGTCACACAAACCGTTTTTCTGTTATGTAATGATGCTGATTTTCTTTATTCGTCTACGCTATAGTTTGGCGCTTCTTTTGTGATATGAATATCATGCGGATGACTTTCTTTAAGAGATGCTGCTGAAATCTTAATAAATCTTCCGTTTGATTTAAGTTCTTCGATCGTATGTGTTCCGCAATATCCCATACCCGAACGAAGTCCTCCCATAAGCTGGAATACAGTATCCTCAACCGTTCCCTTATAAGCTACACGGCCTTCTACACCTTCCGGAACGAGCTTCTTTGCATTTTCCTGGAAATAACGGTCTTTGCTTCCGTTTTCCATAGCAGCGATTGAACCCATTCCACGGTATACTTTATATTTTCTTCCCTGATAAAGTTCAAATGTTCCCGGACTTTCATCACATCCCGCAAAAATACTTCCCATCATACATACGTTTGCTCCTGCGGCGATTGCTTTCGTCATGTCTCCTGAATATTTGATGCCTCCGTCTGCAATAATCGGCACACCGTATTCTTTTGCAACATTATAGCAGTCCATTACCGCAGTAATCTGCGGCACACCGATTCCGGCAACAACACGAGTCGTACAGATAGATCCCGGTCCGATACCGACTTTCACCGCATCAACTCCGGCTTCAATTAATGCTTTCGCAGCTTCTCCTGTCGCCACATTACCGGCAATTACCTGAAGATCCGGATATTTTTCCTTCACCATACGAACAGTACGAAGAACATTTGCAGAATGACCATGCGCAGAATCCATAACGATAACATCTACTTTTGCCTTTACCAGAGCATCTACTCGCTCAAGACAATTTGCTGTAATTCCGATTGCCGCTCCACAGAGAAGGCGTCCCTGCGAATCTTTTGCAGACAACGGATACTTGATCTGTTTCTCAATATCTTTGATTGTGATCAATCCTGTCAGATTTCCCTCATCATCCACAATCGGAAGTTTTTCTTTTCTTGCCTTTGCAAGAACTCTCTTTGCTTCTTCAAGAGTAATTCCTTCTTTTGCTGTAATCAATCCTTCAGAAGTCATAGATTCTTTAATTTTTTTAGAAAAATCCTCTTCAAATTTTAAATCACGATTCGTAATAATACCGACAAGTTTACGCCCTTCTGTTATCGGAACTCCTGAAATACGGAATTTTGCCATTAAATTATTAGCGTCTTCCAAAGTATTCTCCGGTGACAGATAAAACGGATCTGTAATAACCCCGTTTTCAGATCTTTTTACCTTGTCCACCTCTTCCGCCTGAGCTTCAATCGACATATTTTTATGAATAATACCGATGCCGCCCTGACGAGCCATTGCAATCGCCATACGGTGTTCTGTAACCGTATCCATTCCGGCGCTCATCATCGGAATATTAAGTCTTATCTTTTTAGTCAAATATGTTGACAGATCTACTTCATTCGGAATTACCTCTGAATATGCGGGAACTAACAGCACATCATCAAACGTAATACCTTCTCCTATAATCTTTCCCATGTCCTTTGACCTCTCTTTCTACCAATCCATACTAGTAAATGTTATTTGATATACTACAAAAATTCAGAACTGATGTCAACCCTTTCAGAGAATGCTCACGATTTTCAGCATTGATTTATTTTAACCTTTATTTATAAGTTATACTTATATAGTGAATTTCACCATGATTTTTCATAATATATAGAATATATATCACTTTAATATTATACACATTGGAAGTTTTTCTTTCTAAATCAATATTCCTGACAAGCCCGACTTTAGCTTGTCTCTGCCGCAAAAAAAGGCAACGCCTTTTCAGACGCTGCCTTCTCTCATTCCGTTTGGAAAATATTCTCTTCTTATTTATATCTCGTTTACATATACCTTCAAAACTACATACAAAGAATCTTTTTCATCCTACCCTTACGGGTACCGTCTTTGATAAGCATCTAAAACACAGATGCTAACCAACGACATGTGCCTATCTCCGCTTTGGTTATGCCCTCGACCTATTAGTAACAGTCAGCTCCATGTGTTGCCACACTTCCACCTCTGCCCTATCTACCTTGTAGTCTTCAAGGGGTCTTACTCCCGAAGG
>ERZ1106929.237-NODE-237-length-65552-cov-16.339191_pt1 | contig 65552 bp, 50 predicted proteins | sample MGYA00403662_ERZ1106929 | MGnify/ENA primary metagenome ERZ1106929 (study PRJEB35170, sample SAMEA104062442) | human gut metagenome | biome: human gut; feature: human-associated habitat; material: faeces | place: Denmark | collected 2013-02-20 ... | reverse complement strand
GTGTCAGAAACCTGGGAGTACCAACAGTAACAGACAGATTCATACAACAAGCCATTGCACAGGTCTTAACACCAATCTATGAGGAACAGTTCCATGACCATAGCTACGGATTCAGACTGAATAGATGTGCACAGCAAGCAATCCTAACAGCACTTGATATGATGAATGATGGTAATGACTGGATTGTAGACATTGACTTGGAAAAGTTCTTTGACACAGTAAATCATGATAAGTTGATGACTATTATTGGTAGAACAATTAAAGATGGAGATGTCATCTCTATTGTTAGGAAATACCTAGTCAGCGGAATCATGATAGATGATGAGTATGAGGACTCTATTGTGGGAACACCGCAAGGAGGAAACCTTTCGCCACTACTGGCAAACATCATGTTGAACGAACTGGATAAGGAAATGGAAAAGAGAGGGCTTAATTTTGTACGATATGCGGATGACTGTATTATCATGGTTGGAAGTGAAATGTCTGCAAACAGAGTTATGAGAAATATCTCACGATTCATCGAAGAGAAACTAGGGCTCAAAGTCAACATGACTAAGAGCAAAGTAGATAGACCAAGTGGACTTAAATACCTTGGGTTTGGATTCTACTTTGATTCAAGAGCACATCAGTTTAAGGCAAAACCGCATGCAAAATCAGTAGCGAAGTTTAAGAAAAGAATGAAAGGACTCACCTGTCGTAGTTGGGGCGTCAGCAACAGCTATAAGGTAGAGAAGCTCAATCAGCTTATCCGAGGTTGGATAAACTACTTCAAGATAGGTAGTATGAAAATCTTATGTGCGAAATTAGATGCAAATATTCGGTATAGACTTCGTATGTGCATATGGAAACACTGGAAAACTCCGCAGAATCGTGCAAAGAATTTGATGAAGCTTGAAATTGACAGGATTACAGCATACAAAGTTGGTTATTGTTCAAGAGCCTATGCTCATGTATGTAGCTGTGGTGCTGTAAATATAGCAATAACAAACAAGAGATTAGCCTCATTTGGACTAATCTCAATGTTAGATTATTACACTGAAAGGTGTGTTACATGTTAAGTTGATTGAACCGCCGTGTACCGAACGGTACGCACGGTGGTGTGAGAGGTCGAAAATTCCTCATCAAGAGGAATTTTCTCCTACTCGATTGTCATTGCAGAAATGTACGTTTCCTCAATAGCTGGTTGAAAAATAGCCCTATTAGCAGTACAATGATAAGTAGAGATTCCTCAATAAGTGGTTGAAAATCGGTATTTTATATCGGCTCAATAAGCTGATTTCAGACATATTGATTTATGAAAATACAAAGCAAAGGGAGAACGATAATGGCTGAAGCACAAAAAAAAACGAATCTTGATTACGTCAACGAAATATGGAACATTGCGGATTATGTTAGGGATGTTATTTCCCGTGCGGATTACAACAAGGTGGTACTTCCGTTTGCACTTCTTCGCAGACTGGAATGTGCTCTTGAACCAACAAGAGCTGCTGTATGTGATGCAGTGAAAGAACACGAAAAGGACTGGGGACGTGAATCTGATAACTATTGCCAGTATTCCAGCAAGGCATTTTATAATGTTACCCCATTCAGACTGAACAATCTTGGTGCTGGTGATACATATGCAGCTCTCGATTCCTATATTAATGGCTTTTCACCGAATGCCCGTAATATCATGCTGAAGTTCGATATGGAAAGCACCTGTAAGAAGCTCCAAGATCACGGCATGCTTTATTCCGTCTGCCAGAAGTTTTCAGCCCTCCCGTTCGATTCAGCTACGGTTTCTGACCGTGATATGTCCGACATCTATGAGCATCTCATTCAGAGATACGGTGATGAGATCGCGGAGGATGCCGAGGACTTTATGACTCCGAAGGATGTGGTCCGTCTTTGTGTAGGCATGATCTTTGCAAACGATGATGAGCTGATGAGTTCTGATACAGGTATTGTCCGTACACTGTATGACCAGACTTGCGGAACCGGAGGATTTATCACGGATGCGCTCGATCTTCTTAACGAGTGGCATGAAAATAAAGAGATGAAGGCTCCTGCAGTTATTGTTCCTTATGGTGAAGAGCTTTCCGGTGTTACATGGGCGATGGGTAAAGCAAATCTCCTCATTCGTAACGTTTCAGATGACCAGAAGGATGTTTATGATCAGACCAAGGATTTATCCGCGCATATCGAAAACGGAGACACTCTTTCAGATGATAAGTTCCCAGACAAGAGGTTTGACTACTGTGTATCTAATCCACCATATGGAAAAAAGTGGGAAAAGGAGTCTGACGAAGTAAGATCTGAAGCGGCGCACGGATTTGCAGGAAGATTCGGTGCCGGACTCCCTTCCATCAATGACGGCTCCATGCTTTTCATTCAGAATATGGTCGCTCATATGAAGACAGCCGAGGAAGGAGGCAGTAAGGGCGGTATCGTATTATCCGCTTCTCCTCTCTTTAATGGCGATGCAGGTTCCGGCCCATCTAATATCAGAAGATGGCTTTTCCAGAAGGATCTCGTTGATTGTGTAGTAAAACTTCCGACTGATATCTTCTTCCGTACCGGAATCAATACCTATTTATGGATCTTAAATACAAAGAAAAATGACGCACGTAAGGGCATGATCCAGCTTATCAATGCTTCTGATTGCGGAGAGCTTCGCAGAAAGTCTCTTGGTAACAAGCGTAAGGATGTCCCGGAAGATAAAATGAAGTGGATCATCCAGACATACATTGATGGACATGACCATGGTAAATCCATGCTGCTTCCGGTCGAGGAATTTATGTACCGTGCTGTTACGGTGCAGCGCCCATTAAAGCAGGTCATTACCTTTGATCTTGATAAATGGGGCGATTTATTCGCGATTAAAGCCATGCAGAAGCTCTCTGAAGGTAATAAGGATTCTTTGAAACGTGCTGTAGCAGCTTATGACGGACAGACCGTAAAGTATAACTGGTTTATCAGCCACTCTTCCGATTTCAGGGATAAACTTGAAAAACCGGAAGTCACCAACAAGCAGCTTCAGGATGCATTTATCAAGGTGTTTGGCGTAAGGACGGAATCGGATGAAGACATCGTTTATGATAAAAACGGAAAGCCAGTGGCAGATGCAGACTTAAAAGATACAGAGAAGGTTCCGTACACACAGAACATCAACGAATACATGGAAAAGGAAGTATATCCTTATGTACCGGATGCATGGGTGGACGAATCTGTAGTCGATACCGGAATCATGGGCGATCATCAGGTAGGTATTGTCGGAACGCAGATTTCTTTTGATAAGTATTTCTATCACTACGAAGCTCCACGTAAGCCAGAGGATATCATGGCGGAAATTAAGGCATTGGAGCCGGAAATCGAAGAAGCTCTGAAAGGGGTGTTTGCATGAGTAGGGAAATGAAAGACTCTGGCGTGGAATGGATTGGGGAGATACCTGAGAATTGGGGCGTAACTCGACTTAAATATGCATATGACAATTCTAATGGAAGTGCCGTTAGAGTCGGACCATTTGGAAGTGCGTTGCCATCATCCGATTATATTTCAGATGGTGAGTGGGTATATAATCAACGCACAGTATTAGATGAAAATTTTACAACAAACAATACATGTGTTTCAAAAGAAAAAGCGGATAGCCTAAGTGGATTTAGAGTTTATCCGGGCGACATTCTTATAACTACACGTGGCACATTAGGGCATATTGCAGTTGTCCCAAATGGTGCACCAAGTGGTATATTACACCCTTGTATTATCCGGTTTAGAGTTGATTTAAGTATTGTAATGCCAGAACTCCTAAAATATATGTTTAATGACAGCGACTTTTTTATTAAGCAAATTGAGTTTGCAAATAACTCCACGACAATAGAAGCTCTTTATTCATATAATTTACGTGATTTGATTTTACCAGAAATTCCGATCACAGAACAATCCCAAATCGTCCACTTCCTCGACCGCAAATGCACTGTCATCGACACTGTCATCGAAAAGACGAAGAAATCGCTTGAAAAACTGGAAGAATACAAGAAAGCAGTCATTACAAAAGCAATTACCAAGGGAATTGACCCAAATGCGAAGATGAAGGACGCTCATTTCCTGTGGCTTACTGCAATACCAGAAAAATGGGGAATCTATAAGTTGAATCATATACTTGACTACAATCATCCTTATCCATTAGGAGATGGAGACCATGGTAGCATAAAGGCAGATAGCTATGTGTCCAGCGGAATCCCTTTTATTCGAGTACAAAATCTTGGATATGCAGAGCCTATAAATATAGAAAACGTTGTCTATATTACTGAAGCGCAAAATCAAAAAATCCAAAACAGTACATTAGCTCCGAATGATATACTATTTGCTAAAACAGGAGCAACAATTGGCAAAACTGCTATTATGCCTCAAACAATATCTCGTGCAAATACAACCTCTCATATTGGGAAAATTACTGTTGATACACGATATTATGTGCCAAAATATATTTTTTATGCGTTAAGCTCCGAGATTGGTAATCATCAATTATGGAGTATTGCCAATAAAAAAGCAACACGTCCAGAAGTTGGCTTAGATGAAGTAAAATATATAAAATTATGTATTCCACTTTCGGTTACTGAGCAAAAACAAATAGCAGATTTTCTCGACGAAAAACTTAATCAAATAAACAATGCAATTAGCAATCATGCTAATTTAATTCGTAAACTTGAGGAATATAAAAAATCTCTCATTTACTATGCAGTAACAGGAAAGATTGATTGTAGAAACGAGGTGATATAAATGGATGTTGCTACAGTGGTGGGCTTAGTTATTGCCGTTATCAGCTTGCTTGTTGCAGTTATTATTGGAGGTTGCCAGATAAAACAGAGCAACCGCATGGAGGCATTTGAAAAGCGACAGGATGAACGTGATGAAAAACGACATAATGATGAAATATACGCAGAAGTCACTCGCTTTATTCAGAAATATAGTGTGGGTGGTTATGAAGCAGAAATTTACCTGTTACCACTTTGTATAGCTGCTTATCAATATAACCCCGTGTATCCGTATAGGCGTGAGATTTATAGGGAATTTTGCGGTTTGCCGGAGGATGTACAGAAATCTATTCTCGCTCGCTGTGATATTGATATTCCATGTAATAAAAGTAATCATTATTTTTCGGAATGCCTGGATAAATTAGAGAAGGAAATTAAGGAATATTGTCCAGACGATAAAAGTCTGTTTTATGATGGTGGGAAATATTTGGAACGGGCTTTATTGCATCATGGAGAAAAAGAAATTCCTGATGTTCAATGTGCAATAGATGAAGAGCAGAGAAAACTATTGGATTCCCCTCTCGGAAAGATATCAAAATCATTAAGTCATAAAGATATGGATTATGAAAAACATATCATAAACTTATTGGCGTATGAAGCGGATAAACAGCCAATTTCAAGGCTTGCTAATGAGCCAACGAGTTTAGGTATTCCTGTTGAAGCGGATGAAATTCTAATTTGCTATCTGTGCTGCATTATTGCTGAATGCGTACCTTGTTGCTCAAACAAAAACCAAGAAATTTATGAAAATTATGAAAATACAGGATATGTATGTGATTACAACGGCATCCAATATATGGAAGATGCCTTCTTAACAGCATTACACAGTATCACAATTTATAGTCCGAATTGCAACAAAGGGGATGATTCGAATGGTTAAAGAATTTGACCTCAACATAGAAAAAATACTGGAAAACTGGGAAGTCTACCACGCTATCCGTGAGATCATTGCAAACGCTCTGGACGAACAGAAACTGACGGGAACCAAAGACATCAGTATCCGTAAAGAAAACGGTATTTGGCATATCACAGATTACGGAAGGGGCCTCAACTATCACCATCTCACGCAGAATGAGAACGATGAAAAGCTCTCTGCGGAAGGACTTATTGGAAAGTTTGGTGTTGGCTTAAAAGACTCTCTTGCCGTGTTCTATCGTAACGGGATTCATGTGACGATTCGTTCCTGTTATGGAGTGATCACGCTGAAGCAGATGAAAAAGGCTGGATTTGATGATGTTATGACACTTCACGCAGAAATCTCAGACCCGGATGACCTAAACATGGTCGGCACGGATGTTTCACTTAATGGCTGCACGGATAAGGATATCGAAAAAGCTAAGAACCTTTTTCTTTGTTTCTCGAATGAAAACGTACTAGAAGATACAGGTTTTGGCGCGGTTCTTGAAAAGCCGATTCACGAAAATGCAGGCATCTACATTCATGGCGTAAAGGTAGCGGAAGAAAGCAATTTCCTATTCTCTTACAACATCACGAATCTTCCGAATAAACTTCGGAAAGCTCTCAACCGTGAACGTGATAATGTTGGACGTGCAGCTTACACGGACTCTATCAAAAACATCGTAAAAAGCGTTGAAGATGAAGTTGTTCTCAGAGCCTATATGCATGATCTTGAACAGGTTACGAAAGGCAGCGGCCATGATGAAATGAACTGGATCGATGTGCAGCTTTACGTCCTTGAACAGCTTTCACGTAAAAACGACAAGCTCCTGTTTATTACAGGTGATGAGGCGGTAAAACGCCGCGCCGAAGTATCGGATGCTCAGGATGAAGGCTATCAGGTGTTCATTATCCCGGATAAGCTGAAGGAAAAGGCAAAATCGATCCGTACAGTTATGACACTTGAGAAATATAACCAGAGCAAAAACAACGCTTTCTCCGGTAATGCCTTAAATATCTCCGATCTCACACCAGCGGAACAGGAAGTCTACAACATGATTCCTGAAATTTTAGCATTTATGAATGGACTTCCTGGTGTGATTGCAAGTGTAAAAATATCAGAAGAATTATACACAGATGAAAAGAAAACTATTACTTTAGGTTTATGGGATGCCAAAACACGCACCATTTGGATTCGACGATCGCAACTTAGTTCTATCGAAAGCTTTGCCGGAACATTGATTCATGAATGCACACATGCTGCAAGTAGATGCGGCGATGTATCGAGAGCATTTGAAACAGCACTTACAGAAAACCTTGGCAGACAGGCTGCCTATTATCTCAGATAAGGAGGGTAAGAAAAATGCCTGATGACCTTAGACTTGAAACAAACTTTGAACATTATATCAGCCGGAAGCTGAATGAGCTGTCGGACAGCGGATGGCAAATCAGCGAAAATGACAACGGCTTTGACGCAGACACTGCGCTTTATATGGATGATTTTATCAGCTATATCATGGCTACTGCTCCGCAGAAGATCGAAAAGATGAAGAAAGACCTTGGCGGAAGCTGGAAGTCAAATCTCGAAAAGAATCTCGTACATAGGCTTGAAGTGGATGGTACAGTACAGACGCTTCGAAATGGATTCTTTATGGCTGGGTATCAGACGATTGAGTGTTCCGGTCATTACCCGGATGATGTACGTATCCCGAATATCAAGGAAAAGTATGACGCCAATATTCTTCGTGTCATGCATCAGGTCCATTATCAGACGGCTGGCAACAAGTCACTTGATTTAGTTTTCTTTATCAATGGTATTCCGGTTGCAACAGCAGAAGTAAAGACGGAGCTTACACAAACGGTTTATGACGCTATCGAGGAATATCAGACTCAGAGAAAGCCAATCGAGCCGGGAACCAGAAGAAAGAATCCTCTTCTCATTTATAAGCGCGGTGCCGTAGTGCATTTTGCCATTTCAGAGTCAGAAATCTGGATGTGTACGAATCTTGAACCGGAAGTACCACGTTTCCTTCCATTCAACAAGGGTACATCGGATGGACATGCCGGTAATGACCCAATGCAGGAAGGTGATACCGATTATCCAACAGGTTATTTCTGGAATGAAATCTGTCAGAAGGAAAACTGGCTTCGTATTTTCCATGACTTCATTTTTGAAAATGTATCAAAGAAAGAGGATGCTACAGGACGCTTAAAGGAAGTCCGCACACAGTTATTCCCACGTTTCCATCAGTGGAGCTGTGTAACAAAATGTTTAAATGATGTGAAGAATAATGGTGTTGGACAGCGGTATCTGATTGAACATTCCGCAGGTTCCGGCAAGACGGAAACGATCTCATGGACTGCACACGAACTGATCAACCTTCGGAAACCGGATGGGGATAAGGTATTTTCATCTGTCATTGTCGTTACGGATCGTGTAGGCTTGGACTCCAACATTAAAGGAACCATCAAGCAGCTTAAAAAGACACCGGGACTTATTGAAATGATCGGTGGAGATGCGGATACGCGCTCACAGGGAGCAAAGAATAAGCAGCTTGCTGAGGCACTTCATCAGCGTAAGGAAATCATTGTTGTTACCCTTCAGACGTTCCCGTTTGCACTCGATGCGATTGCGACCGATGATATGCTGACGGGCGCAAATTTTGCGGTTCTTATTGATGAGGCACACTCTTCTCAGACTGGACAGTTTGCAGGAAAAATGAAGGCAGCCTTAAAGCTGGCAGCAAAAGACAAGTCAAAAAAGACCGGCGAACCGGATGCGGGCGTCACAGATGAGGAAATGATTCTTGCATACTTCCAGAAAGAACAGAATGACCGCTCATGGCCGGAGAACGTATCTTTCTTTGCTTATACAGCTACACCAAAGCCGGAAACAAAAACACTGTTTGGGCGTGATTCCGAAAAGATTGATCAGAAGACTGGCCGACCGATTCCAGAGTCTTTTGACCTTTATCCGATGCGTCAGGCGATTGAAGAAGGATATATTCTGGATGTCCTGAAGGGGTATATGCCTTATAAAACAGCTTATCAGCTGAAAGATGAACTTGCTTCCGATAAACTTGTAGATGAACGCGCCGCGATGCGAACGATTGCCATGTGGGAGTCCCTGCACCCGACAAACGTCATGCAGAAGGCGCAGTTTATCATCGAGCATTTTATGAAGAATGTTTCCAAGATGCTTGGCGGACAGTCAAAGGCAATGATCGTAGCATCTTCACGTCCAGCGGTTATCCGCTATAAGTATGCGATTGAAGCGTATTTACACGCACATCCTGAGTATGATCGGGAACAGGTCGCAGATGCAATCCGCTTTCAGGTTCCGGGAGAACCGCTTGTTGCTTTTTCTGGCAAGGTAAACGGCGCAACAGCAATCATGGATGAAGACGAAAGCACCATCACGGAATTTGATTATTTAAAAGAGAATCCATTCGCAGCCATCCGCAGAGATTACGATTATACGGAAGAGAATTCAAATAATATTGGCTGGCAGAAGGTAGACGTTGCATTCGATAAGCCTGAGAACCGCATTATGATCGTATGCGATAAATTCCAGACCGGCTTTAATCAGCCAAAGCTCTGCGCTATGTACATTGACAAGTCTCTTTGCAATGATATCGAAATTGTGCAGACCTATTCCCGACTGAACCGCACCTTCTCCGGTAAGGATCATGTGTTTATTGTCGATTTTGTAAATGACCCGGATACCGTTGAAAGAGCGTTTGCAAAGTACGATCACGGCGCAAAGATGGAACACGCTCAGAGGCTTGAGATCGTCTATGACACGAAGAAACGCCTTGATGAGCGGGATCTCTATACTCAGAATGAGATCGATGCATATAAAGTGATTCGCTATAAGTCCATTGATGCTCTCTCTGCATCCATGAAGGATGCTTACCGGAAAAAGCTTTTCATGTCAGTATCTGCTCCAGCTGAAAGATGGAATAACGCTTACAAGGCAAATCATAATGCTTATGCTACATGGTCTGCAAATAAAGAAGAAGCAGAAAGAACGGGTAACAAGGATTTACTTGAAGCAGCCAAAGGACAGCTTGAAATCATTTCTAAAGAACAGGAAAGCCTGCTTGATTTTAAGAAGGACTTAAAGAAATACTGTTCCGCATATACCTATATATCTCAGATTGTAGACCTTGGAGAGCCTGATCTTGAGATTTTCTATGGATTTGCGAAGCTTTTACTGAAGCGCCTTGATGGTACGCCACTTGAAGATATTGATATATCGAGTCTTGTACTTTCCGATTATCGCATCAGTAAGCTTACCCACAAGCCGTCTGATGATGAACCTGTACTTCGTCCAATGGGAGGCGGAGCCGGAACATCCAAAAAGAAGCGTACAACGCTTAAGGAAGTCATTGCGAAGCTGAATGAGGCATTCGGTGAGAATGTAAGCCCTGTAGATGGTGCAAGAACGGTAAATGCGATCGTTGATTCTGTATCTGCGGATGATGTAAGCCGTATCCAGATCCGCAACTCTACCAACAGCCGTGAAGCAATCATTGCAGACGGCAGACTGGAGAACATCATTAAGGTGGCCGCATTGTCACTTAAGAATAATGAACTCGGACAGCTCGCAACGCAGATTCTGGATGATCCACAGGCGATCAGACCGATTGCAGAAATGATTTACGATCTTGTAAATAAAAAGAAACACTTGGATATCGAAGAGATCTTTGAGTACGCAAATAACAAGGAGTAAACAGATGGCAGATAATATGGCTTTAATGCTCCTCGGCTTTAAAGATTATAATATCGAAGGCATTGAAGATGTGTATGATAAGGCTAAACATTACAAGCGTATTTCTCTGACATACAGTGGGGATATCCCTGCTGCATGTCCCGTATGCGGAAATCCTTTATATAAACACGGCAAAAGAACATTACAGGTAAACGACACTCCGTTACAGGGGTGTCCGGTTGTTCTGAATATTGAGATACCTCGTATGCGTTGCCGAAATGAGGGTAATAAGAAGCATATATGGACGCCAGAGCTTTATAATGTCGATGAAAACCATAAAATGACAAGACGTGCGCTTCTTGCCCTTACGGAACATTCCATGAGAACAACATTTGAAGATGCTGCGATTGACTTTGTATTAAGCCCGAATACAGTTAAGAACGTATTCGTTGATTTTTTAGAGGATAATCGCAAAAATCTTCGTTTTAAGACTCCTGCATTCATCGGCATTGATGAAATAAAGGTAAAGAAGCTTGGCGAACTCACAGTTATTACGGACATCGAGCATCGAACTCTATACGACATTCTTCAGGGACGCAATCAGAAAACCCTGACAGAATATTTTATGAGTCTCAGAGATAGTGAAAAAGTGCAATGGGTATGCTCGGACATGTATCGCCCATTTGAAAAATCGATATCAGATGCTATGCCGAATGCAAGATGGGCGATCGACCATTTTCACGTTGTTATGAAGGCAAATGAAGCGGTCGATGCTGTAAGACGTGAAATTCAGAAAGGGATGGCCCGTGTAGATCGTATCAAAACTAAAAAAGGGCTTGCCTATACTTTGAAAACACGGCTTAAAGATCTCTATCCTGAAGACGCAGCTAAAATCAAAGCGGCGCGAAGTAATCCTGAGCTTGCTCCTCTTGCAACAGCCTTTGACCTTAAAGAAGACTTTTTTAATATTTATGATGAAAACCCATCATCAAAGGATAATGCAAAGAAGGCATTTAAACAATGGGAGCAATCTATTCCGAAGAATGCGATATACGATAAGTTCCGAGAGCTTGCTGCTACGGTCCATCGCTTTGAAGACCAGATCTTCGCCTACTGGGATTGCCCTATTGCGATTTCTAACGGTTATACGGAATGCACCAACAGACTCATTCGTGAGAATAATCTGCGCGGACGTGGATACTCTTTTGAAGTCCTACGTGCAAGAACTCTATACCGAAAAACAAACCTTCGTGCAATGCTTGAAAATGGTCTTATAGATGTAGGACCAGTCATCCCGGAAGATCAGCCTGTCTTTCATTACGAAAGTGCCAAGGAGGATGAAGATGAGGATGACTATGAGCCATTCCCAAATCCAGAAGAAGAATAATTTTCAACCTGAAGATCAAATTTCCACGGTTTACAAAAATAGTAGTTTTCAACCTGAACACTATTTTTTAGGCCGTGGATTTTTTATTCTTATGATTCTCTTTTTTCAACCAGTTATTGAGATATCATATATTTCCCACGCGCTGATTTTCAACTACTTATTGCGACCAAACGAACATAAGAAAATGGTATCCGTATAAGCAGTTTCAACCACTTATTTCGGATACCCCTATTTTCTTACCGAGGATGATGACCTCGATGACGATGAATTTGAAGAAGGTTTTTACATCGACTTCTTTTAATCTATCGTCTGTTTTCTATGCCCGCTTTTGTGCGGGCTCTTTTTATCAGAGTTCGACGAATGTCGAACTTTCCTATTATATAAAAAAAGAGCAGAAATCGAAAATGATTTCTGCTCATAAAAATCATGTAGACCCCACTTACAGACCCGACTAACAGCCCCCACGGAATGCCCCCATTTAAAACCTCACTGTTTCTCCCCACGGAATATAGCGATATAATTGGCGAGTCCCCACTGAGTGACCCTACTTAAGATTGGCAAACCCCACTAAAAATTGAATACCCTAATTTTTTTCTATTAACCCCATGAATTCTTTTCTATTGGCTTAATATACCCAAAATGTTGCGCAAATCTTGAACATAAGACCTGTGACGATACCTCCGAAGCATCTTTTATATATGCAAACTCATTATCTTTCCACGCAACCATCCCACCATCTTTTGTTTCAGCATAATTGACAACGACTGTTTTAAAATCTTCTCCTGACACAGCAGCCTGTCCTGATGTACTATTAACTATCTCAAATTTGTCATCAATATTCTCCATTGTTCCAAACTCATACTTATTTTCTGCGGTACTTTCTGTGTTGCCGCATCCTATCATACATATAGAAAATAAAAAAACTATCAAAAATATACAATATTTAATACCATCTAACTTTTTCATAATCCTTTCTCCTTACAATATTTTTTCTGCAGTTTCTTGTCCTTTTTTAACAAAAATTCTTTATCTGATTCTAGCATATGAGATTTAATATCGTCAAGAATAAATGAGAAAAACTCATTACTAAGTTAGCAACCACCAGTTCAACTGGTGGTTTATTATTAGCCCTCCAAAGGGCTATTGTTACTGCTCGCCCCAAAGGGCGGTATCGCAAGCACTTTTGCTGGCCCGCTATAAAGCGGTACTACTCGAATCTTCTCGTCTCGATTCTTCTGCTTGCTCTTTTATATACTTTTGAACTGCTTCATCTGTTATATTGCCAATCGTTTCAACATAATATCCTCTAGCCCAAAACGCTTTATCCCATTTACTTTGCAACTCAGGATGCCTGTCATAAATCATTAATGTGCTTTTTCCTTTCAGATACCCCATAAAATCTGATACTCTGAGTTTTGGTGGAATTGCTACGCTTAAATGTACATGATCTATACATACCGCTCCTGCAATTATCTCTACATTTTTATACTGGCACAAAGTTGCTATTATCTCTCGGACATCTCTGCGTATTCTCCCATACAATACCTTCTTTCGGTATTTAGGAATAAACACAATGTGATACTGGCATTTCCAACGAGTATGTGATAAACTTTTATTGTCCATTTGGACCGCCTCCTTTGATTTTGAGTTTGGCTTGCGACACCATTCTCATTCTATCACAGGAGGCTTTATTTTGTTATCCTCACCACTTCCGACTACTCTATTCTCCCCAGCATAGCTGGGGGATTAGACTTTTCATTGAGATTTTAGAAAAAGTTCCTTTCAGCTATAAAAATTATGTTATCGATCTACAGAGACTCGCTTCTCGCGAAAATTTCTGGGTCGATTGTTTCCAGGAAAGGGGCGAATGCTTAGAGCAGCTCCCAGCTGGAAACAATCTTGATTTCGATACCTGGACGGCACTCAAAGCAAAAAATCATTCATAAAAGAATCGCCAGAACCGACATTTGCCGGTTCTGGCGATTCTTTATTTATCCAAACTCCTCTTCCGATAATGTCTCTACCTCAATTGGATTTCTGTCACGTTCCTGCACCAGTTCATAAACATACACCGCATCCAGAAAATCTCTAAATGTTTCTGCCGGCGTATCTCCGCAGTATATGTACCCATCCAGATACTCTTCCTCCGGTATTCCAAGTAGTTCCCCCAGGATCCTACTTTCCATCCTTTCTTTTCTGTCATACCCTGCTGTAAGTATAGCATAGACTTTTGTTTCCGGCATTAAAAATTCCATCGACATCCGTTTCTGCACACGGTATAATAGGTATCATGTAAAGAAAAAGGAGGTTGTTTTCTTATGTTATCCTGCACCTACGAAGTAGTCGCCATCGATGGTGATTACGCGCATTTACGCCGCAATGACATCGAACCGGAGGACAATGAAACGAAACTGGTTGCCCGCGCGCTGCTGCCGCCGGAAATTATGGAGGGCAGTATTTTGAAATACGAGATGCTGCAGTATGAAATCATTGGCTGATGCTGTTTTTCCGGCCGAGGTGTTTTCTCTCCCGCTCTTTCATGGCATCTCGGAAACCGGGCGGACGGCTCTTGTTTCGAGCGGGTGGCTGCGGACGTGTTCGTTTGAGAAAAACCAGACCATTTATCACATGGGTGACCGCGTGTCCGAACTGGGGATTGTGCTGTCCGGCAGCGTTTTCGTGGAGAATACGGATCTCTGGGGCAACCGCAGTATCTTAAGCAAGATCACCCCCGGCCAGGTATTTGCCGAAACGTATGCCTTCTGTCGGGAGCCGATGATGGTGAATGTCACGGCAGCCGAAGCCTCGACGGTTCTCTTTTTCAATCTTCGAAACCTCGACCAGACCGCCGATGGTGATGATGCATGGCTGTCCCAGCTTCGCAGTAACATGCTCCGCATCTCCATGCAGAAAAATCTTACCCTCTCCAACCGCATTTTCTGCACTACACCAAAGACGATCCGCGAGCGCGTGCTGGTCTACCTCGCCGCGCAGTCTGCCAAAACCAGCGCCGACACCTTTACGATCCCCTTCGACCGCCAGGGCCTCGCCGACTACCTGAACCTCGACCGGAGCGCCCTCTCCAAAGAACTCGGAAAAATGCAGAAAGAGGGAATCCTCGAATTTCATAAAAACAAATTTACGCTGCGTCATCCGTCTCTCTAGGCGGTACCGCAGCGTAAATTTTTTACCGTTTCATCGTTTCAAATGCTTATTTTTCATAAACGAATATACACAAAAAGTATTTTTCCGTGGTTATAACCACATACTTTTCCTGTTATATCCGATATTCTGTACGTGTAAATTATGAAACTCCGCGCAGATCTGTTTTTCCCTCTGCGCTTAACCCCTCGGAAATACCCTACAGGAGGAACTATTTTATGGAACAGAATATGTTTTGCTACCAGTGTCAGGAAACTGCCGGCTGCTCCGGCTGTACAAAATCCGGTGTCTGTGGAAAGCGCCCGGAGACAGCGGCGCTGCAGGATCTGCTGATCTGGACGACGAAAGGACTTTCCGCCGTGACGACACAGCTCCGCCGCGAAGGAAAAACCGTCGATGCCAGCGTCAATCATCTCATCACCGAAAACCTGTTTACGACCATCACAAACGTGAACTTTGATGATGATACGATCCGCGCACGAATTGAGGCAACGCTTGAAACCAAAGCGCTTCTCGCTCAGCTTGCCGACTGCTCCGCTCTGCCGGAGGCCGCCCTCTGGAACGGCACAACCGATGAGTTTGCCGCAAAAGCAGTTACCGTCGGCGTACTTTCCACGGAAAATGAGGACATCCGCTCTTTACGCGAGCTCATCACCTACGGTCTGAAAGGACTCGCCGCGTACACCAGCCATGCCAATGTTCTCTTAAAAGGAAACGAGGAAATCGATGCCTTCCTGCAGCGTGCTCTCGCCGCAACGCTCGACGATTCCCTCTCCGCAGAAGAACTGACGGCTCTTGCACTCGAGACCGGTTCCTACGGCGTGCAGGGAATGGCACTGCTCGATGAGGCCAATACTTCCGCTTATGGCAATCCGGAGATCACCACCGTCGATCTCAGTGTCGGCACCCGCCCGGGTATTCTCGTCTCCGGTCATGATCTGCGCGACCTCGAGATGCTGCTCGAGCAGACCGTGAACACCGGCATCGATGTTTACACCCACTCCGAAATGCTGCCTGCACACTACTATCCAGCGTTCAAAAAATATGAACATTTTAAGGGAAATTATGGTAACGCCTGGTGGAAGCAGAAAGAAGAATTTGAAGCCTTCAACGGCCCGATTCTGATGACGACGAACTGTATCGTGCCGCCGAAGGACAGCTACAAAAACCGTATTTACACAACCGGAGCGGTTCGTTATCCGGGATGCCCGCACATCGACGGCGTCATCGGTGAGACAAAAGATTTCTCTCTGCTCATCGAACAGGCAAAGCACTGCGCACCGCCGACGGAACTCGAGCAGGGAACCATTGTCGGAGGCTTCGCCCATGCACAGGTACTCGCCCTGGCAGACCAGATCGTCGATGCCGTGAAATCCGGCGCGATCAAAAAATTCGTTGTCATGGCTGGATGTGACGGCCGTGCAAAGAGCCGCAGCTATTACTCTGATTTTGCACAGGCACTGCCGAAAGACACCGTGATTCTGACCGCCGGCTGTGCAAAATACAAATACAACAAGCTGAACCTCGGCGACATCAACGGCATTCCGCGCGTCCTCGATGCCGGCCAGTGCAATGATTCCTACTCTCTTGCCGTGATTGCACTGAAATTAAAGGAGGTCTTCGGCCTCGACGATATCAACGATCTGCCGATCATCTACAATATTTCCTGGTACGAGCAGAAAGCTGTGATTGTTCTTCTGGCACTGCTGTCGCTCGGTGTCAAGAACATCCACCTCGGCCCGACACTTCCGGCATTTTTAAGCCCGAATGTTGCAGCTCTTCTCGTTGAAAACTTCGGCATCGCCGGAATCGATACCGTTGAAAACGATATGGAATTGTTTTTCGGGAAATAAAGAAAACCCCTTGCTTTCTTTCATTTTTCCACGTATACTGTATATGTTCAGACAAAAATATCTTTGAATTTGGGCATATCAGAAAACGGACCTCAGATTCCATTTCTATACACGCCCGACACCGATGAGTCATCTCATCTTAATCACACATTTTTAGAACGTGCCTGGGAATTTTTTCAGACACGTTCTCATTCTATCACGGAGATTTATGAACTATGAGCATCATGAAAAATATCAATAAAGCCAAGGTTATGGTCTTAAAAGATCAGGTTTCCTATCAGGAAGGCCAGATCGTCAGCAAAACACTGGTACAGAATGAATCCGTCAGCATCACCTTATTTGCCTTCGACAAAGGCGAAGAAATCAGCACCCACGAGTCCGGCGGCGACGCCTTCGTCACCTGCCTCGACGGAACCGGTGAAATCACCATCGACGGCGTAAAATACGAACTCCACGAAGGCGAATCCATCGTCATGCCGGCAAAACATCCGCATGCAGTGTATGGCAAAGAGCAGTATAAGATGCTTCTGGTAGTGGTATTCTAACGTATCCTTTTTGAACCAATTATTGATATGCCTGGCAAAATAAGGCAGCATGCCTCAGGATTTCCTGTGATATGCTGCCTTGCCTTTTTATTCATTTAAGCCTTTTCTATCAGACATTCATGCTTTTTCGTCTTTTTATCATAATTAATTCCAACCAGCAGAATGTCTCCAATATAAGGTTCCAATGATGCAATGTACTTTTTCTCTTTGATCTGATTCAGTGCCGTATGGGCAGAATGATTCCATTTCAGTTCTACGAGAAGTGCCGGGTAATCACTGCGAAATTCCGGTTTCGGAAGATAAACAAAGTCTGCAAAGCCCCTTCCTGTCGGCAGCTCACGAATCGGCTTGAAATAATACTTCATGGAGCTTAAATAAGCAATCGTCAGAACGCTGCTCAGCGAATTTTCATCATGGTAAGTGATGACAGACGTATAGGAAGAGTGAATCTTCTCGATTTCATCAGCAACTGTTTCGGTATCTAAATCAAGCGTCGCATCAAGAAGCTGATCCGAGGCCGCCTGAAAAGCCATCATTTCATCCCATCTTTTCCGCCGGGTTGCAGCAGTTAATTCCTGACGAAGTTCCTCATTTGGAATAAATGCTGACTGCATATTCTGATCATAGCCAAGATAACCCAGATGAATCAAATAAGTGAGAACATCATCTTTACTGGAAAAATTGATCATATCATTCTGAAAACAGGAGACATCAACTTCAACAGAAGATCCAGAAAGCATAGTGATAACAGCAGTTTTCAATCCGTCAAAATCCATATTGATGAGCGGGACAATCGCGTCATACGTGCCTGTGCGGGACCAGTAGCTCTGATATTTATTCCAGCGAAGGACTTCGACAACAGCTTTTGGATTATAAACCTGACAGTTCTCCAGCAGATAACCATCATACCACCGTTTGACCTTCTCAAAATCCCGATGATATTGATCACAAAGCGTTTTTACTTCTTCTTCTGTAAAACCAATATATTTCGCAAAACCGCGTGCGTCCAACATCGTAAACTCATTAAAATTATTCAGTGCTGATTGTGTCTGCACTTTTTTTATTGGGAGAATACCAGTCAGATACGCAAGCGCAATATATCTGGTTGGCAGCGTTCCCTTGAATAGACCGCGCAAAAAATTAATATAAGAATCCTGAATTTTTGTGTCCGCTGATGCATCACGAATCAGGACATCCCATTCATCAATAATAATAACAAATCGTTTTTGCGTAGCATCATTAATCAAAGACAGCGCTTCGGGAAGAGATGTGATATTTTCGGGCAATTCAGCTGAATATAAGCTCCTCAGCTCTTGAAGCGTATTCTGTGTAATAAAATCCACAAGATTTTCCGGCCCGCCAGCAGGTTCCATACACCATTGCACATCAAAATGAATGACATCATATTTGTTTAAATGCTTTTCCCAATCCGGTGTCTGACTGATTTTCAAAGATGAAAACATATCTCTGGAGTCACATCCTCTGCTGTAATAAGCCGTCAGCATATCCGCCGTAATCGATTTTCCAAACCTGCGCGGACGACTGTTGCAGATAAATGCATCCGTAGATTCCAGAACGCTGTTCGTATATTCAATTAATCCGGATTTATCAACGTAGATCTGGGCATTCAAAGCACTCTGAAACGCACTCTGATCCGGATTCACAAATAATCCCATATGGCTGCAAACTTCCTTTCTTTCATAATGCAATACGTGTTAGATATATTTTATTATAGCGTGTATAATAACGGATGTCGATGAAATTTTGTGATCATCTTTCACCCGCAACCAACAATTTCTCCCCCCTTTTCCCTCAACTTATTGTATAATAAACATATTAGAGTTTTTTACACCAAACTCACAACGCATGCCAGCTCACTTGCCAATACGCGGACGCTGGAGATGGTGGATGTGCAGCTTGCCTGGCTGATTCTCCGGGCGCTCTACTATTATTATAAAAACAGTATGAGGAAAACGAGGACAAATCCGTTCTTGAGGAATATATCTTTTGCATTTTCAAGGTCGTCACCGTCGGCTACAACGTGATCCAGGGTTCCGACAAGGGACGCGCGACGAACAAACTGAATGACATCTACCACAGTGTATCCATTGAAGCTGCAGAAACCGCAAAAACTTTATGCAGAACCCGGAACTCTTTGCCTGTCTTTCTAAAGAACGTAAGGAAAATCTGCTGGGAACACTACTGTTCCGCCCTTCCATTTACGAGCGTCTTTATTATGAGGAAGAAATAGTCCGCAAGCAGATCGTCTGTTATGAAGAATTTCTGCAGATCGTCCGCAATCCGCAGATCCGTGCCGCAGCGCCGGAGATTAATTTTGAATTTGAAGAGTTTTCCGCAAACTCCTACCTCTCCCTTGTCGATGAATATTTATACTGGAACAAAGTACCCGGGGACATTCTGCTCCGCCTGAAAAAAGCCGCCGAAGACGCCCTCGCCTATGCCAGAGAAAACAAAAATTTCCGCCAGAACGAAGAAACCCTGCTTGGAACACTACACACAATCCAGGGCTATCTCGGCGAAATTTCGATTTCCGAGATGCTGGACGCCTACGTCAACTGGCTGAACGGCGCCGATCCGACGCAGTATGACTAGATGAACGTGGAAAACAACCTGCTCCCGGTGCTCTACACCTTCTGGCTCTGCGAAGCCCGCCCGGAATGGACCGACACCTGCCGCTTATTTTTGCTCGAAGGCCAGCGCAAATCATTTGAATACATCAAAAATTCCCGCGACAAGGGCGCTTACGAATGCATGCAGCGTTTCACAAGCTACATCATGAACTCCTACATCGAGCTCGACGGCGGCATTCCGTTCCGCCATTATTATGAAAAGTTTGCGCGTTCCCTTTTCAATGAGGAATTTGACCTGATCCGACTGCCTCGATGCGGCAACCGATTCCGTCGGACGTGCCTACAGCTCCAGCAAAAATTTTGCCGATATGCTCGCCGATCTCCGCTGCAACGCAGGCCGTATGTTCAACCCGGATCTCGTACAGCTCTTTGTTTCCAAGATTTCCTGCCGTCTTCTCACCAGCAGAATAATACGCTTATGCGAATCACGTGATTGCTGTACCTGTCTGCATGGCCTAATCAGAAACATAGCGCATGGTGCAAACACATTTTAATGTTAGTGTTTACTTTGTTAATCTTCATGTGAACATTGTTTTCGAAAAAATTATTTTTTATTATTTTATGTTCACTATAGTTCATTTTATTATTGAACATTCTGTTGACGCAGATAAAAGAAAACTGTTTACATTTTGAAAAAAATATACTAAAATAAGAAACAGGCAAATCTCCGCCGGGCGAAAAAACGGCGGAGATTTTTCTGGGAAAAAGGGCAAAAAAGCAGAAAATAAATTCTGCAGATCAGTCCGGAAAACATGAAAATACATTTTGTATTATTTTACAGGGAGGAACTCATACTATGAAAGAAATCATCCAGGGCTTCTACCAGAAGAAACATTTCTGGACCCGCCTGATTCTGGTCATCGCTGCCGTCATCCTGATGGGCTTTGCGCTCTCATGGCTGCTTCTCGTCGATCTCGGCACCGATCCGTGTACCTTGTTAAACCAGACCATCTCCACCCGTCTCGGCATCAGCATCGGAAACTGGCAGGCGCTCTTCAATACCGTCCTGCTCATCTTCGTTATCATTTTCGGCGGCAGAAACTTAGGCTTCGGAACCCTCGCAAACATGTTTCTCGTGGGATATTCCATCGACTTTTTCTCCTGGATCTGGGCGAAAGTCCTTCCGGCAGACCTCTTCACCTCGATGGGTGTGCGAATCGCCGTGCTGATCCCGGCGCTGATCCTGTTTATCCTTGCCGCATCCTTCTATATGGATGTTGATATGGGAACTGCACCGTACGACGCAGTATCCTTCATTATCTCCACCCACCTGCCGAACGTTTCGTTCCGTGTGATCCGCATCGTCTACGACTTCGTTGTCACCGCGATCGCCGTGCTGCTCGGCGGAAAACTCGGCATTGTCACCGTGCTGATGGTTATTACCCTCGGTCCGGTCATTGAATGGCTGGGAAATATCATGAAACAGCATCTGAATATTTTTGATGACTGAAATCATTGCTTTTCCGCGCTTTCTATACTACAATAGAACTACCAGATGATCTTTTTTCTAAAAGAAAAGCCTGCCTCCGGGACTCACATCTCTGTGGCAGGCTTTTCTTCCCTAAAAATAGCCGAAAAAAGACTCAAAAAGCAGAAAATCATTTATATTAAGGAGGTTTTTCCTATGAGCAACACCCCAAACCCTGTTTACGAAAAACTGATGAAATGCTACGAGAGCTTCCGCTCCCAGATCGATTTCCAGCCGGAAGTCGCACTGATTCTCGGTTCCGGCCTCGGTGATTTTGCGAATGATATCCGCGTTACCGCAACCCTCGATTACCACGATATCGAAGGCTTCCCGGTTTCCACTGTTCCGGGCCACGCGGGCCGTTTTATCTTCGGCTACGTCGGCGATGTGCCGGTTGTCTGCATGCAGGGCCGCGTTCATTATTATGAAGGCTATCCGATGACCGACGTCGTTCTCCCAACCCGCCTCATGAAGCTGATGGGCGCAAAAGCACTGTTCTTAACCAACGCCGCCGGCGGCATCAAACAGGGCACAAAACCAGGCTCTCTGATGCTGTTAAACGGCCAGATCGCCTGCTTCGTTCCATCTCCGCTTATCGGACCGAACATCGACGAGCTCGGCACCCGTTTCCCGGATATGAGCCAGATCTACGACCTTGAATTCCAGAAAATCGCACGGAAAGCCGCAGCCAGCCTTGATATCGACCTGATGGAAGGCGTTTATCTGCAGCTCACCGGCCCGCAGTACGAGTCCCCGCAGGAAATCGCCATGTGCCGCACCCTCGGCGCAGACGCGGTCGGCATGAGCACCGCCTGCGAAGCCATCGCTGCACGCCATATGGGCATGCGCGTCATCGGTATTTCCTGCATTACCAATCTTGCCGCCGGCATCTCCCCGCAGCCTCTGTGCCATGCGGAAGTTCAGGAGGCAGCTGACATGGTTGCACCGCAGTTCAAAAAACTCGTTGCCGCAACGATTCAGGGCATCGCAAAGACACTGTAAACACACAGCGGCCGGGGTCTGTCAAAAAAACAGGCCCCGGCCGCTGAAAACAGCACGTAAAATAAAGGAGAGATCTTTTTTGAATACACGTTTTTACAACGCCAAAATTCTCGTACTCGACGCTGAAAACCATTTTTCCATCGCCGAAGACGAACTTCATGTCACCGGCGACACCATCACCTATATCGGACCTGGTAGAAAAGCAGATCCAGATACCGCAGAGACCACTGTCTTCGACCGCGAAATTGACGCCCGCGGCAATCTCCTGATCCCGGGCTTTAAAAACGCACACACGCACACCCCGATGACCTTCCTCCGCTCCTACGCGGACGATCTCCCGCTCCACGAATGGCTCGAGCGCCAGGTCTTCCCGAACGAGGCAAAGCTCGCCGGGGACGACGTTTACTGGCTCAATATCCTCGGCATCATGGAATATCTGACGAGCGGCATCACCTCCAATTTCGACATGTACATCCAGCAGAAAAACAGCATCTCTGCCACGGTCGACACCGGATTCCGCACCGTTCTTACCAGCGGTCTCAACAACTTCGTCGACAGCCCGGAAATTCTCGAAGAGATGTATAACTATGTCAACGAACTCTCCGACCGCACCTCGTATCTGCTCGGTTTCCACGCCGAATATACGACCGGCGGCCCGCTTCTTGAATCCGTTGCCAAACTCGCCGAAAAATACCATTCCCCTGTCTGGACACACAACGCCGAAACAAAAAGCGAAGTCGAGGGCTGTAAAGAGCGCTGGGGACTCACCCCGACACAGCTGATGGAACGCTTAGGCATGTTCCAGTACGGAGGCGGCGGCTACCACTGCATCTGGATGGAGGACCGCGATTTTGAGATCTTCCGTGACCGGAAACTGACGGCCGTTACCAATCCCTCCTCAAACCTGAAGCTCGCCTCCGGCATCTGCCCGCTGAAGCGTTTTTACGATAACGGCATCAACCTCGCCATCGGCACTGACGGGCCGGCCAGTAACAACTGCCTCGATATGTTCCGCGAAATGTTCCTGACCACCGGCCTTTCCAAAGTCCGCGAGATGGATGCCGCAGGAATCCCGGCCGACGCCATTCTCTACATGGCAACCGCAGGCGGCGCGCACGCCATGCAGCTTACTGACTGCGACCGTCTCGCTGCCGGCAAAAAGGCCGATCTCGTCATGATTGACCTCCATCAGCCGAACATGCAGCCGGAGAATAATCTGATCAAAAACCTCGTTTACAGCGGCAGCAAACAGAACGTAAAGCTTACCATGGTAAACGGTCAAATCCTCTACGAAAACGGCGAATTCCATATCGGCTTTGACCCGGAAGAAATTTATGCAAGATCCAACGCCATTATCCGAAGAATTTCCGGCTCGCATGCAGATAATTAGTGGATTTCACGCAGTTTTTCCTTTGCTTGACATACTTTTTTCTTCTATATTATAATGTAGCCATACACGCAAAAACGCTGTACCTCTTGAAAGGAGAATACTATTATGAAAAAGAAAGTAGTTAGCTTACTGCTTGCAGCCGCCATGACAACTGCTGCACTCGCAGGATGCGGTTCCTCCAACGGATCCTCTTCCTCCGACGCATCCACAGGCGCCGATTCCACCAGCGCAACTTCCGCTTCTGCTTCCACAGATGGAGAAAAAAAAGACGCCGCAGGTGAGAAAATTGCCATGATCACAGACTCCGGAGATATCACCGACGAATCCTTCAACCAGATCACCTGGGAAACTGTATGCGCCTACGGCGATGCAAACGGCGTAGAGTACGAGTACTACAAACCGGCAGAGGATACCGATGAAGAGCGTATCAACTCCATCGATCTTGCTGTTTCCGAGGGTGCTACCGTTGTTGTAATGCCAGGTTACCTGTTCGGACCTGCCATCGCTGAAGAGCAGGACACCTATCCGGATGTAACCTTCATCGCAGTCGATGTTACCGAAGGTGATATTGTAAAAAACGGCAAAGCTGTTGATCTCGGAAAGAACGTGTACATCTGCTCCTTCGAAGAAGAGCAGGCCGGCTACCTGGCTGGATACGCTGCAGTAAAAGACGGCTACACAAGTCTTGGTTTCCTCGGCGGTATCGCTGTTCCGGCCGTTATCCGTTTCGGTTACGGTTATGTACAGGGTATCAACGCTGCTGCTGAAGAAGACGGCGTAGATGTAAACGTAAAATATTACTATGGCGGCCAGTTCTACGGCGATGACTCCATCACCGCCCGTATGGAGGGCTGGTATGCAGACGGAACACAGGTTGTATTCGCCTGCGGCGGCGGTATCTGGACATCTGCTCTGGATGCAGCTGAGACACACGACGGAAAAGTTATTGGTGTAGACGTTGACCAGCGTTCCAAAATCGGCGAGCGCTGCCTGACTTCCGCTATGAAAGGTCTTCCAAGCGCCATCAACAACGCTCTGGATTCCTACTTCAGCGGAAACTTCTCTGAACTTGGCGGAACTGCTCAGCAGCTTGGACTGAAAGACGGAGATTACATCGGCCTTCCTACCGATTCCGAATCCTGGGGATTCACAACCTTCACACAGGATCAGTATGAAACTGTACTGGCTGGTATCCGCGATGGTTCCATCGAAATCTCCAGCGATACAGAAAATCAGCCGGAAGTAGGTTCTCACGTAACCGTTGATTACATCAGCTAATGTGCATACTGTTTCTGTAACAATATGCCTTTTGGGGAAGAGAATATTATTTCTCTTCCCCTTTTTTTCTGTCACACAAAATGCTATACTAGACATAATGAAAGCCCGCAGTTCTGCCCTGTTTTCCATGCCTTCGGCAGTCCTGCAAAACCACGCTTGAAAGGGAATATGTATATGGAAAATGAGTACATTATTGAGATGTTGAACATCACCAAAGAATTCCCGGGTATCAAGGCGAACGACAACATTACGTTACAGCTCAAAAAAGGAGAAATCCATGCTCTGCTTGGAGAAAACGGTGCAGGAAAATCAACCCTGATGAGTATTCTTTTTGGTCTGTATCAGCCTACCTCCGGAATCATCAAGAAGAATGGGCAGGAAGTCCATATCAACACGCCGAACGACGCCAACGATCTCAACATCGGTATGGTGCACCAGCACTTTAAGCTGGTCGAATGTTTCTCGGTTCTCGACAACATCATCCTCGGCGTAGAGCCGACCAAAGGCCTTTTCCTCGAGAAAAAGAATGCCCGTGCAAAAGTCATGGAGCTGAGCGAGAAATACGGTCTGATGGTCGATCCGGACGCTCTGATCTCAGATATCACCGTCGGCATGCAGCAGCGTACCGAAATTCTGAAAATGCTCTACCGTGACAACGAAATTCTAATCTTTGACGAGCCGACCGCGGTTCTGACGCCGCAGGAAATCGACGAGCTGATGAAGATCATGAAGAACCTCGCAAAAGAAGGAAAATCCATCCTCTTCATCACCCATAAACTCAACGAGATCATGGAAGTTGCCGACCGCTGTACGATTCTCCGCAAAGGAAAATACATCGGAACCGTCAACATCAGCGAAACTTCCAAAGAAGAGCTCTCCCGCATGATGGTCGGAAGAAACGTCAGCTTCTCCGTCAACAAAAAGCCGTCAAAACCGGGCGACACCGTTCTGAAAGTAGAGCACATGACCGTACCGAGCAAGGTGCACGGAAACAACGCCGTCAAAGATGTTTCCTTTAATGTAAGAAAAGGCGAGATTGTCTGCATCGCAGGTATCGATGGAAACGGCCAGTCCGAGTTCGTTCAGGGCCTCACGGGACTGGAAAAAGTATCCGGCGGTAAAATTCTGTTCAACGGACAGGACATCACGAAAGCTTCCATCCGCGACCGCTCCAAGATGGGCATGAGCCACATCCCGGAGGACCGCCATAAACACGGCCTCGTGCTGGATTACTCCATCGAGCAGAACATGGTGCTGCAGCGTTACTGGCAGCCGGAATTTGAATCCTTCGGCTTTATCAAATCAAAAGCCGTGCGCGAATATGCCGAGCGCCTGATCGAGCAGTACGATGTCCGCAGCGGCCAGGGTCCTGTGACCATCACCCGCAGCATGTCCGGCGGAAACCAGCAGAAAGCGATCATCGCGCGTGAGATCGACAAAGATCCTGATCTTCTCGTTGCGGTACAGCCTACCCGTGGTCTTGATGTCGGAGCCATCGAATACATTCACAGCCAGCTCGTTGCACAGCGCGACAAGGGAAAAGCCGTTCTTCTGGTTTCTCTGGAACTGGATGAGGTTATGGATGTTTCCGACCGTATTCTTGTTATGTACGAAGGAGAGCTGGTCGGCCAGCTGGATCCGAAAACTGTTTCTGTCGAAGAACTCGGTCTCTACATGGCAGGTGCAAAACGGGATCCGGTTCCCGAAGAAGTATAAAAGAGAGGTAAGAAAAGCATGAACGAAAAAACGAAAAACGCTCTTCTGTCCATTGTCGCTTCTCTTGTATGTATTGTGATCGGTCTTCTTGTGGGATTTATCATTTTATACTGCATCAACGCGGAGAACGCAGTGGATGGATTTACACGAATCATCAAAGGCGGCTTTTACTTAAAGCCGAAAGGAATCGGAAGTGAAATCGCTCAGTCCGCTCCCCTGATTATGACCGGACTTTCGGTTGCATTTGCTTTTAAAACAGGTCTGTTCAACATCGGTGCTGCCGGACAGTACACCATCGGTGTCTTCGGCGCCCTGTATTTTGCCATCATCCTCCACATGCCATGGTATGTATGCCTTCTGGCTGCTATGGTCTGCGGAGCCATCTGGGGAGCAGTTCCTGGTATCTTCAAAGCATACTTCAACGTAAATGAAGTTATTACTTCCATCATGTTCAACTGGATTGGTCTTTATCTTGTCAATGAGCTAATGTACAACACCATCCCGGGCATGTATGATCAGAAGACCACACGTACTTACAAATTAAGCTCCGCTTCTCCGAAATCCCTGATTCCGGACTGCGGCATGAACTCCATTTTCCGTACCAGTTCCACAACGATTGCGATTTTCATTGCGATTGCCATTGCGGTCATCATCTACATCGTTCTGAACAAAACAACCTTCGGCTATGAGCTGAAAGCCTGCGGGTTCAATAAGGATGCTGCCAAATACGCCGGCATCAACGAGAAGAGAAACGTTGTTCTCTCCATGACCATCGCAGGTGCGCTTGCCGGAATCGGTGCAGGCCTCTACTTCCTCTCCGGTGCATCCGAGTGGAACCCGCAGGTATCGACAGCACTCCCGGCCATCGGATTTAATGGTATCCCGGTTGCGCTTCTTGCACTTAGCAACCCGATCGGCGTTATCTTCGCTGCTCTCTTCGTTGCTCATATTTCGGTCGGCGGTGCTTACCTGCCTACGAAATATTATCAGCCGGAGATCGCGGACCTGATCGTTGCCGTTATCATTTACCTTTGCGCATTCGTTACCCTGTTCAAGGGCATCGTTGCAAACCTGTTCAAGAGCAAAAAAGAGCAGAAAGCAAATGCCAATGCAGACAACGGAAAGGAGGAGAAGAAATAATGTTCCTTTTAATTAAATTTACCTTACTGTACGCCGTTGTTCTGATGCTCGTTGCGATGGGCGGTATGTTCTCCGAGCGAAGCGGTGTCATCAACATCGCGCTGGAAGGAATCATGGCGATCGGCGGCCTTGCCGGTGTCTTCGTCCTGGTTCTGTTCCCGGACCTCCCGGCTCCTGCACTTGTGGCACTTTCCATTCTGGCGAGCGCCGTATCCGGTATGATCTACTCTCTGCTGCTTGGCTTCTCCGCCATCACACTGAAAGCAGACCAGACGATCGGCGGAACCGCGCTGAACATGCTGGCTACTGCCATTGCCATCGTCCTGGTAAAAGCATTCAACAACGGCTCGGATGCCGGAAACGGTGCAGCTTCCGCAAAGCTGAACTACACCAACGCCGCTTTCATTTACAAGATCGGACCATTTACCGTGAACATCTTCCTGTTCATCGGCATCATCCTTCTGATCTGCAGCTACGTGTTCCTCTTCAAAACGAAATGGGGACTGCGCCTGCGTGCCTGCGGTGAGCATCCACAGGCAGCCGACTCTGTTGGTATCAACGTATACCAGTGGAGATACACCGGTGTTATCATCTCCGGTGCACTCGGCGGTATCGGCGGATTTGCCTACATCGTTCCGTCCGTTACCACCTGGAACTTCGAAGTCGGCGTAGCCGGTGCCGGATTCCTTGCCCTCGCTGTTATGATCTTCGGTCAGTGGAAACCGTTCCACATTGCCGGAGCAGCCGTATTCTTTGCGGTATTCCGTTCCCTGGCAAACATTGCGGACTCCACCGTCCTCTCCCATCTGGGACTGTCCAAGAACATTTACAACATGATGCCGTTTATCGCATCTATGATTATTCTCGCCTTCACATCCAAGAATTCCCAGGCTCCGAAAGCCGAAGGTATTCCATACGATAAGGGCGCAAGATAATATGTAACTATTCAGAGCCATGTGAAATGGAAGAAAAAATTGCGAATCATGCTTGCATGAATGAGCGGTTTTTTCTGGAATTTCATATGGCGAGCAGCCACATCGAGATGCAGCGCAGCGGAATCGAGATGTGGCTCTGAATAGTTACAATTTTTAAAGGCAGAGCCGTTAAATCCGAACTGTGTTTTTTCGGCTCTGCCTTTTCTCTATCATTCTAATTTATTTTTCATCAAAGAAAGGAAAAAATTATGCTGAACACCAAATTATTTGACCACACTATCTTAAAAGCAGACGCAACCGAAGCACAGGTTGCAAAGATCTGCGACGAGGCACTTGCACATGATTTTGCTTCTGTCTGCGTCAACCAGTACTACACCAAATTCGTTGCTGAAAAGCTCAAAGGATCTGACGTCAAAGTATGCACCGTTGTCGGCTTCCCTCTGGGCATGTCCGATACCCGTGTAAAAGCGTTTGAGACCCGTACGGCCATCGAAGACGGTGCACAGGAGGTTGATATGGTCATCAACGTCGGAGCCCTCAAAGACGGCAAATACGACTTCGTACGCTCCGATATCCAGACCTTAAAAGAAGTATGCGGCAAGGACATCGTTCTGAAAGTCATCATCGAGACCTGCCTTTTAACCGATGAAGAGAAAGTAAAAGCGTGCGAGCTCGCAAAAGAAGCCGGCGCTGACTTCGTAAAAACCTCCACCGGATTTTCTACCGGCGGTGCAAAAGCGGCTGATGTTGCCCTGATGAGAAAGACCGTAGGCCCGGATATGGGCGTAAAAGCTTCCGGCGGAATCCACAACGCAGACGAGGCACAGGCTATGGTAGATGCCGGCGCAAGCCGTCTCGGAACAAGCGCAACACTGGCTATCATCGGATAAAAAGGAGTTTCTTATGGATACGATACTGATAGGAATTGCCGGAGGAACCGGCAGTGGAAAAACGACACTGGCAGATAAGCTGGTAGAAAGTTTTGGACGCGATGAAGTGAGCATTCTGCGCCATGACAACTATTACAAACGCCATGACGATATTCCTTTTGAGGAGCGTGCCAAATTAAATTACGATCATCCCGATGCCTTTGATACCGACCTGTTATGCCAGCACATTCTCGAGCTGAAAGCCGGAAAGTCCATCGAGATGCCGGTTTACGATTATGCCATGCATAACCGCTCGGATAAAACGATTCTGGTCCATCCTGCCCCGGTTATCGTGCTCGAGGGCATTCTCCTCTTCGTTGAGAAGGATCTCTGCGATCTGATGGACATCAAAGTCTTTGTCGATACCGATGCGGACGTGCGGATTCTCCGCCGGATCCTGCGCGATGTAAAAGAGCGCGGCCGTTCCCTGGACAGCGTTGTGACGCAGTACCTGACGACCGTAAAACCGATGCACGAGCAGTTCGTAGAGCCGAGCAAGCGCCGTGCCGACGTGATCATCCCGGAGGGCGGACAGAACACCGTTGCTCTTGAAATGCTGATCGAGCGGGTGCGTAAGCATCTGAATCTGGTGCAGAACCAGTAAACATCCGTTTATCGCTATAAAAATCTGCAAAAAAAGAACGAGGACTGAATTTTCTCTTTTTCCGTCCTCGCTCTTTTTATTTTTTCCTTACAGATGTTCCAGCATTCCCTGCAGCCAGATCTGGCCTTTGAAACGTCTTCCCACTTCCGGTACTCCAAATAAATCCTTTTCGTTGATACAGATGTCTATCGGCACATCGTTGCAGACGAGGCCGAGCTCATACACCTGCTCGCCCGTTACCGCGTTCTTCGTTGTATTCATCTCCGTAATTTCACCCATCACGCTGTACTGGTCACATTCAAGACCGCTCGGCATGAAAAAGCTATCTACAATAGAAAAGACATCTTCCTTCGTCAGACGCTGGGAAATCATGGCATATGTGTCAATATCATCCATGGTGAGACTTTCCATCGCATCCTCATCCCCGTTTCTGGCAGCCGAGATCAGTGAATTCTTCTGCTGCGTGCTGCGGCGCTCCTTCTCGACCTGTTCCGGGTCTTTCTGGATCGGAAGCAGAATTGTTCCTTCCGCTGCAAGACCGGAGACAGAAAGCGGGAGCGGAAGCGGCTGCAGCGCATTTTTCTGTTTCATCTCAAGATATTCCGCTGCATGCGTCAGATAAAAGATCATCGTGATGCCAAGCCGCATATCGTCGCAGGCGCCTGCAAACGATTCCTTATCGACGTGGCGCTCCACCGATACCTCCTCGTAGGAGCTGATCTGCCCGCCCTCGAAATAGGGATAATAATATTCCATCTGGAAACGGTTGTTCTCATCAATTTCCCCACAGACTGTGATACCACAGTCATATGCATATTCTTTCGAAAATTCAGCAAAAAGGTGGTGTTCTTCTGTTTCCACAATCTTTTTACGGTCGTAGTTTTCTACTACATCACGAAGAATCTCCTGGAGTTCCTTCGTCGTCTTGATCTTTGAAAATCCAATGGTTTTCAGGTAAGCGTGCATAAGAACACCTCCTCTCATTCCTTTGTATTTCTTATGCGATTAGTGTTTCGGAACCAGTTTCTCTTTTCCGCCCATGTACATACGAAGAACTTCCGGAATGCTTACGGTTCCGTCTGCATTCAGATTGTTCTCCAGGAATGCGATCAGCATACGCGGCGGAGCAACTACGGTGTTGTTCAGGGTATGTGCCAGGTATTTCTTTCCGTCCTCGCCGTTGACACGGATTTTCAGACGTCTTGCCTGTGCATCACCAAGGTTGGAGCAGCTTCCTACCTCGAAGTATTTCTTCTGACGCGGAGACCATGCCTCAACATCGACAGATTTTACTTTCAGGTCAGCCAGGTCACCGGAGCAGCACTCCAGAGTACGAACCGGGATATCCATGGAACGGAACAGGTCTACGGTGTTCTTCCACAGTTTGTCATACCACATCATGCTGTCTTCCGGTTTGCAGACAACAACCATCTCCTGTTTCTCGAACTGATGGATACGATAAACACCACGCTCCTCGATGCCGTGTGCTCCTTTTTCTTTACGGAAGCACGGAGAGTAGCTGGTCAGGGTCAGAGGCAGTTTCTCCTCCGGGATGATGCTGTCGATGAATTTACCGATCATGGAGTGCTCGCTGGTTCCGATCAGGTACAGATCCTCGCCCTCGATTTTGTACATCATGGACTCCATCTCAGCGAAGCTCATAACACCGTTTACGACGTTGCCGTGGATCATGAAAGGCGGTACGCAGTAGGTAAATCCGCGGTCGATCATGAAATCTCTTGCATAAGAAAGGATGGCAGAGTGGAGGCGTGCAATGTCGCCCATCAGATAATAGAATCCGTTTCCTGCAACTTCTCTTGCTGCATCCAGATCGATTCCGTCGAAGGACTCCATAATGTCGGTGTGATACGGGATTTCAAAATCCGGTACAACCGGCTCGCCGAAGCGCTCTGCTTCTACGTTCTCGCTGTCATCTTTTCCGATCGGTACGGAAGGATCGATGATGTTCGGGATCACCATCATGATCTTCTTGATTTCTTCTTCTACTTCTTTTTCTCTTGCAGAAAGAGCCTCGATGCGGGAACCGTCAACAGCTACCTGTTTCTTTACTTCCTCAGCCTCTTCTCTCTTGCCCTGGCCCATCAGTGCGCCGATCTGTTTGGAGATTTTGTTTCTTTTTGCACGAAGTGCTTCTACTTCCTGTTTGATGTCACGGTTTTCTTTATCCAGCTCGATGACTTTATCAACCAGCTCCAGTTTCTGATCCTGGAATTTATTTCGGATATTCTGTTTTACAACTTCCGGGTTTTCTCTTAAAAACTTAATGTCTAACATAATTTCCTCCTAGTAGATCTTATCCCCTCATTTTGGCGGGATTCTTTTTGTTCTTTCCAGCCCGGAACCACTGCCGTTTTTCCAGCATTTATGCGGGTTTGGCGCGTTCCAGTACCATCATATAACAGTATATGCATTTTTTCAAGCGTTCTTTCATGCTGTTTTTCTGCGGTCCGCTTTTACATCAGATCGATCGAATTCATCGTAATTGCCTGGCGCAGCGCGTCGATTTCCTCGGCGCTCAGCATGATATAGGACTCGCCTTTTACGATCTCTTTCAGATATAAAAAACAGTTGTCACGGCTGTGGATTGCATTCAGGATAAAACCTGTGTTTTCTTTGTCGAGCATTGCCAGCGCAAAACTCATCTTTCCGCCCACATCGTCAAACGCATCATATTTTACGATTCCGTATTTGTTCAGCGTCATGCCCTGGATCTTTTTCAGATCCGCAAGATTTTTTTTCGTCAGCTCATTCTGCTTGTTCAGTTTGTCAATTTCCTTGAACCGCTGATGAAACAGCTTTTCGAGTGACTGGGCGTCTTTTCCCTTCATAAAGCTTCTGTACTTCTGGTTCAGTCTGCTCAGACGCAGCGACATGCTGACCGTCATAATCATCATCACGATAATCAGTACAATCAGAAGAAGTACAACAACGCCAAGGTCAATTCCTACCTTACTAAATAAATCGCTCATTATTCTACCTCTTACTGTATTGATTCAAACAGATCCATGATTCTCTCGAGCTCTTCCTGGGAATAATACTCGATCTCGATCTTTCCTTTGTGCTTTGCCCCGCGGTGAATGGAAACCTTCGTACCAATGATACTCTTAATTTTCTCTTCCAGACCTTCGTAGATGGCTTCCTCTTCCAGATTGACTTTCTTTTCTTTCTTCACCTTCGGATTCAGGATCTCTTTGACCAGGCGCTCGGTCTCACGGACACTGAGCTTTTCATCGAAGATTTTCATTGCCGTATTGTACTGGAGCTCTTTATTCTCCAGCGCCAGCAGCGTACGCACATGACCGGTTGTCAGCATTTCATCGACAACCATCTGCTGTACCCTGTCGTCCAGTTTCAGGAGACGCATCGAGTTTGTAACCGCCGTTCTGCTCTTGGAAACGCGCTCTGCGATTTCATCCTGGCGGAGATGGAACTCTTCCATCAGGCGTTTGTATGCGTGTGCCTCCTCAATCGGGTTCAGGGATTCTCTCTGAATATTTTCAATCAGGGAAATCTCGACAACTTCCTGCTCGGTAAAATCTTTGATGATGACCGGTACTTCTTTGATTCCGGCAAGCTTTGCAGCCCTCCATCTCCGTTCCCCTGCGATGATCTCATAATAATCATCTTTTTTCTGCACCAGAATCGGCTGTAGAACTCCGAACTGTTTGATGGATTCCGAAAGTTCGATCAGGCCGTCCTCGTCAAAGGATTTTCGCGGCTGTTCGCGGTTCGGTTCAATTTCGGAGATTTTCAGTTTCATCTCAACTGGTTTTTCGACAACTTTTTCAACAACCTTCTCGACTACTTTGACCTCCGGTTTTGCCGGTTTCTCTTTTGCTTCTGCTTTGGCCGAATGTCCCGGTGAAATCAGGGAATCCAGGCCCTTGCCTAATCCTCCTCTTCTCGCTGCCATTACTCTTCATCCCCCCTGTGAATCACTTCGTCTGCCAGGAGACGGTAGCTCTCTGCACCGGTGGACCGCTTGTCGTAATAGTTGATCGGCATACCGTAGCTCGGTGCCTCCGCAAGGCGGACATTTCTCGGAATAATGGTTTTGTAGATATTCTGATCCAGGCTGTCTTTTACGTTTTCTACTACCTGCAGAGAAAGATTCGTTCTCGCATCGTACATGGTAAAGACAACGCCTTCCATCTCCAGTTCCGGATTCAGACGCTCCTGCACCAGCTCAATCGTGTGCATAAGCTGGGATAAGCCCTCCAGTGCGTAATATTCACACTGAATCGGCACCAGAACGGTGTCCGCGGTGGTCATCGCGTTGATTGTCAGCATATTTAAGGATGGCGGACAGTCAATAATAATGAAGTCGTACTGATCGCGGACCTGATCAATTGCGTTTTTCAGGATGAATTCTTTGTCTTCCACCCCGATCAGCTCGATCTCCGCTCCGGCCAGATTGACATTGGAAGGGATAAGGGAAAGATTGTCAAAATTCAGAGGAATGATGCAGTCCTCCAGTTTTGACTCTCCAAGAAGCAGCTCATAGATGGTGTTTTCCACTTCATCTTTCTCTACTCCCATTCCGCTGGTGGTATTTCCCTGCGGGTCCATATCAATGGTCAGAACTTTTTGTCCCATTTCTCCTAAACAGGAAGAAAGGTTAATTGCGGTGGTAGATTTACCTACGCCGCCTTTCTGGTTTGCAATTGCAATTGTTCTTCCCAAAATATGTATTGCCTCCTTTCATCTTTTTGTTTTCCATTTGCAGTTTTTCCTTTTTACAGGAAATGACCTGCCGGCACTTCTTTCAAAAAACTGATTCATGCGGCAGGTGTTTTGGCATATAGATAGGAAAAATCTCCTTTTCTATGCCAGTCTATCTGAGGAATTCTTCAGATTCTATCTCAAAATTGCCCCAATTTGGGACAAAGATATTTTATCATACTACGCCGGATTTTACTACTGGAAATGTTTCACGTGAAACATTTTCTGCATTTTTGCATGATTAGGCGGTGTGAAACATAAGAAAATTGGAGATTTTTGGCGATGTTTCACGTGAAACATTTTGAAAAGCACTGTTTTACAATAATTTTTCTCGGTTTTTACGCTGTTTAAAGGCTTTTTGGAATTTTTTCAGCGATGATTTTGCATTTTTTGATGGTTTCCAAGTAATTCTGCGATGTCAGAACATTTTTTTCTGTTTCACACAGTTTTTATAAAATGTTTCACGTGAAACATTTTAATTTTTGACGTTTTTGAGGTACAAATATACTGGAAACGTTATTTTAATCGTGTGATGCTCTTTTTCAAGGAAATCTCAGGTGATTAGGAAGAAAAAATCAACTTATCAGGATATTATTGATACATAGATCAGGAATCAAAACTGTTTATGGTTGTTCGGTGATCGCAAATGTCTCTTTTGTATATAAAATGTATTTTTATTCACCAGGGCTCTGTTTTTTCATCGTTCTTCCTCGCTTTTTTCAAATTTTCAGCATTTTTCTCTTTATTTTCATCAGTAAGAGGCATAATCCGTGAGACATCCTCTTTTTCATTTTTTCTCCAGTTTTTCTCTTTTCGGGCGGTTTTTCTTTGATTTTTTTTTATTTTACAGGCCAGGCTGCACATTTTCTGTTTTTTATCGATTTATTTGATTTCACTATAATTTTTCTGTTTTTATAGTTTTAATATTTTTCTCTCGCTGCCACGTCTTTTATCCTCTTTTCCATCTTTCTGGCTTACCTTTCTCTTTTTTTGTAAACAATCTCACTTTTTCTCTTTTATCAACATTTTTTATTCCTTCTCTCCGTTTTTTTATCCCTCATCGCCATTTCACACCATTTTCTTGCCTTTCACTGCCTCTCCCTCCCGTTTTTATTCTTTTCGCCCATATCTATACTACATTTTCCCCTTTTCAGTCGTTTTTTTGCCTTTTCTCAACTCATTTTTATCTTTTTTGCTTTTTCCGCCTCTTCCATCGTTTTACACCCTCTTTTTGCCATTTTTTAGGTCGTCCTTCATTTTTTCGTTTCTACTTATGTCACTTTCCCCGTCTCATTTTTCACGTTTCACGTCTCTCAAAATGTTTCACGTGAAACATCGTTTTTTACGATTTTCGGTCTTCGGCGATCAGTGAGAAGCGATTTGCTTCCCGGCTTTCCGAAAATCACTCTCATTTTTCACCTCTCTTATTTTTAAAATAATCGTATTTTCTATTCTATTTTTGATTTTCTCCGTCTTTTCTACATTTTTCCTGTATTTTCGCGCGTTTCACGTAGTTTTTCGTCTCTGTTTTCTCTCTTTTATTAAATTATTTAATTATATTTTTATATTTTCGTATGAATTGAACTTTTACATTCGTTTTTTCGGATTTTCCAAACCATTTACTAAACGCATTTTGGGACCATTTTTTCATGGATTTTTACCAATCTGGAAGGATTTTATCCCATAGTGCCGTTTTCATGCTTTTATGTGTATTATTGCATCATTTTTTCTCTGTTTTTTGCAGTTATGTAAACCATTTAAATATGCCATTCGCCAGTAGTTGACATAACGTAGTTCTCCTGGAATTGTCTACGCTTTTCGTCAAATTGCGTCTTATTTTCGTCTCTTTTTCTCATTTTTCCCTTAATTTTTGCATTGTATCTTTCCCTTTTTTCGCTTATAATAAGCTCAACACAACGTTTCGAACCGATTCCTCCCCTCCGGGAGACCCCTGAAAGGAGTTTTATCATATGAAACACAGCAAAAAACTGGTCACCTTGAGTGTCCTCACCACGATGTCCGGCGCAGCGATTTACTTTCTGAATAAAACGCTCGATACCGCCGCCGTACGGAAAAACCTGCTCGCCTCGGCTGAAAAAGAGATCTTTTCCTGGCAGTTCGGCGATATTTTTTACACAAAAAAAGGCACCGGAACCCCGATGCTCTTACTTCATGACTTACATTGTGCCTCCAGCGGCCGCGAATGGCAGTATATTGAGGATGCTCTCGCAAAGGATCACACCGTCTACACACTCGATCTTCTCGGCTGCGGCCGTTCCGACAAGCCGGCGATCACGTACACGAACTTTTTATACGTACAGCTCATCGTCACCTTCATCAAGCAGGTCATCGGATGTCCAACCGACGTAATTGCATCCGGTTTATCCGGTTCTTTCGTCGTAACCGCCTGCAATACAGCCCCGAAATGCTTCGGCCGAATCATGATGATCAACCCGACCGACCTTGCCAAGCTCAACAAAATCCCGGATAAACGCAGCCGCTTCCTGAAACGCATGATCGAGCTCCCGCTCGTCGGCACGCTGCTGTACCACACGCTCACCGGCCGCTCCAACATCGAGCTTTTATTCACTGAGAGCTATTATCACAACCCATTCCACCGCTCACCGGAGGACGTAGACGCCTTCTACGAGTCCGCACACCTCCAGAACAGCGCCGGAAAGTACCTTCTCGCAAGCCTCGTGGGCAATTACGTGAACCTTAACATCGGCCACGCCTTAAAACACATCGACAACAGCATGTTCCTCATCGGCGGTGAGGAGGAACCGGGCATCGCAGAAACCTTTGCGCTGTACACGGCGCTCAACACTTCCATCGAAACCCAGATCCTGCCAAAAACAAAGCACATGCCGCAGATGGAGGCCCCACAGGCCCTCTTAGAGCAGATCCAGATCTTTTTCGCCCCGGTACAATAACACCCCTTCTGCTCCCGGCCTCGAGCGAAAAAAATGAGACAAAAAAACGGAGAATTTACTGATATTTCCATGTCAGTAAATCCTCCGTTTTTCCATTTTTAACCCGGCTCACAGTCCATTTCCAACGCATCTTCCTCTGCGCCCGGATAATCCGTTGGCGGCGCTGTATACGTTTCCATTCCCTCTTTTATTTCATCCATCGTATAAATATTAATTCTCTCCTCCGGCGCTGCATCCGGGTCAAATTCCACCGTTTCTCCCAGTGCAAGCATCATTGGCTCATCCGTATTTCTTTTCTCATCTGCAATCTCATACGCGTTTACATATTCACCCGACGCAGTCTCTACATACTGTCCAAACCCGTCGCAAAGCCGGTAATAAAGCTCCTTTTCCGCATCTTTCTCCAGAAAATACAAGGATTTCTGCCCAATCACCGGATCAAGGTCGCAGAAGCTGATCTGTATATAGTTCTCCCGCCGTTCCTCCTCCGAATACTCCGCTTTCAGCTCCTCTGCGTTCCAGTACGTAATTCCCGCATCCTCCATGGACCGCAGATACTCTTCCACCGTAACTGCTCCGCCCAGCTTTCGAACCGTAATATGTTCTCCGGCTTCCATATCACCTTTCAAAACGTCATCCACCCGCAGTGAAATATCAGTTGCAATCTCAATTTCCCCGGCAAAACAGCTATAATCCTCTACCGTTCCCAGAACAATGAGATCGCTTCCCTCTTTCTGCTCATAAAAGCTATTATAAAACCGATCCCGCTCCTTCAACCCTCCGTACTGCATATTTACCTTTGCCGGATCCAGATTTTCAAACCGCATTTTCTCCTCTGTTTCCGCCGTTTCTGCGTTACCGCAGCCCACCAGCAGAATACACAATACTGTCAAACAAACCCTTTTCATCCTTTCACCCCCATCCACCGTCTTTGTTATACTCCCATTATACTTCTTCCGCTTTCATTTTCCCATAAAAAACGGAAGATTTACTGATTTTTTCACTCTCAGTAAATCCTCCGTTTTCAATTTTAACCAGCTTTTAATGACTCTTTATTCCGCCGATTCTGACGTGCTGTCCGAAGAACTGTCATCCTCCGTCTTTGCCGCAAGCAGTTTCCCGTAATTTTCCACCATAGTCTTCACGTTATTTTTATTCACAAGAGACGGCACTCCGTCCTCATCTACCGTGTAATAGAAGCTCGAATCATACGGGCTGTAAGCGAATGTCAGGTCGCCGTCTGTCATATGGAAGACTGCGGTAAACTCGGCATCCTTGGCCTGTACGAGGCTCTCATCCTTCGTCTGTGCCTTCAGGCCAATGAGTGAAGAATAGAAGGTGGTAAACGTTGATTTATCAATCGTTTCATCGCCGCAGGTGTAACTGATTTCCTGTGTTGTGGAATCGCTGTCGTCATCCTTTTTCTCTTCCACATGGCGTACATACGTCTTCGTCTCGCCGTTATACGTAATATCAAGACTCATCAGATCCGATACATTTTCCATGCCGATATACATGTTCCAGAAATCAGATGCCTTCTTTCCGGTGAATGTTTCAACGTTCGAAGCCGTCATCAGATGAACTTCATTCGAGCCGTCCAGCTTCACGTAATAAGAACCGCCGTCCTCATTTGCATTTCCGACATACAATACCAGATCTTTCTCCACCGTAACGGTTGTCGTTTCGGAAGAAGAGCTCGTTGCGGTGCTGTCGCTTGATGCAGAATCTGTTGTGGAATCCGAAGAAGTATCTGCCGTTGTTGTATCGTCAGCCTCAACCTCCTGCTCTTCCGTGTAATGCACGTGGATCGTCGTCTTTGGCTGATCCAGTCCGTACTGGGAAAGATCCGATGCGTTGTACGTAACAAGATCTCCAAAGCTAAGAGATGCCACCGCACTTGTCATGGTGCCGATCGAATCCGCATCACCGCCATGTGCCGCTCCATCTGCGTCCACAACCTGCCATTCATCCGTCTGGAGTGCCGAATCAGCAGCGCTTACTTCTTTTGTCAGCGTATATCCGTTCTCACCCTCCACCTGCAGCTTCGTAATGTTTTCCGCCGTCACAGATGGCATGGATTCCGTTGTCGCCCACTCCATCATATCGGACGGGAACATCGTTCCAAGCGATGTGCTTACCAGATAAACCTTACTCGTATCATCGTTCAGATAAATATAGTATCTGCTCGAGCTGTTCTTATCTCCGACATGAATCGTCGTTTTCTCGTCTCCCGCAGTCACTACAACCTCCTGAGGCGGCGTCTCGAGCCCAAAATCGGCCATAGAATCGATTTCATCGCCTTCAATGACTCTTTCTGCTGTCATGCTGCTAAGAGAGCTTAAAACGTTCGTTATCTTGCCCTCATCCAGTGGGAATCCATCCTCCTGATCGTATGTCCAGATATCGGTATCATCGTCTCCTGCTGTTTTCGTAAAGGACACCGTCTCTCCGTTGATCTGGAACGAAAGCGCTGTTACATCATCTTTTGAAAAATCAACCACTTTTTCGGCGTCTGCACCAGAATCCGAACTGCCGCTGTCCGCATCGGCGGTGCTGTTTTTCTTCGTCAGCACCACCAGTACGGCAAGAAGCAGTACCAAAAGGATCAGGCAGGCCGCCATCTTTCCTTTTTTCTTCATCACTGTTTTCTCCTCTTCATCCAGATCATCACGCCAATCACAACAAGTACCAGCGGAATTCCCGCAATGGTAATAATAGACCAGGTGTTAACTGCTCCCTGTGTAAATACCAGGTTTGTATAGCTTGTGCTCTTGCTTGGAATAACAACGGTCTGCTCCACATCACACATGGAGGTCAGTGCAGTCGCTGCCAGCTTCGAGTTCGCACCGCTGATTGCCTGGTCAATCTGGCTGCTCAGCATCGATGCACTCGAGAAATAAATGATCTGTGTCTCTTTATCATCTACAGTCTCTGTGATGGAAACACCAAGGTCAAATGCGCCCGTCTCACTGTCCGCACTCTTCGACCAGGTGCTGTTCTCCGGGTCATTTTCAATATAAGCGTCCTCGGTGGTCGTCAGAAGGCTCTTGATCGTAATGGTATCACGATAAGAATCGAGCTTCTGAATTGCCTGTGCAACCGGCATCAGAATGTAATTACTCTTTACTTCGGTTGTAATGTCATCACTCTGAATGTTCGGCAGCAGATAATACGGCATCTGCGGATAATAATGCTGGGAATCGGTCTCCACAACAATTCCGCTGGAGCGTTTCACGCCGTAGTTCTCCAGTATGGAATCCAGATTCGGCATATCCGTTCCGGTATAGCTGGTGAACATCAGAAGTTTTCCGCCGTTTTCCAGGTAGGTAATGACTTTATTTGCCTCATCCTCGGAGAAATCGGTGGTCGGGGACATGATCACAAGCTCCTCGGCATCCTCCGGGATATCGTCTGTCATCAGGGCAAGATCACTGATTTCCACATTGTTTTTATTAACTGCATCACTGAAGTTCGTAGAAAGATCGCTCTCGGAAGCCTCGCCGTGGCCGGTTACCCAGTAAACCTTCGGGTTGTTTTCACTCGTCACATACGTGATGGCGCTGGTAATCTGACCCTCGCCGTCAAAGCCGGTCGTCTGTGTCTGATAGGTCTGATAGTTTGTGGAAGTCTCCCACATATCACTGTTGCTGACCACCTTGCTCTTATCGCCGCATACGACAATTACACTGTTTGCAGCTACCGTCTGATCGGTATACTGACTCGTAAATTTCGGATACAGATCCGGGTCTTTTGTCTCTACTTTGATATGGTCAGAAAGCTCATCGTAGTGCTCCAGCAGCTTCTCGATGGTGTCATCCTCACTGCCCTTCTGCACAATATAATACAGGGTAACGTCTTGATCGAGATCCTTTAATGCCGTTTTCGTCTCATCTGTAATGGAATACATTTTCTGCGTACTCAGGTCAATCTGTGTTTTGCTGGTCGGAATCTGCGCCACAATCAGGTTAATAACCACAATCACAGCCAGAACAATCACCGTCATAATCGAAGAATAAGAGCCCTGTTTCAGATGCTTTTTCTGCTCCTCGCCGGTAAACACTTCCTTCAGATGTTCTTTGGAGAACGTCTTTTTCAGCTTTTCTTTAATATTAAAATTCATTTTATGCTGTTTCTTTTCTTTCTTTTCGCTGCTCATCGTCTCCACCTCCTAATTCCAGCGTTTCTTCTGCAGGGACTGCATTGCAAGGAAAGTGCAGATTGCAATGACGGACAGGTAGTAAACAACACCGCCAATGTCCAGAATACCGTTCACAAAGTTATCCATATGGCCTGCCATGTTGAATACACCGAGCAGATCCTGGATTTTGCCCTCGAGAAGGGTGGATTTTGTAAAGTAAACTGCCGTCAGCGCGCCTTCGCCGATCACGGCAATCACACCTGTAATGATCGGGTTTTTAATCATACTGCCGATCCAGAGGCATACCAGTGCAATGATGATAAAGAAAGCAAAGAAAGAGCTTCCGGCTCCTTCCGGGAAGAAGTTTGCGATACCGCTCTCCACGTAGCACAGGAACAGGATCACAAAGCCGACAACGGCTGCGATGACCTGGCTCTCGGTGATGGAGGAAACGAACACACCGACCGAAATATAGGCTGCTCCCAGCAGGAAATAGCCAAGGATCGAAGTGTAGGATACAGCGTAGGAAACTGTTCCGTGGGTTCCAAGAAGCAGCGGATACAGGCACATAATCAGCACTGGAATCACATAAATGGTGAGAAGTGCCAGATATTTTCCAAGGATAATATCGGAAATTTTTACCGGTGCGGTAAGGAGCAGCTGATCCGTCTTATTTTTCTGCTCCTCCGACAGGACACGCATTGTCAGAACCGGTACTGCGATCAGCAGAATAAATGCGGAATTCTGCAGCGCGTATCCGATCTCCGGGTAACCCTGCTGCAGGTTGATGGCCGTAAAATACAGGCCGAACAGCGCCAGAGTAAACGCCATAAACAGATATCCGATCATGCTTGTCAGATAGCTTTTTAACTCTTTTTTATAAATCGCCGTCATTGTGCGTCTCCCTCCTCCTGTTTTGTTTCAGCGGCTGATTCCGCTGCATCTGTGCTTTTTTCTTCAGACGTTTCCCCGACAGCCGTTTTGTCTGCTTCTGGTTCACATTCTTTTTCACATTCTTTTTGTTTCAGCTGTTCTTTCTCTGCTTTTTTCAGCTTTCTTGCAGCCTTTCCGGAATCATCGGTCAGCTCCAGGAAGACGTCTTCCAGAGACATCGAGGAGGAAGTCAGCTCGAGGATCGGGCAGTTGGCCTTTGCCAGTGCATAGAACAGCTCCTCGCGGATATCCTTATCCTTTTCCGTGGTAATTTTTACCTTAATCTGCTCCTCATTCGGCGTATTTTCATATTGGATCTCTTTTGCATCGAGCGCATTAAGCGCCGGAACCAGCTGCTTTCTCGTTCCGTGAACGGTACATGTAACCGTGTTTGATCCAAGCATCAGTTTACTTAAGTTTTCCGGGGTATCACTCGCAACGAGCTGTCCCTTTGCAATAATCATGACGTAATCGCAGACAGCGCTGACCTCGGAGAGGATGTGGGAACTTAAGATAACGGTATGTTTTTTGCCCAGTGATTTAATCAGATCGCGGATCTCAATGATCTGCTTCGGGTCCAGACCTACGGTCGGCTCGTCGAGAATGATGATCGGCGGATAACCGAGCACCGCCTGTGCCAGTCCGACTCTCTGACGGTATCCTTTCGACAGGTTCTTGATCAGACGGTTCTGCATATCGGTGATCTTCACCAGATTCATGACCTCAAGAATCTGTTTCTTTCTCTGATCCTTTGGAATTTTCTTTAATTCCGCCACGAATTTCAGATATTCCAGAACGGTCATGTCCGTGTAGACCGGCGGCAGCTCCGGCAGATAGCCGATGCATTTCTTTGCCTCCTCCGGCTCCTCCAGGATATTGTGGCCGTTGATCAGCACCTCGCCCTCCGTAGATGCCAGATAGCCGGTGATGATGTTCATGGTCGTTGATTTTCCGGCACCGTTTGGGCCAAGAAAACCATAGATCTGGCCTTCTTCTACGGTAAAACTCAGGTTATTGACAGCTACGTGGTCGCCATAGCGTTTCACCAGGTTTTTAACCTCTATCAATGTTCCTTCCTCCTTGTTTCTTAAAGCAGTCCCAGCCCGCCCTTGGGGGTGAAAGAGCCGGAGATGCTCTCATTTTCTAAAGACACTTTATCTTATTCTGAAAATGTGATAATTTGCTGGAAAATTTGTGAAAAAACGGTGAAGCCATGGAGCAGTTTGTTTGTTTTTCGACGAAAAATCAATTTCTTTTACCATAAGAATCATGTATACTATAACGTATCCGCGGACGGACGCTTTTCCATTTTTGTTCCGCCGCGAAACATTACGCCGGACTTTTTCCCGTCCGGGACTGGAGATTTTAGGAGACTCTATGAATAAAAAAGACTACTACTGGGCCAAGTATATGCTGATTTTCAGCTTTTTCTGCATCTCTTTTGGCACCTCGATTTTCCTGAAAACCGAACACGCCCCCGACGAGGCGATGCGGATGCTGATTCCGCAGTACATCGTCTCACACCACGCACTGCCGAACGGCATGGAAGAGGCAGTGCGCCACCCGCTGTGGGGCTTCTCCTACGCATTGTATCCGTATTTGACCGCGCTCATCAGCTCTGTATTTATGGGCATCGCATCGCTGTTCACTGGAAACGCGGCGGTTCTTTTAACCGCTGCCCGCCTCACGAGCGTCCTTTCCGGCACCGGCACGCTGATCGTTGTTTTTCTGATCGGCGAGGAACTCTTTGAACGCCGCGAATCCGCACTGCTCGGCGGTATTTTCGTCGGTTTTCTGCCGCAGTTTGTGTTCCTCTCCTGCTATGTGAACAACGATTCGTTCGCCGTTTTCACGGTCGCACTGATCATCTACTTCTGGATTCGCGGCATGAAAAGCGCATTCTGCAAAAAAGACTGTATCGGCCTGGGAGCAGGCTGCGGACTCTGCGCGCTGTCGTACTATAACGCCTACGCGTACCTGCTGTGCAGCATTCTGCTGTTCTTCGCGCTGATGATTCATTTCCGGAAACCAGCAAAAGAAATTTTTGTCAAAGCGCTGGCTGTTTTCGCTATCGCCTTCCTGATCGGCGGCTGGTTCTTCATCCGCAATGCCGTCATCCACGACGGCGATCTGCTCGGCATGCGCACCTCGAATGAATCCGCAGCGCTGTATGCAGCCGATGAATACAAACCAGAGAATCGTCAGACCCCGGCATCCGAAGGCTGGAGCTTCCAGCAGACGTATTTACAGACCCCGGAGGGCCGCACCTCCAACTGGCTGTTCTCGACCGTCAGCAGCTTCATCGGCTCGTTCTCCTACATGACCGTCCATCTCCCGATGGTGCTTTATCTGCTGTACGGCGCCCTGATGGCATTCGGATTCCTAGTGTTTTTGTTCCTCGGCATGGTTCCGCACTGGTTCCGCAAAAAGCCGCAGCTTCTCCTCTTTGTGATGCTGTTCCTCGCCTGCCTGGTCACGCTGTTCATGGACATGTACAACACGTATTTCAGCGATTACCAGTCTCAGGGCCGCTACCTGATGCCGGCGCTCGTCCCTCTGATGATCTGGATCGACGACGGCTACTCTTCTCTCACCGCGAAACTTCCCGCCGAGTGGAAGCGCGCCTCCTGCCATCTGACACTCCTGCCTGGAACGATCTGGCTGGTACTGTTCCTCATCAGCTACATCGGATTTCTGATTCCGGGCTGCTGTGTATAAAAAATTTGTAACGCAGTAATTCACGTTCTGCCGTGCTGAATTTTTGGCATTATTTTCCGGAATTTCTATAAAAAACAGGTGCTGTCTCTTTTTCTCAGATAGCACCTGTTTCTTCGTTACAAGCTTTTCGTTTTTAGATATGTTTCATCCGGGCTTCCCTTTCACTTTCTTTGTTTCCTTTTAATTGCCAAACCAGCTATAATACCAACTGCCAGAATCCCAATTCCTAAAATAATTACCAACATCTTATTTTGATGTTTCACCGGCTGATTTGCAACATCAAGGACAATATTGGTTCCTCCTTGTGCATCGTCAGTTTCGATATAAGACGAATCAGCAACTGCGGCAACAACCGCAGCATAGCTATATGCATGGAATTCTTCTTCACCATCAAGTCTATCTTCCGCTATTTCCGAACTGTCTGTAAGACACGTTGCAGCATCTTCACGTCCCGGTATCAGATACCCCACTTGTGTTTCATTCAATGCAATCCAGACTGGAAAACGAATAGGATCTACTCCTCCAACAAGTCGAAATTTATAATTGTCCCATACAATATCTGAATTTGCAGCAAGTGAACTATTTAATTGTTCTATATATGTCGGTGTATCATCTAATTCATATCCTCTGGCCCCACTTATGTGCCATTGATCAATCGGTTGTCCATCTTCACCATTTGCCCTTACTGCACATGCTTCATACAAATGTCCATATGCTCTAATCGGGATAATCCAAATATAATCGCTTTGTTCTAACGCGTTTTCCACTTCGGACACTGAAAGAAGTTCTGAGGTTAAAAGTGGTGTATCAATATACTCTTTTAATGCATTATCAAAATCAATATCTGATACACTTATTCCCTCCTCAAACGGATCCTCAACAGGTCCTCCATTTGTAACAGACACAATTTCATCAGCAAGTGCAACGATTTTTTCATAATCTTCAGATTCCGATAGTATTTCAAGTTTAGATGCCGATACAGTAGATGCTGATATCATAATTCCAATGAAACAAACAACTATTTTTAATATTTTCTTCATGTGCTTCCCTCCCCTGTCGTATTTTCTTTTACGTTTCACGATTGATCTATTTATCTTATCATACACTGATATAATTTTTTTAACAATTATCATATTTTCACAAAATATTCAGCGCAAAATGCTGCAAATAGGAGAAATAAAAAAACAGAAGAGGTTATTATGCCAACTTACTCGGCATAACAACCTCTTCTGATTTCACCTTTTACACTTTTGTTTCTTTTTTAGCTTTCTCAAAAAATCTATTCTTTACTGAATCGGCTCCTTCGCCGGTGTTCCCGCTTTTCTCGGGTACTTTTTCGGCGTTGCCTTCCCCTTCTCGATACAGACAAACGATCTCTCATCCTCTGTTCCCGTAAGCTGGAAATAAACCGGCTCTTTTGCCTCGCCGCCGAGTACATGGATCGCTTTTTGGGCCGCAGTAAGCTCCTCGCTTAATTTGCCCGATTTATACGAAACAAACCGTCCGCCCACCTTCACATACGGCAGACAATACTCCGAAAGCGAACTCAAATTCGCCACCGCGCGCGATACCACGAGATCAAACTGCTCCCGGTACTCCTTCTGGCGTGCGAAATCCTCAGCTCTTCCATGAATGGCCGTAATTTTGGAAAGTCCAAGCTGTCCGATCACTTCATTCAGGAATTTCACCCTCTTATTCAGCGAATCCAGCAGCACGACTTCCACCTCCGGAAACGCAATTTTCAGCGGGATTCCCGGGAAACCGGCTCCCGTTCCCACATCAAGAATGCGTCCTGCCTGTGCCACATCACAGACCTTCACCAGCGACAGGCTATCGAGGAAATGTTTCGTGATAACCTGATCGAACTCCGTAATCGCCGTCAGATTCATAAACGAATTCCACTCCACCAGCAGCTCGTAATACTGCAGAAACTGCGTTTTCTGCTCCTCGGAAAGTTTGATTCCAAGCTCAAAAAGGCCGCGCTCAAATCCTTCAAGATTGTATTCTTTCATGTTGTTCTCCGTTCTACTCTATTCTTCCAAGTGTCCGCTGCACTTTTTGTTACGATTCACACAGCGTGAAAGCACTTGCTGCTTCGCTGCATAAGAACGTAATTCAGGCATGCATATCTGTCCTTTATTTATGTCCCAGATACACCAGCAGAACCGAAATATCCGCCGGGGAAACGCCCGAAATACGTGACGCCTGGCCGATGTTGATCGGACGGTACAGGTTCAGCTTCTGTTTCGCCTCGATGCGCAGGCTCTGGATCTCGTCGTAATTGATGTTCTCCGGGATCTTCTTCTCTTCCATCTTTTTAAACTGCTCCACCTGCTTCATCTGGCGCTTAATGTAGCCGTCGTACTTGATGTTGATGTTGACCTGCTCCTGCACATCCTCCGGCAGCTTGGGTCTTTTCGGATCTACTTCCGCCAGCATCTTATAATTCAGCTCCGGCCGGCGGATCAGCTCTGCGAGCGAACTTCCGCCGGAAAGCAGCGTTGATCCATACTCTTCCAGAAGCTCATTGATGTTCGAGCTCGTTCCCACATACGTATTCTCCACGCGCTCAATCTCTTCCTGAATCCGCTGTTCTTTTACTTTCAGTGCCTCATACTGCTCCTCGCTGATCAGACCCACGCGGTAGCCGTATTTGCGCAGACGCAGATCCGCGTTGTCCTGACGGAGCAGCAGACGGTATTCCGCGCGGCTCGTCATCATACGGTACGGCTCATGGTTCTCTTTCGTCACAAGGTCGTCGATCAGAACGCCGATATACGACTCCGAACGGTCGAGCACCAGCTCTTCTTTTCCCTGCACGCGGAGCGCTGCATTGATGCCCGCGATCAGGCCCTGCGCCGCAGCCTCCTCGTATCCGGAACTGCCGTTGAACTGGCCGCCGGAAAACAGATTCTTGATCGCCTTGAACTCGAGGGACGGCAGAAGCTGTCTCGGGTTGATGCAGTCGTACTCGATCGCATACGCATTCCGCACGATTTTTGCATGCTCCAGACCCGGCACGGTGTGATACATCGCAATCTGCACATCCTCCGGCAGCGAGCTTGACATGCCGCCGACGTACATCTCGTTCGTGTATCGTCCCTCCGGCTCCAGGAACACCTGATGGCGGTTTTTATCGGCAAATTTTACAACTTTATCTTCAATGGATGGACAGTACCGCGGGCCTGTTCCCTCGATCATGCCGGAATACAGCGGCGACCGGTCGAGGTTTTCGCGGATAATTTTGTGCGTTTCTTCATTCGTATACGTCAGCCAGCAGGATTCCTGATCGATCTGTACGCTCTCCGGATCGGTCGAGAATGAGAACGGCACAACGCGCTCATCGCCAAACTGCTCTTCCATTTTCGAAAAGTCAATGCTCCGCTTGTCAATACGCGCCGGTGTTCCTGTTTTAAAACGCACCATCTCCACGCCGTTCGCTTTCAGGGAATCCGTCAGATGCGTCGCCGCCTGCAGGCCGTTCGGGCCGGTATACGTGCTCACATCGCCGTAAATGCACCGTGCATTCAGATAAACGCCGGTACAGAGGACGGCAGCCTTACAGTGGTAAACCGCGCCGGAAACGGCCTTTACACCCGTCAGAACACCGTCTTCCACGATCAGCTCCGCAATCTCCATCTGGCGGATCGTCAGATGATCGGTATTTTCAAGAACCTCGCGCATCGACTGGCTGTACGCCCGCTTATCCGCCTGCGCACGCAGCGAATGCACCGCCGGTCCCTTCGATTGATTCAGCATTTTCGACTGAATAAACGTTTTGTCAATATTTTTACCCATCTCGCCGCCGAGCGCATCGATCTCTTTTACGAGGTGTCCCTTCGACGTGCCTCCGATGTTCGGGTTGCACGGCATCATGGCGATGCTGTCGACACTTACCGTAAATACAACCGTTTCCAGCCCCATCCGCGCTGCCGCAAGTGCTGCCTCGCATCCCGCATGGCCTGCGCCGATGACGGCAATATCAATTGTTTCTTCTAAAACTGCCATTTTTCTTTTATCCTCTTTCTCTATCTACAGCTTCAGATTCTGTCTTAAGCTTTTTACTCTGTCAAAATCCGGCTGTCGTTCCTTGTAACTCTATTCCGGCAGATCTTCGTAATCTGCATTTGCTGCCTTTATTTACCTGTACAGAATTTGCTGAAAATCTCATTCACAAGGTCTTCTCCCACCGCTTCACCGATGATCGAACCCAGCTCCTCATACGCATTCATAAGATCAATGGAAAAGAAATCCTCCGGCATACCCATTTCGATGCTGCCTGCCGTCAGCTCCAGACTCTTTTTTGCTTCCAGAAGCGCCTGTTTATGGCGCGCATTCGTGATGTAAACCTCATCGTTGAACGAAATTTCGCCCTGGAAAAACATCTTTTTCATCTGTTCCTCCAGCTCTTCCATACCCGTCTCTTCCCGCGCGGAAATGCTGATGACCGGAGCGCCTGTCTTTTGCTCCATCTCCTCTTTTTCGATCACCGCAGTCAGATCCGACTTATTCAGCAGCACAATCGCCTTGCGCCCTTTCAGGATTTCCATGATTTTTGCATCATTCTCATCGAGCGGCACGGATGCATCCACCACATAGAGAATCAGATCTGCGTCCTTTGCATGCTCCAAAGCACGATCCACACCGATTTTCTCGACCGTATCCGCCGTTTTTCGGATCCCCGCCGTATCCAGAATCCGAAGGGAAATGCCCTTTAAGACCAGATTTTCCTCGAGCACGTCGCGTGTCGTTCCGGCGATATCCGTCACAATCGCTTTTTCCTCGCCTGCCAGCAGATTTAAAAGCGATGATTTTCCGGCATTCGGTTTTCCAAGGATCACCGTCTTGATGCCCTCCTGGATCATCTTGCCCTCATCCGCAGATGCAAGCAGCTTTTCCACCTGCTTTTTCTGCTCCGCAACAACCTGGGCCAGCCGCTTTGGATACCCGTCCAGGCTGATGTGCTCCGGGTCGTCGAGCGCCGACTCAATAAATGCGATCTCGTAAATCAGCTTCTTGCGGATTGCCCGGATCGCCTTTTTCACCGTTCCGCGAAGCTGGCTCTCGGAGCTTTTTAAGGCATACGCACTCTTTGCCGAGATGACATCCATAACCGCCTCGGCCTGCGTCAGATCCATTCTTCCGTTCAGAAACGCCCGTTTCGTAAACTCACCCGGATCTGCCGCCCGCGCACCGGCATTTAAGACTGCCTCGAGCACTTTTTTCACCGCCAGCACCCCGCCGTGACAGTCGATCTCGACGGTATTCTCACCCGTATATGTTTTCGGCCCTTTCATCACCATGACAAGGACCTCATCAATCACTTCCTCCCCTTCGGTAATCCATCCATAATGAATCGTATGGGATTTGACCGCAGAAAGCTTTTTTCCTTCTTTTTTTGCACGGAATACGCGATCCGCCACTTCGAATGCATCGTTTCCGCTGATTCTTACAATACCAATTCCCGCCGGCGCCATCGCTGTGGACACTGCGGCAATTGTATCATCCAAATGAAATCCTGCCATTGTTTCCAGTCCTTTCTAAAACCTCTCTTTTGGGGGATCCCAGTATTCAGATCCACATCTTTTCTTTCCTTTCGCATGGCTCTGAATAGTTCCATTTTAGCAGAAAACCAGAAAAGACGGTACCCCGTATTTTACACAGGTACCGTCTTTTTGCATATTTTTTACGCTTTCTTATCGTTTCGGCGCTACAACAACGTGGCGATATGGCTCGCTGCCCTCGCTGTAGGTCTCCACAAATTTATTTCCCTGCAGTGCAGAGTGGATGATTCTTCTCTCGTAAGGATTCATCGGCTCTAAGGAAACCGGTCTTCTGGTCTTTTTCACTTTGTAAGCGATGTTTCTTGCCAGGTTTTCCAGTGTTTCTTTTCTGCGCTTGCGGTAATTTTCCGTATCAAGTTTGACACGAACGTAATCCTTCTGCTCTTTATTGACTACAAGGCTGGTCAGATACTGAAGGGAATCCAGCGTCTGTCCTCTTTTGCCGATCAGGATGCCCATATCCTCACCGGCAAAATCAACTTCAAGAGAACCGTTCTCGGCATTATACTCCATCTGGATCTCAACCGGGAGCTCCATGGCTTTGAATACACCGCTTAAGAACTCAAGTGCCGTTGCCTTGATCTGGGCGATTTCCTCGTCTGTTCTCTGAACTACTTCACGCTCTTCTCTTGGCTCGGAGCGTCTTGCAGTTTCTGCCTGACGCGGAGCAGATTTTCTTTCCGTTTCTTTCTTTACAGCTTCTTTTTTCGGCGCTTCCTTTACCGGTGCAGGAGCTGCCTCTTTTTTCTCTGGTTTCTGGGGTGCTTCCGGTTCTTTTTCCGGTGCGGCTTTTACAGCGGCACGGATCACAGCCGGTTTACTTCCGATTCCAAAGAATCCGGAACTGCCTTCGCTGATGACCTGGATCTCCAGTTTATCGCTGGCAGCCTGAAGCTCAATGCAGGCTTTTGTAATAGCGTCGTCCACGGTTTTTGCGGATACTTCGATAAACTCCATAAAGATTTACCCCCTATTTTTTCTTTTTGCTGTTCTTTTCATCAAACTGTTTTACCATGTTTGCTTTCGCAGCGATGCTTCCGGCGCGGTATTCCTGATTACTGTTGTAATACTCAGTCGAAGCTTTTCTTGCTGCCTCTTTTTCCTCAGCAGACGGCTCTTCGTTCTCCTGTACCTGAATATTACGCACACTCTGCGTTGCAGCCTGTGTGATTTTCTGCGGCGGAAGGCCGGCTTTTTCTCTCTTCTTTGCAGCTTTTTCTTGGTTTTTGCGGATCACCTCATCCATGTCAATGGAAGACATATGACGGTTGATCACAATCTGCTGTACGCTTCGAACAAGCGCACCTGCAATCCAGTAAATACCAATACCGATGGAGAACGATAAACACATAAATGCGGAGAAAACAGGCATTACCGTGTTCATGGTCTTCATAGAATTTTCCATGGAGTTTGCTGTCTTATTTCCGTTGTTGGAAGATGGTGCCTGCGGCATCAGCTTGTAATTCAGCCACTGGGTAAACCATGCCAGAACCGGCACCAGAATTGCTCCTGCAATCAGAAGCGCAGATCCGTTTGCCATACCCTCGCGGATGACATCCATCGGAGACTGTGTGATATTAAATCCAAGGAACATGTTGATATGCTTGGACTCCGCGGCGGTTTTTGTAATGGTATCCGCAATACCGGAGAACTCGCTGATGTCGGCCAGCTTCGTCCACTGGGACGGTTTCAGCACATAAAACATGTCCAGAAGGTTATTTTCGGTTAATGTTTCACTTACTTTACTGTACATGGTAACACGGTTATCTGTGATAAACTGTGTCAGAATTCCAGAATATCCTGATACACCCATCATCTGTGTTGTCAGTCCCTGGAATACATTGCGGACACTTCCGATATATCCCGGAATATGATAGATAACCTGGTACAGCGCAAGCAGAATCGGCATCTGAATCAGCAGTGTACTGCAGCTTCCTGTCGGGGAGACACCGTATTTCTGATAAACTGCCATGGTCTCTTCAGATTTTTTCATCTGAGAAGCCTGGTCTTTTTTGTTCTGATATTTCTTTTCAATTCTCTGCAGATCCGGCTGCATTACGCTCATCATCTTCGACATCTTCTGCTGCTTGATCTGAAGCGGCGTCAGAACGAGATAAATGATAATCGTATACAGAATAATCGCAATACCGATGTTCGGAATTCCAATTTTTTCCAGACAAAAATAAATTCCATTGATCAGCCAGCCGAGGATCTGGCATACCCACCCGATAATCGGCCACGTTGACTTACTCAGTACGATATCCAAAACGTCTTTTCCTCCTTATTTATCTACGGCACAGGGTCGTAACCTCCGTGTGAAAACGGGTTACATCTCAGTATTCTCCATAATGCCAGCAGACTTCCTTTGAAAGCACCATATTTCTGAATCGCTTCCAGCCCGTACTGCGAGCAGGTCGGCGTATAAGGGCAGTGCACCCTCTTCAGAGGAGACAGGTACTTCTGATAAAACCGGATACCTTTTATCAATACCGTCTTCATTCTTCTGTTTCCTTTAATATATGATGCAGTTTTCCCAGATGCAAAAGTGCTCCCTCTATCTCGAAATACGTACAGTTTTTTGCATTAACTCTTGCGATCACAACTACATCCATTCCACACTGAAATTCCTCTTCATGCAGACGATAACTCTCCCGGATCAGTCTCGCCAGATGGTGGCGCACAACGCTGTTTCCCACCTTTTTGCTTACTGAAATTCCAATCCGGTTCCGTCCCAGCTGATTTTTCTTCACATACATGACCAGAAATCGGTTTGCAAACGATGTTCCCTGCTTATAAACCAGCTGAAAATCTCTGTTTTTTTTCAGGCTTTCCGAATATTTCATGAATCCATTCTTTCCTTCATGATTTGTCTAAATTTTCTTTTCCTTGAATAGCTTTAGATAGAAGAAAAGACCACATAAATTTTATGCGGCCTTTGGTTTTATGCTGATAATTTTTTTCTTCCTTTTAATCTTCTTGCAGCTAAAACTTTTCTTCCACCTTTTGTGCTCATTCTTGCTCTGAATCCGTGAACTTTAGCTCTGGATCTTTTTTTCGGCTGAAATGTCATTTTCATAAGATAAGGCACCTCCTTTAAATTCTAATCAATAACTGCCTGCAAGGCAGTATTTCACTACATGTATGACAGAAAACATCATTTCAATTATATTCATAAACCCCCATTTCGTCAACCCTAAAATCAATAATTTTCGCAGTTTTTTTCGGGAAAAATGCCGCTCTAACGCGGTTTTCCGGTCTGCCGCTGCCCGTGCCTTCCGTGTGCTGATTTTCGGTTTATCCACAACTTATCCACACTGTCCGCCACACGCGTACAAATACCAGTTCGATTTTTGCGCTTTCCACACGATATCTTGTAACCGTAATCAACATTATCCACAATCTGTGGATAACCTTGTGGATAACTTTCGGTTTTGCTGTGTACAACCTGTGGGCATTTCCAATTTTTCCAGTATTTACGCCATGTATAATGTGTATATAAGTTTTCCAGACTTTACACATTTCGGTTTTTCCAGCCCTCTATCCACAATTTTATCAACATAAGATTCCCTGTTATCCACAAACTATCCTCCATTTCATCAACAGGAAAATTTTTTACACATTCTGTGGATAAAAAAATAATTATCCACATTTTTGGGTTGAATAAAACGGCATTTTATTATATCATATAGAAGTAAAAATGCGACTATTCGGGGAAAATTTCGTTTTCCAGACAGAAGTTATCCCCAAAAAGCAATGATTATAGAAGCGGAGCGACAGAAAAAGCATGGAAATCGTACAAGATAAATGGAAAGAAATACTGCAGAGAGTGCGGGACGAGCACGAATTATCTGAGATCTCCTTTACTACATGGATTGAACCACTTACGATCCATTCGGTTGAGGACAATCTGATCACAATCCTGGTTCCATCCGAAAAAATGGGTCTCGATTACGTGAGCAAAAAATATACTCTTCCTATTAAAGTGGCAATCGCGGAAATCACAGGTGTCAACTATGAGATCCGCTTTATTCTTCCGGAAGAAGTGAAACAGGAAAAAGCGCCTGCTCCCGTCCAGAAAAATCTCTATGTGCCGAACCTGAATCCAAAGTATACCTTTGATACCTTCGTGGTCGGCAGCAATAACAAATTTGCCCATGCAGCTTCTCTCGCCGTGGCCGAATCCCCGGGAGAAATCTACAATCCGCTGTTTTTATACGGTGGTGTTGGACTGGGCAAAACCCATCTGATGCACTCGATCGCACATTTTATTCTTCAGAAAAACCCGTCTTCGCGGATTCTCTACGTAACGAGTGAAGAATTTACCAATGAAGTCATCGAGGCCATCCGAAACAGCAACAACACCGCAATGACCAAATTCCGTGAGAAATACCGCAATATCGACGTACTTCTCATCGATGATGTGCAGTTTATTATAGGAAAGGAATCCACGCAGGAAGAGTTTTTCCATACCTTCAATACGCTGCACGGCGCCAACAAACAGATCATCCTTTCTTCGGATCGTCCCCCGAAAGACATGGATATCCTGGAAGACCGCATCCGTTCCCGTTTCGAATGGGGACTCCTTGCCGATATCCAGAGCCCGGATTATGAGACGCGAATCGCCATTCTCCGAAAGAAACAGGAATTAGACGGCTATTCCGTCAGCGACGATGTGATCGAATACATCGCTTCCAATATTAAATCGAACATCCGTGAGTTGGAAGGCGCTCTCAACAAAATCATTGCATACGCAAACCTTGAAAAACGTGAAATCAACATTGATCTTGCAGAGCAGGTGCTGCGCGACATCATCTCCCCGAACGAGAAGAAGGTGATCACGCCGGAATTTATCATCGACACCGTTGCAGATCACTTCGATATTACGCCGTCCGACATTGTCGGCAGCAAGCGGAGCAGCAAAATCGTATTCCCGCGCCAGATCGCAATGTATCTGTGCCGCGAAATGCTCGATGCCCCGCTGACCGGAATCGGAAAAATGATGGGCGACCGCGATCATACCACTGTCATGCACGGCATTGAGAAGATCGAAAAGGAAATGAGTGCTAAAGACAGTGTCCGCAACACGGTAGACATCTTAAAGAAGAAGATCAACCCGTCGAAATAGGCGGAGCCTTTGTAACTCTGTCAAAACGGTTAAAAACGATTTACATTTATATAAGAAGAAACTCATCGGTTGACAGGCCCTTATTTATACACAAACCGATGTGGAAAGCCTGTGGATGAATTGTGGACAAATTTGGGGCCTGAAGTTATCAACATTTCATACACAGGTTCACGTTCGATTATTCACAGAGTTATACAGATCGATTTTTCCAGTATTTCCGCATTCTTGACGGGGTTTTCCACATATCCACAGCCTCTACGACTAAGACTACGGATTTTTACTATATTTTTTCTTTATAAGCAGACTCACCAAGCAGTGAGGAAAGGAGAGTTATCCACAATTATGAAATTAGTGTTTGACAAAGCAGACCTTGTAAAAAGCGTTGGTATCGCTATGAAAGCTGTCTCCGGTAAAACAACCATGCCGATTCTGGAATGCATTCTGATTGATGCATCTTCCAACGTGATCAAATTTACCTCCAACGATATGGAACTCGGAATCGAAACCATCGTCACAGGTATGATTCTGGAACGCGGTATTGTTGCTCTGGATGCAAAGATTTTTTCTGAGATTGTAAGAAAACTTCCGGATAATCAGGTTACAATAGAAACAGATGAAAATCTGGTAACCACGATTACATGTGAAAAAGCAAAATTCAACATTCCGGGACAGTCAGGAGAAGATTTTTCCTATCTGCCGATTCTCGAAACTTCCGATTGTGTTTCCATTTCCCAGTTCACCTTAAAAGAACTGATCCGTCAGACCATTTTCTCCATTGCAGCCAATGAGAACAACAAACTGATGACCGGTGAGCTTTTTGAAATCAAAGATAACACACTTCGCGTCGTATCTCTGGACGGACACCGTATTGCGATCCGCAGAATTGAGCTGAAAGATTCGTATCCGGACCGAAAAGTCGTTGTTCCGGGAAAAACCCTGAACGAAATCAGCAAAATTCTGTCCGGTGAGATGGATGATCAGATTGATATTTACTTCTCGGAAAACCACATTATGTTCAAGTTCGATGATACAACGGTCGTTTCCAGACTGATCGACGGTGAATATTTCCGCATCGACCAGATGCTTTCGAGTGATTACGAGACAAAAGTGACGATCAACAAAAAAGAATTCTTAAGCTGTATCGACCGTGCGACGCTTCTTGTCAAAGAAGGCGACAAAAAACCGATCATCATCGACATCCAGGATGGAGCGATGGAACTGCAGATCAACTCCGCGATGGGTTCCATGAAAGAAGAGATCGATATCAACAAAGAAGGCAAGGATATTATGATCGGTTTTAACCCGAAATTCCTGATCGATGCACTTCGTGTTATTGATGACGAGGAGATTTCGATTTATCTGGTCAACCCGAAGGCTCCATGTTTTATCCGGAACGAAGAAGAGAGCTATATCTATCTGATTCTGCCGGTAAACTTCAATTCCGTGAGATAAGTCACATAAGTTTGAAATCTGCCGGAACCTTTTCTGAAAGAACTTTCAGCGGTTTTACAGCCACACAGGTTGAAAACTGCGAACTTACGTGAGGAAAAGGCACGGCAGTGCAGGAGGAAAAAATGGAAATTATTACGCTGCGTGAAGATTACATCAAACTGGGCCAGGCATTAAAAGCTGCGGCTCTGGTAGAAGACGGCGTGGAAGCAAAGCTCGTCATCAAGGACGGCTGCGTGACCGTAAATGGTGAAGTAGATACCCGCCGCGGCCGCAAGCTCTATGACGGAGATGTTGTCTGCTACAATGGAAATGAGATACAAATTAAAAAATAAGGCTTAAAAACTTAAGCTGATTTTTCACGGACGAGTGCTCATGTATATCAAATCTTTAGAACTGAAGAACTATCGGAATTATGAGAGTTTATGCATAAATATCAGCCCCGGAACGAATATTCTCTACGGCGACAATGCCCAGGGAAAGACGAATATTCTCGAGGCTTTATATCTCGCGGGTACGACAAAATCGCACCGCGGCAGCAAGGACCGCGAAATCATCCAGTTTGACCGGGAGGAAGCCCATATCCGGATGATGGTGGAGCGGAACGGCAGCACGCATAAAATCGATATGCATCTAAAAAAAAATAAATCCAAGGGAATCGCCATCGATGGAGTTCCGATCCGCAAAGCGTCGGAACTTTTTGGCATTGTAAATATTGTGTTTTTCTCTCCGGAGGATCTGAATATCATCAAAAACGGTCCTGCGGAGCGCCGGCGTTTCCTGGATAGCGAAATTTGTCAATTGTCAAGACTATACATGATCGAGCTTGCCAATTATAATAAAGTGGTGGCGCAGAGAAACAAGCTGCTTAAAGAGATTTCGTTTTCCGGCAGAATGGCGGATACGCTCGAGATCTGGGATGAGCAGATGGTCCGCTATGGAACAAGCATTATTTCCGAGCGGAAAAAGTTTATCAGCCGCCTGAATGATATTTTATCCGAGATCCATCAGAATCTGACCGGAGGAAAGGAGCAGATTCTGATTACCTATGAACCGAATGTGTCCGAGGAAGCGTTTTCCGAAGAGTTAAAAGCTGGAAGAGAGCGTGATCTGCGTTTCGGACAGTCCTACACCGGGCCGCACCGGGACGATTTCTGTGTGCGGGTCAACGACATTGATATCCGTAAATACGGTTCCCAGGGGCAGCAGAGGACGGCGGCGCTTTCGCTGAAACTGGCGGAGATCCGTCTGGTCGAGGAGGAAATTCACGATACACCGGTTTTACTGCTGGATGATGTTTTGTCAGAGCTGGACGGCAGCCGGCAGAATTATCTTCTGCAGAGCATTCACAGCATACAGACACTGATTACCTGTACCGGACTGGACGAGTTTGTCGAAAATCATTTTGAGGCAAACAGCGTATTCCAGGTGGTCGAGGGATCTGTGTTTCACAAAGAAACAGGAGGAATCTAAATGAGTACAGAGAACATGGAAAAGACAGAGTATGGTGCAGACCAGATTCAGATTCTGGAGGGTCTGGAAGCCGTACGGAAGCGCCCAGGTATGTATATCGGCAGTACCTCCGCACGGGGACTTCACCATCTGGTTTATGAGATTGTCGACAACTCGGTAGACGAGGCACTGGCAGGATACTGCAAAAATATTGACGTTACGATTAACCCGGACAACTCCATCACTGTCATCGACGACGGCCGTGGTATTCCGGTCGGCATCAATCATAAGTCGGGCCTTCCGGCCGTTGAGGTTGTCTTTACGGTGCTGCACGCAGGCGGAAAGTTCGGCGGCGGAGGGTACAAGGTATCCGGCGGTCTGCACGGCGTTGGTGCATCCGTTGTAAATGCGCTGTCCAACTGGCTTGAGGTGCGCGTTTATCACGATGGAAAGGTTTACTTCCAGCGGTATGAGCGCGGAAAAACCATGAATAAGCTGGAGGTCATCGATACCTGTCCGATCGAAAAAACAGGTACCGAGGTCCGTTTCCTGCCGGATGACACGATGTTCGAGGAGACGGTTTATGATTACGACGTTTTAAAAACAAGACTCCGCGAGACCGCATTTCTGACCAAGGGACTGCGCATTGTTCTGCGCGATCTGCGCACGGATCCGGTAGTGGAAAAAGCATTCCACTACGAGGGCGGTATCAAAGAGTTTGTCAGCTACCTGAACAAGAGCAAAACGGCGCTCTACCCGGACATCATCTACTGCGAGGGAGAAAGAGACGGCGTTCTTGTTGAGGTTGCAATGCAGCACAACGATTCCTATCAGGAAAATACGTATGGTTTTGTCAACAACATTACGACACCGGAGGGCGGTACCCATATCGTGGGCTTCCGGAATGCGCTGACGAAAACCTTTAATGAATATGCAAGATCGAACAAGCTGTTAAAAGACAGCGAGCCGAACCTGACCGGAGAAGACATCCGCGAGGGTATGACGGCGATTGTCAGCATCAAAATCGAGGAGCCGCAGTTCGAGGGCCAGACGAAGCAGAAACTCGGAAACAGCGAGGCGAGAGGAGCTGTCGATAATATCGTGAGCACACAGCTCGAACTGTTCCTGGAGCAGAACCCGGCTGTTGCAAAGACGATTATCGAAAAATCCCTGCTTTCCCAGCGTGCCAGAGAGGCCGCAAGAAAAGCGCGTGACCTGACGAGAAGAAAATCCGCACTGGATGGCATGTCCCTGCCTGGAAAACTGGCAGACTGTACCGACAAGGATCCGAAAAACTGTGAGATCTTCCTGGTTGAGGGAGATTCCGCGGGTGGTTCCGCAAAATCCGCAAGAAGCCGTGCAACGCAGGCAATCCTGCCTCTGCGTGGAAAAATTCTGAACGTAGAGAAGGCACGTCTCGATAAAATTTATGCGAATGCCGAGATCAAAGCGATGATTACGGCATTCGGAACCGGAATCCACGACGATTTCGATATCACAAAACTGCGCTACGACAAGATCATCATCATGACCGATGCCGATGTCGACGGCGCTCACATTGATACCCTGATGCTGACGTTCCTGTACCGTTTCATGCCGGAACTGATCAAACAGGGCCACGTTTATCTGGCACAGCCGCCGCTGTTTAAGATCGAAAAAAACAAAAAAGTATGGTATGCATACGATGACGATCAGATGAATCAGATCCTCAATGAGATTGGACGTGGAGACAATAAGATCCAGCGTTACAAAGGACTGGGAGAGATGGATGCGGAGCAGCTCTGGGAGACCACCATGGATCCGGAACGCCGTGTTCTGCGCCGCGTTGTGTTCGATGAAGAGTATTCTTCTGAAATTGATCTTACCTTCAATACGCTCATGGGCGACAAGGTAGAACCGCGCCGTGACTTTATCGAAGAGAGAGCAAAATACGCAAACAACCTGGATATCTAAAAAGTCCTGTGAACTGAAGTGGAGGAAAAGATGGAAGATAATGTTTTTGATAAAATTCACGAGGTCGATCTGAAAGACACGATGGAGGAATCCTACATCAACTACGCGATGAGCGTAATTGCATCCCGTGCACTTCCAGACGTCCGCGATGGCTTAAAGCCGGTACAGAGACGTATTCTGTACTCCATGAGTGAACTGAACAATACGCCGGATAAGCCGCACCGTAAGTGCGCGCGTATCGTCGGTGATACGATGGGTAAATATCACCCGCACGGCGACAGCTCTATCTACGGAGCACTCGTCAACATGGCACAGGACTGGGCAACCCGTTATCCGATGGTGGACGGCCATGGAAACTTCGGTTCCGTCGACGGCGACGGCGCTGCGGCTATGCGATACACCGAGGCACGTTTAAGCAAAATCTCGATGGAGATGCTGGCGGATATCAACAAAGACACCGTAGACTTCGCCCCGAACTTTGATGAAACCGAAAAAGAGCCTGTTGTTATGCCGGCCCGCTACCCGAACCTTCTGGTAAACGGTACTTCCGGTATCGCAGTCGGTATGGCAACGAACATCCCGCCGCACAATCTGCGCGAGGTGGTAAGTGCCATTGTAAAAATTATTGATAATATCATCGAGGAGGACCGTACGACAGATCTCGAGGAGATTCTCGGCATTGTAAAAGGCCCTGACTTCCCGACCGGAGCAGAAATCCTCGGCACCCGCGGCATCGACGAGGCCTACCGTACCGGCCGCGGTAAAATCCGTGTTCGTGCGGTATCAAACATCGAGACACTGCCGAACGGAAAGAGCGAGATCATCGTAACCGAGATCCCGTACATGGTAAACAAGGCGCGCCTGATCGAGAACATCGCCGCGCTGGTAAGAGATAAAAAGATCGACGGCATCACCGGCATTGCGGACCACTCCAACCGTGAGGGTATGCGCATCTGTATCGAACTGCGCCGCGACGCCAATGCAAACGTCATCTTAAACCAGCTGTACAAACATACCCAGATGCAGGATACCTTTGGTGTGATCATGCTTGCACTGGTAAACAATCAGCCGAAAGTCATGAACCTTCTGGAGATGCTGACGTATTATCTGCAGCACCAGGAAGAGGTTGTGACGAGAAGAACGAAATACGACCTGAACAAAGCGCAGGAGAGAAGCCATATTCTGGAAGGACTCTTAAAAGCGCTTGACCATATTGACGAAGTGATCCATATCATCCGTGCATCCGCGAATGCGGCAGAGGCGAAGAAGAACCTGATGGAACGCTTCGATCTGAGTGATGCCCAGGCCCAGGCAATCGTAGACATGCGTCTGCGCGCTCTGACCGGTCTGGAACGGGAGAAGCTCGAGAACGAGTACAAAGAGCTGATGGCGCGCATCGAGCAGTTAAAAGCCATCCTCGCAGACCGCAAGGTGCTTCTTGGCGTTATCCGCAGGGAGATTCTGACCGTATCCGAAAAATACGGCGATGACAGAAGAACTTCCATCGGCTTTGATGAGTACGATCTCTCCATGGAGGATCTGATTCCGCGCGAGAATACCGTCATCACCATGACGAAACTGGGCTATATCAAACGTATGACCGTTGACAACTTCCGCAGCCAAAACCGCGGCGGCAAGGGAATCAAGGGCATGCAGACCATCGAGGACGACTACATCGAGGAGCTTCTGATGACGACGACCCATCATTACCTGATGTTCTTTACGAATACGGGAAGAGTCTATCGTCTGAAAGCATACGAGATTCCGGAGGCGTCCAGAACCGCAAGAGGAACGGCGATTGTCAACCTTCTCCAGCTGCAGCCGGGAGAGAAGATTACCGCTGTTATTCCAATGCGCAAATATGAGAAGGGCCATTATCTGTTTATGGCAACGAAAAAGGGACTGGTGAAGAAGACGCCGCTCGAAGAGTACGAGAACGTCAGAAAAACGGGTCTTGCTGCCATTGCGCTCCGCGATGATGATGAACTGATTGAAGTTAAGACAACTGATAACGAGAAAGAGATTATTCTGGTAACGAAATTCGGCCAGTGTATCCGCTTTAAGGAAAACGATGTGCGTACGACAGGCCGTGTTTCCATGGGTGTACGCGGCATCAACCTTCTGGACGGCGATGAAGTAGTCGGCATGCAGATCTGCACGCAGGGAGACTATCTCCTTGTCGTATCCGAAAACGGCATGGGCAAACGGACGCCGATGGCAGAGTTTACCGTACAGCTCCGCGGCGGCAAGGGTGTCAAATGCTATAAGATTACCGAAAAGACCGGAAACCTGATCGGTTCCAAGGCGGTCAACGAGGATAATGAGATCATGATGATCACCACAGAGGGAATCATCATCCGTACGCCATGCTCCGGCATTTCTGTGATGGGACGGATCACATCCGGCGTTAAGCTGATGGATGTGGACGGCGAAATCAAGGTTGCCAGCATTGCAAAAGTAAGAGACAAAGAGGCGTCCGAGGAGACTCCGGTTTCGGAGAAAGAGAACGAAACGGCTTCTGAGAAAACGCAGGAATAATACAGCGTCGCAAAACGTGCCTGAGAGAAAAAAGCTCAGGCACGTTTTGCTCGTTTGGGGAAGGGGAGAAAAACATGAAACGAATTTTACTGATGGTGCTGCGGAATCTGCTTCTGGTTCCGTGGATGTGGTGCCGGCTCTGTTACCATGCAGCGCATCCGGACAAGTACAGTCTGGAAGAGCACTTTAAAATGCTGCGCTTTATTGTACAGCGGGCGAACAAAGGCGGAAACGTCATTGTGGAATCCTATGGAGCAGAAAATCTTCCGGAGCAGGACGGTTTTGTGATGTATCCGAATCACCAGGGACTGTACGATGTGCTGGCGATCGCAGGAGCGTGCTCGCGTACCTTTACAGTTGTTGCCAAAAAAGAGGTAGAGCATATTCCGTTTTTAAAACAGGTCTTTGCGTGCATCCACGCGCTGTTTATGGACCGGGAGAATCTGCGGCAGTCAATGCAGGTTATCAATGAGGCGGCCGATGTCGTAAAAGAAGGCAAAAACGTCATTCTGTTTCCGGAAGGAACGAGGAGCAGAAAGGGAAACCAGCTGCTGGAGTTTAAAAGCGGCAGCTTCAAGATCGCAGTAAAAGCAAAATGCCCGATCGTGCCGGTTGCGTTAAAAAACTGTTTTGTTCCGTTTGACTCCAATACCGTCCGTCCCGTAACGGTAGAAGTCCATTTTCTCGACCCGATCCCATACGAGGAATACCAGGGAATGAAGACAACAGAGATTGCCGAGATGGTAAAGAAGAGAATCGAAGCCGTCGTAACCGCGTAGCGGTTTCAGAAAAGAGCGTGATATGCGCTCTTTTCTGCTATTCTGGGGGCTGATTTGGGTTCTGTAAGGCATATTTTCTATAATAGTAAGAAAAAAACAAAAAATTCGAAAAAACGGGTTGACAAGAACGTAAGGTTTTTGTATAATAAACCATGCGTCACGAATGAGTGACTGCACATATCATTTTATATTTAGGCATTTGGAGAAGTACTCAAGTGGCTGAAGAGGCGCCCCTGCTAAGGGTGTAGGTCGGGTAACCGGCGCGAGGGTTCAAATCCCTCCTTCTCCGTTTAAAAGCCAAAAACAAAATGATATTTTTTGTGGAAAAAGTTCTTGACAAACAGCTTCACATCTGATAAGATAGCAGAGTTGGTGATAGGTTTGAAAAAACTAATCCAAAAAAAAAAAAAAAATTAAAAAGTTCTTGACAAAAGCGAATGAGTTTGATAAAATAAACGAGTTGCTGATCGAAAGAACGGCGAAGAAGTTAAAAAAACTTCAAAAAATAAATCAAAAAAGTTCTTGACAAACGAAAAGCTCTGTGGTAAAATAAACGAGCTGATCCGAGTCGGAGCGGAAAAGATCCTTGATAATTAAACAATGAAACACATCCTCGAAAGTTCTGAATAAGTAATTCAAAACGATCGAAAGATCCTTTAAAACAGTAAAAGGGATAAATTAGCTAGTATGTTGATTTTGAACTTGGAACAAACATTTTATCAGAGAGTTTGATCCTGGCTCAGGATGAACGCTGGCGGCGTGC